>Ga0075428_100000593_pt1 | contig 36978 bp, 23 predicted proteins | sample RhiMetdeltSRZDD2_FD_75291 | JGI IMG/M metagenome (GOLD analysis project Ga0075428, IMG submission 75291) | Populus rhizosphere microbial communities from Tennessee, USA - Rhizosphere MetaG P. deltoides SRZDD2 | ecosystem: Host-associated > Plants > Roots > Rhizosphere > Soil | place: USA... | reverse complement strand
TCGGAGACAACCAACTGCAACAGGTCTGACATCGAATACGCCATATATATAGCTGGGTTTGAAACTAATAGATGTTTAGGGCTTTGGAATCAAGTAAGGTCTTTGTCTCACGCGGTCGTGTGCGCTGATTAGAGCAATCTCTCGTGATTGGTCGGGCCAGGATCAATCCACGTCGCCAACGGTCGCTCGGATAACTTCGTCCGCCGAGGTGAGACCCGCAAGGACTTTGCGCGCGCCATCCTCGCGCAGCGTACGCATACCCATTTCGCGGGCGCGCGTGCGGAGGACCGAAGAGGGCACGCGGTCATAGATCAATTTGCGGGCTTCGTCGTCGATCACAAAGATCTCAAAAATCCCGAAGCGGCCGCGATAGCCGGTCTTGGAGCAGTCTGAACAGCCTTTGCCTTTCATAAATGTGGCATTCTGGATGTTATTGGGATCGATGTTCAGGGATCGCAACTCCGAGTCGGGGGGCGTGTGAGGGGCGGCGCATTTGCGACAAACTTTGCGGACGAGGCGTTGCGCCATCAGGGCGCGCGTGGAGGAGGCCACGAGGAAGGGCTTCACGCCGATGTCAATCAAACGCGTCACCGCGCTGGGGGCGTCGTTGGTGTGCAGGGTTGAGAAGACCAGGTGGCCCGTCAGCGAGGCATTGATCGCGATGGTGGCGGTTTCGAGGTCACGAATCTCACCCAGCATGATCACGTTGGGCGCCTGGCGGAGAATCGAGCGCAGAGCGGCGGAAAACGTTAGACCCACGGCGTCGGACACCTGCACCTGGTTGATGCCGGCGAGCAGGTATTCCACGGGGTCTTCAACAGTGATGATTTTGCGGTCGGGGCGATTGATGAAATTCAGACAGGAATAGAGCGTCGTCGTCTTGCCGGAACCGGTGGGGCCGGTGACGAGCAGAATTCCGTCAGGCAAACCGATGAGGCGCTCAAAAGTTTGCTGGTCGTCGGTAAAGAAGCCCAGCTCTGGCAAGCCAAGTTTCAGGCCTTCCTTATCGAGAATACGCATGACGATGCTTTCGCCATGGTTCGTCGGCAGGCAGGACACACGCAGGTCGATCATCTTGCCTCCGACGGTCGTTTGGATACGGCCGTCTTGAGGGATTCGCTTTTCAGCGATCGACATGTTGCTCTGGATTTTCAAGCGACTGATGATCGAGGCCTGCAAACGTTTGGGCGGGCTTTTGACTTCGTGCAGCACGCCGTCAATGCGGTAACGGACACGGAATGTTTTACCGAGGGGTTCGAGGTGAATGTCGGAGGCGCGCGAGCGAAATGCCTCGACGATGATGGTGTTCACGAGCTTGATGATCGGCGCGTCCGCGTCGACCGTTGCCCCGTCATCCGCCATCACGCCGCCAGCCGGTCCACCGATTTCGACTTCGCCCTCCGTGATGTCCTGAATCATCTTGGAGACCGAGTCATCCGCCGCGCCGTAATATTTTGCCAGGGCCGCCTCGATGTCCTCTTCACTGGCGACACTCACGATGATGTCGGCCTTAAGGAGATGGTTGAGGCTATCGATCGTGTCGAGGTCGGACGGGTCGCTGATCGCCACGGTGATGCTGTGGCCGTGTTTGAAGACTGGAATCACCTTGTAGCGCTTGGCGATGTGGCGCGGCACAGCAGAAATGACTTCGTCGTCGAGCCGCATCTCTCCCAGGTTGACGACTTCGAAGCCGAAGTGGGCCGCTTTGGCAGTAGTAAGATCTTGCGGTCGGACCAGCTTTCGCTCGATGAGCGTGTCGACGACGCCAGCCCCAGCCGCATCAGCCTCCGCTTGCAATGTTTCGACCTGTGGTCGGGTGACGAAACCCAGGTCAATTAATTGATCCAATAAATAATCGTCTTTTGCGGCCATGTTTGAGTCGTCTCAGGACATCAAAGGAATTCTGCGCGAATATGCTGGCGCTGCCGGGCAATGTCAAACGCACAACGGTCGGAGGACGCGGGCCTTCCTTGACGAACGGCAACAACGGAGAGACCGTGGTGCGGGTTGGAAAGCGGCGGCTTATCGCGGCGGCGGTAACCAGCGGCGTAAGGAAGTGGCTGACACGGACGAGTCGTACGTAAGCCGCAGCGATCACGAAAGAAATTACGCAGTTGAGTCATGCCTTCGAATCAACACTCGATCTCTTCGGACGCGCCGCGTCTCACCGAAATCCGCCACGCGTTGGTGCGGTTGCACAAAGCGTTGGTTGATTACGACCGCGTGCGCTACGAAAAGACCGTGGGCGCGATTCAATCGCCAAGCCAGTTTCTGGAGTTGTTGATGCGCGACCCGTGGTTTGCCTGGCTCCATCCGCTCTCTGAGTTGATCGTGTCGATGGACCAGGCGCTGGATCAAAAGGAGCCGCTCACCTCCGCGATCGCGGAAGCACTCGTGAAAGAAGCCGGTACTCTCCTCGTGCCGACGGAGGAAGGCCACACCTTCTCAAAGCACTACTATGACGCCTTGCAGGAGGAACCGGATGTTGTTCTCGCTCACGGCGCGGTCGTGCAATTGATTCGGAAGCGGTAAGGTCATCGCTCCGCCAGCGACCGCTTCCAACCAACGCTTGCGAGGCCCGAAAAACGCGGCATAGTAAGGCACAGTGCGCCCGTAGCTCAGTTGGATAGAGCATCTGCCTTCTAAGCAGAGGGTCCCGCGTTCGAGTCGCGGCGGGCGCGCCAGTTTTGAAAGCTTCGGAAAAACTTTACCCTCCATTTTACCCTCCAACAAAAAGGCCGCTCCCGCAATCAGTCATAGTAAAACCCATTTACTACTTCCATGACCTGCCCAGATTCGGAGAATACAAAGCCGCGCTGGTGATAATGGGTGCCACTCGGCGACTCCGTGTAGCCCCAGTAATTCTCGTTGTAGGACTTGCAAATAGGGTCCCCCATAATGCTCCGAACTTCTTCGCGACTCATGCCCAATCTGACCTTCGCAAATTTCCTCTCGCTGTAGCCTTCCGCCCAAGCCGTGTCAGTCAGGCGACACATAGTCAGGGAGTAGAATGAATCTTCAGCACTGTAACCCCGAACGCCGTAGTAATATGCAGAGACCAGCGCCGGTAGAAAAACCACGAGAACCGCAAGACAAAGTACGAATTTTGAGAATCTGGACACATCCATCATTAATACAGGCATTTTAGGCTCCCACAAGGTGGGGAGCCACCCAACAGAACGCCGCTCCGCATGCCACGCGACATGGTTTTTTGGACTACCCACAGCAGATCCCTAGCAACATTGCCTATTTGGGTTCAAGGATGCTCAACCCCTTTATCAGAGCAAAGTGGCGCTTGTTGAAAGTGGCGACTGCGCTTCCACGCTCCAGAGCCGTCGCTGCGACGATCACATCATAGAACCCAATCATTTTTCCCGAGGACTCCAACTCCGCCCAGATACGCGCATGTTCATACGCCGTTTGCTCAGTGTAAGGAAGGATCGGCAATGAACTCAACAGTGGCTGGAGATATTGTTGGCGTTTGATCTTGTGCGCCCCGGCTGCTCGCTCCACTCCATGCCAAAGCTCGGCCACCGTCACGGCGGCGATTTCAAACTGGTCCTCGGCTCGAGACGCCACCCAGTTCTTGAAGTCAAAAGTCCCCTTCTCTCCGCGGATGATGACATCGGCATCGAGGATTATCGCCATTTGTCAGCGGGAGCCTTGAGGGCCTTTCGGGCGGCTCGCAGATCACGACGCCATGCCCTGGCTTCTTCTGGCGACAATTCGGTTTTGCCCAATGCCGCAGCCAGATCCCGGCCGAGACAGATTTTCTCGTTATCCGGCACAAGGCGGGCGACAGGCGAGCCATTCTTAAGCAACACAAAGGTTACGTTCTGATAGTGGGCGCGGTTTACGCAATCGGCGAAATTACGTGCCGCTTCGGTGACGGTGATATTCGTCGTCTTCACACAAAATCAGATTATCATATTTTACAAAGTGCGTCAACCCCGGATTCCCGGGCGGAACTCTTCCCACCGGTTTCGAGTCGCAGCCTCCCGCCACCCCCTGGCTCACTCGTTGATTTTAACTCGCTCAAGCGCTTACCCATTGCCAGCGCCCATCGAACCGCGTTAAGATGCTCGATTATTTTGAGCCCGGAATTCGGCTCTTATGGCGAAAGATTTTATCAGGATCGGCGGCGCGCGTGAGCATAATCTCAAGAATCTCACGCTCGATATCCCGCGCGACAAGCTGGTGGTGATCACCGGTTTGAGCGGGTCGGGGAAGTCGTCACTCGCCTTCGACACGATCTACGTCGAGGGACAGCGCAAGTACGTGGAGTCGCTTTCCGCGTACGCGCGGCAGTTTCTGGATCAGTTGCAAAAGCCCGATGTAGATTTCATCGAGGGGCTCTCACCCGCGATTGCGATCGAGCAGCGCAGTTCGGGGACCAACCCCCGCTCGATCATCGCCACGACGACGGAAATCTACGATTATCTCCGTCTCCTCTTTGCCAACATTGGCCAGCCGCATTGCCCCGATAGCGGCGTGCCGATCGTGCCGCAAACCACCAGCGACATCGTGGACAAGGTCCTGGCGTTGCCGCTGAAGACGCGCGTGATGCTCCTCGCCCCTGTGGTGCGCGACGAGAAGGGCGAGTTCCGCGATGTCGTTGAGCGACTCGCTCGCGAAGGGTTCGTGCGCGCGCGCATCGATGGCGAATTCGTCGAACTGACGAGCAACGTGCGCGTGAAGCTCGACCCGAAACAGCGGCACACGATCGAGGTGGTCGTGGACCGCCTCGTCATCGACGAAAAGATTCGCGTGCGGCTGAGCGATTCGATCGAGACAGCGCTCAAGTGGGGCGAAGGCCGGTTGCTGGTGTTGCACCAACCTCCGGAAGGGCGAACGCCGTCGAGCCCTTCGGCTTCCGAAGAATGGACCGAAACGCTTCACTCCAATCGCGCCTACAGCCCCGCGACCGGAAAAAGTTTTGAGACGCCGACGCCGAAACATTTTTCCTTTAACGCTCCCGCGGGGGCGTGTCCCGTGTGCCACGGTCTCGGACAGAAGATGGTATTCGACGAGGCATTGGTCGTGCCCGACCAGGAAAAATCACTCGAAGCCGGCGCGGTGCTGCCATGGAGGCGTGGCGGCAAGCGGATGATCACGTACTACAAGGCGATGCTGCGCGGGGTGGCCTCTCATTACGGCCAGAATCTTGAAACGCCTTACAAAAATTTGCCGCCCGATTTTAAGAAAGTGCTGATGTGGGGCTCGGCCGAGACCGAAGTCGAATTTCATTTTTGGCGCGCTGGAAAGACGAGCACCGTCAAGCGCCCGTTTGAAGGGGTGATTCCAAATCTCGAGCGGCTTTACGCCGAAAGCGAAAGCGAGTTCACGCGCAATCGGCTCAAGGCGTTCATGGCGCCTGAATTTTGCGACGCCTGCAACGGCCAGCGCCTCAAGACGGAGGTGCTTGCCGTGACACTCGGGGACTACGATGCCGCGAAACGCTTTGGAAAGCCCAACAAAAAAATTCCAGGTCTGTCCATTATGGATGTTTGCGGGCTGTCAATCGAAGCCGCCGAGCAATTTTTTTCCGGACTCAAGCTCACGGAGTTTCAACAAAAAATCGCAGCCGAAGTGATCAAGGAGATTCGCGCGCGGCTGGGATTTCTCATGAACGTGGGCCTGGGTTATCTAACGCTGAACCGCGAGAGCGGCACGCTGAGCGGCGGCGAAGCACAACGAATTCGACTCGCGACGCAAATCGGCGCCGGACTCGTCGGCGTGCTTTATATTCTCGATGAACCGAGTATCGGGTTGCACCAGCGCGACAATGAGCGCCTGCTCAAAACGCTTTCGCACCTCCGCGACATCGGCAACTCGGTCATCGTGGTCGAGCACGACGAAGATACGATCCGCCGGGCGGATTACATCCTCGACCTGGGTCCCGGCGCGGGCGTGCACGGTGGTGAACTCGTGGCCGCGGGCACCTTGGAGCAGGTGCTCGCCGACAAGCGCTCGATGACGGCGCGCTATCTTTCCGGCGAGTTGTCGATTCCCGTTCCAAAACAACGCATCAAGCCTTCCCCCGAGCGCGGCTGGATCGAAATTATCGGCGCGGCGGAAAACAATTTGCAGAACATCGATGTTCGCATCCCGCTCGGCACTCTCACCTGCGTTACCGGCGTGAGTGGTTCGGGCAAGAGCACGCTGATCGACGACATTCTGCGGCGCGCGTTGTTCCGTCATTGGTTCGGATCGAAAGAGCGCCCGGGCGCCCACAAGGAAATTCGCGGCAAGGACCTGCTCGACAAAATCATCGTGATTGATCAGACGCCGATTGGCCGCACGCCGCGCAGCAATCCCGCCACTTACACGGGAATGTTCAACGATATTCGCGATTTGTTTTCGCGTTTGCCCGCGGCGCGCGTTCGTGGTTACGGCGCGAGCCGGTTCAGTTTCAACGTCAAAGGCGGGCGCTGCGAGCGTTGCCAGGGCGACGGTGTGCTGAAAATCGAGATGCACTTTCTGCCGCCGGTCTACGTCACCTGCGAAGCGTGCAATGGCCGCCGCTACAATCGCGAGACCCTCGAAATCAATTACAAAGGCAGGAACATTGCCGACGTGCTCGACATGACGGTGGACGAGGCGGTGAACTTCTTCCGCTCCGTGCCGCAACTTTACGACGCGTGCCTGATCCTCGCGGAGGTCGGCCTTGGCTACCTGCGCCTCGGTCAGTCAGCCACGACGCTGAGCGGTGGCGAAGCGCAGCGGCTCAAACTGGCCGCCGAGCTCAGCCGCAAATCGACCGGACGCACCTTGTATGTTCTCGACGAACCGACGACGGGGTTGCACTTCCACGATGTCGCCAAACTGCTGGAAGTGTTTTTTAAACTGCGCGCCCCGGGCAACACCCTTGTCGTCATCGAACACAATTTGGATGTGATCAAAACCGCCGATTGGGTCATCGACCTGGGTCCGGAAGGCGGACACGCCGGAGGCCGGATTGTGGCGCAGGGCACCCCCGAAACCGTCGCGCAACGCAAGGAAAGCTATACGGGACAATTTCTGGCGCGTATGCTTCGGCCGAGCTGATATGGCACGTCAAGTCGTCGCTGCGCTACTTTGCTTTCTTTGCGGCGTCACGTTTGTGGCAGGCCAAACGCCCGAAACACGCGCCTACAAGGCCGCCGTACAAGCCTTCGACGATCGGGTACCGGACATCGATAAATATTTTCGCGAATTCCTTCAAACCTATCCCAATTCGCCGCATGCGGCTGAAGCCATTCTATATCGCGCGCGAGCCGCGCTCCTGCAGCGTGAGGCCAAAGCGGCGATCAGCCTCCTCACGACGAACACCACAAAGGCCGGACAATTCCAGGACCAATATCGGTACTGGCTCGCGGAAGCCCATCGCGAAGCCGCCAACTACACCGCTGCCGCCGACACGTTCGCCTCTCTGCTGCGCGACTTCCCGGGTTCCTCGCTGATGCTCGAAGCCAGCTACGGCGAGGCAGTCGTCCGTTTCAAGCTGGGACAATGGCCGCGGGTGATCGATCTGTTGCGCCCGGCCAACGCACCGTTCGCCAAAGAAGCACACGCGCATCCCAACCATGAACTGGTGCTGCGCGGGCAATTGCTGCTGGCGGAGGCGCTGCTGGAAAACGGCGACCCCGCAGCGGCCGAAGGCGCCTTGCGCGTGCTCACTGGGCGCGAGCTGACCCCGGAATTCCGCTGGCGCTCGGAGTATCTCATCTGTCGCATTCGCCTGGCACAGGGGCGTGCCACGGATGCGCTCGCCGTAAGTACCAACCTCGTCAACGTCGCCGCGGCAACCGGTCAGCGGCCCTTCGTCGCCGAATCCCATGCCGTGCACGGCGCCGTTCTGGAGCGCCTCGCCGATTACGACGCTGCCATTCGCGCTTACGAAAGAAACGTGACGGAAAGCACGCCGGCCGAATATCGCCGCCAGGCCTTGCTGCGCATCATCGAACTCACGCTCGAACAAAACAAACTGAGCGAGGCCACGGAGAAGCTCGAAAATTTTTTCGCGCAATACCCACAGGACGCAGCCTCCGAAGTGGCCCTGCTCACTCTCGGCGAACTGAACCTGCGACGCCATCTTGCACAGAACGAGTCGAGGGTCGAAGGCCGAGCGTCGAGCCCCACAACGCCTGCCACGAATTTTCTCCAGGTCGCCTTAACGCACTTCGATCGCCTCATCACCAACCATCCGAGCAGTCCATTCCTTGGACAAGCCCACCTCAACCGCGGCTGGTGCCTGTGGCTCGACGGGAAAACGGCCGACGCCCAGGTCGCGTTTCAGGTGGCGACGAATCGCCTGCCCCATTCGGAAAGTGCGGCCGTCGCGCAGTTCAAGCTGGCCGACATCGCCTTTCAACGCGGCGACCTCACCAATGCGTTGGCCGGTTACCGCGCCGTCATCAAAAACTACAAACCCCTTCCACGCGTGCAGGAAGAACTCATCGGTCGCGCGTTCTACCAGGTCCTGCGCGCCGGCCTCGCTCTCGGCGATCTCGCCGCCGCTACCAGCGCTGCGGAGGAGATTCTTCGCTCCCATGCCGAAAGCCCCTTCGCCGACCGCAGCTTGTTGTTGCTCGGGCAGGAACTCGCCGCCGAACGACGCGCCGCCGATGCCCGCGCGCTCTTTGCTCAGTTCCTCAAACGCTATCCCGATTCGCCGCTGCGTCCCGAAGTCGAACTCGCCATCGCCCGTTCCTTTCTTCACGAACGCCAGTGGGATACTGCGCTGCAAAAATACGAGGAATGGCTCGGTCGCTTCGCCACAAACGCGCTTCGTCCGCGCGCCGAATTCAGCTACGCGCAGGCGCAGTATCAGGCCGGTCACCTCACGAACGCCCTCAACCTCTTCACCAATTTCATCGCGCGCTTCCCGAACGATCTCAACGCGCCCTCCGCCAAATATTCCGTCGGCTTGCTCTACTATGGACAGCGCGACTACGTCAGCGCCGAATACCATTTTCAGGGCCTGTTCCAAAATACCAACTGGGCTGCTCACAAGCTCGCTTACGAAGCCCGCATCATGGCCGCCCGCGCGGCAGCCGCGCGGCAGGACCATAAAGCCGCTTACGATTATTGTCTGAGCATCGCCAATCTACCCGCCAATGACACGAACGCTACTCCTGAACTTAACGCGCAAGCCTACTTCCTCGCAGGCGACGCGCTCGTCCAACAGTCCGATCCCACGCGGCCGCCACTCGCAAATTTCGAGGAGGCGATCAAGGCCTTCAACAAAATCATCGTCCTCTACCCCACCAACTCGCGCGCTGCTCTCGCCTGGGGGCGCATCGGCGATTGCTATTTCCAACTCGCTTCCCAGGACCCCAAACTCTACGAGAACGCCACCAATGCTTACTTCCAGATCCTCAACTCGCCCGTGGCCGACATCAGCGCGCGCAGCCAGGCTCGCGTCGGCATCGGAAAAATCCTCGAACGCCTCGCCGTGACCGTCGAACCGATCCTTTGGAAAGCGGCTTTCGAATCCTACTATTCAGTCGTCAACCCGGCCGACCTCCGGCCCGGCGAAAAACTCGAGCCCTACTGGTTCAAAGAGGCGGGCCTCGCGGCGGCGCGCCTGGCGGAAGAGCATCAGGAGTGGGAAACCGCCGTCCGCATCTACATCCGAATGATCGATGCCATCCCGGCGCTCCGCCCCGCTCTCGAAAAGAAACTCGAAAAAGCACGAGAACAAATCCCCTCCGGGTCACAATAGGAAAATGACGAAGCTCCAATACCGAATCTCTGCCTTCGAGTTTCGACATTCTTTCGGCATTCGTCATTTGTCATTCGTCCTTGGCCCCCGGTAACCGCCCACGCAACGCGCCGGTCATCAATACCTGACATCGGACGCAAACAGGAACACCGATGTCACTGTTGCTCGGGGTCGGGCGGTGGACTTTCTTCAGCGAGGTCCCCCAACCTCCACCTCTTGGCTGTTCTCCGCCCGACTTCTATCTTGTTAGCTGGCGTATCCCTTCAGCTTCAAAACCAGCACGCAAATCGGCAAGCTGAGGAGATAAATGATGGGATAACCAAATGCCAACCAAAGAAGACGTGAGCGCTGTTGATACCGCGCGCGGAATGATGAGACGAGAACGCTCAGCCAAAATACAAGCACCGAAATTTTCCAAGCCGCCCAATATGCCCTCCCCCATGTCGTCGGTGTCACTGCTGGTGCGGAAAAGCCACAAAGGAGTAACTGAAAAACTACAGCATGACCCAGCGCAATTTTCACCGAGCGCAAGGGCGAAAGATTATGGAACGCGATTATCACGGCACCATCAGGTATTCATCGTCGGCTTTGACTCATATTAAGGCTGGACTTCCTCTCGTCAAATTTCTGCACGAGCAAGACTTTGCCTCGCGCTAAACAACTCCAGAACAAGCGTGCGACCAGAGCCGCCGTCCCCCTTTCTGTGACAAATCACCAAATGAGCTCAAACAGAATCACGCCACCAGCGACGAGCACCGGCGACAGCAATATCAACCAGGCGGCTACGTGCGCCCAAACATGAACCGGCTGCTCGTGCCTCCTCGCCTGGCGCAATGCCGGGAGGCCCAGCGCAAGACCGCCGACAACGAGAAAGAACATCGTAGTGAGAGCCGAGTAAATGCCCTGGCCCGCGGCGTCCTGGTCTTGTGCCGCGACACGCCCTAAATAAACCGAAATCGGAACCCACCCCACACAGATGAGGAAGAGAACCAAAATCCATCTCGCCGGACTCATGTGCGATGCCGCTTAGCAGATGGGCGCGTTCGCCTACAGTGTGCGTTCTTAACCTTTTCCTACAGACGACTGGACCTTCTGCAGAATAGCCGACCAGCTTCCGAGCATGACCAGGAGCACAAACAGCCCGATGAAGAGCACGAAAAACATAAGGATCGCGCGGAAGTAATTCTTGCGCGAGTCATTATCGCCCGCGAACGCCCAGACGATAATCATTATCTGGCCGACAATCGGGACAGCCGTGACCAGCATCATCAACATCCAGGAGCCGATCGATACGTAGTTTCTGTCATTTTCGTTGTACATATACATTATGGCGCCGGCACGCGCGTGGCCTCGCCTGACACAAGCATTCGCATCAGCCGTGGCGCCTATTACCCTCTTCGTCAATTTCCCGGCCCGGTTTAGGCTCCAGCCCAGCGACGTTCAGACCTCGCCCGCCAGTGCCGATAATCTGATGAGTTTATCGGCGACACGTAAATGAACGTCTTCATACAGAATCGCAAAACTCTGGACTACCTCACGGCCGACAAGAAGTGGACTCCCGACGGGCACAACGCCCTTTCGTTTCGGACCAGTTCAGATGCCTTTGCCTATTGTGTGGAGCATTCTCTGGGAGACTGCGACATCGTCGTGCATTTCGGCCGTTCCGCTCCGGACGTCCGGCTCCCATTTCGGCCCGGCCAGCCCAGCACCGCGCCGAGCAATCCTGACCCGGCTACACAACGTTAAAGTGCGCGTTGGCGCCGAACCCCGTTTTGTTGAAACCAAAGCGCCTCGCGCAGCGTCCAGCTAAGTGTTAGGGGGTGCTTTGCGCGGCATCCGTTGGATAAGACACTGCCGCGAAGCTTTGCGGGGGCCGACGACGCAAGCGCGTTGCCCCCGCTTTTCTTTTATCTGCGCGCCGCGCGCCCAATTGTCTTGACTCTAACTTCCCGCATCCTAAGGTCCCCCCATAGCATGATGACTGGGCGAGGTCGGGCCGTCATTCTGCTGGTGGACGACGACGAAGATTACCGGTTTTTACTTGGCAGGGCTATGGAGGTGGCCGGGCTGAGTGACCGATGCAGGCTGCTGGAGAGTGGCGAAGAAGCAATTGCCTATCTCCAAGGCGTGGGTGCTTACAGCAATCGCGAGGCCCATCCCTTTCCGGGCATGCTTTTCCTGGACAACAAAATGCAAGATCTCGGCGCGTTCGAGGTGTTGCAGTGGATGCACGACAATCCCCGCTGCCGGGTCACGCCGACCATGGTGCTCAGTGCCTCAGGACTGCTGGAAGATGTGAATCGCGCCTATGAACTCGGGGCCAATGGTTACATCAGCAAGCCGGAACGTTTCGAGCAACTTTGTCATCTGCTCAAATCGGCCCACGACTTCTGGTCGCATTGCGAGAAGGGCACGCGTCCCGAGGCGGGTCCTCAGTCTGCTGTGCCTGCCTGACCCGCGGGGCGAAGCAATTCCGGAGCTTTCTTAAGTTCGATCCAAAACCGGCTGCCATTCCCCGGTGTGGATTCCACGCCGACCCTGCCGCCCATGCGTTCAGCGGCGCGGCGGACAATCGCCAGGCCCAGGCCCGTGCCCGGATAACCGCTGGCGTTATTCATCCGCTGGAACATCTGGAAGAGGTTCACTTGCTCCTCCTCGGGAATGCCGATGCCATTGTCCTCCACCGACACGCGCAAAAACTCGCCGCGAGGTTCGCATCTCACAACGACTTCTGGCTTTATTCCCGGACGGACATATTTCACCGCGTTGCCAAGCAGGTTGGCCAGGGCCTGGTGCAACCCGGCGCGGTTTGCCAGCAGCACGCCAAGCGGACACCGAACCTCCACCCGCGCCGCCGGCGGTTGCAGCTCGGCTGAATTCTGCACGATATCCGAGACGACGCTATCGATGTTCACTTCGCTCAACTCCAGTTCCGCGCGCGTGACCCGCGTGAACGCCAGCACGCCCTCCACCATGATCCCGATCCGGTCCGCAGCGCGTTTGATTCGGTCGAGGTAATCTTTGTGTTCGGCACTGAGACTGCCTCCGTCCTCGCGCACGATTTTCGCGAAGTTCAGGATCGCCCGCAGGTGACCGCGCAGGTCGTGTGAAATCGAATACGCAAACGACTCCCAATCCTGCCGGTTTTCCTCCACCTGTTTCGTTTTTTCGCGAACCCGATCCTCCAGTTCGCTCGCCAAAAGCCGGAGCTGCCGGTTGGCGTGTTCCAGCTCGCGCCGCGCCACCTCGACGCTGCGCTGGGCCCTGCGCCGTTCGCTGATGTCCCGAGCAATCGTGGAGGCGCCTGTGATCCGCCCCTCCGCATCTTTGATCGGCGAAGTGGTCACGGAAATGTCCACCAGGCTCCCGTCCTTGCGCATGCGAATCGTTTCGAGATGTTCGACGCGTTCACCCCGTTTGATTTTGCCGACAATCTCGTTTTCTTCCTGCATCCGGTCCGGTGGGAAAACCATCCAAATGGGCCGCCCAATGGCTTCAGCCGCCGTGTAACCAAACATGCGTTCCGCGCCTTCGTTCCAGCTCGTGATGATCGAGGTGAGGTCTTTGCTGATGATGGCGTCGTCCGAAGAAGCCACTAGCGCGGCCAACAACCCGCGCAATTCCGCCGTGCGTTTCTGCGCGCCAATATCACGCACGATTTTCGAAGCCCCCACAACGCGTCCGTGATCGTCGCGCACGGGCGAGATCGTCAACGACACGTCCACCAGCCGTCCGTCTTTGTGCCGTCGGCGCGTTTCGAAATGGTAGATGCGTTCGCCGTGGCGCAGGAGCTTGATGATCTCGGTCTCTTCGTCGAGCCGGTCCGGTGGAATGATCAACGTAATGTGTTTGCCGAGCGCCTCTTCGGCAGTGTAGCCGAACATCTTTTCGGCCGTTTTGTTCCAACTCGTGATGTGGCCGTCGAGGTCCTTGCTCACAATCGCGTCATCGGAAGAATCGACGATCGCGGCGAGCAACGCGTCCGAGGAACCTCTTCGCGAAACTGCTGGCCGGCTGCCGTTCTGAGTACCGTTTGGCATGCTCACTCCCCAGGCTCACCATAAGCCATCTCCAGTTTCATTCCAGTGGCCAAAGCTCTGGAACAACCGTGCACCCTTCGCGCGGTAGACGGCTTCCCGTCCCTAACGTGGCGTGGCATTGCTCAAAGGTGCAGTCCCCGGCGAAAAGTTGGATTGGGGTAAACACCCCACCAGCGGACCGGGCGCGCCGCAAGTTTTTACAAGAGCGCTGGAAGATTTGATCGGCTCTGCGAAAAGTCTTGCTCAAAGTTCCCAAGCTGTGATGTCATTGCCCCGGCTCCCGCTGGTAGAGAGGAAACTTATGAACATGCTTCGCTGGTCGGCTCTCGCTCTTACAATCACATTGCTGTTGTCGCGTGCCCACGGTGCGCCCATCCCCGGATTGTTCAACACCGGCGTCGACGACACGCGCGCCGTCCTTTCCGATAACGCCGTTGATCCACACTACTTACTGACGGCGAATCCGGATGGCGGCTTGCCCGACGCGATCGTCGAGGATTCGACGAGGTTCCCAATTGTTGGGGGTCCGTGGGTCGCCAACAGCACGACTTCAAAATGGATTGGTCCGCGCTTTTTCACCGATCAATCCGCATCGGGCGACTACACGTATCGTCTCACTTTTGACCTCACGGGCCTGGACTCCGCCACGGCGATCATCACCGGCCAGTGGGCCACCGATAACGCAGGCACGGACATCCTTATCAATGGCATCCCCACCGGCCAACCAAACACCGTGCAGTTTCCGAGCTACACCGCCTTTACCGTTTCATCCGGCTTCGTTGAGGGCCTAAACACGCTGGATTTCGTCCTGAATAACTCGGCCGTAGGCTACACCGGGTTGCGCGTCGAACTGTCAGGCAGCGTCCTGGCTCCAGGCGCGCCCCCTGCGGTCGTCACTCAGCCACGCAGCCGCATCGTCGCCCAAGACCAGTCCGTCACCTTCAACGTCGTGGGCCAAGGCAATCCCGCCCCCACCTACCAATGGCGCTTCAACGGCCAGAACATCCTGAACGAAACCAACGCGGCTTTCACGATCACCAACGTGGTTTTTCCGAACGCCGGCAGCTACGACGTTGTCCTGAGCAATACGGGAGGCAGCGTCACCAGCAGCGTCGCTACGCTCACGGTGGGCCTGGCCATGCTAAACCCCAGCTTCGAAGCCGACAACTTCAGCGTTTTTCCCGGTTACGTCAGTGGCAATGGCCCCATCACCGGCTGGAATGCGCTCGGCGGCCATGGCGTCAACCCCGGCACGACCTTCAGTCCCTTTGCCGATAATGGAACGATCCCCGACGGCACGAAGGTTGCCTTCATGCAAGCCGATGGTCCCATGACCCAACGCGTCACCTCTTTCACCCCCGGCGAAATCTACTATGTGCATTACTACGAAAATGCCCGCGGCGGCAACTCCCCGGCAGTCGCTGTTACCATTACGGATGACACGAATACGCTGACGCTCGTTGACGCGCATGTCGTCACCTCCGTCGGCGGCTCCAACCCATATCGTGAAGTTACCAGCCGCGCCTTCGTCGCCACCACCTCTGAGATGACGCTCGCGTTCGTGAAAAGCAATCCCAACGGCGGCGACAACACGGTGCTCATTGACAACGTGACCCTTCTTCGGGTTCAGCCCACTTCTCCGCCCTTCATCACACAACAGCCTGCCGGCGCCGTCGCCGAAGTGGGCGATCCGGTTACTTTGACCGTTACCGCCATCGGCGGACTTCCCTTGAGTTACCAATGGCGCAGAGGCAACAGCCCGATCACCGGCGCGACCAATACCAGCTTTACTATACCGTCCGCAGCCAAACTCGATGAGGGCGATTACGCCGTCGTCGTCACGAACAACTACGGCGCTGTAACCAGTATCGTCGCTCGCGTAGTCATCTTCGAACCGATCCTCGGCCTGTTCAACACCGGCGTCGACAACAACGGCGTCGCCCTGGCCGACGGCGCAATCGACCCTCATTACACACTTGTTGTGAACCCCGACGGTGCGGCACCGGATGCGATCGTCGAATCGTCAGCGGTGTTTCCTATTGTCGCGGGCCCATGGGTGGCCAACAGTGCAATTTCAAAATGGGTCGGTCCACGCTTCACGACGGAAGCCGCCGCCGCAGGTCAATACACCTATCGCACCACGATCGACCTCACCGGACGTGATCCCTCCACGGTAGTGATCTTTGGCCGTTGGGCCACCGACAATGCGGGCATCGACATCCTGGTTAACGGCGCCTCAACCACCAATGCCAACGGGACGCAATTCACCGCCTACACGCGCTTCGCGCTCTCGCGCACTAATGCGACCTTCGTCGCCGGCACCAACACCATCGACTTCGTCGTGGATAACTCTGCCGTCGGTTACACTGGACTGCGTGTCGAAATCGACCAAAGCAACGTCGCCATTCCGCCCAATACGCCACCCACTGTCACGCGGCATCCCACGCCGACGAACCAGGTCGTCGCTGTCGGCGATTCTGTCACCTTCAGCGGCGCAGCCTCGGGCAGCGCTCCTTTGTCCTATCAATGGCGCCGAAATGGAACTGCCTTGCCGGGCCAAACCAACGCCACGCTCATCCTGACCAACCTCACGGCCGCGGACTCCGGCGCCTACACCCTCGCAGTCAGCAACTCCGGTGGCACCGCAATCAGCGACCCGGCTACCGTGTGCGTCTGCCTCACGGTCGTCGCCGGCATCTACGGCACCGGTGTCGATGACAATGGCGCGCTCCTGGCCAATGGCGCCGTGGACCCGCATTATATCATGACTATAAGCGCCGACGGTTCTTACCCGGGCCCCGAAGCGTACGTCATCAATGACGAGTGGCCCATCGCCCCCGCAGGCCCCTGGCTGGCCAACGGCCCGCGCTCCCGATGGATTGGGCCGCGCGCCGAGCAAAACCAGGTGGCCAACCCGGCCTTCGGCAACGCGCCCGGCAACTACACATTCCAGACTACCTTCGATCTTTTCGGTGTGGACATGTCCCGCTTCCACCTCCAGGGACGCTGGGCCGTGGATAATTCCGGCGTGGATATCATTGTCAACGGCACACCGACCGGCATTACGAGCCCCGGGTTCACGAGCTTTACGGACTTCGCCATCACCAATGGCCTCATCGCAGGCATCAATGTCGTCGATTTTGTCATGAACAATGCCGGCACAGCTGTCGGCCCTGCCGGTCTGCGCGTTGACCTCCGCGGCGTCCTCTCCACCCTCGCTTCCGCCCCGCGCCTCACGATCACGCGACAGGGTAATCAAGTAACGGTCTCCTGGAATCCCGCCGGCGGCCAACTGCAGGCCGCGCCCAGCTTGAACGGCCCGGCCATAAACTGGCAGCCAATCACCGGCGCTACGAGCCCTCACACCTTGAACGCCGATTCGCAAATGCGCTTCTTCCGAGTGGTGCAGTAGACAGTTTTTCCCGAAGGCGCTGTGGAACCCGTGCCCGCCAGGACGCATTTTGTGTCCCGGCCCAAAGTTTTTGTACCTTTTGGGCAAAAACGGCTTCCATCAATGCGTTAATGCGGTTAGGATAAGAGGATCCAGTGGCATTTCCTTGCACAGGCCGTATTTTTTGTGTGACATTTGTGTCACAATTTGTTATTCCCTTTGTCGATCAACAATCCCACAACGTTAGGTAAACGTGCCATTATGCGCTATAAGTGTATTCTCCCCCTGGTCGTTCTTCTCTCTATGGTGTGCTCAGCGCCCGCCGCACTGGTCATCAACATGAACAGCGATTGGCGCTACGTTCCAGGCAGTTATGACCCGATCGGCAACTGGCGCGTCAACGGTTACGCCCTCCACGCGAGTTGGCCTCTGGCCAATGCTCCGTTTTACTACGGGGAGGCTCTCTCCGGCACACGCCTGACCGACATGGAGGGGAACTATTCGTGCGTCCTGATGCGCAAGACTTTCGTGGTTACCAATCTTGCGCAAATCACCGGCATGGAATTGCGCTCCCTCTCCGACGATGGCTTCATCGCATGGATCAACGGCGTCGAGGTTGCCCGGTTCAACGTAACGGGTTCACCGCTCGGCTGCGGCCTGGCCGATGGTCCCGTCGAAGCGGCTGTACGCCTGCATACGCTTCCCAATCCATCAACCTATCTCGTCACCGGCACGAATACGCTTGCGATTCAAGCCATCAACGCCTCATTGAGCGGCAGCGCCGACTTCGTCATTGATGCCCAACTGGTTTCGGCTGTTCCAGACAGCACCGCGCCAACCATCAGCACCGTGAACCCCGCTGCCGGAACCGTGAGCGCCCTGCAACAAATCACTGTCACCTTCAGTGAACCTGTCGATGACGTCGACGCCACGGACCTGTTGATCAATGGCACCCCCGCCATTGCCATGGAGCGCGTCAACGACTCGACTTTCCTGTTCACCGTTGGCCAACCTGCTTATGGCCCGGTCCAGGTCACCTGGGCAACGGACCACGATATCCGCGATTTCGCCCTCCCGGCCAACGGCTTCAATGCCGCCGCCGGAGCCTGGCAGTACAATCTGGTGGACACGATCGCGCCAGCGATCAGCGCCGTTATTCCGTCAAGCAATGGCGTCATTCGCACCCTCCTTCAAATTGAGGTCATCTTTGACAGTCCAATGATCGGCGTCGATGGCGGTGACCTGCTCATCAACGGCGTGGCCGCGACCAATGTATTGCTGATATCCCCCTCGCAATTCGTCTTTGAGTTTCCGCAGCCGACCCCCGGCGCAGTCGCCGTTGCGTTTGCTCCGGGCCACGGCATCACGGATACTGCGGGCAACCCTTTTACCGGCGGCAATTGGTCCTACACCCTTAACACTAACCTACCCTCCTCTTCCTTTGTCCTCAACGAGGTGCAAGCAGTAAACACGGTCACCTTGCGCGATGAGGATGGTGAATATCAGGATTGGATTGAAATCCACAATCGCGACAGCGTTGCCGGCAGCCTCGATGGTTGGTTCCTCACTGATAACGCCAGCCTTCCCACGCAATGGCGCTTTCCCAACGTTTCGATTCCGGCCGGCGGGTACTTGATCGTGTTCGCCTCCGGCAAGGACCGGACGAACGTCACAGGCCGGCTGCACTCCAATTTCAATCTCCGTCGCGAAGGCGAATACGTCGCGCTGCTCGATCCGCAAACCAATGTCGTCTCTACGTTCACTTACCCTGCGTGGCCCTCGACCGGGACCAATTCCTACGGGCGCGACCGCACCGACCTGGACCTGCTCGGTTTCTTTACCCAGCCCACGCCGGGAGCGGCCAACCAGGCCGGCGGCCCGGGTAACTTTGCCCCCGAAGTCCGCTTCTCGCACGATCAGGGCACGTTCATTAATCCTTTCAACCTGACACTCTCGCTCGCCACGCTCGACCCGAACGCCGTCATTCGCTTCGTGCTCGTCACCAATGCCACGACCGCCGCTCAGACTAACGTCCCGTCGGCCACTTCGACCGTTTATACGAATCCCATTCCGATCAACCGAACTATGCAGGTCCGCGCACGTGCGTTTTCGCCGGGTCGGCTTCCCGGGGTCCCGCTTTCGTATAATTACATCCAGATCAACAGCAACGCAGCCGCGTTTACCTCCGACCTTCCGCTGGTGATCGTCCATAGTTTCGGCGCCACCACTTATCCCGGCAGCGGCACCGACCAGCACGCAATCGTCGCCTTCTTCGAAGTCGATGAGCAAACCGGCCGCAGTTCGCTGACCAACAAACCACAGTTGATCACGCGCGCCGGTGTAAACCGCCGCGGCTCCAGTACCGAGGGTTTCCCCAAGGCGAGCCTCGCCATCGAATACTGGAATGAGTTCAACGACGACGCGGATTATGAAACGCTCGGCATGCCCGCCGAATCCGATTTCGTTCTTTATGGCCCGAATATTTTTGACCATTCCCTGATCCACAACCCGATCGGTCTGGGGATGGCACGAGACCTCGGCGATTACGCGTCGCGCACGCGCATGGTGGAAAGCTTCTTTGACCTCAGCGGCGGCGCGGTGAACCTTCCAAACTTCACCGGCTCGGGCGACTATGCCGGCATTCACGTTCTTGAGGAGAAAATCAAAGTCGACAACAACCGCGTTGATATTGACAAAATCCAGGCCGAGAACACCACGCCGCCAAGCGTCACCGGCGGCTGGCTGTTGAAGGTTGATCGCAACGACCCGGACGAGCCCACGTTTACCGCCGGCGGCGCGGGGATTGTTTATCAGGATCCGGATGGCCGGGATGTGCAACTCCCGCAGTGGGATCCCCAGGAACAGTACATTATTAGCTACATCAACGCCTTCGGGAGCGCGCTCAATGGCGCAAACTGGACGAATCCTGTGACCGGCTACGCCGCCTACATCGACATTCCATCCTGGATCAATTTCCACATAGTCAATGTCGCCACCATGAACGTCGATGCCTTCCGCCTGAGCGGCTACTTTTACAAGCCCCGCAATGGCAAAATCTTTCAAGGCCCCGCCTGGGACTTCGACCGTGCCATGGGCACGAGCGCCAAAGGGGGCGATTGGCGTGCTTATAATCCCCGCGCCTGGCGCGCGTCCAATCCTCTGGGCGGAAGCGACTATGGCACCGATTTCTTCAACGCCAGCACTCCGCCTCCCTGGTGGGGCCGCTTGTTCCAGGATCCCGATTTCTGGCAGCGCTGGATTGACCGCTACCAGCACCTGCGCGAGCCCGGTGAAGTTTTGGATACAAATGTTTTCCTTCCGAAGATTGATCAGATGGCCGCCGAAATCCGCGAAGCGCATCCTCGCGAAGTCATTCGCTGGAGCACCAGCGGCAACTCCGATACCAGTCCGCGCGCCGGCACGGTTAACTCTCCGGTGAACATTTACAATTATATTTACAGCTACACTTTTCCAAATCCGGGGACCTACCAGGGTGAAGTTGACTTCCAGAAAAGGTGGTTCGCCGACCATTTTCACTTCATGGACACCAACCTGCTTGCCAAGCCGGTGCTCGGCCTGAACGGCGGCGCGCTCACCCAACCAGTGGAATTCAGTATGGCTGCGGCGTCGGCTCTCCCTGGAACCGCCATCTATTACACGGTGGACGGTACCGATCCGCGCCTGCCCGGCGGCGGCATCTCACCGGGCGCCCTTCTTTACACAGCGCCTTTCATGGTCACCTCCAACACCCACGTCTTCGCCCGGGCGCGCAATACGAATCATCGCAACCTGACTGGCGTCGGCCACCCGCCGATCTCCAGCCCATGGTCCGGTCCGGTGGAGGCTGTGTTTTACTACACCATTCCCACCCTGCGCATCACGGAAATCATGTACCACCCGCAGAATCCACCGGCGGGCAATACCAATGATCCCGACAATTTCGAATACATCGAGGTCAAGAACGTCGGCACGACCGACCTGAATCTCAACCGCTTCCGTCTTCGAGGTGGCGTCGATTTCGTCTTCAACAACCAGGTGCTCGCCGCAGGCGCAAGCGGAGTGATCGTTGCACATTCGAACGCCTTCGTCGCTCGCTATGGAAGTGGACCTCGCATTCTCGGGGTGTATGAGGGCAACCTGGATAACGGCGGCGAACGTGTCGTCCTCGAAGGCGGACGCCGCGAACCGATTCACGCTTTTGAATACTCAGACAGTTGGTACCCCTCGACCGACGGCCACGGTTTCTCGCTGGTCATTCGCAATGACGCCGCTGACCTCGGAACCTGGGGACTGCCTGCCAGTTGGCGTCCGAGTGGCGTCATCAACGGCTCGCCCGGACAAAACGATCCCGCTCCTCCCGCCATTGCTTCGGTGGTCATCAACGAAGTGTTGACCCACTCCGATCCACCACCGCCCACGGATACGGTGGAACTGCGCAATCTCGGCGGCAGCGCGGCGAACATCGCCGGTTGGTTCCTGACGGATGATTTTGATAATCCGAAAAAGTACCGCATTCCCTTGAACACCCCCGCGATTCCGCCCAATGGCTATGTCACCTTTGACGAGGGCGCCTTTAACGTCGGCGGCGGCGGGAACAGCGCGTTCTCCTTCAGTTCGCACGGGGATGAAGTGTATCTTTTCTCCGGAGACGGCACCAACCTCACCGGCTATGCACACGGCTTCGATTTCGGCGCCGCACCCACGGGCGTCACGTTCGGCCGGCACATCACCAGCACCGGGAGCGAACAGTTCCCGGCGCAACTCAGCCCTACGCTGGGCGGGGCCAACTCCGCCCCGCGCGTCGGTCCCGTTGTCATCACCGAGATTATGTATCACCCGCCCGACCTTCTGCGGCATGAGGCGTATCAGGACAACGGCATGGACGAGTTTATCGAACTCCAGAATATCACCGACGAAACGGTCCTGCTCTACGACCCGGCGCACCCCACCAACACCTGGCGGCTCCGCGATGCGGTCGATTTCGAGTTTCCGCTCTTGGCTTCCATTCCCGTGGGTGGCCGCATCCTCGTCGTCGGTTTCGACCCAGCCGACACAGTTAAACTCAATGGTTTCCGCACTCGAAACAATGTCTCTGCAGCGGTGCCCGTGTATGGCCCGTTCAGTGGCAAGCTCGACAACTCAACCGAAGCCATCGAACTGGAGCGTCCTGACAACCCGGAGCCTCCCGGGCCGCCGGATTTTGGCCTGGTTCCCTACGTCCTGGTCGAGCGCATCCGTTATGCCGACGAAGCCCCCTGGCCCGTAGCCGCTGACGGTTTTGGGCCATCTTTGCAGCGCGTCAATGTAACCGCTTACGGGAACGATCCCGGCAACTGGGTCGCCGCTACGCGGACCCCGGGCGCCGCTTATGGCGGTGGTACCGCGCCGGTTATCACGGCTCACCCCACCAACACCACGGCGATCGCGTTTAGCACGGTTTCTTTTTCGGTGTCAGCCTCCGGCGCGAATCTTTCCTACTATTGGGTCCTTAACGGCGAACCCATTCGCGGAGCCACAAATGCGACGCTCACGCTCAATAATGTTCAACCCACGCAGGAAGGTTTTTATCAGGCCATCGTGATGAATTCAGCTGGTTCGGCTGCAAGCAGTAATGCTTTTCTGCGCTTGCTCACGCCCGCAAGAATCCTGGCCCAGCCGATTAGTGTCCTTCTCACCAATGGTTCCACGGCGCTCGAAACCTACGGCCAGACCTTCACCAACGTCAGGTTCAGCGTCAGCGCCATCAGCAGCAGCCCGATCAGCTATCAGTGGCAGCGTGATGGCGTGCCGATCCCGGGCGCAACTGGTGCCAGCCTGGTCGTCAGCAACGTCAATCTTAGCGACCAGGGCCTTTACGATGTCGTGGTGAGAGACAGCGTTGGCCCCGTTACGAGCACGCAGGCGCGGCTCACCGTCGGCGTCTGGCCGTTTATCGAGCGCCACCCGCAGAGCATTTGGGCTCTGGTCGGCGAAGATGTAACGATGAGTGTGGAACTCCGCGGCAGTACGCCGTTTTATTATCGGTGGCGCCGCGGCGGTGTCACAGTGGTTCCGTCTCCGGGCTTCCGCGTTTATACGATCCCCAACGTGCAAACCAACCAGTCCGGCCTCTATACCGTTATCATTACCAACTTCGCGTTTTATGCGCCGGGCGCCGTCAGCGCCGGCGCTCAACTCACCGTTCTAGCCGATAGTGACGGTGATAAAGCGCCCGACGTTTGGGAAACTCAGTTCGGTTTCAATCCCAATCTGGCCTCGGATGGCAGACTCGACAGCGACGGCGACGGCATGATCAATGCGGACGAGTGGCGCGCCGGAACCGATCCGACTGATCCGCAAAGTTATCTTGCCGTTGATAACCTGGTTGTGGGAAGCCCGGCCACGCTCTCCTTCTTCGCTCAGTCCAACCACAGTTACGTCGTGGAGTTCAACGACGAGTTGGATCCGGGCACATGGGACAACCTTACGAATGTCTCGGCTTGGCCCTCCAACGCCGTTCGGACTGTCACCGATCCAGCGGCATCGCCCTCGCGTTACTACCGACTGGCCACGCCGATTAAGCAGGAATAATCTCCGAGAACACACTCAGGCCCGTCTCCGCAAAGGAGCGGGCTCCTTTCTGCGGTTATCAAACCATTGATACATGTGCAACGACTATTTGGAAGCACCGCCAGTGACCGTTCGGTTCTCCAGCAACAGCACTGCCGGCGCGCCGTCTTTCCAGTGCTGCAAAATTCTCGGCGGGATCGGGACGCTTGTTGGGCCAAGCACGAGCGACCCAAGCACAACGTCCTCGTCACCGTCGCCATCGAAGTCGCCTGCGTCGAGCGTGATCCACCTTCCTGCCGCGTTCTCGGGAATCGAAGCCGCTTTGAAGTCGAAATCTCCCGCGTTTTCGAGGTAGACAAAACTCTCCTCTGGCGAGCGCGCGTAATCCGGAAAGTACGAGATGGCGACGATGTCGAGATCGCCATCGGCATCAAAGTCCCGCACGCGCGCGCCGTACGCGCCGTGCAGCGGAAAAAAGCAACGCTCGGTAAATCTGCCTGCGTCGTTCAAGTAAATGCGCAAGCCGTGATACGGCTTCGGCGGCGCCGCTGATTCGCCGTTGTCACCGTTGACGGTGAGCAGATCGACATCGCCGTCCTTGTCGAAGTCAGCCATTTGAAAATCGCTATAACCAAACGCCGGATACTGTTCGAGGATTGTCGATTGCCGGAAGTTCTCTCCTTCATTCGTGAACAGGTAAAGCCCTTCCCAGGCTTGGCCCGTCAGCGCCAGAATGTCGGGCCGTCCGTCGTTGTTCACGTCGCGCACTTCTGTGCGAATCGTTCCCGGCCGATCGATCAACACGTGCTCCTGAAACTCCCCACTCGCGCCGGTTTCAAACCACGACAACCGGCCCTTGCGATTGCCGAACTGCGACACGACATAATCCGCGCGCCCATCGCCGTTCAGGTCTGCGCGCGCGCAGTGTACTGGTCGTCGCAGGTCGCCAAGCACCTTCCGCATTTCCATGTCGTCTTTGCCAGGACGAAGTCGAATCACTTTGCCCTTGAGCAAATCAGATGGGAACGCTCGCCCGACAAGCGTCACGTCCAGCGAGTCGCCATCGCGCAAGATGTTCACGGGTCCGCTGTCGAACTGGACGCCAAACACGCGCTCGCCGTTCGCATTCCACGCTTCGAGGGTGTGCGTCATGGCATCACCGATGTAGAGGCGCCCCTGCGCAGCATCGATTTGCACCATCAACGTCATGGGCACGCGGCGCTCGTACGGAAATGCCTTGACGCGAAACCGGGTCGTGTTCGGCTCGATCTTCGTCCGCTCGGCTTGTGGAAGCACGTTGGGCGCACTTTCCGCATAATAACGCACGATCTCGTCCCACACCTTTCTATCGATGAGCGGCGTTGGCGGAAACACGTTCGAGTCGGGGACAATCTGGCCATCAGGCAATCGCTCCAGGTCCGGTGGAGTCAGCCCAAGCCATTTGGCCATGTCCGGCAATGCTCCATTCGTCCACGATGCCTTGTCCAGCACCGCTGGTTCCGGAAACAAGTGGCACGATGCGCAGTAAGTTTGGGCCAGCTTCGCTCCGCGTTGGTTTCCGGCACCCCTCCTCTCGATCAGCAACCAACCCGCAACGGCGATGCTACTCACCACCGCGATAACCGCTACATGCGTTCGTCGGATACCCACGTCGCGGACCGTTGTACCAAACGCCGCGCGTCCAGCCTATCCCGAAGCGAGCTATTGTCCGCTCTCCCGTGTGGACGAGAATCTCTGCCGCTATTCGGCCTCGCCGCCGCCTCACTCGGCCTTCAAATGTTTGTCGAGGAAGTCGAGGGTGGCTTTATAACCCGTGATCTGGTTTTTCTTTTTAGTGAAGCCGTGGCCTTCGTCGTCGAAGATCACGTAGTCGACCGGGACATTGTTTTTCTTTACCGCGGCGACGATGTCGTCGCTCTCGGCTTTGACGACGCGCGGGTCGTTGGCGCCCTGGAGGACGAGCAAGGGTTTGCGGATTTTGTCGGCGTGGAAGACGGGGCTGATGGCGCGAAGCATTTCGCGGTCTTTGGCCGGGTCGCCCATTTCGGTGTATAACGCTTTCTTGAAGGATTCCCACCAGGGGGGAGTGTTTTCCAGGGTGCGCAGCCAGTTTGAGACGCCGAAAATGTCCACGCCGCAATCGAAGACTTCCGGCTTGAACGCGAGCGCGGCCAGGACCATGTAGCCACCGTAGCTGCCGCCGATAATGCCGATGCGCTCGCTGTCCACGTAGGGAAGGCTCGCGAGATATTTTTTCGCTTCGACGCAATCCCAGAGCGGCTCCTTGCCGTGTTTTTGGTCGTCGGCGGTGAAGAAGGTCTTGCCGTAGCCGCTGCTGCCGCGGTTGTTGATGCCCAGGACGACGTAGCCGTGATTGACGAGGTACTGGAGTTGGGCGCTGTAGCCTTTGCGGGTCTGCCCGCCCGGACCGCCGTGGACCCAGACCAGAGCGGGCGCTTTCTTCCGAGCGGTGGCCTGGTGCGGTTTGTAGAGGATGTTGGGAATGGCGAGGTCATCGAAGGATTTGAAGCGCACGACTTTGGAATCCACCAAATCGAGCGGATCGATTTTTTTGCTGAGAGTATCGGTGAGCCGCTTCACTTCGCGGGTGGCAAAGTCGTAGACGTGCAGGTTGCCAGGCTGGCGATCGCTGTTGAGGTAAAACGCCATGAGCTTTTCGCTGCGCGAGATTGTGACCGACCCGATTTCGCCTTCGGGCATTTTCGGCAGCGGAACCGAACGCCCGGTGGCGTGTTCGTAGACCTTGACGACAGTGCGGCCATCTTCGTTGATGCCGCTTACGCGATATTTCCCATTGTGGGAAAAATAGGTGAACATGATATCCCACTTCGCGCGCTCGACGTCCTCGGTTTTGCCGGTGGCGAGTTCGTAACGCTTCACGCGGCTGAATTCCTCGTGGTCGTCCGTCAGGAAATAGAGCCAGCGCGAGGCGCGATCGGAGGTCGCCACCTCGTAACTCGCCGTCCCCTCATGTGCGGAGATGTGCTTCATCTCCCTGGTCGCGATGTTGTAGACGTAAATGTCGGAGTCGGCGGTCGTGTTCGGCTTTCCGAAGGCCAGCCATTTGCCATCGTCCGAAATATCACCGAGTTGGTAGCCGGTGGTGTCCTCGTAGATTTTGGTCCGCTCATACGTGGTGGCGTCGGCGCGATACAAATCGAAGAACCGCTTGTCGCGCTCGTTGGTTTGGATGTAGAAGGCCCGGTCGTCCCGCGACCACCCGGCGAATCTGGCCTTGAGCTTGTCGCCGGGCGTCACGTCCTTCTCCGTGCCGTCGAGTTCGCGCACGAACAGGTGATTGTGTTCGTCGCCGCCCTTGTCGCGAGTGAAGAGCACGCGATTGTCTTTCGGGAAATAGGATATGGCAAAGGTGGAATCGTTGGTTGAGCGTGTCACGGCGGTCCGTTGGCCCGAAGCGACGGCGATGGTATAGGCGTTGACAATTCCGGTCTCATCCGATGACACGAGGATAGCTGATTCATCCGCGGAGAACGACGCACCTCCAATGCGCGTGGTGTCCATGAAATCCTCGATGGTGTACTGGCGGGAAGGCCGCGCCTGCTTTGAGCCGGCAGGGGCGGGCGAATCGCTTGCGCACCCGGAGAGCATTAACGCGATAGCCACAACGCCGACGAGCGAAGGCACACAGGAGTTGTTGTTCATCAGGGGACGGAAGGGGAAAACCGCACGCTAGTCAATGACAGGATAAAGTCGAGCCGCGAGGGGAGATTTGGTCTCGATAGTCGAGTTTATGTCTTCCAGACGGTCAAACTATTAAAAAAGAAAGAGCCGGTCATTTGCCGAATACGAAAGCTGTGGTATCCAGCGCTCAGTGACATCGGGTGTGGTTGATTAATCAAGCCGTTGAACGGCAAAGGTCCGTAATTGAATGAATCGATGAGGCATTCGACCTGGGCGGCTCCGGCATAGCTCTGAAGCTGCACGTTGCAGACGTAATTGCCTGGTGTCGGCGCTTTGAAGTAACAGTTGATCCGGCCTGTTTTTGTCTGGGGCGAGTCCCAGTAGGTATAGCCGTTCGCACTGAACCAGACGCGGCAATCGGCGAGGCACTTTTGCATGTCAGTAAACCCATCGAAGTGGTCGCAGTCCCAAATATCGAGCCAGGTTGCGGTGCCTGTTTTGCGGCATACCGTAAATGTGGCCGTGGGAAACCAGAGGTCCGCCCTAACCAGACTTGGAATGCGCGCGATAATGGCCCTGGAGTTTGGCGTTGCCTTGAGGGCGCGAATGGTCGTAGTCGCATCGATCTTCGGTTTCGCCGGCCGGGCTTGAAGCGTCTTCCGTTTGGCGTGTGCCGGCAATCGGACGGACTTTGGCCCTTTTCCAAGTACCAGGCGATAGGTTCGTTGCCTTTTCATTGCTGCCTCTCCTTCCATTTCTGTTGATGTTTATTATGCGGCTCCTGCCCCCGCTTCGGGGTGCTGTTATGTCATACGTTCGGGCAGGCGTTTTTCTTTCAGAATCCATGACCCTGGCAATGGAGCGGCATTGACCTTCACGCCACCTCCGGAGAGAATCCATTTCTTTATGTTTTGGTGCGATCAGTTGGTGGAGAAGATTGAAGGGCCGCAGACGATCAATGATTCGAAGACGCCCTCGGGCCGCGCGCACGTGGGCGCGCTGCGCGGGCCGCTGATCCATGATGCGATTTTTCGCACGCTCAAGGCGAAGGGGGTGCCGGCCCGCTATTTATTCGGCGTCGATGACTACGATCCGGTCGATGAAATTCCCTACGGCGAAGCGGAGCACTTTGAAAAATATCTTGGCGCGCCGCTTTGCAACGTGCCGCCTCCGCCCGGCTCGAACGCGACGGACATGGCGGACCATTACATCTCGGAATTCTTCACCGTATTCGGAGAGTTGGGAATTCGTCCGGAGTTTTATCGCATGCGCGATATCTATCGGTCGGGGCGCTTCAATGAGGCGATCGACGCGATCCTGCGCAAAGCGGACGTGGTGCGGCGCATTTACAAGGAAGTCAGCGGCTCGGAGCGAGCTGACGACTGGCATCCCTTCCAGGTGGTGTGTGAGAAGTGCGGGCGCGTCGGCACAACCCTGGTGACGTCGTACGACGGCAAGGAGGTCACGTACGAGTGCAAGCCGGACCTTGTGAAGTGGGCGGTGGGTTGCGGGCATCGCGGCAAGACCAGCCCGTTTGATGGTCGAGGGAAGTTGCCGTGGAAATTGGAATGGTGCGCGAAGTGGCGCACGTTCCCCGTGACGATCGAAGGGGCAGGCCAGGACCATAGCACCAAGGGCGGGTCGCGGGATGTTGCCATGGCGTGTTTGCGAGCGATTTTCAGCCAGCAACCGCCATTGAATTGCCCGTACGATTTCTTCCTCGTGGGCGGCGCGAAGATGAGTTCGAGCAAAGGCATCGGCGTGACGTCGCGTGACATGGCGAATTTTCTGCCGCCGGACCTTTTGCGGTTTCTGCTGATCCGTCCGACGCCGCGGCAGCCGGTGAACTTCGAGCCGTCCGAGGTTTACATCATCAAGCTGTTCAACGAGTTCGACCGGTTTCATCAAAAATACTTCAACGATCCGAAGATCACGGCGGACGACAAGCGCATTTACGAATTGTCGAAGGTGGACCTGGAGCCGGCGCATTGGCTCGCGGATTTTCAATTGGTCGCGGCGCTTTCGCAGATGCCGCACCTCGATATCGCGAAGGAACTCGAGCGGCGGAAGGGATCGCCCTTCACGGAACTGGAGCGGAAGCACCTTGCGTTGCGCATTCGGGCGGCGCGTTATTGGGTGGAGAATTACGCGAGCGAAGAGGAGAAAACGCGGTTGCAGGAAACACTGCCGGCGCGGGCGCAGGAACTCACGCAGACGCAACGGGCATTCCTGCAAATTCTGGCCAGCAAATCGCCTGACGCGCCGTGGGAAGGGGACGCGCTGCAAGTGTGCATCTTCAACGCGGCGCGGCTCACGCCGATCGATCAACCGACCGCGTTCAAAGCGATCTACCGCGTGCTCCTGGACCGGGAGAACGGCCCCAAGGCGGGAAATTTTCTTTCCTTCCTCGAACGAAAGTTTGTCGAACAACGCTTTCGTGAACTGCCGGTGGACAAGGCGGCATTCTGGCGAGAGTCGGCGTCGGATGACGCTGCTTTGCAACAGTGGCTGGGCAAGGAACGCACGAACATTAGCTCCGTGCTCGCGCGATGCGATGCGGCTGACAGCACGGCAGTGATCGAGTTATTAGCTTCGATGAACGACGGCAAGACGCATTGCAGGCGAGTTTTGGTTAACTCGGGGAAAGCGGCAGATTGGATCGCCGGGTTCCAGAAGCAGACCGGCCTGGCGGTGTTGACACAGAAATAGCGCTTTTTAGGCGGCTCATATTGATCAGCCCGGAGGCAAATTCGGCACATTACCTGCATTCAGGATTGCCGCAAGTTAGCGGCTACGGCATGCTTTTTGATCGATGTACCGGGTCCAACCTAGAAATCTGCGCGAGTTCGCCGTGAGAAATCCTCTCGTGGCGGCATTTGCCATTTCTTTGGTCATTCACACGGCTTTTTTCGGGGTGTGGCGGGTCGGCAAAAGCCTGGGTTGGTGGGAACAGCAGGCGACATGGCTTTTGAAGCTGACCAAAAAGAAGCCACTCAAACTTTCCGCGAAGGAACTGGCGCGACTGCAGACCCAACAACAGAAAATGCGCGAAATCCCGCTGACGTTTGTCGAAGTGGATCCGGTGGCAGCCGTGACCGAGCCGCCGAAGGAGACGAAGTTTTACGGCGCGCACAATGCGGTGGCGGCAAATCCGGATGTCAAAATGGAGGAGCAGCCGAAGGTGGACGGCAAGCAAACCCAGGTTGTAAAGACTGAGACGACGCCGCGGCTGAATCCGCAGCCGTTGCAACCAGCGTTACCGCCACCGGAGCCGGAGCCCGAGGCGCCGAAACCGAAAAGTGAACCGATCGGGGATTTGGCGTTGGCCAGGCCCGAGCCCGAGCGCCCGCCCGCGCGAGAAAGGCCGCGCAGGCTCGCGGCGGCCCGTGAACAAAAGAACATCGTCGGTGAGAAAAGCAAACAAGACGGAGGCGCTAAGCAGCGAGGGCGGGTTTCATTTGACGTCAAAGCGACCGCATTTGGGGCTTATGATGCCGCCTTTATCGCCGCAGTGCAGGAACGCTGGTACAATTTGCTCGACAGCACGGAATTCGCACAGCGGTCCGGCAAAGTGGTGGTCGAGTTTCGCCTCACGCATGATGGACGAATCACGGAAATGCGAGTTGCTGGAAATGACGTAGGGGAGATGCTGGGGCTGTTGTGCCAGCGCGCCATTCTGGACCCGGCGCCCTACGCCCCGTGGCCCGCGGATATGCGCAGGCTCATCGGCGGCAACCACCGCGACGTGACGTTCACATTTTATTACAACTGATAAACAAGGACATTCAGCACATGGACATATTCTTCATAATCGCCCTGGTGATCACATCGATTGTCGCGGTCACGTTCATCGTGGAGCGCGGACTCGCGCTGCGATGGATCAAAGTGATTCCCCCGAACGTGGTCTACGCCGTGCAGAGTTACCACAATGAGAACCAACTCCAGCAATTGCGCAATGTGTGCGAGAGCAACCCCTCGACGCTCTCGCGCCTGCTGCTCTTCGCTTCCGAACACCTGGACTGGCCGAAAGAGGAAACGGTGGACGTGCTCGAAACGAGGGCGCGCCACGAAGTGACAAAGCTCGAACGCGGGCTCGTGGTGCTGGAAATCATCGTCGGCATCGCGCCGTTGCTCGGCCTCGTCGGCACCATTTACGGATTGATCACGCTGTTCGGGCACATGGACCCTGCGGGGGCGCAGGACAACGCGAGGTTCGCCCAGGGCATCAGTCTCGCGCTCAACGCGACCCTGATGGGCTTGCTGGTGGCGATCCCGGCGCTGATCTCCTGGAGTTATTACAATAAGAAGGTGGATACACTTTCGGTAGAAATGGAAAGTTTGTGTGACGAGTTTCTGCGCAAGCACTATCGGAAGGATGATCGTCCCGCGACCGCGACCGTTGCTCCGGCGCGAGCAAGAACGGCGGACCACCCGCAGTCGTTTGCCGGTGCGCCGCTTCCGACGCCCAAACCCAGCCCGCAATCCTGACGATGCACTTCAAGCCGCGCAAAAACCGCCGAGCGCCCTCGGTGATCATCGTGTCGCTGATCGACGTGCTGCTGGTGGTGCTGATCTTTTTGATGGTGACCACGACCGCGAAAACGCGCGAAGCGGCGCTGAAGCTTTCGTTGCCGGAGTCGAAGCAAGCCAAGCCCGGCGCCTCGACCGACACCAAGCCGTACGTGATCGCTGTCTCCACAAATTTTCCGTACTTCTTTGTCGAGAATCGGCCACTGACGCTGGATCAGTTGCAGAAGGACCTGATCGCCGCCGCACAAAAGAACCCGCAGATGAAAGTCGCGATCAGGGCAGACAGGCGGTCGCCATGGGGGGAAGTGGTGCATGTGATCGACGCCGCCAAGGTAGCGGGAGCCACGTCAATCGATGCCGTCACGGAAAAGCCGGCAGCGCCGCAATGACGAAGCCCGAATGACTATTTTTAGTCATTAGTTATTGGTATTTCTTTCGGAATTCGACATTCGTCATTCGTCATTGGTAAGCTTCGCCCATGGCCATCATCGCTGTCCTTGGAACCATGGACACCAAAGGCGAGGAGCACGCCTTTGTCGCCGAGCAAATCCGCCAGCGCGGGCACAAGGTGCTGGTGATCGACACCGGCACACTCGAGCCGCCGAAATTGAAACCCGACATCACGCGCGAGCAGGTAGCTGCCGCGGCATCGGTGGACCTCGGAAGCGTGGTCGCTAAACGTGATCGCGGAGAAGCAGTGGATGCGATGTCGCGCGGAGCGCCGGCACTGTTGCTGAAGCTGGCGGAGGAGAAGAAAATCGATGGCGTGATTTCGCTTGGCGGTGGCGGCGGAACTGCCATCAGCACCGCGGCGATGCGCGCGCTTCCGATTGGTTTTCCGAAAGTAATGGTGACCACCCTGGCGAGCGGCAATACCTCGCAGTATGTGGGCGTCAAGGATGTGGTTTTGTTCCCGAGCATCGTCGATGTGGCGGGCATCAATCGCATTTCGCGGCAGATTTTATCGCGGGCAGCGGGTGCCATCTGCGGAATGGTGGAAGCGAAGCCCCCTTCGGGCGAGGACAAGCCCATCATTGTTGCGAGCCAGTTTGGGAATACGACCGAATGCGTCACGCGCGCGCGGCAGTTGCTCGAAAAGGAAAGCTACGAAGTCCTCGTTTTTCACGCGACCGGCGTCGGTGGACAAACCATGGAATCGCTCGTCGAGTCGGGCATGGTGGCGGGGGTGCTGGACATCACGACCACGGAGTGGGCCGACGAACTCGTCGGGGGTGTGTTGTCGGCGGGACCGACGCGCCTGGAGGCTGCAGCCAGGAGCGGTGTTCCGGCAATCGTGACGCCGGGTTGTCTCGATATGGTGAACTTCCACGGCCCGGGAACGGTTCCCGAAAAATTCAAGGGCCGTAATTTTTACCAGCACAATCCGCAGGTGACGCTGATGCGCACGACGCCTGAGGAGTGCGCGCAGTTGGGAAAGATCGTTGCGCAGAAACTCAACGCGTCGAATGGGCCTGTAACGGTGCTGATTCCGCGCAAGGCGATCAGCGTCATCGGCGCGCCCGGCCAGAAATTTCATGATCCCATTGCAGACAAAGCGCTTTTTGACGGCATCAAGTCCAACCTGCGCAAGGACATTGAAGTGATTGAGATGGATTGCGCGATCAACGACGCGGTGTTTGCGGAAGCCTGCGCCAACACGCTCTTGAAGAATATTGGCAAACGCAGGTAACTGTAAGAACCCGGCCGATTGCCCGTTATTAGTATGGTGGTACATTATCCCACAGCGACCATGTGGAGACTGCTCACTTTTGCTCTGAGTGCGGGGGCTTTGCTATCGGCTGACACTGCAACCGCTGAAGCCGGATTCACCTGCGGAACGTGCCTTCCAAATCACGAGCACTCGGCGCGTCAGCAACTCGCGGCGACGATTTCGGCCCTCGGCCAGAAGCGAATCCTGATTTATCGCGTGGATTTTTCCAATTTTGTCGGCGCGGCAATTTCCTCGAACTCGGCGGCAACCCTCATCTCCGATCTGAACAACGTTTATCGAGACATGTCGTATGGCTTGACTACGTTCGCGCTGGCCGAAGCGGGATCGGTGGTCACCGACACGTTGCGTCTGCCGCAGGGTTGGGCGGCCTACGACAACAACTTCACGAGGCTCATCGAGGACACGCGAGCCATGGCCGCGCAGGCCGGCTACGCGCCTTCGACCTTTGACTTCGATATCGTCTGCACCGGAGCGCGACCCAACGCAATCTTCGGCGCGATCGCGTACGTCGGTGGTCCGGGCCTGTGGCTTGCCAACAGCAACTTCAACCTTGGGATAGCGGCGCACGAACTCGGGCACAACTTTGGACTGCCGCATGCAAGCTTTTGGTTCACGGGCGGGCGCAGCAGCATCGGGCCCGGCGTCTTGCAGGAGTATGGCGATCTCTTTGATTCGATGGGCGTGCCTGCCGGGAGCACGAGCCACTTCAACGCGCGCCTGAAGACTCTGCTGGGCTGGATTCCCAATGCGGATGCACCGCTTGTCGTGTCGAACGGCACCTATCGACTCACGGCGCACGATCATCCGAGCGCAACCGGCCTGCGGGCGCTGCGACTCGGACGCAACGATGCCAAAACTTATTGGCTCGAATTTCGCAACAGCTTCAACAATCGCTGGGTCACCAACGGCGTGACGCTGCGCTGGGGCGGTGCTGGCGCGGAGAACACGCTACTGATCGACACGACACCGGGGACTGTTGCGGCGCGCGACGACGCGCCCATTCTTATCGGTCGCACCTTCAGCGACCGCTGCCTCGATTTGCACATTACCCCCATTGGCAAAGCTGGCAGCTCACCCGAGGCACTGGACGTAGTCATCCATCGCGGCCCGTTCCCTGCGAATCTCCCGCCGGACCTTTCGATCTCCGCGAGTTCAATGTCCGTCGCGACTGGCGCAGTTGTCACCTTGACCGCAACCGCATCGGACCCGAACGCCGACGGCCTGGCTTACCAGTGGGACTTCGGCGACGGCAATTTCAGCGGCAATCAACCATCTGTTGACTATTCGTGGACGCGCGCCGGCGTGTATATGGCGCGTTGTACGGTCAGTGATATGAAAGGCGGAACTGCCTCGCGCTCGGTTGGGGTGCGGGTCGACACCAATACCACGCTGTCGCTTCATGGAGTCGTACAGCGTGGTGGTTTTCCAGTCGAAGGCGCGCTCATCTCGACCGGTACGCGCTTCACCTACAGCAACAGCGACGGCTCGTACCAGATCACTCGGCTTAGCCCTGGCCGTTACACGCTTTCGGGTGTGTTGGATGGCTATGACCTCGTCACCGCGCGCTCCGAGAACCCGATTTCCGCAACCAGCAGCGTGGATGGCCTGGATTTGGTGGCAATTCCCGCGCAACTCAATTCGTTCAGCCTCGTCCAGACGGGCGCGGTCTGGAAGTACCTCGACACGGGTGTCGCGCCGGTAGCGGGCTGGACCGGATTGGCATTCGATAACAGTGCCTGGGAGAGTGGCCCGGCGAAGTTGGGTTATGGCGTCGGCGATGAACGCACCCAAATCGACGGCGGCCCCGCCGGGAACCGCCACATTACAACGTGGTTCTGGCATCCATTTCTCGTCACGAACCCTGCAGCGATCAGTTACCTGGTTTGCCGATTGCGGCGGGATGATGGCGCGCTGGTGTATCTCAATGGACAGGAGGTCTTTCGCGATAACCTGCAAATAGGCGCGATCACGGCCGCGACGCCGGCTCTCGTGGATGTCACCACCAGCGAAGAACGCACGTTCTTTGCGCGCAACATTCCAACTTCTGCGCTAAGTGTGGGAACCAACGTGCTCGCGATCGAAGTGCACCAGTTCAGCACGAACGATGCGGACTTGAGCATGGACTGCGAGCTCGTGGCGTTCAGCGATGATCCCGCGATATTTCAGCCTGAGCTGGCTATGGAGAGATCGGGTGTCAATGCGCAGGTCTCGTGGCCGGGTGCCTACGCGGGCTGGTCTCTTTATCAATCCCCTGCCCTCTCAGGCGGCACGCAAAGAAAGCTAAACGCCGTAACGTCAAACGGCCTCACTTCGGCTTTGCTCGGCATGACGAACCCTGCAGCTTTCCATCGGCTGCGCAAACCGACCTTCTGTGCGCCCTTCGAGTAGCTACCGGATGCGCACTACGCGATAGAATCGCTGGGGCGGCGTAGTATTGTCGGACGCCGAAGCCGTATTTCCGTTAGCAGTGATCGAACTGTGATTTTGCCATGGGCCGCCGAAGCGTTCGGTAAATTCGACCCGGTACTCCGCACCCGGCGTTGAATTCCATGTCACGATGACCCCATCCGGAGTTGTCTGACGGATAGTTGCGATCCGAACCTGTTCGGCGACCACAACTGTGAAACTCGTCGCGGCGTCCGCCGGCGGCGATCCGTTATCCGTAACGCGAATAGTAATCAAGTAACTGTGCCGCTCCTGCGACTGACTTGGTGTCCACGAGAACGCTCCAGTCGACTCGTTGATCGTCGCTCCCGCCGGAGCGCCCGGGTCCAGACTGTACTTCAACCCGTTGTTGTCTGGATCACTGGCCGAGACGGCTATGGTGATAGGGGTGCCCCATTCCACGGTTCGATCGGCGACCCCGGCAATCACTGGGGCAGCATTGGGTTCGGCGACGGTCACCGTGAAACTCGTAGCCGCGTTCGCCGGCGGCGATCCGTTGTCCGTCACGCGGACGGTAATCACGTAACCGCCCGGTGCCTGTGACTGACTCGGCGTCCACGAGAACTCTCCAGTCCCCTCGTTGATCGTCGCTCCCGCCGGAGCGCCCGGGTCCAGGCTGAACTTCAATTCGTTATTGTCCGGGTCACTCGCCGAGGCAGTAACGGTAATCGTGGTTCCCCACGTCACGCTTCGATCGGCAATCCCGGCAATCTCTGGCGCAGCATTGGGCGCAGCGACGGTCACCGTGAAACTCGTAGCCGCGCTCGCCGGCGGCGATCCGTTGTCCGTCACGCGGACGGTAATCACGTAACGGCCCGGCGCCTGTGACTGACTCGGCGTCCACGAGAACTCTCCAGTCCATTCGTTGATCGTCGCTCCCGCCGGAGCGCCCGGGTCCAGGCTGAACTTCAATTCGTTATTG
>Ga0075428_100000592_pt1 | contig 37067 bp, 19 predicted proteins | sample RhiMetdeltSRZDD2_FD_75291 | JGI IMG/M metagenome (GOLD analysis project Ga0075428, IMG submission 75291) | Populus rhizosphere microbial communities from Tennessee, USA - Rhizosphere MetaG P. deltoides SRZDD2 | ecosystem: Host-associated > Plants > Roots > Rhizosphere > Soil | place: USA... | reverse complement strand
TCGTCGAGCGAGGTTTCGGGCAACTCGTATTCCGTCGAGAGATCGTCGAGTGTGCCCGCACTCCAGGTCTCCGAGGCCCCATCGCTCGCATCCGTCGGCTCGAGGTCGCTCGCATCCGGGGGCTCGAGGTCACTCGCATCCGGGGGCTCGAGGTCACTCGCATCCGTGTGCTCTGGGTCGCTCGCCGCGGGCTGGGTTTGCGGCAGATCGGCGCCGAAGACGCTGCGAGCGATGGTGCCGCGGATGTCTTCGAGCTGCAAGCTCGCACCCGCCGCTTCCGCCGCCGGGCGCGCAGCCGGGGGCGTTGCGGAAAACTCGATGCTTTCGGCGCTCCTCGTGGAGGGCTTGTGCTCGGTGGACTCACCCGGAAGCGTGCCGCCGCGCGATTCCACCAGCACGCGCAGCGAGCGCATCTTGGTGGTGTAGCGGCGCGCAGCTTCGTCGTCCCCGGCGTCGGCGGCGCGCTGCGCCAGTCTCTGCACCATCTCGAACGCCACGGCGAAGGACCGCGCTTCCTCGAGCTTCTCGAGGATCTTGCCGATCGGCGCCGTCTCGGGGAACTCTTCGACGATGGCGCGGCATTGATGTTCCAGCTTGTGCGCGTCGGTCTCGCCGTGCGCCGCCAAGTGCTCGAGGTAATCGGCAAAAGACGCCGTGGTCTCGGACTTGAGACCCTGTTCGTGACGCAGGCACGCCAGACGGTAGCGAACCTCGACACGCGAAGGGCAAAGTCGAATCACCTTGCGGCAGAGCGCGACGGCGTTGGCGTGGAGTCCGAGCCCGCCATAGAGCTCGATCGCTTTCTCGAAATGCTGGCAGGCCTGGACGATCTCGTCCTTGCGCAGGAACAGATCCCCCATGTGATTGTGCAGCACGGGATTGGAGCCGTCCGATGCGATCGCCTGGCGCAGCTCGACGAGCGCCCGGTCCCAGTCCTCGCGCTGGGCGAAATCGCGCGCGCGCCGCTGGAATGTGGTGGCCTTACTCACGCTTGGCTCCCACGCCTAGAGTGGTTTCTCGCTCCAGACGACTTTCCCCTCACTCACCACGACAGATGCATTGTTGACCCCGAACTGGTAGGGCACTTCGCGGTAGTCCGCACCCTGTGTGACCACCAAATCGCAACGTTTCCCCGGCTCCAGGCTGCCGACTTGTGCCTCGCGGCGGATCGCCACGGCTGCATTCAAGGTGCAGGCCACAAGACCCTCCGCCGGCGTAAGGCGCAACATCGAACCCGCCAGCGACCAGATCGCTTGCATGCTCGGACAGTGGCTGGACCCAGGGTTGAAGTCGGTGGCCAGCGCGACGGCGGCTCCCGACTGCACCAACATCCGGGCCGGTGCGTAATCGCGCGACGCGAGCCCGAAGCTCGTCCCGGGCAGCAGCACCGCCACGGTGTCGCTCGCGCCCAACGCCTGGATTCCTGCCGATGAAACCGCCATCAAGTGATCGGCAGAAATCGCCCCCAGCCGACAGGCCAGCTCCGCGCCGCCATACGTTTCCAACTCGTCTGCGTGCAGCTTGGGGGCCAACCCGAGCTGCATCCCCGCGCGCAAGATTTCCTCACTCTCCGCCAAGGTGAAAACGCTCGGCTCGCAGAACACGTCGTTGAATTCGGCGAGCGGGACAGCCTGCGGCAGCATCTCGTGCACGACCAAGCGCACGTACTCCGCGCGCTGTGTGCGGAACTCGAGCGGGATCTCGTGCGCGCCGAGGAAAGTCGAGACGACGCGAATCGGCACTTGTGCCGCCGCCCGCTGGATGGCGCGCAGTTGCTTGAGCTCGTCGTCGAGGCGGAGACCGTAGCCGCTCTTGATCTCGACCGTGGTGGTGCCATGAGCGAGGAGCTTCCACAGACGCTCGACGGTGAGAGCGACCAATTCGTCCTCGCTGCGTGCACGCAGATCGCGCACGCTCGCGTGGATGCCGCCGCCGGCGGCAGCGATGTCACGATAGCTCTTGCCGGCGATCCGATCGGCGTATTCGCCCGCGCGCACGCAGCCGAACACGGCGTGCGTGTGCGGGTCGACGAAAGCAGGAATGACGCTGCGGCGTCGCGCGTCGACCTCGAGGCAATCGCGGGCCTTGACGCAATCGCGCAACACCTGGTCCTCGGGGCCCCAGTCGACGATGGCGCCCGCACGGGCCACGAGTGCCGCGCGTTCGACGCGGCGCAGATCGCCGAGTCGCTGGCCACGTTGCGCGCTCCTGCCGCCGACCGGCGACACGATCTCGCTGCAGTTGTACAGCACGAAGTCGACGGCGCTCACGCGGGGCCTCCAGTCCTGGGGCGGGAACGAATCGCCTGCGCCGCCCCGCGCTCAGCCTGGGGTCATCGGGAGATGCAAACCGTGGTCACGCGCGGCGCGCAATGCTTCGGGGTAACCGGCATCGGCATGGCGCGCGATCCCCATGCCGGGGTCGCAAGCGAGCACACGTTGCAAGCGCGCTGCCGCCGCCGGCGTTCCGTCGGCGACGATGACCATGCCGGCGTGCTGCGACAATCCCATGCCCACGCCGCCGCCCTGATGCACCGAGACCCATGTCGCCCCGCTCACCGCATTCAGCAGCGCGTTGAGCAGCGGCCAGTCGGCGACGGCATCGCTGCCGTCGCGCATGGCTTCGGTTTCGCGATACGGGCTCGCGACGGAGCCAGAGTCCAAATGATCGCGCCCGATGACGATCGGTGCCAGGAGCTCGCCGCTCGCCACCAGCGCGTTCAACGCCAGCCCGAAGCGCTCGCGCTGGCCCTGACCCAGCCACGCGATGCGCGCCGGCAGGCCTTGGAAAGTCACCTGCGTCGCGGCCATCCGAATCCAACGACAGAGATCCTCGTCCTGCGGAAACAGCTCGAGGACCAGACGATCGGTGCGCGCGATGTCGGACGCTTCTCCCGACAGCGCCACCCAGCGGAAGGGCCCCTTGCCGGCGCAGAACAACGGCCGCACGTACGCCGGCACGAAGCCGGGGTAGTCGAATGCATCGGCGACACCGGCACTCAGGGCCTGTCCGCGTAGGTTGTTGCCGTAGTCGAACACACGACTGCCGGCGCGCTGGAAATCGAGCATGGCGCGGCAGTGCACCGCCATCGAGGCGAAGCTGCGCTCGATGTAAGTCGAGGCGTGCTGCTGGCGCAACACGCGCGCCGCCTCGACGTCGAGTCCGGCCGGAACGTAGCCATGCAGCTCGTCGTGCGCCGAGGTCTGGTCGGTGACGATGTCGGGGTGGAAGCCGCGCCGCAGCAGCTCCGGCAGCACCTCGGCGCAATTGCCGACGAGACCGATGGACAGCGCGGCGCCGCGCGCGCGCGCCTCCTCCGCTCGTGCCACCGCGCGCTCCAAGTCGGTTTCCATCTCCTGGCAGTAGTTTGCCTCGACGCGCCGGCGCACGCGCTCGGGGTCGACGTCGACTGCAAGGCAGACGCCGCCGTTCATCGTCACCGCGAGCGGTTGCGCGCCACCCATGCCGCCGAGCCCGCCGGTCAACACCAACCTGCCGGCCAAGCTGGTGCCGAAATGCGCGCGCGCGCAGGCGGCGAAGGTCTCGTACGTGCCTTGCAGGATTCCCTGCGTGCCGATGTAGATCCAACTCCCCGCCGTCATCTGGCCGTACATGATCAGACCTTTGCGGTCGAGCTCGTGGAAGTGCTCCCACGTCGCCCACCTCGGCACAAGATTCGAATTGGCCAGAAGCACGCGCGGCGCGTCGGGGTGGGTGCGAAACACCGCCACCGGTTTCCCCGACTGCACGATCAGCGTTTCGTCGTCGGCGAGCGCGAGCAGCGCGCGCACGATGGCGCGGGCGCAATCCCAATTGCGCGCCGCCTTGCCGATGCCGCCGTAGACCACCAGATCCTGCGGGCGCTCGGCAACTTCGGGATCGAGATTGTTACAGAACATGCGGAGCGCCGCTTCCTGCAACCAACCCTTGCACGCGAGCGTCGTGCCGCGCGCGGCACGCAGCTCGCGCGCCGCGAACGCAGCCTCCCAGTCGAACAGCGCGCTTTCAGGCCGCATGCACCCGTCCCCCCGTCGCATTCAAACCCCGAGGTGTTCGCCCAGTGCTGTCTCGGCGGCACGCACGATGGCCGTCAACGCTGCCGGCGTCGCCAGCGCCTCGATGTCCGGCGAGAGACTCCGGTCGTCGACCAGGGCGTCGACCCGCCGCCGCACTTCCTGCAATGCCGCACCGGTGCCGGTTCCGCAGCGCAACGGCGCGTGGAACTCGAGCGCCTGCGCCGCCGCCAGCAGCTCCGCCGCGATGACACCGCGCACATTGTGCAACAATTGAGGCAGGCGTGTCGCCGCGATGCTACCCATGCTGTTGTGGTCCTCGACCCCGCCCCCGGTCACGACATTGTCCGCCGATGCGGGGTGCAGTGCGGTGCGATTCTCCGACACCAGCGCCGCCGCCAAGTACTGCACCATCATGAGCCCTGACTGCAGGCCGGGTTGTGTGGTCAAGCAGCGCGGCAACTGCTCGACATCGTGATCGTGGAGCAAACGGTGCAGTCGGCGTTCTGCCAGGCTGCCGATCTCGGCGATGGCGACGCCCAGATGATCGAGCCCGAGCGCGAGGGGCTGGCCATGGAAATTTCCGCCCGAAATCACGCGATCATCCTCGGGAAACACCAAAGGGTTGTCGGTCACGGCATCGGCCTCGATCTGCAGAACCGATTCCACGTAGCGCACGGCGTCCTGCGACGCACCGAGAACTTGTGGCGTGCAACGCAAGGAATACGCATCCTGCACGCGCCCGCAGCTCGCATGGCTGGCCACGACCTCGCTTTCGGCCAGCAGCCGGCGCAGGTTGGCGGCCACCTGGCGCTGTCCGGCATGGCCACGCAGGGCGTGCAATCCGGCATCGAACGCCGCGACGCTACCGAGCATGGCCTCGATCGACATCGCCGCCGCCACTTGGGCTGCATGCAGCAACATTTGAGTTTCCGCCGCGGCCAGGATGCCCGCGGCGGTCATGTACTGCGTGCCGTTGATGAGCGCCAGGCCTTCCTTCAGCGCCAAGCGATGCGGTCGTAGCCCCACCTGCTCGAGCGCCGCCGCCGCCGGCAGGCGCTTCCCCGCACGCACGACTTCGCCTTCCCCCAACAGCACCAACCCGATGTGCGCGAGCGGTGCCAAGTCGCCGCTCGCACCCACCGAGCCTCGGGATGGCACGAGCGGAATGCAATCGTGCTCGAGCAGCGCCAGCAGCGCCTCCACCAGCGCCGGACCGACGCCGGAGTAACCGCGTGCCAGCGAGTGCGCGCGCAACGCCAACATGGCGCGCACGATCGGAACCGGCAGCGGCTCGCCGTAACCCACCGCATGGCTACGGATCAGATTCACTTGCAGAGCGCTGATGTCGGAATCGGCGATGCGCGTGCGGGCGAAGGGGCCGAAGCCGGTGTTGATGCCGTACCACACGGCGCCGCCGCTTACGACGCGTTGGAGGGTCGCCGCCGCGACCTCGCAGCGCGCGCGCGCCTGCGGCGCCAGAAAAGCCGCCGCGCCCGCAGCCACGGCGCGGACGTCGTGCAACGGCAGGTGCTCGCCATCTATTCTCACGCTCGCGCTCATTGCCGCCTCCGGCGAGGCATCGTGCGCTCCGCTGCGCTTGGCGTCAACCGCGTCGTGTCGGCCGCGCGAGGCTCCGTCGCGTCGAACCATGCCGCCAGGTGCGCGACCACCTCGTGCACGGCATCGAGCCGCAGCGCTCGTTGCGGCAGCGCGGCGATGAAGCTTTCGCCGTACTCGCGCGTTTCGATCCGGCTGTCGACGAGCACGACCGCGCCACGGTCGTGCCGCGTGCGGATCAAGCGCCCGAACCCCTGGCGAAAGCGCAGCACTGCCTGCGGCAGCAAGTAGTCGGCGAACGCATTCTCGCCGAGAGCGGCCAAGCGTTCGCATCGTGCCGCGACCAGCGGTTCATCGGGCGGTGCGAAGGGCAACTTCGCCAGCACCAAGATCTCCAGCGCCTCGCCGGGAAAGTCGACGCCCTCCCAGAAGCTGTCGGTGCCGAGCAGGATGGCGCCCGGCGTGGCCGTGAGACGGGAGACCAAGGTGTCGCGATCGGCGGTGATCCCCTGCGCCAGCAACGGCGCAGCCTCGCCGAGCCGGGATCGGAGCTCTGCGTGCAGCGCGCGCAGCATCGAATGCGCGGTGAGGAGCACCAGCATGCGCCGGCGTGTGCGCTGGTGCACCGCTTCGACGAGGCCGGCGAGTTGGGTCGTGAACTCGGGGTCGCGATAATCCCCGAGATCGGCGGTGCGCACCACGGTGCATTGCCGGGCGAAGTCGAACGGCGACGGAATGGCCTGCTGTGCCACCGCCTGGGGCAAGCCGAGCCGTCGCCGCACATGCGCCGCTTCCCCGTCCACGAACAAGGTCGCGGACGTATAGATGATGGCGCGCTCCGGCTGGGCCAGCATCCGCTGCAGGGCGGGCCCGACGTCGAGCGGTGCCGCCACGATCTCGCGCAGTGCGGACTCGGGCCCGCCGAAATCGAGATGGTGCACCCAATCTTCACAGGTGTCGCGGGTGAGGAAGTCGAGCGTATCGCCCACCTCCTGCTGCAGTGCGACGACCAGACCGGCGAGCTCGACGACGGTCGCCGTGGCCGGCTCGCCCACCGCGGCGGCCAGAGCCGCGCTCTCGAATGCAGCCGCCGCGCTCGCTGCCTGCAGCAGCGTTTCGTGCAGATCCTGCACCGCCTCGCGCGCATGCGCGAACACTTCGTCGGGATCGCGGTAGCGCTGTCGCACGCGCACGCGTGCGGCACGCGGCAATGCCGCATCGAGCGTCGCGAGGAGCCGCTGCAGGCTGCCGCGCAGGGCGTTGCTCGCCTGCAGCAGTGGCGGCAACGCCTGTTGCATGGCCGCCGTTGCGTCGTTCACCGGCACACGCCGCAGCTCGGCTTCGAGACGGCGCGTCGCGAGAACGACCGACTCGCCTTGCACCGAGCCCAAGCGGTGCGAGAACGCCTCGGTCGCCACCTTGTCCAAATCGTGCGCCTCGTCGACGACGAGCGCGTCGGCATCGCCGAGCAAGGTGCCTTCGAGCCGGCCGTCGATGCAGAGGAGAGCGTGATTGACCACCACCACATCGGCGGCGCGGGCGCGTTCGCGTGCGGCGTACACCGGACACGGCGGAGGTTCGCGGCAGTCGCCGCCCGCACAAGTCTCGCGCCGGCTGCGCACGGCCTCCAAGTGCGCGGGATCGCATCCCGGCGCGAGCGCATCGAGACTGCCATCCTCGCTCTGCAGCAACGCCAGCACCAACCGCGCCGCCTCGAAGCTGCCGCCTCGTGCGCTCCACGCCTGCACCCAGCGTTCGAGGGCGGTCCGGCACACGTAGTTGCTCCTGCCGAGCAACTTGGTGAAACGCAAGCCTCGGCGACCGTCCGCTCGCACGACGCGATCCAATCCCAGGTCCGCCCACAACCGCGGCAGCTCGCGCTCGACGAGCTGGGACTGGAGCGTGCGCGTGTGTGTCGCGAGCACCGTTCTCCGACCTTCGCGCCAAGCGAAGAGCGCGGCCGGCAATGCGTAGGCCAGCGACTTGCCGCTGCCGGTTCCGGCTTCGATCACCAACGTGCCGCGTTCGAGCAAGGTCGCGAGCACCGCGTGCGCCATCTCGCGCTGTCCCGCGCGCGCTTCGAACTCGACGCCCGCGCTGCCGCGCACGACTCCCAAGGTCTCGAAGCAGTGCTCGAGGAGTGCATGGGGTTCGGCGCTCACGGCATCGATGGCCTCGAGCCCCGGAGCCTCCGCTGCGGCGATGACCGACGGCGGCGCCGCCTGCGGCTGCGGCGCACTGCGGGCGGCGAGCGCCGCGCCGAGCGCGCTGCGCGCGGCACGTGCCCCGGGGGGCAACGCTTCCCACGCCAGACGCAACCAGCGCGCGTCGGCTCCCGGGTGACAGGCCGCTTCGATCTCGGCGGCGAGCGCGGCTGGCTCGGCATCGAACATCGAAACTCCCAACGGCAGCCCTCCTCGTCCCATCGATTGCTCCCGCGTCTCAGGCGGGACCCAGACGCGCGCGGAATTGAGCCTCGTCCAAGATCGGGATCTCGAGCTCCGCTGCCTTGTCGGCCTTGCTCCCCGCATCGGCGCCGACGACGACGAAGTGCGTCTTCTTGCTCACTGATCCGCTCACTCGCCCGCCGCGCGCTTCGATCGCCGCCTGCGCTTGTCCCCGCGTCATCGACGCCAACGTGCCGGTGAGCACGAAGTTGAGACCGGCGAAGGATTGCGCCCGTGCCGTCGGCGGCGCCACCGGGAGCAGGACCCCGAGCTCGACCAGATCGGCGAGCAAACGTCGCGTGGGGGGTGCCTGCAGGAAATCGACGATGCTGGCGGCCACGCGCGGTCCGACGTCCTCGAGCTGTTGCAGCTCTTCCAAGGTCGCCGCACGCAACGATTCGAGATCGGGGTAGCGTGACGCGAGCACTCCGGCGCCGCTCGTGCCGACGTGGCGAATGCCGAGGGCGTAGAGCTTGGCACGCCATGGGCGTTGGCGGCTCGCATCGATCGCGGCGACCAGGTTCTCCGCCGAGCGCGCGGCGAACCGCTCCAAGCGCAGGAGATCTTCGATCCGCAGCCGATACAAGTCGGCGCAGCTCTGCACCATGTCCTTCTCCAGCAGCAGCTTCACGTTCTCTTTGCCCAGCCCGGCGATGTCCATGGCATTGCGCGAGGCCCAGTGTTCGAGACGGCGCTCGAGCTGCTGCGGACAGCTGGGGTTGTCGCAGCGAATCGCCACTTCGTCGGCACTGCGCATGAGCGGCGAACGGCAGGAGGGACAGCGCCGCGGGAAGCGGAACTTCTTTTCTTTGCCGCTGCGGCATTCGGGAAGCACGCGCACGATCTTGGGGATGACATCGCCCCCGCGCTCGACCAACACCGTGTCGCCGACGCGCACGTCGAGGCGTTCGATCTCGTCGCGGTTGTGCAACGTCGCGCGCGCCACGGTGATGCCGCCGAGCCACACCGGCTCGAGCTCCGCCACCGGCGTCACGCTGCCCGTGCGCCCCACCTGCAGGCGGATGGCGCGCAATTGCGTCCGCGCCTGCGGCGAGCCGAACTTGAACGCGATGCCCCAGCGCGGCGACTTGGCCGTGGCCCCGAGCTCGCGCTGCTGCGCCAGAGAATCCACTTTGACCACGGCGCCGTCGATCTGGTACGGCAAGGTCGCGCGACGTTCCGCGAGCGTCGCGATCGCAGCACTCACTGCCGCGAAGTCACGGCAATGACGATTGCCCTCGTTCACGGGGAGCCCGGCTTCGGCCAGCGCTTGCAGCGCTTGCCAATGCGTGCCGAGCCTCAAGCTCTCGGCCTCGACCAGCTGATAGACGAACAAGGCCAAGGGTCGCGCCCGCACTTCCTCGGTGTCGAGCATCTTGAGCGAGCCGGCGGCGGCATTGCGTGGGTTGGCGAATGTCTTGTCCCCACGGCTTTCGCGCTCGGCGTTCATGCTGGCGAATCCAGCCACCGGCATGAAGATCTCCCCGCGCACTTCGAAGCGGGACCACGGGACGCGCACTTTCTGCGGCACGTCGCGCAAGGTGGCGACGTTGCGCGTCACGTCGTCGCCCTGGCGGCCATCGCCGCGCGTCACCGCGCGCACGTAGCGGCCGCCTTCGTAGTGCAAGCTCACCGCCACGCCGTCCAGCTTGGGCTCGACCACGAACTCCGCCGCGGCGGCGCCGAGCAGCTCGAGGACACGGGTGTGAAAAGCGGCGAGCTCGTCGGCATCGTAGGTATTGTCGAGGGACAGCATCGGCACCTGGTGGGCGACGCTCGGGAAAACGGCGTCGGTGCGGCCGCCGACGCGCTCTGTCGGCGAGTCCGCGCTTCGATACTCGGGGTATCGTTCCTCGAGGTCGCGCAGCTCGCGCACGAGTGCGTCGTACTCGGAATCGCCGATCTCGGGCGCCGCGCGCTCGTAGTAGAGCTGGTCGTGCTGCTCGATCTGCTGCCGGAGCATATCGATGCGCTGGCGCTCGGGATCGCTCATCGTCGCTCCAGGGAATGGCCGCGGGTTCACACTGCGCCGGCTGGGCCGAGCAGGATCGCATCGCGATGCCGCCCGCGGTCGACGCGTGTTGCATCAGAAGCGCTGCAGCAGCGACACGTGCAGCTTGGCGCCCGACCACGAGATCTCTTCGCCGAGACCGAAAGCGATGTCGAAGACGCCTGTCGCCACGTTGCCGCGCAGCCCCAGACCATAGCCGAGGTGCCCTTCCTGCACCACCGGGGCCTGCGCTTGCTTGCGCCGCAGGCCGCCGACATCGACGAACGCATAGACTTGCGAGCCGTTCGGTTCCCCGAAGCGATACTCGACGCTCGCATGCGCGACTTGATCGCCGCGGAACTGGTCTTCGCGATAACCCCGCAAGGTGCGGGCGCCGCCGAAATAATACAGCTCGCTCGACAGGACCTCGCTCTCTTCGCTGTCGAGCACGTACCAGACACCCTGGCTCCACAACTCGTGGCGCGCCCCCATGGGCCAGCCGGCGGCGTAGAGACCGCTCCACACCGTCTGCTGCACCTTGGCATCGCCAGCCGAACCTTGGGCTTGGAACGAGTTCGACTTGCGTGCGTACTCGGCGCGCACCTCCATCCGGCCGTGCACACGCCGGTCGTCGGCGCTCGAGAGTGTCTGCAGCAGCAGACCGACTCGGCCGCGCAACCGATAGGCATCCCCCGTGGTGCCGACATGAAAGACGGAGCGGTCGTAGGCCGTGCCGAGCTCGAGCCCCAGGCTCGGTCGCAAGGGCAAGACCACCGCCCCGCCGACGGATTGATAAGTGTAGGTCGAGTCGCGCACCGTTTGCGTCAGATCCAGGCTCAGATCGAGCCGCCAGCCGAAGAGGAAACGCTCACGGAAGCCAACGCTCAGATTGGTGCCCGCGAGCGCATCCCGCTTCCAAGCGAGTCCCAGATCCCGGCCCGTGCCCCAGATGTTGCGCAGCTGCAGGTCGACCGCGCCATGGACATAGGCCCGACGGTCGCGCGGATCCTGCGCCACACCGATGCTGCCGAAGAAAGTGTTGCGCTGTGTCGCTTCGACGATGCGCAGCATGACGCCGAGCTCGCCGTTGCCGCGACCCGTGCGGTAGACGAGCGGGTCCTGCACGGCGGCGAACAGTCCACTGCGGCGCAGCAGCAATGTCGACTCGCGCAGGCGGCGCGAGTCCATGCCCGCGGTCGGCGCGAGCCCCGAGAGTCGTTGCACCAGAGTGTCACGGCTGTGGGTGTTCCCCTGCACTTGCACCTCGCCGAGCCGCGCTGCGGGTCCTTCCGACACCGCGATGCCGACGATGACGCCCTCGGGTGCGAGCTCGAGTCGCTCGATGACGACCTTGGCATCCAGATGGCCGCGCCGCGCGTAGGTCGCGACCAATGCTTGCATGCCAAGGTCGAGCTGCGACGGCGAGTACAGACTCCCCGGGCCGAGCCCGATCTGATCCTGCACCTCCTCGGTCGAAAGGACCTCGTTGCCGCGCACGAACACCTGTGCCAGGTGCGCCGGAGATCCGGCCTCGATGCGCAACTGGAGCACGCCGGGTGCGGCCGGCTCGGGCTGCACCGTGGCGCCCAAGTACCCCCGATCGGAGAGCACGCCGACCAAGCGCGCGAGCGCCGCACGCAAGCTGTCGGCGGGGACCGGCAGGCGCAACGCGCGCAGCAGCTCGGCGTCGTCGACGACACGTTCCCCCACCAGTTCGGCGCTCTTGTAGATCACAGGCGCCAAAGCGGCGGGTTGTGTCGCGGTCGAATCGACTTGTGCCCGCAACGGCCCGGCGCAGAGACCGAGCCACAGCCACGGCCAGGCGGCCCAAGCCTGCCAGCGGCCATTCCGCACTGCGTGCGTCGCGACTCGTGTCCATCCGCGTTCAGAAAATCGCACGCGTTTCCATCCTCACGTCATAGGTCGAACGCCCGTCGGTGTTGCGCAGCGTGGACGCCGTCAGATTGAGATTGAGAATGCGCGCCAATCGGTAGCTCGCAGTCAACGTCGTCGTCGTCTTGGTGCCCGGAGCATCGAACAGGAAAGGGGGCAGAGCACCTTGCGGGTTGGACTCGAACACCCGTGTGGCGGTCACGCTCGCCAGCAGCCGCAGACTGCGCAGCGGCGCGAGCACGGCCGCCGGCGTCAAGGAGACCAATTGCTGCAGCACGTCCGAGCCGCGGTCCTGTTGGCGCGTGATGTTCGCTTCGAGCGCCAGGCGTTCGCTCGGGCTCGGGCGAAACGCCAGCGACGCCTGCGCACCCTGCTGCCGGATCTCGAAGTCGCTCGACGAGGGTCGTCCGGGAACGATGGCGTCGATCGCTCCGGACCGATCGCGCACTCCGACGTCGCCGGCCAGGCTCCACGTCCAGCGCCTGAGGCTGCTCTGCTCGAGTCGCAACGTCGCGCGCCCGCGCTGCGAATCGATCCTCTGGCCGGCGAAGCGCCCGTCGAGATCGTCCTCCCAATCGAGCAGCAGGCGCAGCGAATGCTGCGCCGAGCCTTCCAAGAACGACCATTCCTGGCGGGCGCGAAAGCTGCCGAACACGGTGGCGTCGCTCTGGAATGCCGACGGCGCCAGCCAGTAGACCTCGCTGCCGTCGGCGCGCGTCTGCTCCTGCACCGACAGCACTTGCACCAGGCCGAGATTGCGCCGCCACCAGCCTTGCTCGGGTGCGGGGCTCGATCGGTCGGCAGCGCGACCGAGATCGAGGCGCAGCGATGCCGCCACCTGCGTCACGCTCTCCGTGGCATCGAGATAGCGGTAGACCTTGTCGTACTGGCCTTGATCCTTGCCGACCGGCCTGCCTTCGGCATCGTAGTCGCCGAGGCCGTCGGGGCTCAGCACCAGCACCTGTTCCAACGTGCGGCTCTCCTCGTCGGCGATCTCGTAGCGCAGCTCGGCGCGCAGCGGTTGCGCCTGCGGATCGAAGCGCAACTGCATGCGCCCGAGATCGGTGACGTTGCCCGCCGCAGCATCTGCGCCGCTCGGTTCATGCGTGCGGCGTGACCAGCCGATCTCGGTGCTCCACGCCGTGCTCGGCCGACCGACCAGGCTCATGCCATAGCTGTCGTTGCGCCGATCCGGTTGCCACCCGGGGGCGCCGGAGTCGGCCATGGCTTGCGTGTCCCGGCGGCCGAACTCGAGGCTCATGAGCAAGCGCGGACCGCCGACACCGAGCACGCCGCGCGTGTCGAGGTAGCGGTAGCTCGGACGAACGAGCGAATCGCGATCGGCGCGCACGAACTCGTCGCCTTCTACATGCACGGACGGGAGGAACAGTCCGAAGCGATAGCGCGCGCTGCCGCGAGCGAGATGGCGCGATCGGCCGGCGTCCGCGCCCAGCACCGGCCGATCACTGTCGAGGCGTTGCCAGCGCAGATCGACCCGGCGTTCGTTCCGGCCGAATTCGGCCTCGAGCTCGGCCCTGTGCGTCTCGAGCACGTCGCCGCGGTCGAGAAGGCCGGCATTGGCGCCCAGACGCATCCAGGGGACTTGCCCCCCCACGGCGTAGCGCAACGTGGTTTCGGCAATGCGCTCGGTCGCGGTCAAGCTGTCCTGTTCCGCGTTCCAATCCTTGTAATAGAAGCCGGGTCGCGTGCGTCCGAGCGCGGTGAAACGGGGCGACAATTGCGACAGGTGCACGTTCCATCCGACACGATGGCTGCCGGAGGCGCGGTCCAGCGGATCGAAGACGACATCCAGCGCTTCGGCGACGTTGTCGGTGTCGGCCGAGGAGGCGAAGAGATTGCCGTCGTGATCGGAGAAGCTGGCTTCGCCGGCGATGCGACCGCCCGACCACGGCGTGCCCTCGAGAACGGTCGTGAACAGACGCGTACGATCCGGCGGCACGAGCAAGCGTCCGACGGCGAAAGTCCCGAGCCCGTTGCCGACGAACTCGAAGTAGCGCCGGCCGGTCAGTGCATCGAGCCGGTCGTCGTAATTGCCGCGGCCCGATCCGGCCTCGTAGAACTCCACCTCCAGATCCCCCGCCGCCGGGTCGTAGACCACGACGGTCGAATCGGCTCCGTCGGTGCGGTAGTCGCCGTTGCCGGCGCCGACGACACGAACCCCGGGCCCTATCGCCGGCTGATCGCCGGCGGCGCTCAGCAGCTCGATTTCCTCCGGGGTGAATGCTTCGCCGACGGGATCGTCCTTGTCGTCGGCTTCCTGGACGAAGAGCCCTTGCAGGCGCCACGTGCCTTGCTGCAACCCCAGTCGCGACGTGATCGTGCCGCGCCGGTACTGTTCGGTGCTCACTTGCGTGTCGATGGCGATCTCGCTGTCGGCGGTGATGCGCCTGCGGCTGGTGAAACGCAGCTCGCCGCGCACGTAGTCGACGACGTAGTCCTGGTTCTCGCCGCGGCGCATGAGTTGGCCGTCGACGAAGACGCGTTCACTCCCGGGCAGGATCGTGGACTCCTCGATGCGGCGCGACGACAGCAAGGCATAGGGACCCTGCTTGCCCTCGGTGCCGCGGAACGTCGTCGTCTGCAGGTCGCCGCGAGCGGAACCACCGCCGATGCTCGCTTCCTGGCCGTGCCAGTTTGCGCGCACCTCCGCCCCGCGCAGTTGGCGTTCGAAGCTCGAGAACACGCCCGGTGTGCGCACCAGGTCGTAGTCGCCGACCACGCCTCCGATCACCGGGCCCTGCATTTCGATGAAGACGCGATCGAGGTCGCCGAGCTCTTCCGTATTGCCTTCGGGCACCACCGGGAGATTGTCGTCGGCGAGTACCGCATTCACGCGCAGGTCCGTGCTCAGGTTGCCCGAGACGGCGACACGCAACGATTGTTCGAGCGCCGCTTCGCGATTGCGGCCGAAGGTGACGCCGATGGTCTTGGAGCCAGAAAGCTGCAGACCCGGAGGCAGCCCCACCTGACGGGGCGCGGCCGGCGCCGGCGTCGCCGTGTCGCCCGCGGGTGACGTCGCGCTGCCGAGCGCCTCCTCGCGGCTCAGAATCTGCAGCGCTTCGTACTGGCGGCGTTGGGGACTGGGCAGGCGCAGATAATCGACGCGCACCTGCAGCGACTCGGATGGGGCCTGGAGGAGGAAGACCACGCCGCGGTTGTAGTCGATGCCGTAGTCCTGATTGCGCACCAGCAGACTGTCGCCCATGCGGACGGTTTCGCTGGCGAATTGCAGGAACGAACTCGACAACTGCCGGCGGACTTCGCGCGGCGTGAACACGAGCGTGTCCGTACTCTGCAGCAGATCCTGCCAACCGAGCGGCTCGCCGGAGCTCGCCGGCCCCGCCGCACTCGCGAGCGCGAGCAGCGCCGCCAGCAGCCCGACACGACCCATCTCACTCACCCCAGAGGACCTGCACACGCAGCAGCCGATGCGGCGCGCGCGACAACACCCAGAGCGTGTCGCCGTGCACCGCCAGATCGACGGGCTCGTTCGCGGGCAGATCGAGGACGACGTGCTGGTGGCCGTCCTCGAGGCGGGTGGTGAACGCGTGCACCGCGCCGGCGGCATCGGCGACGAAGACGAGCCCATCGGCACCCGTGGTCACACCGCGCGGTGCCTCCACCGCGGCGGCCAAGGTCGAGGCATAGTTGCCGACTTCGTCGAAGTGCTGGACCCGGTGATTGCCGGCGTCGGCGACATAGAGTGATCCGTCGGGAGCGAACGCCACGCCAATCGGTCGCGACAGCTCGCCCGCGCTCGTGCCGAAGCCGCCGATGATCGTCTCGGCCTCCTGCGTCTCGTCGACGATGTGCACCGCATGCCGATTGGGGTACGCCACCAGCACGCGCCCGCTGCCGTCCACCGACAAGGCGGCGGGGAACCCGTTCGAATTTTCGGCGAAATTTTGCAGCACGTCGAGAACGCTGCCCTCGAGCGTGAACCGGAGCAAGGTCTTCGACAGCGCGTCGAGGACGAACACCTGGAACCCGGTGACCTCGAGGTCGAGCGGATCGATGCCCGGTTGCGTGTCGGGAGATTCGAACTCGTATTCGATGCGGGCTTCGGGCCCGAGCCGCAGCACCGTGCCCCGGCCGCTGTCGGCGACATAGAGTTGGCCGAGCGGACCGGTGGCGACGGCCACCGGCTCGACGAAGGCGGGATACGCGAGATCGAAGCGCTCGCGTTCGACCAGGTGCAGCTCGGCCGCGCGAGTCGAAGCGCCGAGGCAGCAGACGGCGGCGAGGGTCGAGACGAAGCCACACGCGCCGCGCCAGCAACGCTCCCGACACCGCACCTTGCGTACGGAACCCGATTCCACGGTTCTCCTCCCCGCGGGGTCAGAACCGGCGTTGGAGCAGCAGGCAGGCCAGAGGCTCGCGAGGCGTGTGTCCCAGACGCAGATGCAGTCCGAACCCTTGTTGCAATTCCTCGCGCTGTTTGGCGTCGGAGCGCATGGCTTGGAACACGTCCACCATGCTGGCGATGCGATTGACGATGGCGACCGCGAGCATGTTGGTGGCGTTGTCCTCGGCTTCGAGCTGGCTCTTGCGGATGTCGCGGTAGCGCACGAAGTGGTCTTCGCTCGGCCAGGCCCATGCGGCATCGCCGGTATACTCCACGCCGACCACCTCGCCGGTATCACGCGCACGCCGGCGCACGAACTCGTTCCATTGCCCCTGGCCTTCGCTGCGCTGGAACTGCGCCATGGCGGCGAAATAATCGTCGTCGGCGATGCCGTCGCCCGGAGCTGGCGGCACCGCACCGGCCACGGCGACGGCATACTCGATGGCGCGATCGCTGCGCAGGTCCTCCTGCACCTTGAAGGTGGCATAGGAGATCCAGATGCCGGCTTCGACCGTGCCGAAGGCGAGCGCGCGGTTCATGTGCCCGGCGTAGTACTCGCCGGCGCCCGGGAGCGCAGCAGACAGCAAGAGACCCCATTTGAGCTCGCGTGGCGGCGGCAAGCTCGACATCGCACTCTGCGGCTCCGGAGCCTGCATCGTGCTCGATTGCAGCGCTTGCAACCCGGGCCGCGGCAGGAGCGACGCGTCTTGCCCGGCGGCCGCTCGAGCGGCAGGACACACCGCGATCCCCCAGGCGAGGACGAGACCGAGGCGCGCCGCGAACCGGCGCGCGCGGAGCACGATCGAAGCGTGCACGGCGTGCTTCACGTCAGAAGCTCCATTTCAAACGCAGCCCGGTGCCCAGACCCTTGAAGGTCATCGGTTGCATCGACAGCCCTTCTTCGCGGCCGTCGCGACGCACGAGCCAGAAGCTCTGGATCACGCTCAGGATGCGCGTGGCGGCTGCGATGCCCAACAGCGTGTGGGCATTCTCGTAATTGTCGTTGCTCTGGATGCGCATGTCCACGTATTGCCGCCGCAAGGCGGCGGGACTCTCCGGATCGTACTCTAGGTTCCAGTCCTCCCAGCCCGGGAAGAAGTGATTGTACTTGCCGAGGTTCTCGTAGTACTCGCGCTCGTCTTCCTCACGCGGGATGTACGGCGGGCTGCAGTCGCAGTTGTGCGGGGATGCGGGATCCCAGTACGAGCTCCACCCGTTCGGCCCGGCCGAATCGCTGGCGGCGAACTCCAGGTTCGTCGTCCAGCGCGCCTCGTTCCAGTGCAAGTCGGCGAAGGCCTCGTAGGCGTCCTGCAATTCGTTGCCCTCGCTCTGTGCGTCCGCATAGCCGAGCCAAGTGGCGACGTCGATGGCGACGAGCGGCAGCCCATGCCACAGATGCCCGCTTGCGATCTCGCCGGCACCGGGCACGATCGCCGACAGCACCATGGGCAGAGCATAGCGTGAACGCGAGGTGCTGGGCGGCGTGGTGGAGGTCGTGCTCTGGTCCAGGCCGAAGCGGAGACTCGGAACGAGCTCCACGGACTTCGGGCGCGAAGTCCCCTCACCGAGCTCGAAGCTCTCGGAGGCGGTGACGACTCGAACGAGAGCGAGCGCATCCTGTGCTGTTCCCTGGCGCGTTGGATCGCCTGCTTCTCCGCCCAACACGGGCATCGCGCTGGACGCCGCCGGGAGCAGGATCCACACGAGCGTCGCCACGGGACGAACGTCGCCTCGACTGTGCATGCACCGCATCGGACTCCTAGCGCAGAACGCTGATGCGTTCGACCAGTGGCGACACGACGCCGGCCGCTGGGCTCACGAACCGGCAAAGATAGATGCCGCTCGCCAGGTTCGACACCGACCAGGGGATTTCCTGCGCCGCCCCGGCGCTCACCATGCCGCGGTTTTCGAACACGAGCTCGCCTTCCAGGTTGTAGATGCGAATCTCGTACGGACCCGCGGCAGCCGAGGCGATGCGCAGCTGCACTAGATCGCCGCGCGACGGGTTCGGATAGGCGAGGATCGGACGCTCCACCGCGAGCAGCCGATTGCCCGGAACCACGACGGATGGGTCCGCCGCGAAGTGGGTGCGCGCGGCGCCGCCGCCCTGCGCGCTCCAGGCGCTGCCTGATGAGCCGCCTGGAAGCGCAAAAACGGATGCGGACGCGCTGGATACGGCGATCACTTCGCGTGTTGCATCCACTGCATCCAGGTCGTCCGCGAGCAGCGCGGCCGGGAAGAAGTCGGGCAGCACCTTGCGCGGGTACCCCGGCACGAGCGTGCCACTGGCGTCGAGCGCATAGAGCAGCCCGAGGTCCGTCGCCCAGAGAATCTCGGGCAATGCATCGCCGGTCACATCGGCGACGATGGGAGGCGTCACCGTGTTCTGAGCGGAGCGAAGCGCGAACATCTCCTGCACCAAGCGCGGCGTGCCGAAGAGTCGGGCTCCGCGACTGTTGAGCCCCACGAGCCGCTGGGCGCTGGTGGCGATCAAATCGAGGAACCCATCGGCGTCCAAGTCGCCGAGCGCGATCCCCAGATAGTGATCGGCAGGCAGATCCGGATAGTCCAAGCGCACGGTGCCGTCGCCATCGATCACGCGGAGCCGTCCCTGCTCGTGCAGGATGACGACCTGCGCATGCTCGGACACGGGCGACATGCGGCCCCCGGCGACGAAGAGCTTGCCCGTGGCCGGCAGATCGAGCGCCACACGCCGGAGCAGCTCCGAATCGATCAGTCGGCGGATCTCCACCGCGCTCGGGCCGACGAGCACCACCTCCAAGCTGTCGGCATCGCCACGGCGCAGATCACCGACCACGATGCCCGCCTCGGCCGTATCTGGGTCGAGGTCGAACGACGCTCCCGACCAACCGGTGGCATCGAACGGCATCCAGGCGCCGGCTTTGGTTTCGGCGAGGCCCATGCGCGCTTCGGCGGCGAGGACGATGCGCGTCCCCCCTCCGCCCGGGACGGCGAGCGGGAAGCCACTGCGCAAGGGCAAGGTCGTGCCGTCCCAATTGGCTTGCCACAGTCGCAGCGAATCGCCGTCCAGCGCGGCGAGGGTTTCGAACGCGTCGGAGGCGAACGTGGCGCTCGCACCCGCGAGCGAACCCGGTTGCAGCCCGGCTTCGAAGACATCCAGCCGCCGATCGCCGGTCCACAAGTGCACGGCGGCCGAATCCGCCACCACCAAGGTGCGACCGAGCCCGCTCACCTCGGAGACGAGCGCACCGGGGGGGTCGACCTGCAGCAAGGAGTCGGGCGTGATCCAGAATGTCTTGGGCCACCCGGTCACACCATCCTGCACGCGCGCGTAGAGCTGATGCGCCTCGGGCAGGACGGTGCGCACGTCGGTGATTTCCCATCCCGTCAATGCCCAGTCGCTGTTCCAATTGTTCGGCACGGTCTGGGATCCGAGCCGGGTCCAAAAGCCTTGGCGAAACGGATCGTTCCAACCGTCGCCGAGAAAGCTCACGGTCGGCAAGCGCCAATCGCCGATTTCGTAATCACCACTCGCCTCCACCACGCGCAAGGCGCGATACCTCTCGTCGTTGTTGACGCTGTTCGATGCGAAGCCTTCAGCCATCGGGCGCTCGTCCACGTGCCAGACCAGGAGACCGAAGCCGAACTCGCCGCAAGCGCCGCCCGAGGTGTCGGGTGCTGTCGGCGCCGAGATCCAGAAGTCGTATTCGCCGGTGTTGTGCCGGTCGCGCGACGGCGTGTTCGGATCGTCCTTGCTCATCCACAACACCACGCCGGTTTGGGCGTCGCGATTGAGATAGGGACAGAAGTCGCGGTCCTCTGGGAAGCGCCGGGCGAGGAGATCGCGCCGATTCTCCACCAGGAAATACTCCTCGGGCGAGACCTCGAGCTTTGCGCAAGTGGGAAAGTCGCCGAAGCGCGCGTCGGCGTTGGCGGGACGCAAGGAGACCGAGTCGGCCGGCGCCCGCATGAGAGTGGGTTCCTCCCACCCGAGCAGCACCCGATCCATCGCCGAGAGCCCGGTCGGCAACAGCCCGAGGGCGAAGATCGGCTCGTCCTCATTGCCTTCGACCACGAAGGCGAACAATGCGGCGCTGCCCGAATCCATCAGGCTCCATTCGCCGATTGTCGGCAGGCCGAAGCGCGTGTCGTACCAATCGGGCAGACCCAATAGATGTCCGACCTCGTGGCACAGCGGCGCCTGGATGCTGCCGAGCAGCCCATCCTGGATGGTCGTCTCCGGCAGCACCAGGCCGTGACGCACCTCGAGGTTTCCCTGCACCGGAATCGAATCGGCGAGCGTGATGAAGAAGGTCGGCAGATCGTTCGGACTGTCCTGGTTGATGTCGTTCTGAAAATCGCTACCGGGATGCACGAGGACGATCGATCCCAGGCGCTGGCCGCTCGCATCGTAGGTGTAGGGCAAGAGATCGATGCGGCCGGCGGCGGCAGCGTCCAGCAGCCGGATCGCATCGCCGAAATACTTCTCGAATTGAACCAGGCTCCAAATGCCGCCGGCTCCCGGGCCGTAGTCCGCGATGTCGCTCATGGTGAGCGCCGGCTCGTCGACGGGTGGAAACACCGTCCCTTTCACCACGAGTTGACCGCGCGACATCACTTCGTAATATCGACGCAACGCCAACAGATGAGCGTCGAAATATGCCGCGTCGTGCGGCGGCGGGTCGATGATCGCGGCCGGGTCCGGGGCGCTCTGGAAGAACCCGTCGGCCTCTGGCCCGCTCATGCTGGTGAGGTTCGGTGCGCGATTGGTGTCGAAGCCGATTCGCGCCATCAGGATGTGCACCGTGTCGGGCAGCCCGGCAGCGAGAGCGGCCGGCGCACCCGTGGCCGCGGTCGTGGGGCCCGGCCGATGCAGGCCCTGTCTCCGGGGTGCATGCGCCTCACGCACGAACGGCGGCAGCGCCTGCAGACGCTCGGCACGCAAGCGGCGAAAGCGCTCGACTTGGGCCTGCACGAGATCGCGTCGCGGCTGCAAACGGTCGGCCGCGGTCGCTGCCACGGTCGAGGTGGCCCAACATCCCAGGACCAGCGACCAGCACACCCGGCGCACGCAGTCCCGGTGGAAGCGCGCCATCGACATCGGACGCTCCTCAGCTACACTCGCAGGGGGAAGACGGTGGTCGCAGGCGTGACGGAACTCGCCCTCGCCGTCGTGGCAAGCGAGCCCCTAGTAGCGATACCACAATGCGAAACGATGGACGCGATCGAGACCATCGGCCTGCGGTGCGTTGGCGTACTCGAACGCCGCTCCGCCCCAGCGCAGACCCAGGCCTCCGGTGGCGGAGCTGACGTCGCCATCCGAGTCGTGCACGAAGCCGCCACGCACAGCGAACATCCCGGCGTAGACGAACTCGCCGCCGAAATGATGCACGTCGAAATCGCCCAGATTGCTGCCCCAAGCGACCAGCGAGCGCTCCCATTCATAGCCCGCACGCACCTCGCCGGCTTCGTTGCGGTAGATGTCGTAGGTGCCGCCGACGCGCAGGACGCGTGGCATGGGATCGCTCTGCTCGGCATCGATGAAAGAGACATCGGGCCCGAGATTGGCGATCAAGGCGCCGGCGCGCACCGGGCCTTGCGCGTACATGGCGCCGACATCGAAGCCCCACGACGAACCCGTGCCGCTTCCCGAACCGAGCGCATCCGGAATCTTCTCTTCCGGCGCAAGATCGATGCGCACGTACTTGACGGCGACACCGACGCCGAGGTTCGGGAGAAACTTGAAGCCGATCGCCGCGGCCGGGGACACTTCGTAGCTGCTGAAAACGCCTTGCGAGTTGCCGTCGGAGTCCACGGCTTCACTCTCGCCATAGCTCAAGTAAGTGAGATCGACCTGGAGCGTGCCGACGCTGCCCGTGGGCCACACGTAGCCGCCATAGAAATAGAACACGTCCTCTGCCAGATCCGGCACCAGCTTCGAATACATGAGACCGAAGGTGGAGCGATCGATGAACGCGAGCAGAGCTGGATTGCCCCAGCGCGCCGAGTAGTCCTGAGGCAACGCGGTGTAGAGACCGCCCATGGCTTCGCCACGCACGCTCGGCGCGATGGTGAGGCTAATGGCTCCGGAACCGTCGACGGCCCAGGCGGGCGATGTCGCGCTGGCGAGGGCGCAAAGAACGACGAATGCGAGCGAACGCGGAAGAAGGAAACGATACATGTGGAACGTTGACCTCCAAGCAGACGGCGGGGGCATACGTCGACCGGTACAAGGCGACTGCCCGTGCCTGGACTTTGCAACTTCTAGGCCGTGTACAGGCTCGATGCCACACTGGAGGTGCGCGCCCCGCGCGCTCGCGCCGAGCCGACACAGTGCATCCGTTCACAAGCAGTTGCAGCGGCGGCGGGGACCGACATCCTGTTCAACGCGGGGAGAGCAATCTCGTGGGCTGCACGACCTCGGTTCCTTCGGCCTGGGACCGTCCTCTGGAGAGTGCACCCACGTCCCCTTTCGGGGACGGCGGCCCGCCGCGGCGGCGGACCCTCACTCGCGCATGATGACGACTTTGCCGACGTGCTTGAGCACCGGTCCCGATTGGTTGCTCGACTGCCGGAGATGCGCTTCGACGCGGTAGAGGTACGTGCCGTTCGCCAGCTCGTCGTGGGCGAAGTCGATGCCTTCCCACAGGATCGAGACCTGCTGCGGCTCGTCGACGGATTGCTGCGCTCGCCAGACCTCGCGCCCCGAGGCGGTGTAGACACGCACCACGACATCGGCCGGATCGGTCAGTTCGAGGAAGAAGTAGGTGCGATCGCGGAACGGATTGGGGAAGGCGATGACATTCGCCATCAAAGTCGCCGAAACGGGCACGACCTCGAAGTCGAGACTCTCGGTGCTGCGATTCTGCAGATTGTCCGAGGCGATCATCGTCGCCTGATGCCGGCCCGGCTCGAGTCCCTCCGGCAACGGCACGGTCACGGTGCCGACGCTGTCGCTGCCATCCGCATAGCGGAATTGCGCCGTGACGTTGAGCGGCTGGTTGCGCGCGTCGAAATCGAGCAGGATCGAGCTCGGCAAGGTCGTGCCTTGGATGTTGATGCCGTTTTCGTCGCGGATCTCCGCGACCAGTGGCGTTCCCGGCTTGACCTTGGTGAGGTTGTTGGGAAAGTAGAGCGTGATCCGCGGCGCGCCGAGCGACGAGTCGGGCGTGCTCGCGGTCACGACACGCACACTGTTGTCGGCACCCTTGGCGTCGCGATCCGTGCTCGGGTCGTAGGCATACGAGCTCACACGCGCCTTGTTGCCCAGCTTCGCCCCGAGCGGCACGACGAACTGGAAGCCGAACCGGCCGTCTTGCACTGCCACCTTGCCGCGGTAGAGCGGCGGCCCCGGCAAGTCGTACGCGATGCGCACTCCGGACGACGACTGGTAGCCGCTGTCATCGGCGCTGCCGAGAACTTCGACGTCGGCGAAACCAGCGAAACCGGCGAGCGCCGTGCTCTCGCCGGGCAAGTGCACCGTGCCCTCCACGCGCGTGCTGCGGCCCGCCTGCAGCGAATCGATGCCGGTGAACGCGACCAGCGCTTCGGGTGCGAGCAAGGTCATGGCGGGATCGCCGAGGAGAACGTACTTCTCGTTGTTGAAACCGTCGAAGATCGGCGAGGCGTTCTTCGCCAGCTGATGCATGATGCCGAAGGCGACTTGGGAGGTCGCGCCCGAGGCGAACATCGCCTGCCAAATCTCGATGTTGTAGTCGGCGTTCGGGCTGGCGAAAGTCTCAAACGACGCGCCCATGGTGGCGATGGCGCCGCCGGTGGAGCTCGCGATCAGATCCTCGCACATCGTTTGCAGCTGCGGGGCGTCGAACTCGGCGACGGTGCAGCTGAAGGCCATGAACACCGGCAAGCGGCTGCCATTGGTGAGCGCGGGAATGTCGGTGGACAAGAACAGCACTTCGTCCGCCAGCTGCCGTGGCGCGCCGTGGCCTTGATAGCACACGAGAGCACAGCCTTCGCTCCAGCTGCGAATGAAAGCGGCGCGTCCCTGCGGCTTCTGGTTGAGAACGGCGGGATACTCGGTCAGATAGGTCTTGGCGATGTCCCACTCCTCCGGCGTCCACGGCACGAGCGATTCCATCCCATTCACGTGATCGGTCTCGAAGCAAGCGCCCAACTTGCACTCGTCGTCGGCGGACAGGACGACACGCGTGCGCCAGGCGCCGTAGTCCGTCGACGTGTCGTAGGCGATGAGCTTGTCGACCAGGTGTTCCGCATCGGCGAGCGAGCGCGGTGTGAGCCGGCCGACGCCCAGATCCGGCAGCGGGTGCATGTTCGACAAGCCAGCCGCCCGCGGCGTATCCATCTCCCCCAGCCAGTCGTCCACCGCGTACCAGCGCCGGAGGTGACCGGGTGCACGCTGCGGCCCCGCGATGCCCGCATCCATCGGGTCCGCGTACCAGGCGTGCACGGTCGGGACGAGCGTCGGCTGGCTGCCGGAATCCAGCCGGCGTGGATCGTGCGTGGCCTCGCCGAAGAGCAGCACGTAGCGCAAGCGCGGCGAGGTCTCCCCTGGCAGCAACGGCTGTGTGTAGAGAAGCTTCAAATAATTGCGCACGGCCAGCGCGTCGACCCTGCCGCCGGAGAAGTTCTCGTAGATGTCGGCGACATCGACCACGCGCACTTCCGGGACATGTCCGAGGCTGGAAGCAGCGGGAAAGTGCGCAGCGCGGTGTTGCGCCAGTCGCTGCGCTTCCTGCAGCAACGAGGTTTCGGTCACGATCACCATGTCCGGGACGCTCGTCGGCGCGCGCAACGGCCGCAAGGTTTCGACGCTCAGGTTGGCAGGATCCACCAACGTCGGCGCGTTGACGGCGAAGAAGTGGGTGCGGATGCCCTGCCCGCGCCCGTAGCGCACGCGCCACGTGCCCGGCGTGCCGGTCGCAGTCGCTTCGGTGAGACGCACCGGCTGCTGCGCGTCGGTCACGTCCAGGATCCAGGGCTCCTGCGTGCCGAATCCCCCGAGCTCGTACGCCTCGTCGGGCGCCGCCGGCCGCCGGCTCCAGCGCAAGCGCCCCGCCTCGGAGCCGCGCGTCGGCAGCACGAGCGGGCGATCCCAGGTCAAGTCGAACTTGAGGAATGCCGTCGGATCGGAATCGAGTGTCGCAGAGTAGTCGACGAGGAACAAACGCAAGTCGTTCGACTGGTGCAATGTGACCGGAATGGTGGCGTAATGATTCTGCGGCCGGGAGTTCTCCTTGATCCAGCGGATCTCGCCGATCTCGAAGGTGTTCAACCGCACACGGACCGCATGGTAGCCGGAGCTGAAAGCATCCCCGTCGCTGATCCCGATACGGAGGAATGCGGCCGGATCGACGACGCCGGCCAGGTCGGCATCGAAGGCGACGACAACCGGATTGTTGGTGCGAAGCTCGTCCCACATCCACAGGTCGTCCACCTGGTCGAACTGCAGGTCTTCCTCGAAGTGCAGCCGCGCGCTGCTGCTTTGCACCAGATCGGGCGGCGTGCCCGGCGCGCTCGACGGCACCGAGTCGAGCCTGAGACCACTGGCCTCGCCCCACACGAGCCAGGCGACTTGAAAGCGATCGTATGGATTCTGCGCGTGCAGCAGCGAGTCGCTTCGCGTGCCGGTCAGATCCACGTAGTCCTCGGCTCCGAGCGCGTAGAAGACGATGGAATCCTGGGTGTCGAAGGAATGATCGGCTTCGCCTTGCACCCAGATCGCGGTTTCGCGCAAGGCATAGTCCGGTTGCCAGCTGGCGGGCAGCGAATCCGCACGCAACGGAATGGGCGCCCATGTGTCCATGAAGATCTGGAACTGCGTCGGGTCGATGTTGTCGACCTCGGACCCGATGAGCGACTGCAAGCGCGCGTAGGTCAGGGCATAGAGTCCGGTGCGCGGGATGCGGACGCGGATGCGGCGTTGCGGCAGCAACGTCGCGGCCGGCGTCGCCGGCTTCTGGGTCTCGAAGCGCAGTTGCCAGCCTGCGGCGGTGCGGGTGTTGAGAAACGCCGCGTGCAGCGGCTCGTCCGCCGGGGCGTCCGCGCGCGGCATCGCCCGGTCGGCGAAACGGACGCGGACACGCATGCTGTGCACATACGTCGCCCCGCCCTGCGGAGCGAAGAGCAGCGGCGTGTAGCGCAAGGTGACGACGTCGCGCCCTCGCACCATGCCGCCATTTTCGAGCCGCACGGCGGCTGTGGGAACCTGTGTGGTCCAGGCTTGCGGCCGATCCGCGGCCGGCGCCGAATCGTCGCGGCCGGAGGCCACACGCGGCGCTTCGACATCGCCATGCACTTGCGTTTCCTGGCTCGCGATGTCGAGCGTGGCGCCGCGCGATCCCGGCACCGCGATCAGCGCGGCGCGCTCGAATTCGATGGGCATTCCCGGCTCGCCGCCCCAGGCGAAGCCGGGGACGTCTACCTTGCGGCCTTTGCGCACGAGCGGCGGTGCACGCAGCACGATTTCCATGCCCTCGTCGTCGTCGCGGACGATTTCGATCCAGCTCGAGTCCGCGATCGGTGCCGCATCACCGCTCATCCAAGGCAGCACAGCGATCGTGCATGCGACGAGCAACGGGGCGCCGAGCCACACCGGCGGACGAGTGCGCCTCTGCGCCGCGGGCTGCCCCGGGTGCAGCATGGAAACTCCTCTCGCGGGCAAGGGCACTTCCTCAAGGAATCGGCGGGAGAGACCTGCGGCGCGCTGGCGGCTGCATCGGACTCTCTGGCACGGCTTCGTCCACCAGGAGGATGGGGAAACCGTCGCGCACGGGAAAGAGCAGGCGGCAACTTCGACACCGCACCGCGCTGCCCTTCACATCCTCGTCCAGTGGACCCTTGCAATGTGGGCAGGCAAGGACCTCGCAGAAATCGCGCTCGATCATGGCACCTCCGCCGGGCTAGGGGCAATCCCAATGGGCCTGCGCAACGGCCATGCCAGGGGATCCCCCTCCGCATCACGCCACGGCTTCGGTGTCGGAGAACACCCCCATCGCCAGATATTTTTGGAAGCGTACCTCGAGCCGGGCTGCGGCTGGAACTGGATCCAGACTCGCGAGCTCGTCCGCCAGCACTTGGCGCAGGATGACGGCCATGGCCTCCGGATCGCGATGCGCACCGCCCTTCGGTTCGTCGACGACGCGGTCGATCAGGTGCTGCTGCGCCAGGTCGCGCGCCGTGAGCCGCAGCGCTTCGGCGGCGCGCGGCGCCTGCGCCCGGTCACCCCACAAGATCGCCGCGCAACCCTCGGGCGAGATCACCGAGTAGATGGAGTTCTCCAACATGAGGACGCGGTCGCCGACCGCCATCGCGAGCGCGCCGCCGCTGCCGCCTTCACCGATGATGACCACGACGATCGGCACCGGGATACGCACCATCTCGCGCAGGTTGCGCGCAATCGCTTCGAACTGGCCGCGCTTCTCCGCATCGACGCCGGGGTAGGCGCCTGGAGTGTCGATGAACGTGACGATGGGACGGCCGAACTTGCCCGCCATCTGCATGAGCCGCAGCGCCTTGCGGTAGCCCTCGGGGTGCGGCATGCCGAAGTTGCGCAGCAGGTTCTCTTTGGTGTCCCGGCCCTTCTGATGGCCGATGACCATGACCTGCCGGCCACACAACAGCGCCATGCCGCCGACGATGGCGCGGTCGTCACCGAACAAGCGATCGCCATGCAGCTCGGTGAACTCGTCACAGACGAGACGCAGGTAATCGAGCGTGTACGGCCGGCGCGGATGCCGGGCGAGCTGCACGCGTTGCCACGCCGACAGATTGGAGTAGATCTCCTCGCGCAACCGGTCCGCTTGCTTCTCGAGCGATTCGAGCTCGCGCACGACGTCCATGCCCTTGGTGGCGGCGAGATCGCGCAGCTCGCTGATCTTCGTTTCGAGCTCGAGGATGGGGCGTTCGAATTCCAAGAAATCGCGGTTCATGTGTCCTCTCGGGCGAGAAGCGTTGGGTGGTCTGCTCCTGCGCCCCCCTCGAGTCTAATGCCGCGCTCACAGATGGAAAAGATAGAAGAAGTTGAGCTCCCTGCCCACCTCGCCGCCGTCGCTGCCGTTCCCCAGCAGGTCGCGCAGCAGGAAGCGCACGTGGCTGCCGCCGTCGAAGCGCCACTGCAGGCCCAGGTCGAGCCAGCCGCGGTCCGCGTCCTCGCGATCGTCGAAACCGAAGTCGTAGTCCAGCAGCAAGCCGAAGTGCCCGCCGACCTCCTCCGCCAGGCCGGCGAAGAAGTCCATCGATTCGCGTTCGCCCTCGAGGGAATAATTGATGCCGCCGGAGAGCGTGGTAAGCAGCGGCCAAGTCGACGCCGCCACGTGATGCGAGGCGACGCCGTAGAAGCCGAGGGACTTGCGTTCGTAGCGTGCCGCCGCTTCGTCCCAGCGCCCGTGACCTTGGGAGTCGAAGCCGAGGGCCAGGGTCGGCAGCGGCTGCTGGTCGAGAACGAGGACCTGCGCCTGGAACCCGACATGCGGGTTGGCGTCGATGGGGCCGCTTCCGAGCACTTCCTGCAGGCCATAGGAAAGCCCGAAGTGCACGCGATCGAAAACGCCCAAGTGGAAAAATGACAGGACACTGCCCTCGGGACCTGCACCAATTTCCCAACGTGCGGTCGCATGACCGAGGGGATCGGCGTTGGGACTGTCGATGATGCGTGAATCGGCGCTGGCGCCTGCGGCCCACGCCGCGACCACGAGTCCGGCCGCTGCACTTCGCCCCCACCCCTTCCCCATGCTGCCTCCCCGCGCGCCGAGCAACGGCTACACCCAGGGGGGACGGGTGTCAACGGCGGCTGCGGCCGCGCCAGGTCTCGGGCCCCGGGTCGCGCGACCGGCGGCGCCGGCGGACAGCGCCTGCACCGCGCTCAGGTCGCAGCGCAAGCGCACGTTGTCGCCGCCCAGGAGCTGGCCCAAGGCCGCGAGCAACGCTTGCGACGGCAGCACGCGCGCGTTGCGCGCGCGCATCTTCACCTGTCGTTCGGCTCCGTGCAGCTGCAGCCGCACCTCGCAAGGGCCCGGGTGCGTCGCGAGCAAGTGGCGCAAGCGCTCGAGATCCTCGCGCGAGAGACGTCCCGCATCGACGCCGAGATCGATCGACTTGCCCAAGCGCTCGATCGCTTCGTCGAGGGTGAAGACGTGCTCGCACAGCAGCTTCGTCTCCTGTTCTTCGCGCACGTTGGCGCGGCCGCAAACCACCACCACCGCATCGTTGGCGAGCCGCGCGGCGTAGCGCTCGTAGACGCTCGAGAACACCAGGAGCTCGGCGGTGCCGACGAAATCCTCCAGCTTGACGAACGCCATCGGCTTGCCCTTCTTGTCGGCGATCACCCGGCTGCTCACCACGGTGCCCGCCAACGCCGTGAACACGTTTTCGTCGCTGTCCTGCAGGTCCACGGTGGTGCACGGCGCCAGGTCGAGCAGGAGCTGCTTCTGCGCCAGCAGCGGGTGGCCGCTCAAATAGAAGCCGAGGACCTGTTTCTCCTGCGCCAAACGCGTCGCCTCGTCCCAATCCGGCATGGGTGGCAACGGCGGCTCGTACTGCGCCTCGGCGCCGCCGTTCGCCTCGCCGAACAGCGAGGCTTGTCCGCGTGCGCGCTCGTCTTGCAAACGCTGGCCATGGTCACAGGCCAGGTCGAGCCCCGCCAACTTCTGCGCCCGGTTGCCGGGCAACGAGTCCATGGCGCCGGCGGCGACCAGGCTCTCCAGCATGCGCTTGTTCCAGCTTCTCGCATCGACGCGGGCGCAGAAATCGAACAGCGAGCGGAACGCGCCGCCTTCGTCGCGCGCGCGCACGATGGCCTCGATCGCACCCAGCCCGACGTTCTTCACCGCTCCGAGGCCGGGGAGGATGGCGCCATCGCGCACGCGGAAATCGGCGCAGCACGTGTTGACGTCGGGTGCGAGCAGCGGCACCCCGTGCTTCCGGCAGTCCTCGATCAGCACGACGATGCGGCTCGTGTCGCTCATTTCCGACGACATCGACGCCGCCAGGTATTCCGCCGGGTAGTGAGCCTTCAAGTACGCGGTCTGCACCGAGATCACGGCGTAGGCGACGGAGTGGGACTTGTTGAATCCGTAGCCGGCGAAGTGGACGATCTGCTCCCAGATCTTCTCGGCGGCGTCGCGGCCGACCCCGCGCGCTGTCGCGCCTTGCACGAACTTCGAGCGCTGCGCGTCCATGACATCGCGCTTCTTCTTGCCCATCGCCTTGCGCAGCAGGTCGGCTTCGCCGAGGCTGAATCCGGCCAGATCGCTGGCGATGCGCATCACCTGCTCCTGATAGAGGATGACGCCGTAGGTCTCGTCGAGCAGCGGCCCGAGCACCGGATGCAACGACTCGATGGCGCGCCGGCCGTGCTTGCGCTCGATGAAATCCTGCACCATGCCGCTCTTGAGTGGCCCCGGCCGGAACAGCGCGTTGATGGCGGCGATGTCCTCGAAACGATCGGGGGCGATCTTGCGCAACAGGTCGCGCATCCCGGCCGATTCGAGCTGGAAGACGCCGACCGTATCCGCCTTTTGCAACAGCGCATAGGTGGCGGGATCGTCGAGCGGGATGCTCCTCCAGTCGATGTCAACGCCTTGGGTCTCGCGCACGCGCTGCACCGCGGCGTTGAGCACCGTGAGCGTGCGCAGGCCGAGGAAGTCCATCTTCAACAAGCCGACATCCTCGAGCGCGGTCATGCCGTACTGGGTGGTGACTTCGTCCTTCTGCGAGCGATAGAGCGGCACGTGGTGCACGAGCTCGGTGGGCGTGATGACGATGCCGGCGGCATGGATCGAGGCGTGCCGCACCATGCCTTCGAGGTGCAGGCAGATCCGCGCCAGCTTGTGCTGCGGGTGCTCGGGACGACGCATTTCGCCGAGCTCCGGCACCGAGTCCAGCGCCTTCGACAAGGTCATCCCCGGCATCGTCGGGATCATCTTGGCCAGACGGTCGGTTTCGGCATACGACAGGTGCTGCACGCGCCCGACATCGCGCACCACGGCGCGCGCTGCCATGGTGCCGAAGGTGATGATCTGGCAGACGTTGTCGCGCCCGTACTTCTGCTTGACGTATTCGATCACCTCGCCGCGGCGCTCGTCGAAATCGATGTCGATGTCCGGCATCGAGATGCGCTCGGGGTTCAAGAAGCGCTCGAAGAGCAGGCCGTGCTCGATCGGGTCGACATCGGTGATGCCGAGGCAAAAGCACACCAGGCTGCCGGCGGCCGAGCCGCGTCCCGGACCGACGGCGATGGAACGTTCGCGCGCGGCGCGGACGAAATCCGCCACGATGAGGAAATAGCCGGCGAAGCCCATGCGCCCGATGACGTCGAGCTCGTAGCGCAAGCGCGTCTCGAGCGCTTCTCCCCCGCGCGCGTAGCGCGTGGCGAAGCCGCGCCGCGTTTCGGCTTCCAGGAAGGCTTCGGGGCTCGCGTAGCCCTCTGGAATGGGGAAATTGGGTAACAGGAAGCGCCCGAGGTCGAGCTCGAGCTTGCAGCGCTCGGCCGCAACCAGTGTCTGCTCGAGATATTCGGGGTGTTCGGGGCAGAGTTGCAGCATCTCGTCGGCGTCCTTGAAGTACAGCTGCTCGCTCTGGAAACGGAAGCGCTGCGGGTCGTCGAGATCCTTGCCCGTCTGGATGCACAACAGGACATCGTGCGCTTCGGCATGATCGGCGCGCAGATAGTGGCTGTCGTTGGTGATGAGGATCGGTGCACCGGTGGCCTGCGCGAGCGCCGGCAGGCCGCCGGACACCCGGTCCTCCTCGGGGATGCCGTGGCGCTGCATCTCGAGGAAGTAATTGTCGCGGCCGAAGATCTCCTGATGCTCGCGCACGCACTGCACGGCGGCGTCGAAGCGATCGGCGAGCAGCAGCTGCGGCACCTCGCCCTTGAGGCAAGCGGAGAGCGCCAGCAAGCCGTCACCGTACGCGCCGAGCAGCTCGCGATCGATGCGCGGCCGGAAGTGGAACCCGCTCAAGTAGCCTTCCGACGACAGCCGCATCAGATTGCGGTACCCCGTCTGGTTGCGAGCCAGCAACACCAGGTGAAAGTAATCGGACCAGTTGCGGGGTTTGTCGCGGCGAGAGCCGGGCGCCACGTAGACTTCGCAGCCGAGGATCGGCTGCACGCCTGCAGCGCGCGCGGTCTTGTAGAACTCGATGGCCCCGAAGAGGTTGCCATGATCGGTGAGCGCCAGCGCCGGCATGCCGAGCTCGCGCGCGCGCGCCACCAGCGCCGGGATACGCTGCGCGCCATCGAGCAGGCTGAAGTCGGAGTGCGTGTGCAGGTGCACGAAGCGTGACATGGCTCTCCGTCCAAGCTCAGGGCACGGTGAACTCGAACTGGCGCTCGCTGCGGTTGCCGAGACGATCCTCGGCCTGCGCGTGCAAGTGATGCACACCGCGTCCGAGCGGCGCCGTGGGATGCACCAGCACGCGGCCGGTTTCCGGATCCCACTCCGGGATGGCGACGGCGTCGTCGATGCGGACGCGGATGCCCGCATCGCCGAGATCGGCACCGGCGTCGTGGGCGACGAACTGCAAGCGCGGCGCCGTCCCGCGGCGCGGCACGGCGCGGAAGTCGCGCAGCACGGGCGGAGTTTCGTCTTGCAGGACCACGAACGTCCCCAGATTGCGTGTCTCGCCCACCAGCTCGCCCTGGTCGTTGCGCTCGGCCGAGACGAAGCTCAGCTGGCCGCGCTCGAAGAGGAACAATCCCAAGTGCGCGCCACGCCGCTCGGCCGCCTCATTCGGGTCCACCCGCACGCGCACGCCCTCATCGAGCGCCGCGGTGCGCGGCTCCACCTGCACGCACGGCCCTGCGGGCTCGAGCTCGCTGCCGAGCCCGAGTGCGACGGGATCGACCTCGCGCATGCGCAATGCGATCGGCTCGAGCACCGTGCGCGACTCGAACTCGAGCCGCAGCCGTGGGTGCAGGTCGTCGATCCGGCGCGCGCGTCCGCGCCGCACGATCCGCGCCGGGAGTTCGACGTGCAGTATCGCACGCCGGCCATCGCAGGTGCTGGCCTCGATCTCGAGCGCATCGAGGTCGTCGAGATCCTCGACGTCCAGGAGCCAATCGTAGCGCTCGGCGTCGGTCTGAAATCCGATTGCCGCAAAGCGCAACGCGTTCCCACCGCGGTGGAGCGCCAAGCGCGGCGGCCCCGCCAAGGCTGCGTCGGCGGTGAGCCCGATCTCGAGTCGCCCGTGACGCCACTCGCTCTGGACACGCAGCGGCAGGCGCGCCGGGTTCGCCTCTGCTGCCGGCGCACAGGTGGCGAACCCTTCGAGCCCCGAGACATCGCGCACGCGGGCGCGAAACACCAGTGCTCCGCTTGCGGCGCAACGTGCCTGCCAATGATGGCGCGTCCTGGCACCGCGCGCCGGGAGCGCGCTCCAGGTCTTGCCGTGGTCGCGCGACACGTGCAGCACCAGGGTCAAACTGTCGCCATCGGCGTCGCTGGCCGCGATGTCCACCGTCACCGAATCCGCCGTGCGCGTGGCGAGCACCTTGTCGAGACGCGGCACGTGGCTGGCGAGGAACGGAATGCGCCATCGCTCGGTCTGGCCACCGACATCGGCCACCTCGACCTCCAGCTCGTGCGCGCCGGGCGCGAGCAGAGAGGGATCGTCGAGGCCTTGGGCCTCCGGGATCCCGGCGATGATCTGGCCGCGCCCGGCGGCGGCCGCCGCCTCGCGCCCCGGCAGGCGGCTGGTGGCGCGCGCGAACAGCAGGAAGAAGCGCTGATCGTGCGCGTGCAGCTGCTCCTGATCGTAATCGAGCACGATGTGATGATTGTCGGCGTAGTCGAAGCGTTCGTGCACGGCACGAAACAGCGGCCGGCCATCGATGCGCGCCTCGTAACGATACGGCACCTGCACGGAAGATCCGACGGCGGCGCGATCGATGGCGCGCACGGCGAATCCCAGGCGGCCGGCCGCGCGCACCGGCACTTTCCTGGCGCGGTCGGTGAGGATCAGCGGTTCGGTTCCTCCCTCGACGTGCGCTTGCGCGTCGAGAGGCAGAATCTCGATGGCGTGGATCGTGGGCGGCACGCGATCCTCGAGCGCCCAGCCGCGTGTCTGCGGGTTGGTGGCCACGTCCCCGTCGCGCACTTCGAAGTGCAGGTGCGGTGAGCCGATGCCCGTGTCGCCGCTCCAGGCCACGATGTCACCGCGCTGCACGCGGATCTCGCCGCGTTCGAGATTGACGTCGAAGGTGTAGCGGCCGCGGCGCACTTGCTCCTGCCATGCCCGCGCCGCCATCGGCTCGGCGAAACGCGACAGGTGCGCATAGACCACGAGCTCTCCAGTGTCGAGCTCGAGGTACACGGCCTTGCCATAGCCGAACGGTGACATGCGCAGCCGCGAGATCCAGCCATCGTCGACGGCGCGGCAGGCGATGCCGGTGCGACCTTCCGTTCCCAGGTCGATGCCCGCGTGAAGATGCGTGCGACGCGGCTCGCCGAAGCTGCTGGTGAGAACCGGAGGCGAGTCGAGGGGCCAGACGTGATCCGCCGTCGCCGGCCCCGCGTGCAGCCCGACGCCCACCACCCAAACACCTGCCCAACGCCAACCCATCCCGGCACCTCGACCCCTGCGCGCACAGCACTGCGATGGACTCGAAGAGGCGTGCGGCACCGCGCGCCGCGACGTGCGGGAGATAGCACCGCTTCGCCTCGACGTCAAGTCTCGACGCTTGCGAGCGGCAGAACGCTGTGTTAGCGTCCTTCGTTCGGGTGACTCGAGGGCCCACCTGCACGGCCCAAAACTTCGTCTCGACACCGTTCCCCGCTCGCCCGAGCGCGCTCCGAGTCCGGAGTGGACGCCGCGGCCGCGGAACGTTCCTGGAGCCAGAACCATGCTGAGACAAATGCGCTCGCAGCGCACGATGAAGACCATCATGTGGATCGTGGCCGCTGCATTCGCCGTCGGCTTCCTCTTCCTCGGCCAGGGCATGAACGTCGGCAGCGGCGGCGGTGACGTGCAGAGCAACCTCGCTGCGGTGGTGAACGGCACCGAGATCCCGTACGAGACCTACAGCGGCCGCGTGTCGCAACTGGCCGAAATGGAGCGCGCGCGCAGCAGCCGCGACGACTTGACCAGCGCCGATTACGAGCGCATCGAGTCCCAGGCTTGGGACGGGATCATCACCGAAATCCTGGTGCAGCAGGAAGCGCAACGCATGGGATTGCGCGCCGAGGACTCCGAGGTGATCGCCTACTTGGAAGGCAATCCGCCGCCCTTCGTGCGCCAGAGCTTCCTCGACGAGCAGGGCAATTTCGACGTCCAAGCGTTCCGTGCCGCGCTCGCCGATCCGAACACCGATTGGCGCGCCGCCGAACAGTACGTGCGCGGCCTGCTGCCCTCGCTCAAGATGCAGCAAATGGTGGCTGCCCGCGCCACCGTGAGCGACGCCGAGGTGCGCGAGGAATTCGCCCGCCGTAGCTTGCGCCACACCGTGCGCTACGTCGGCCAGCGCTGGAGCGACCTGCCAGTCGACGCCACGCCGCCGAGCGAGGACGAGCTGCGCCGTTTCCATCAGGAACAATCGGAGCGTTGGAGCCGCGGCGAACAAGTCGTCGTCGAGGTACTGCGCATCGACAAGAAGTCGAGTGCCGAGGACCAAGAGGAATTGCGGCGCGACGCGTTGGAGATGCTCGACGAGCTGGCTCGCGGCGTGACCAAGGATTTCGCCGCTTTGGCCACCATCTATTCCGAGGATCCGACGGCGAGCCAGGGCGGTGCCGTCGGTTGGGTGCGCCGTGGCTTCCTGCCGGAGACGGTCGACGATGCGGTGTGGACGCTCGCCGTCGGCACACGCACCGATCCGCTCATGACCGAGCGCGGGCTGTACGTCGCGCAGGTAGACAGCCAGCGCACCACCGCCGACGGCCAGCGTGAGCTCTACGTGCGGCAGATCGTGCTGCGGCTGCAGCCGAGCGCGACCACGCTCGACAGCTTGCGCACGTTCGCCTTCCGCGTCGCCGCCGACGCACGCGATGGGTTCGAGGCCGCGGCCACCAAGCACAGCCTCGTGCGCGAGACCTTGCAGCCCATCTCCGAGAGCAGCTTCATTCCCGGCTTCGGCTTCTCGCAACGCATGCACGACTGGGCGTTCGCCGCCAAGGTGGGCGACGTCGGCGGGCCGTTCGGCAACGACGACACCATCCTGGTGGCGCGCGTCGCCGAACGCCGGCCACCCGCCACCGAAGCGTTCGAGACCGTGCGCGAACGCGTGCTGGCAGCCTTCCAGGAACAGCGGCGCAAGGACGCGGCGCGCACTCGCCTCGACGCCGTCGTGCAACGCATGCAAGCGGGTGCGAGCCTCGACGACGCGGCGCGGGCCGCGGGCCTGGAGGTCCGCACACCCGAGCCGTTTACGTTCTACGACACCGTGGCCGATGTCGGCGGTGCCAACGAGTTCACCGCCGTCTCGAGCGCTCTCGTGCCGGGACAAACCAGCGGCGTGGTGGAAACCTCGCAAGGTGCCTATGTCGTCCAGCTGCTCGCGAGCGACACGTTCGATGCCGGCCAGTACCAGCAGGCACGCGACACGCACTATCGCAGCCTCATGGACCGGCGAGTGAGCGAGCTGTTGCAAGCCTGGGCGGCGGAGCTACGCTCCGCAGCCAAGATCGAGGACCGTCGCGGGCCGCGCGTTTAGCAAGATTCGCGCTCGCGCCACGTCATTTGACTTTGGACGGCGACGTTCCTAGCTTGCACGTGTCGCCGTACCCTTCCTCGCCAGGAGAGTGCCACTGCCACCCATGGCCTCGCTGCGCCGTGCCGGGATCCTGCGGCGCTTCGCCCCGGCCGTCCTCTGCGCCAGTTTGCTCCTGTTCGCTGCCCCG
>Ga0075428_100000591_pt1 | contig 37069 bp, 35 predicted proteins | sample RhiMetdeltSRZDD2_FD_75291 | JGI IMG/M metagenome (GOLD analysis project Ga0075428, IMG submission 75291) | Populus rhizosphere microbial communities from Tennessee, USA - Rhizosphere MetaG P. deltoides SRZDD2 | ecosystem: Host-associated > Plants > Roots > Rhizosphere > Soil | place: USA... | reverse complement strand
TCTGCCTACGGCCTGATGATCAATGCCGGCGCCAAGATGACGCAGATGGAAAATCGCATCGTGCTGGCGCGTTTCAAGGACGGCTACGGCCCGGTCGGCGCCTACTTCCTGCACCTGAAGACCTATACGCAAAATTGCTTGGGGGAGGAATACGAATCCAAGTGGTTCCCTGACCTGCAGAAAATGGTCGGCAAGGAATACCTGGATCCGGAAGTTTCGCACCTGACGCACCGGCCGATCCCGACCTGTCTGCGCAACCATTGCATAATCAGTGAAGTGAATGCCGGCCGCGGACCCATTCACATGGTGACCATGCGCGCCTTCCAGGATCCCCATCTGGAAGAGGTCGGCTGGGAAAACTTCCTCGGCATGACCGTCGGCCAGGCGGTTCTGTGGGCCGCAACCGATGTGGATCCCAAGAACGAGAATCCCGAGCTGACCACCTCCGAGCCCTACGTCATGGGCTCCCATGCGACCTGTTCGGGCGCCTGGTGCTCGGGCCCCGAGGACGTTTCGCCCCCCGAGTATTTCTGGGGTTACAACCGCATGACGACGATCGAAGGGCTGTTCGGCGCCGGTGACGCGGTCGGCGGCACGCCGCACGCCTTCTCGTCGGGGTCGTTCACCGAAGGCCGTCTCGCGGCGAAGGCCGCCTGCAAGTACATCGACGACGGCAAGGCCGAAGGCATCGTCGTATCCGACGAGCAGATCAGCCGCCGCAAGGCGGAGATCTTCAAGCCCCTGGAGCATTACCGGATCTACCGGAATGCGATCGTGGCGGGCGATGTCAATCCGCACTACATCAATCCCAAGCAGGGCCTGGAGCGTCTGCAGAAGCTGATGGACGAGTACTGCGGCGGCGTGACCGTCAGCTACATGACCAACGAGAAGCTCCTGAGCATCGGCCTCAAGAAGCTCAAGATCATGGAGGAAGACCTCGACAGCTTGGCCGCCAAGGACATTCACGAGCTGTTGCGGGCGTGGGAATTGAAGCACCGTCACCGCGCTGCCGAGTGCGTCACGCAGCACACGCTATTCCGCAAGGAGACCCGCTGGCCGGGCTACTACTACCGGGGTGACGCCATGAAGGTGGACGACGCGAACTGGCACGTGCTGACGGTTTCGCGCCGCGATCCGAAGAGCGGCGAATACACTATGGAGAAGGCGCCGTGCTATCACCTGGTCGGGGACGAGAACTAGCATGCCGACGTCGCGATCCCTATAAAGCCGATCTCGTCCGCCCGCGCAGACGCGCCCGTGAGCATCACTGAAAAATCCGATGAAGAGATTCTGGCCATCGCCGCACCGCTGTGGCGCGACCTGGTCAAATCTTCGAACGAAGGCAAGTACGGAGAATTCGCAAGGAGCTTTTCCAGTGCCATGGCGCTGGCCCTGAATCAGGTCGTTGCAGGCCATCAGTTCGCGAACAGCGAGCTGGCGAGGAATCTGTCTGAAGAAGTCGAGTCGCTCGGCATCATCCGCCGGGGCGAGCATGTGACGGTTCTCTACCGGCAGCGGAGCACCAAGAAGCCAGGCGAGTGGCTTGGCAGGCTTGTCCTCGGCTATGAGGATGGAAAGGTCAGGATCTTCGGTGCGACCATCTTCTGAAGCTGCGCGCGACGTTATCCGGACGGGCAAGTTCGTCGAGCTGACCTACAAGGTGACCGACCGGAAGTCAGGGCATGTCGTCACCAGGGTCGAGTTCCCGTTGAGCTATGTTCACGGACACAATGAAATTCTGGCTCCGTCCGTCCATAGGGAGCTCGAGGGCAAGTCCGCCGGCGACACCATCGATGTGGTGATCGATGGCAACCAGATCTTCGGCCCCAGGGACGAGTCGCTGGTTTTTGCCGATCAGATCGAGAACGTCCCCGAGGAGTATCGTAGGATCGGCACCTCCATCCTCATGGAGAACGACAAGGGCCAGACCCGCAGTTTTCTCGTGACGCACATGGACGACGAGACACTGACGGTCGATGGTAACAATCCGCTCTGCGGGAGAGAGGTCGTCTTCACGCTCGAAATATTGACCGTGCGCGACGCAACCGATGCAGAGACAAGGGCGGGCGGGGCGATCCATGCGGGCGTGGACATCGACCCGTCGCGCTTGAGACCGATTTGAGCTCCAATTCACGGAAGGTAGGTGACGTATGAGCGAGCAGAAGCCGAAGCAGCCCCCTCCCAAGGTTCCTGACGGTCAGGCGCGTTATCTGACCACGCGCCAGATGCCGCCGAACGAAAAGGGGTTCATCGGTTTCCAGACGGTCTGGGAACCGTTCCACAAGGAAGTCGAATACAAGACGCCGAAGAAGCCGTAGGCGTCATGGTGACGGACGATGGAGAAGGCAAACACACCTGGGAGCTGCACCACCGGCTCCTCGCCTCGGAGTCCGTGACGCGCCACACGCTCTACCGTGAAGAAACGCGGTGGCCGGGGTATTACTACCGGGGCGACCACATGAAGCTGGACGATCAGAACTGGCATTGCTTCACCCTGTCGCCCTACGACCGCAATACCGGAAGCTGGGCGATGGAAAAGGCGCCGGTCTACCACATCATCGACTGAGCTTCGCGGTGATGAGCGCTGCGGTGATGCGGTAGCCTCCCTCGCCCCTCGACCGTCGTCCCGCGCTTTCTTCCCCACGGAAGCACACCGACAAGTCGAAATTCCCCTCCGCCCGGGAAGGGTGCCTGAGAAGCAGGCGGGGTGGTACAGGAACCCCGATCGGACGCGGTGGCGGGTGTGCTGAGCAGCCGTTACTGTGCTTCAATAGCCCATGGCCGACCGGCGCCTTCAGATATTCCATGCGGTGGCGAAGCACCTGTCCTTCACCAGGGCCGCAGAAACGCTGTTCATGACGCAGCCGGCGGTCACCTTCCAGGTGAAGCAGCTCGAGGAACAACTGAACACGCGCCTCTTCGACCGCGCCCAAGGGCGGATCTCCCTCACGCCGGCGGGCCAGCTGGCGTTCGAGTACGCCGAGCGCATTCTTGCGTTGTCGGCGGAACTCGACACGCGCCTGAAGGAAATGGGCGGCCAGACCGCGGGGCCGCTCCTGATCGGCGCGAGCATGACGGTCGGCGAGTACGTGCTGCCTCAGCTGATCGGCAGATTCAAGGCGCGCTTCCCGGCCGTGGTGCCGAACCTGTTCGTGGGCAATTCCGTAGCGGTCCAGGAGCGCGTCGCCGAGCGCATGCTCGACCTGGGCTTCATCGAAGGCGATTCGCACCTGTCCTCGCTCCAGAACGAAGTCTGCTGCCAGGACGAGTTGCAGGTCGTGTGCGCGCCCTCCCACACCCTGGCAAACGCGGCCCGCGCGCTGCCCGCGTCCCTCACCCAGCATCCCTACATCAGCCGCGAGGCAGGCTCGGGCACCCGCGCGGTCCTCGACCGCTACCTCCAGCAGGCCGGCGTCTCGCCCGAATCGATGAACGTGGTCGTCGAACTCGGCAGCCCCGAGGCGATCAAGGGCCTCGTCGCCACCGGTCTCGGTTTCGCGATCATGTCGCGCGTTATCGCCGCCAAGGAGCTGCAGCTCGGGCAGCTCGTCCAGGTCCCACTCGAGCCTCCGTTGATCCGCAATTTCTCGGTGGTATACCCGAAGGAGCGGTTCCATTCGAAGCTGGTGGCCGCCTTCCTGCAGTTCGCGAAGGACGAGCTGGCGGAGAACTCAGCCGCCAGGGGACACGACAGGCCCGCATGATGACCCGCCCCGCCACTTCGGGGGAACCGTCGAGCGGAGGGAAGGTTACTGCGACCGGCGCGTTTTGAGCCCGGCGTAGTAATCGCGCAGAATTTCCAGCACCTCCGGGCGCGAGAACTCCGGAGGCACGTCGCTACCCTCCTCGAGCCATTTGCGAAGCTGCGTGCCCGATACCTGCAGCTGGTCGCCGGCGCCGTGCGGGCAGGTGCGCCCCGACGCCATCCCGGCGCACCGGTAGCACCAGAAGGTCACGTCCATCTTGAGCGGTCGCGTCGCCAGCGCGTCCGCAGGGATCTCGTCGAATATGCGGTGCGCGTCGAAGGGTCCGTAGTAGCTGCCGACACCGGCGTGGTCGCGCCCCACGATCAGGTGCGAGCAGCCGTAGTTCTGCCGGAACAGGGCGTGCAGCAGCGCTTCGCGCGGCCCCGCATAGCGCATATCGAGGGGATATCCCGCCTGGACCACCGTGCCGGGACGAAAGTACTTCTCGATCAGCACCGCGATCACGCGGGTGCGCACGTCGGCCGGGATGTCGCCCGCCTTGAGGTTGCCGAGGAGCGAGTGCACCAGCACCCCGTCGCACACCTCGATCGCCACCTTGGCGAGATACTCGTGCGAACGATGCATCGGGTTGCGCGTCTGGAACGCGGCGACGCGCGACCAGCCGAGGCGCTCGAACGCCGCGCGCGTCTCCGCCGGCGTCATGAACAATGCCCCGTAGCGCGCCCGGAAGCCGCCGTCGGACAGCACCCTCACGGGACCGGCGAGGTTCACCTCGCCCTGCGCCATGACCATCTGCACGCCGGGGTGCGCGGGATCGACGGTGCGGAATACCGACAAGCATTCGTGCGCCTTGTCGATGGCAAATTTTTCGCTGACCTTCATCGACGCGAGAAGCGAGCCGTCGTCGGGATCGGCCAGCGCAATCTCGGCTCCGACGGCGATCGAGTCCGCCCTTGCGGCGTCCACCGACAGCGTGATCGGAATCGGCCAGAACAGCCCGGCGGCCGTGCGGCAGCCGTCGCACACACCCTCCCAGTCGGCGCGCGTCATGAATCCGCTGAGCGGCGTGAACCCGCCGATCCCGAGCATGATGAGATCGCCGCGCTCGCGCGAGGAAATCGTGAGTCTGGGCAGCGACTGGGCGCCGTGGCGGGCCGCCGCCAGCTCGTCGCCCTGCAGCAGCAAGGGCCGCAGTCCTCCGCCCCCGTGGGGTCTTACCAGACCGTCCATAAGTCTCCTCAGGTTTCCCCGCGCCCTATCCACTTCGATACTTGCGGCAGGCGGGCGCTCTTCAGGGATTCGATCATCAGGTCCGGATCGTCCGCGACGACCAGCATGTTGCGATGCTCGCGAGTGAGGAAGCTCTCCGCGAGCGCGTGATCGAGGTAGCTGGCGAGCCGGTCGAAGAAACCGGCGACGTTCAGCAATCCGCACGGCTTGCGGTGGTATCCGAGCTGCGTCCAGGTGAGCGCCTCGAACAGCTCGTCGAGCGTGCCGTAGCCACCGGGCAGCGCGATGAAGGCGTCGGACAGCTCGGCCATCTTCGCCTTGCGCTCGTGCATCGATTCGACCACGTGGAGCCTGGTGAGGTTTCCGTGCACCACCTCCCGCTCGAGCAGGCGCCGCGGCGCGACGCCCGTGACGTCCACGCCCTCGGCAAGCGCCGCCTCCGCCAGCACCCCCATCAATCCGATGCTGCCGCCCCCGTACACCAGCCGCAGCCCGGAGCGCGCGAATGCGCGGGCAAGCGACCGCGCGGCGTCGGCGTAGACGGCGCTCGAGCCCTTGTTCGATCCACAGAAAACACAGATGTTTTGCAATCTCGCCTCCATCGCAACTCCCATTCTAAGAGAACATGACGGCTGAGGGGATGGTATAGAATCGTTCTCGGGAGTTCGTAATCGGGGGGAGAGCAATGGAATTCTGGATTTTTATCGCGATCGTCGTCGCGCTGGCATTCTGGGCGATCTCCATCTACAACGGGCTGGTGCAGCTCAGGAACCGCTTCAAGAACGCATTCGCGCAGATCGACGTGCAACTGAAGCGCCGCTACGACCTGATTCCCAACCTGGTCGAGACCGTCAAGGGCTACATCAAGCACGAGCGCGAGACGCTCGAGGCCGTCATCAAGGCGCGCAACCAGGCGGTCGGAGCTGCGCAGGCGGCGAGCGCCGCGCCGGGCAACCCGGCCGCCATGCAGGCGCTGGGGCAGGCCGAGGGCGCGCTGACCGGCGTGCTCGGACGGATGTTCGCGCTGGCGGAGGCTTATCCCGATCTGAAAGCGAACCAGAACATGCTCTCGCTGCAGGAAGAACTCACCAGCACCGAGAACAAGGTCTCTTTCGCCCGCCAAGGCTACAACGACTCGGTGATGGAGTACAACACCAAGCGCGAATCGTTTCCTGACAACATCTTCGCCGGAATGTTCGGCTTCGGGCCCGCCGAGCTGCTGCAGGCGACCGAATCGGCCGAGGAGCGCAAGGCGCCGCAAGTCAAGTTCTAGGGAACCTAGCTCAGCGGCACGCCGGGCGCGATGAATTTCTTCGAGCACCAGGATGCCGCGCGGCGCAGCACGCGCCGCCTGGTGCTGTTCTATGCACTCGCGGTGCTCGGCGTGGTGATCGCCGTGGATCTTGTCCTCGCCGGGGTCTACGTGTGGGGATTCGCCGAGCTCTACACTCCTCAGGGCGCAGCGCCCGGCCTGTGGTCGCAGCTCGCGGCCGTTCCGCGCGGCCTTTATGTCTGGGGCGCGCTCGGCACGGTCGCGGTGATTCTCATCGTCAGCCTGGTCCACATGGCAAAGTTGAGCTCCGGGGGCGACGCGGTGGCGCGCATGGTGGGCGCGCGGCCGGTCGATCCCGGCACCCGCGATCCCCTGGAACGGCGCCTGGTCAACGTCGTCGAGGAGATGGCGATCGCGTCGGGCGTGCGCGTTCCCAGGGTCTACGTCATGGATCAGGAGAGCGGCATCAACGCCTTCGCGGCGGGCTGGGACGTGTCGAACTCGGTCGTGGCCGTCACCCGGGGCACGCTCGAGACCCTGAACCGCGACGAGCTCCAGGGCGTGGTGGCCCACGAGTTCAGCCACATCCTGAACGGCGACATGCGGCTCAACATCCGGATGATGGGCGTGCTCGCGGGCATCGTGTTCATCGGCGCCGTCGGCGAGTTCTTCATGCGCGGCACCTCGCGCAGCGATAGCAGCAAGGAAGCGGGCGGCATTATCGCGGCCGGCCTGGCGCTCTTCCTGATCGGCTATATCGGGCTGTTCTTTGCGCGCCTCATCAAGGCCGCGGTATCCCGCCAGCGCGAGTTTCTCGCCGATGCCTCGAGCGTGCAGTTCACGCGCAACCCCGAGGGAATTGCCGGTGCGCTCGATCAGATCCGCGCTTCCACCCACGGCGCCTTGATCGCCGACCGTCACGCCGAAGACATGTCGCACATGCTGTTCGGCCAGGGTATCCGGTTGAGGTTGAGTCTGGCGGGGCTGCTGGATACGCACCCGCCCCTCGATGAGCGCATCCGGCGCGTCAATCCCCGTTTCCAGCCGGCAAGCTACCGCGGCCGCCGCCCGGTCGACGCACCCTCGGCGGAGGGACTGCCGCAAGGCGCAGCCGGTTTCGCCGGCGGCGCGGCAGCGGCGCCCGCCGCCGAAGGCCAGCGCCCCGGCGACGTCAGCTACGCCTGGGGCCGCACCGCCGGCGAGAGCGTGGCGCTGGTGGGCGCGCTCGACGGCGGCAAGCTGGATTTCGCTCAGCGCCTGCTTCGGGCGCTGCCGCCGGGGCTGCACGAGCGGCTCGGTCAGTCCGACGGCGCCTGCGCCGCCATCGTTGCGCTGCTGCTCGCGGGCAAGGACAGCGTGATGGAAGAGCAACTCGCCGCCGCCAAAGCGGCCGGCGCGGGTGATCTCGCCGAGGCGGCCCGTGCGCTGGTTCCGTCCGTGCGCCCGCTGGGCCCGGCATTTCACCTGCCGGTCATCGACCTCGCGTTGCCGGCGGTCAAGGCCGCAACAAAGGAAGCTCAGCGCAAGTTCCTGGCCGCGCTCGAAGCGGTAATCTACGCCGACCGGCGCGTGTCGCTGCACGAATTCGTGGTGCTCTCACTGGTGCGTGCGCAGCTCACGCCGGCCGGGAGGCCGCCGCCCATCAAGTACCGGGCGCTCGCCGAGGTGCGGGACGAGGCGCTCGCCCTGCTCTCCCTCATCGCCTACGCCGGGCAGCGGCCGGGACCCGAAGGCGAACGCGACTTTGCGGCAGCGTTCGAGGCCGGGGCAAAGGAAATGGCATTGGCCGGGGGCGCCGCTCCTGGACGCGACGCGCTCAAGCTCGACGGTATCGGCGCAGCGCTCGGGAAGTTGAAGAGCGTCTCCCCGCTCGCCAAACCGGCACTGGTGAAAGGCCTCTTTGCCGCGGTGTCGGTCGACGGCACGATCCGTATCATGGAGGCGGAGCTGATGCGGCTGGTAGGCGCCGCGGTCGACTGCCCGCTGCCGCCGCTCTTTGACAACCTCGACCCCGCCGATCTCGTTACCTAGGGAACCTCCTCTGCACAAATGCCTGACCTTGCGATGACGATGACGAGGTTCCCCCTGAAGTCGGGGGAGTACGAGGGGGGCCGCTGCGACTCGGCGTGCGCAGCAGGGTGCGGGAGCAGTGAGCAGCCCCCGGAAAGTCGGAGTGTCCAGCGCAGCGGCTTCCGCCCCGTCCCGCACCACTCTTCGAGAGACCGAGGCCGGGGCGGGCCCCCTTGTTTAGTGGTTACGTAGCGGCGAGCCGCCCTGGAGATTCATCATGCGCGAGCAAACGGTCAAGTGCCTCTCGGCTGAGGGCTTCCACGCCATGCACTACGTGGAATGGGGCGATCCCACCGCCTCCCGCGTGGTCATCTGCGTGCACGGGCTGACGCGCAATGGCCGGGATTTCGACGAGCTGGCACAAGCGCTGGCGCCCGTTTGCCGCGTGATATGCCCCGACATCGTGGGTCGCGGCAAAAGCGACTGGCTCCGCGCGAAGACCGGCTACGGCTACCCCCAGTACTGCGCGGACCTGACCGTTCTCCTCGCTCGCGTCACCGGCGCGGACGGCGGTACGCCCCCGCGCATCTACTGGGTAGGCACCTCCATGGGCGGCATCCTCGGCATGCTTCTGGCAGCGAGCCCGAAGACGCCGATCGAGAAGCTGGTGGTGAACGATGTGGGCGCGCATATACCCGCGGCCTCCCTCGAACGCCTCGGCACCTACGTGGGGAAAGACCCGCGCTTCAAGACCTGGCGCGAGCTGGACACCTATATGCGCGTGGTCTGCGCGCCGTTCGGTCCCCTGACGGACGCGCAGTGGCGCCACCTGACGGAGCACAGCGCAAAGCAGCACGCGGACGGCTCGTGGGGCATGTCGTACGACCCCGGCATCGGCATCCCCTTCCAGAAGGAAGACCCGCTGGAAGACGTGGACCTCTGGCGGCCCTACGAGGCCATCCGCTGCCCGACGCTGCTCCTGCGCGGCGCGCAATCCGATCTCCTGCTCGAGGACACGGCGGCGCAGATGACGCAACGCGGTCCGAAGGCGCGGCTCGTCGTATTCGACGGCATCGGGCACGCGCCCATGCTGATGGCCCGGGACCAGATCGACACCGTGCGGGATTTTCTGCTGGTCACCTGAGCGAGGACAGTCCGCATGCTGCTGCTGTTGCGTTTCCTGCGAAAACTCATCGGCTGGGTGGACTTCGTTCTGTTCACTGCGCTGGTGTACCTGCTCGCGTGGCTGCCGTGGCCCGGCGCCCATCCCGTCGCCCGGTTGTTCCCCGCGTGGTGCCGGTGTTTCGTACGGGCGCTCGACGTCGACCTGCGGTTGCACCAGAAGAACCGCAAGCGCCTGCCGTCGCGGTTCATCCTGATCGCCAACCACCCCGCGGCGTTCGAGGACATAGGGATTCCGGCGCTGTTCGACGTGGTGTCGCTCGCCAAGATCCAGGTGCAGGACTGGTTCGTCGTCGGGAAAATCAGCAGGGCGGCCGGCACGCTGTACGTGGACCGCGACGATCCCGAATCGCGGGATGAGGTCATCGAAACCATGGTGAAGGCCGTCAACGCGGGGCAGAACATCTGCCTGTATCCGGAGGGGGGCTGCAAGGGACGGCGGCTGTACCACGAGTTCAGATCAGGCGCCTTCGAGGTGTCGATACGCACGGGAATCCCGATCCTGCCGGTTTTCCTGCACTACGAGGCGCAGGACGATTTCGAATGGCAGCCGCCGTACACCCTGCCGCAGAAGATCCGGCACATGATGAGCACCGTGAACAACCGCGCCAACTACTACGTGCACGATCCGCTGGACCCGAAGGACTATGCGGACAAGTACGCCATGAAGGCGGCGGCGTACGAGATGTACGTCGGCTGGAATGCCCGGTACCTGGAATAGGTTCCTTACGATTGCGTAACCATACTGCGGCCCCGCTTTTTTAGCGGAGAATTCCGCGAACGGCTTCACTGTGGAGCGCCGATGGGGCAAACCCTGCTCCTCCTTGGCCTCGTTCTTGCTGCCTGCTCGCCTCTGGCATATGCGAACGCGGTGCCATCAACAACAGGTGCAGTCGCCGCCGAATCGCGTGACGTCCTGACGGGCCGCGAAGACCTGGTTCCCCGTCACGAACCGGTGCCCTCGAGATCCTCGCTTTTCCCGTCCTCGACCACCCGCACCCTGCTCGCAGCCGTGGACGCACGGATGCTCGTGCTGGCGTCGACCCGGCCGCGGCGCGCCAGCGCGGAGGTGAAGGCGAAGACTCCAGGCGGCAGCAGCCAACGTCCATCGAGCTCCGGCGGCAAGGCCGCTGGCATTTCCCCCACCGCCAGAGCGAGCGCGCCGGTGGAAGCCGTGGACGGGCCAGGGCCGGGACAAGCGGGCTACGTCCATTTCTTTTTGCTCGAGACACCGGAGCGCGAAGCGGAGATCCAGATCGGCATCGAGCTGCCCGACGGCAGGATCGCGTGGTCGTTTCCGGAAGCCGGTGCGGGCGTCATGCCGTTCATCCGTTCGGGCTCGGTCGAGGTCAGCGGCCGCATCTACGGTGTCGAGCATCTCTACGGGTTGCGCCCCTTCCCCGACGACGCGTCGATGGTCGCGCTGCGTGCGGCACTGTGGGATCGCATTTCGCCGCTGGTCGAGGGCAGGATCCCGTATTGCAACCCGTTCCTTCGGTCCCAGGCGCTCTGCCTCTCCTGCCTCGGGTTCGTGCAGGATGCCTTGTTCCCCGGGCGCATGCCGGGCAGCCCGGCGATGCCGGCGGACTTTCCGCGCACGAGATCGCGGCTCTACTACACGACGGACGATCTGCTCCTGTACCTCACGGGATTTCACGAGATCGCCACGGCCGAAGCGCGCGCCCGGCGCATCGAGGAGCTGAAGCTTCCGCCGTACTTGAGGGAGGAGCTATGGCAGCTCGTCGACGCCGCGGATCTGAAAGACGCCGCGGGAGCCATCGACACCAGCAAGCTCAAGAACGGCGACGGAAAGCCTCCCGCCGCCGGGCGCTCCTACACGCGGACTCCGCCGCAGCGGAAACGTTTGTAGGTGCTCTCTTTGGTCAGTGAAAGCGAAATCGCGCGGTCGCCCTGGTCGGGAAGGGTCTCACTGAAAGTGATGGGGAGGGGTAGGACGAATTACTCGACCACGCCCGACCAAGCATGCGCGCTTCAGAAGCACGGCGCGCGCTACCGGATCACACGTCGTCGCACGAGCCAAGAAGCTCCGTCCCGTAGGCATAGGTCGTCTGCGACACCCGCCGGAAGCTTAAGACGAGCCTAGCTCATCAGATCTCCAGGCGCTATTGATTCGAATGTTCTTGGCAATGGCAAGCGCAGGTACGGGCGCGCAATAACCAGGAGCATCCATATTACTTCCAATGAACAACCCAGATGGTCAGCGGCGGGTTGAGGCCGAAACGGCTTTCCTGATGAAGTTCTTGCGCTCCACCGGATCCCTGATCTCGTCGGAGATGAGGAGGTAGAGCTCGGCTTCGTCGCGCGCCTTCGCCGCGGCGCGCTGCACCACCACGCGCGCGATCGCGCCGATGTGCTGCGCGAGCGCCGTCTCCGCCTGCTTGAGGACCGCCGCGGAGAACTTCGCCGAGATCGACAGCTCCCGCACGCTCTGCGTCTGCGCCCTGGCCGTCGCGCCGGATGCTCCTTCACTCGGGGCGAACTTCCTGAGGAACGCGGTGCGCTCCTTCTCGTCGGCTACTTCTCCCGCCACCGCCTCGACGAGCGCCGCGATCGATTGCGCTTTCTTCGCCGCGTTGCGCACGACCATCGCCGCGATGGGACCGATGCGCTGCGCCAGCTCGGTCTCGACGCGCTTCAACTCGCCCCGGTCGAGCGCCACGCTCGTGAGTCCTGGCATGCTCGTGTCGCCGGCTGCCGGCGCGGGACGCACCGCGGCAGGGGACGCGAGCGGCGCGCCCACCGGCACCGTGCGGTCGGACCCCGCGGGCCGCGTGACGGTGGCGAGCGCGCGTCTGAACTCCCCGACGCTCTGCGGACGCTCGTCCTCGTTCGGCTTCAACGCCCAGTCGATCGCGGCTAACAGCTGGTTGCTGTAGCTCGCGACCGCCACCTGCGCGGCCGGCGCCATGATGTCCTTTCTCACGCGCGCGGCGGCTTCCACCGGCCTCTGCGCGCTCACCATCCAGTACAGCACGCCGCCGAGCGCATAGAGGTCGGTCCACGGCCCCTGCTTGCCCTGCGTGTGGTATTGCTCGAAGGGCGCATAGCCCGGCGAGACGACCGCCGTAAGCTCCTTGTTACTCCCCATCAGCTGCCGCGCAGACCCGAAATCCAGCAGGACCGGCGAGCCGTCGCTGCGGATGAAGACGTTCGCCGGCTTGATGTCACGGTGCAGGTAGCCCGTCTTGTGGATCACCTCCAGCCCATCGAGCACCGGACCCGCGAGCTCGAGCACCATGGCCTGCGGCAGCGGGCGGCGCGACTCGATCCAGTCCGGGAGCGCCGTTCCTTCCACGAACTCCATCACCATGTAGCCGGTCTGATTCGCCTCGAAGAAGCGCATGACACGCACGATGTTGGGGTGGCGGAAGGAAGCGAGCGTGCGCGCTTCCTCCATGAAGCGCTGCAGTCCCCATTTGAACGAATCCGACGCGGTCGCCGACTTCGGCTGTACCGTGCTGTCTTCTCCCCGCACGGCGACATCGGCCGGCAGGTACTCCTTCAACGCGACCTTGAGGTTCAGGTTCGCGTCGGTCGCCAGATAGGTGAGCCCGAAGCCCCCCGCCCCGAGGAGGGAATCTATGCGGTATTCGTGCAACGAATACCCGCTCGGCAGCGCGTTCGCGACTTCAGGCATGGGAGGACGTGGCGGCGGTTCCGTTTCTACTTCCTTTCGATCATCTCTATGGCCTTCTCCAGGCTGCGGCGCATGCGGTTGAAGGACCGGGCGAGCAGGGAGATTTCGTCGCCACCTTTTTCGGAGAACTCGGGAATATCCATGTTGCCGGTGGAGATCTCGTTCGCCGCCTCCGACATCCTGGTGATCGGCCGCACGATCAGCGCGCTCATCATGACGTTCAGTATGATGAAGAGCGCCACGAATACCGCGGAGAGCGAGCCCATGAACGTGTAAAACGCGCGATTCGCGTTCTTTATCGGCAGCGACATCGGCACCGAAACGATCTGCGCGCCAATGACCTCCATGTGCTTCCAGCCGAAACCGTTATTCGGGCCGTAGATCTTGACCATCGCGGGCGGCGCCTCGGCCGCGGTCGTATGGCAGGCGAGACAGGCCTTGTCCTTGATCTGGAAGGGGCGCGCGAGGTACAGCGAGCTCCCGGTCGGCGTGTCGCGCGTGCCGCTGATCTCGCCGCGCTCGGGATTGTTGCGGAACGCGTTCACGATGTCGGTTTCCCACTCCACGGCCTTGTTGCGGGGATTGGTGGGATTCAGGGTCGCTTCCTTGTAGAAATAGTCGGAGTACTTCTCCCGCAGCGCGGTCATGATCTCCGTCGCCGAATAGGCCGGGACGCTCTGCGGATGGAAAACGGTTTCGCTGTAAGGAATCAGCGGGCGGATCTGCTTGTTCGTGTAAACGCGCATCGAGAGCGCCGCTTCCATCATCACGCCGGCGTTACGCAGTACCTCGTCGCGCGCGTTCTTGTGCAGGAGGTCGTATGAAAGCCAGCCGGTGACGCCCAGGCCCAGCGCAAAGACCACCAGCAACACCAGGTTGAACTTGAGTCGTAGTCCCATAGCCAGCCCCTCCCCGGGCGTTCAGTATAACGGCAGCGGCAACCCTGCGCGCAACTATACGACCCCGTGCCGTCCTCGGATGCGTCAAGGCTTTTGCCGGCGCAGGTAGCTCTGCAGCTCTTCCGTCGTGACGTAGCCGCTGCGGTCGGTGTCGATCTCGAGGAACCTGGGCGCAAGGTGCGGCAGGTTCTGCGTGAACTCTTCCCGAGTCAGCCCGGCCGCATGCGACGGGACGGGACGCTGGCCCGGGACCGACCTGGCCGTAGTACGTGCCGCTGACTGCTCGGCGGACGGCGCCGCCATCCTGGCCATCCGTTGCTGCTCCGCACGCTGCTCCAATATGTCGGCCCCGGCGATGAACAGAAAGAAAATCAGCATCCCGAGCGACATCCACACGTACTTCCTGGTGCGGTCGGCCATGGCCGCAGCCGGGCGCGCCAAGCCGTCGTTAACCGGCGCTCCACGCAGTAACGCGCCGCGCCACTGCTGCACGCTCTGGGGCCGCTTGCCCTCCTCGATCGCGAGGCCCCATTGGATCGCGGCGAGGAACGCCGCGCTGTATCGCAGCCGCGCGGCATTGAGCATCTTGGCGACGGGGTCCATCCGCAGCCTGCTCAGGGCATCGGAAGGCGGCTCGCCCGTGACAATCCAGAAGAGGACGGCAGCGACCGAGTAGATATCCGACCACGGCCCCTGCCCGCCGCTCCTGATGTACTGCTCGACCGGCGCATAGCCCGGCGTCAGGATGGGGATGATGTCCTGTATCGCGTCGCGGCTGGCCAGGCGCGCCGCGCCGAAATCGAAAAGCACCGGCGACCCGTCGCTTCGCACGAAAACGTTGCCGGGCTTGATGTCCCGATGCAGCACTCCCGCGCGATGGACGGCCTGCAGCCCATCGAGCAGGGGCGCGAGGATCGCCTTCAGCGCCGCTTCGTCCGGCCGTGGGCCGCGCGCGAATTTCCGCGAGAGGGACTCCCCCTTCTCGAACTCTCTCAGCATGTAGGCGGTGCCGTTCGCCTCGAAGTAACGGTCCACGCGCCCGATGTTCGGGTGTACGAAGCGCGCGAGAGTCCGGGCCTCGACCAGGAACTGGTTCAGGCCCTTGCGGAAGTTGGCCTCGGTACCGGCGCCGACCGGCGCGACGTTTCCGTCCGGCGCGCGCAGCGCCAGGTCGGAGGGAAAATATTCCTTGATCGCGACTTCGCGGCGGAGGATCGTGTCCTGCGCCCGGTACGAGATGCCGAACCCGTCCTCCCCGAGCACGGACCCGATCCGGTACTCCAGCAGCTCCCTGCCGGCAGGCAGCGCGTTGGGGTGCGCGTTGGGTTGGTTGGATCCGGCGCCCACGGCCATGGTCTAGTACCGAGCCGCAGTAGTTTCACAAGATCCTGTCATTGGGCAGAAGCGTTTCGAAACGGCGGTGTCGCGGCATAGTACCGGGCCGCATTAGTTTCGCAACATCGTGTCATTGGGCAGAAGCGTTTCGAAACGGCGGTGTCGCGGCACTAGTTTACCCGATTCATCCCGGCGGCTTCTTCGGCCCCTGCATGCGGCGCAACTTGACGAATTCCTGGGTGGAGATGCGTCCGTCCCCATCGGCGTCGACGCGTGCAAATTCCTTCGCAATGTACGGAAACCGCCGCACCTCGTCCGGCGACAGAAAGCCGTCGCCATTGGTGTCCGCCGCCTGGAATTCACGAAGGGCCCACAGGCGCACCTGCTCGGGGTCCGCGTCCTCGATTCCCGGCCGCTCTATTCGTTCGCGCGGCGGGCGATCCCGCGCGGCGCCGGGGCCCTCCGCCTTTTGCGCCGGCCTGACCGCTCCGTCCGAAGTCCGCGGCGAAGCTGCCTTCTCCGGCGGCCGCGCCGTCTTCCAGCTTGCCATCCACGCGACCGCCACCGTCAGCAGGAGCCCGATGACCACCCATCGCCACGCGAAGAGGGCCGGTTTTTCCACTTCCCGGCGCAGTGGACGGGACGGCGCACGTTCCACTTTTGGCGCGACAGTCGAAGCGGGTAGCGCAACGGGCACTTCTCCCAGGATGGCGCGCTTCCACTCGGCGACGCTCTGGGGACGCTTACTTTCATCGAGCACAAGCGCCCATTCCACCGACCTGATGAGCGGCTCGCTCGCCCGCCCTCGGGCGCCGGCGAGCTTTTGCCGAACGACATCCTGCCGCATGCGGCTTACCGCATCGGGCGGATTCTCGTTGACGAGCACCCGGTACACCACGCCGGCGAGCGCGTAGATATCCGACCACGGGCCCTGATGTCCGTCGCTCGAATACTGCTCGAGCGGAGCATAGCCGGGCGTCAGAATGGAGGTGAGACTTTTCGTCGTCCCGCTGACCGCCTGCCGTGCAGCGCCGAAGTCGAGCAGCACCGGCACGCCGTTCGCGCGAACGAACACGTTGGCAGGCTTGATGTCACGATGGAGGAAACCCGCCGCATGAACCGCCTCGAGTCCGTCGAGGAGAGGCAGGATGAGCGCCCGCAGGCGCGCCTCGGCGGGCGGCGACTGATCCCTCAGCAACTGCGCCAGCGACGAGCCCTGCTCGTAGTCCATCACCATGTAGCCGGTGCCGTTGGCCTCGAAGTAGCGGTTGACGCGGACGATGTTGGGGTGGCTGAACTTTGCGAGCGTGCGCGCTTCCTGTATGAAGCGGTCGAGTCCCCACTGGTAGTTGTAGCCGTGGTCGGTGGTGATCGGCACCACGCTGCCGTCGAGCGCGCGCACCGCCAGATCGGTGGGCAGGTATTCCTTGATCGCGACCTGCTTGTCGAGGTGAGTGTCCCGAGCGAGATACGTCATGCCGAACGCGCCTGCTCCGAGCACCGACTCCAGCCGGTACTCCAGCAGCATGGACGCCAGCGGGAGCGCGTTTTGGTAGGTGGTGGGAACGGGCATCGGACTATGAAACTCCGACCTTTCGACGGGCGGCGGGTTCCGGTCCCCCGATGACCGGACTCGACGCGAGTCGCTCACTGGACTATCTTCCGTTGTCAGCATGGTAAATGAGTGTGCGGGATCACGCAGTGTTTTCGGCACGCGGAATCGTTAACTTGAGACCACCCGTGTGGAGGGTCGGCAGCACCTGGCCGATGCTGGCCGCCATCGTACTGGTTCTGCTGCTTGCCGCGGGATGCAGCGACCCGTCGTGGCGCGAGGTTGCCTCGCCCGATGGCGGATTCCGCATCCGGATGCGCGGCGACCCGCGCGTCGAGCAGCGCAATGTCGATACCCCCGCCGGCAAGATCACGGGACATTGGTACTCGCTGGACGGAGAGGATTCGGTATTCGGCGTCGGCTTCGCGGACTATCCGCGCCAGATGCTGCAGCGCACGCCCTCGCGCAATATGTTCTCGGGCATACGCGACAGCTGGTTGAAGCGCATCGGCGGGCAGCTGGACGGAAACGCCACCGACATCAAGCTCGACGGCAAGTGGATCGGCATGGAATTCAGCGCCCGGGGCAAGCTCGATGGCCGGGACGCCTGGATGCGGGGACGCCTCTACCTCGTCGACAACCGCCTCTACCAGCTCATCGTCTTCGGCAACAAGGAGACGATACCGGTGTCCGACATCAATCGGTTCATGGGATCGTTCAAGGTCGCGCAACCCAAGGAGTCGGCGACCCTGACGATCGATGCCGCGCCCGACAAGAAGAGGTGAACCGTCACCCGTGACTGGTGACCCGTCGAGAGCTTCTACCGGTCACCGGTCACGCGCTTCGGTCTCAACGGGCTTCGTCGCCTGCTCCATCGCGTCCAGCAGCGTGTCCGGGTCCTGCGCGCCCGAAACGCCGATCCTGCGATTGAAGATGAAGAAGGGCACGCCGCCGATGCCCGCGGAGCGGGCTTCCACGTCTCCCCGCTCGACGACGTCGCGGTCCGCGTCTCCGGCAAGATAGGCGAGCACCTCATCGCGAGCCATGCCCGCGCGCACAGCCACGTCGGCCAGGGTGCTCCGGTCGGTCAGGTTCGCGCCCTCGAGGAAATGGGCCTTGAACAGCTCCTCGGCCACGGCGTCCTGCTTCCCGGCACGCTCTCCGTAGTGCAGCAACCGGTGCGCGTTCAGCGTGTTGGGTTGCACCTGCATCTTCTCGTACGCAAACGGAATATCGACTTGGGCGCCGGCGGCGGCGACACGGGCGTTGACGCCCTTGCCGCGGGAGCCGAACTTGCGCGCGACGTATTCCTCGCGCGGTATGCCGTTCTCCGGCAGATCGGGATTCAACTGGAATGGCAGCCAGCGCACGGCCGGCCGGGGCTCATCGGGATGGCGCTCGCGGTAGCGTTCCAGCGCGCGCTCGAGCTTGCGCTTCCCGATGAAGCACCAGGGTCAGACTACGTCGGAGACGATGTCGATTTGCAGCGGTTTGTCGCTCATGTCATTCACGCCTTTGCCAAGTCTGGAACTGCTCCCGCAGTTTAGCCTTCAACATCTTCCCCGTCGAGGTACGCGGGATCTCCGGCACGAAAACAAACCCGTCCGGGAGCCAGATTTTCGCGAAGTTCGGAGCCAGGAAATCCCGCAACTCGTCTTCGGTCGCGGCCTGTCCCGTTTTCAATACCACCACGGCCAGGGGCCGCTCGCCCCATTTCGCATCCGCCACCGCGATCACCGCCGCTTCCGCCACCTTGGGATGGCCGACGAGCGCGTTTTCGAGGTCCACCGAGCTGATCCACTCCCCACCCGACTTCACGAGGTCCTTGATGCGGTCGGTGATCTTGATATAGCCGTGCGCGTCCATCGTCACGACGTCGCCGGTGCGGAACCAGCCGTCCGGGCTCCACTTGTCGGACTCCCCTGAGAGATCGTGATACGCCGCCGCGACCCACGGGCCGCGCACTTCCAGCTCGCCCATCGCCTCGCCGTCCCACGGGGCCTCGCCTTGCGGCGTCATCGCGCGGACCTCCACGAAGGGCAGCGGCACCCCTTGCTTCGCCCGGAACGCGTACTGCGCGTCGGCCCCGGCGACGTCCAGCCCGCGCTTCAGATAGTTCACCGCGGCGACCGGGGACGTCTCGGTCATCCCCCAGCCGTGGATCACCCGCAAGCCGTGCCGGTCGAAGGCGCGGATCATGGACTCGGGCGCCGCCGAGCCGCCGACCACCATCCGCATGCCGGCCGCGAGCTTCCAGCGCGACGGCTCCTGCTCCAGCGCCTGGAGTATCCCGGCCCAGATCGTCGGCACGCCCGCGCTCAACGTCACCTGCTCCGATTGATAGAGATCGAGGAGGCTCACGGCGTCCAGGTGCGGGCCGGGAAACGCGAACTTCGCGCCGGTCATCACTGTCGTGAACGGCAGGCCCCACGCGTTGACGTGGAACATCGGCACGACGGGGCACACGGTATCGGCGTTGCGCAGGTCCATCACGTCGGGCAGCGCGGATGCGAGCGAGTGCAGCACCAGCGCGCGATGGGTGTAGACGACGCCCTTCGGTCGGCCGGTGGTGCCCGAGGTGTAGCACATTCCCGCCGGATCGTCCTCGGCAAGCGCCGGCGCGACGAACGACGACGGCCGCGCGATAAATGCTTCGTAGTCCCCGTACTCTGCGGCGACGGACGATCCGGTCAGTGGCACCACTATGACTTTCTCGAATTTCGTGTCCGCGCGAAACTTCTCGTAGAGCGGAAGCAGCACGTCGTCCACGATCAGGAAGCGGTCGGCCGCGTGGTTGGCGATGTACGCGATGTCGTCGGGATGAAGGCGCAGGTTCAACGTATGCACCACGGCGCCGGAGCACGGGACGGCGAAATAGGCTTCGAGGTGCGCGTAGTGATTCCACATGAGCGTGGCGACGCGGTCGCCGCGCTTCAGCCCCAGGCGCTGCAGCGCCCCGGCCAGCGCGCGCGCACGGCGATGGAAATCGGCATACCGGTAGCGGTGCAAGGACTTGTCGGGGAGGCGCGAGACGATCTCCGAATCGGGGAACAGCCTGCCCGCGCGCTCGAAAATGTGGGCGAGCGTGAGGGGAAAGTTCATCATGGTCGCTTGCATGTGGTGAATATTAGCTATGATGCGTGGCAGTACTCAATACGGCGGGAGAAGTCGGGTGGATTTGGGAATCAGGGGGCGGCTGGCGCTGGTGACGGGGTCCACACAGGGGATAGGGCGCGCCATCGCCGGGGCCCTCGTCGCGGAGGGCGCGAGGGTGATCGTCAACGGGCGCCGGGATGCGGCCGTCCGGGAGACCGTGGCGGCGCTGTCGAAGAGCGGCGAGGCGCATGGCATCGCGGCCGACATGGCGACGGCGGCAGGCGCGCAGACCGTCCTCGACGGAGCGTCGAGGATCGGTGCCGTCGATATCCTGGTGAACAACGTCGGGTTCTTCGAGGTCCGGAAGTTTGCCGAGATCCCGGACCGGGAATGGACGGACATGTTCGAGCTGAACGTGATGAGCGGCGTGCGCCTCGCCCGCGCGCTGTTTCCCGGCATGCTGGAGCGGAACCGCGGCCGTATCGTGTTCATCGCCAGCGAGCAGAGCGTCAAGCCGAATCCGGAGATGATTCACTACGCGATGACGAAAACCGCCCAGGTCTCGATCGCGCGGGGGCTGGCCGATCTGACGAAGGGCACCGCGGTAACGGTCAACAGCGTGCTCGCCGCGCCCACCTGGTCGGAAGGCGTGGAAACCTTTCTCGCCAAGGCCGCCCCGGCGGAGGGCAAGACATTGGACGAGATGCGCGCCGCCTACTTCGACGGCCCGGGCCTTTCATCGCTGCTGCAGCGCTGGGCGACGCCCGAGGAAATCGCGGCGCAGGTCGTGTTTCTGTGCTCCGAACGCGCCTCGGCCATCAATGGGGCGGCGCAGCGGGTGGATGGGGGCGTCATCCGCTCGCTCTTCTAGGAAAAGCTCATGCCGTCGCCGTTCGTTCTGGAAGTTACCGCCGAAACGTTCGAGCAGGACGTCCTGGAGGCGTCGAAGCAGGCGCCAGTCGTGGTGGACTTCTGGGCGCCGTGGTGCGGCCCGTGCCGGACGCTGGGACCGATGCTCGAAAAGCTCGCCGCGGAGTACTCCGGCCGCTTCCGGCTCGCGAAGGTCAATACCGAGGAAAACGTCGAGCTCGCTCAAGCCTTCAACGTGCGCTCCATCCCGGACGTGCGCGCGTTCCGCGAGGGACGGCAGGTCGACCAGTTCACCGGCGCTCTGCCAGAGAGACAGCTGCGCGCCTTCATCGAAGACGTCGTTCCATCGCCCGCGGAACTCGAGTGGCTGCGCGCCGCAGAGCTGCGCCTCGCCGGTGACCCGGCCGCGGCGACGGCCGCTTTGCGCAAGGCGCTGCAGCTGGATCCGGCGCTTCAGCTTGCCCGCATCGACCTTGCTGAGGTCCTGATGGAAACCGGGCAGCACGAGGAAGCTTCCACGCAGCTCGACGCGGTGCCCGACGATCCGGATTGGAACGCGCGGGTCGCGGCGCTGAGGCAGGCAGTCGGGTTCGCGCGCGCAGGCGGCAGCGAGAGCGATCTGTCGGCGCGCGTCGCGGCCGACCCCGCCGATTTCGAAGCGCGCCTCGCGCTGGCCGGCGCCCTGGCCGCGCGCAAGGCCTGGCGCGACGCGCTGGATCAGCTGCTGGAAATCGTCCGGCGCGACAAGTCCTGGCGCGACGGCGAGGCGCGCAAGCAGATGATCGCGATCTTCAACCTCGCCGCCGATGAAGATCTGGTCGGCGAGTACCGGCGGAAGCTCGCGAGCGTACTCTTCTAATCGCGGTAGGAGGGATCCGTCGCGTCCAGCAGCTTCATCTGCGCCGGCCAGTCGAGATCGCCCAGCCGCCGGCCGCTCCTCCAATATTGCGCGGCGGTTTTCTCGCAGATCTCGCGCGGCGGCATGCTGTAGGGCTGTCCGGTACCGAGCACGAGCAGCTGCGTCTCGCACGACCGTACCAGGTGGTACATGAGGTGGAACGCTTCGCCGCAATCCGCGCCCGCGGTCAAGAGCCCGTGGTTGCGCATGATCAGGCACTTGTGCGGGCCGAGGTCCGCGACGATCCGCTCCCGCTCGTCCAGGTCCTGCGCGATGCCTTCGAAGTCATGATAGCCGATGTGGTTGTAGAACCGCATCGCGGCCTGGTTGAGGGGCAGGAGTCCGCAATCGAGCGCGGAAACCGCCTGCCCGGGCACCGTGTGCGTATGCAGCACGCAATGCAGGTCCTTGCGCGCCATGTGGATCGCGCTGTGTATGACGAATCCGGCCCGGTTCACGCTGTAGGGCGAGCCGTCGAGGCTGTTCCCCTCCACGTCGATCTTGACCAGGCTCGACGCGGTGATCTGCTCGTACAGGAGTCCGTACGGATTGATGAGGAACTGATCCTCGGTGCCCGGAACGCGCAGCGAAATATGGTTGTTCACGAGGTTCGTCCAGCCATGCTGCGCGACCAGCCGGTAGGCGGCCGCGAGCTCGACGCGGGCCTGCCACTCCTCTTCCCCGACCTGCTGGCGTTTGGATGGCGTTTCGAGCGCCTTGATGACGGTCATGCGGTCCTCCATTTGGTTCTCGTGTATACCCGGGATCGGGTCCTGCGACCCAAAACGTTCATTCTAACGCCCCGCCACAATAGAACCACTTCCGCGCTACTTCATCGCCGCATCCAGGAACGCGAGCACCTCCGGCCCCCAGGCTTCGACGCCCGAAAAGCAGAACTTGCCGTGACCGTCCTGGTTCGTGCTCCCGTAGGCGGGCAGAACCGCCAGCTTGTGCGGCCTGCCGGAACGTTCCATCTCGTCGGCCAGCACCCGCGTGGGAGCGAGGTCGTAGTCGTTCTGCGCCTGTATCAGCAGCACGGGAACCGTGGCCTTGCGTGCCGCCGCGATCAGGCGCGAACGCAATTCCGGCGAACCTGCCCACGTCATCGCGCCCGGGGCGAAAGCGACCGCGACGCGCAGGCCGACGTTCTTCTCCGCCGCGAGCACCGTCTGTATACCACCGAAAGAGCAGCCGGCCACGGCGGTCCTCGACCTGTCCACGTAGGGGAGCCCTTGCAGGTAGGACAAAGCAGCCAGCACGTCCAGTTGATGCTGTTCCTGCAGCTCGACGAGTCTTGCGTCGCGGGACGATGCAGGCGCCGCCTTGAGGGCGTCCATGATGTACGTGCCCTGCGCCTGGGAGCGACCCTGCCCGCGCCGATGCGGAACGAACAGCACGTACCCCTTCCCGGCGAAGAGCGCTCCGATCTCGGGCTTGCTGCCCGGAAGCCTCTCGCTCCCGTGGTTGTACAGCACGGCCGGAAACGGACCGTCTCCCGCCGGCTTGAAGACGAAACCGCGCAGCGTCGCGCCACCGCTCGGAAAGCTCACCTCCTCCGGCTCCGCGGCTGCAGCGCCCGGGATCGACCACGCAATGGCGAGCCACAGGAGTACCCGCATCTCAGCCATCCCGCCCCAGCAGCCGTGAATCATCCACATCCACCGCCGCGAGCAGGCTCACCCCATTCGCCGCAAAGCGCCGCGCCGCCGCCAGCGCCCTCCGGTCCTGCTCGTGCTCGAGCGACCATTGCGCATGCCGCGCGAGGAGCGCGAGCGACACCGCGCGGCCCAGCGTCATCGCAAACCGCCGCGCTCCCGCCTCCGTTTGCGCGGTTCCCGCTTGCGCGGCCTGCGCGAGCCACGACTGCGCCTGCTCCAGCGTTTTTTCCACGCGGGCGGAGATCCTGACGAGATCCGGTTCGCGCACTCCCTGAAGAAGGAAGCCCGTCTCGCGGCCGATCACGGCAAGGCCGCCTCCCGATTCCAGCGCGCGCAGCGCATCCAGCGACAGCACGTTGGTGGTCCCTTCCCAGATCGGCAGCACCTGCGCGTCGCGGAGCAGCACGGGCAGACCCGTGTCCTCGACGTAACCCGCGCCGCCGAACGACTCGATCACCTCGGACAGGACTTGCACCGCCTGCCTGCCGGTGAGGAGCTTGGCCACCGGGGTCAGGATGCGCAGGAGCTGCTCGTGCTGCTCGCTCGCCTGCCCGGCGTCGCTGCGCCCGAGGAGCTCGACCACGAAAAACGTGAGATGGAACGCGCCGAGGAACTCGGCCTGCAGTCCCGCGAGCGTATCCAGGTGCAGCGGCTTTTCCGCGAGCGGCGCGCCAAAGACGACGCGCTTGCGGGCGAAGTCGCGCGCGAGGGCGAGCCCGCGGCGCATCAGCGCGCAGGCGCTCACGCTGTTCCAGGCACGGGTCACGTTGAGCATGGGCGCGATTTGCCGTACGCCGTCTCCGGTGCCGGCAACCAGCTCCGCCGGCGTGCCATCCAGCGTCAGCTCCGCCGTCGGGACCTTGCGCGTGCCGAGCTTGTCTTTCAACCGGTTCACGAAGATGCGATTCGGGCGGCCCTGCGCATCGCGCGTCTCCACGTAGTAGAGCGCGAGTCCCCTGCCCCCGGCGGGATTGCCTTCGGGACGCGCGAGCGTGAGCGCCATCTGCGAGGTAATCGCGGAGGTGAACCACTTGCGTCCGTAGAGCCGCCAGCCGCCGTTTTCCTGCCGCGCGGCGGTTTCCGTGAGCCCGACGTCGGACCCGCCGGCCGTCTCCGTCATCCACTGGCCGCTGGTCCAGAAGCGCTTCGGATCCCTGCTCGTCAACCGCGCCACCGCCCGCCCGATCAGCCGCTCGTTCCCCGCCGCGAGCAGCGCCCGCGCCGCACCGTCGGTCATGGCGAGCGGGCAGCTGTAGAGATCCGTCGAGGGAGTGAACAGGTAGGCGAGCGCGAACTGGTGCACACGGGAGAAAGCGGCGTGCCTGCGCTCGTAGGCCGCCGCCACGAGCCCCTGCTCCGCGGCGAGGCGCTCGGCGCGCTTCCAGACCGGCGTCACCTCGATACGGTCGACGCGATTGCCCCATGCGTCCCACTGCGTGAGCGCCGGCTCGCTCGCCCGGTCGGCAAGCTGCAGGCGGTAAAGCTCGCCGCCCGCGCGCTCTCCCATGTGCGTCAGGCCGGGCACGACCTCCGCGAGCACGTCCGCGGGCAACACGCGGGAGAGATACGAACGCAGCGCGAAATCGTCTTCGTACTGGTTGCCGAGCTCGGGCTGCTGCTGCGTGAAAGGCATCGGGCAACTTTACCGCCAAGACGCCAAGACCGCCAAGGAAACGAAAAGCCTCACCGCGGAGGACGCGGAGGGACGCAAAGGAAGGCGAAAAAGCTTCACCGCGGAGGACACGAAGGCCGCGAAGGAAGAAATTCCAGAATTAGAACCGAAGAACGCGAAGACAACGCCAAGGGAGGCTCATGGTTGCGATTCTGGTCGGGCGATCGAGTGGGCCTCTCGCCTTCCGCCTTCCGCCTTCCGCCGTCAGGCGAAGACCTCCCACCGCCCCTGGCTCCACAGGTACAGCTTGCGCGACACAGCATCGTTGCCCGCCGAGCCATGGACTTCCGCTACGAGGCGCCTCAGCGTGTCGACGTGCCAGGTCACTGTCCGCGCGGTGAAAACCAGGCTGTCGCGCGCTGGAACCCCGGCGATGATATCGCCGCCCGCGCGCTGCCGCTCCAGGTCCCAGAACCCCGTATCCAGCATGAGACACGGCTCGAGCTCTCCGGCGTTCGTCACCGAGCCAAGAAAGCCCTGCATGCGCTCGACCTTGAATTTCGGGTAGCGACGCCGGAAGTTGGAGATCGCGAGCGGCAGCAGCTCCTCGCGCTTCAACTTGAGGCGCTTGAGATCGGAGTCGCTTACGCTCGAGATGTACCGGGGATCGTCGAAGGAATATCGAAGCTGAAGGTCGCCGACGAAGTAATCGATCAACGGGACCTGGTCCGGCTGCACCTTGATGCCCGGAAGATCGACATCGGTGAAGGGCTTGATCGCCTGGACGCTGGGCAGGGGCTTGGCATAGCCCTGCTCGAAGGCGCGCACCACCGCCACGATTTTTTCCCGCGTGCGGTCGGCGTCGCGAAACTGGGGGCTTTGAGGTTGCGCCGACGCACGGTTCAACCCCGCCCCCGCCGCCACGGCCGCCAGGCCCAGTTTCAGCAGGCTGCGACGCCCGGTCCTGTACATGGTCCGATGTCCCCGGGGTCGGGCTCAGCCGCGCAGCGGCGCAAGGTCGAGCGAGCCGTCGAAGAACCTCGGCACGCCGTCGAGGAAGCGCTGCGCGCGCTCGCGGCTCCACCCGCCGTATTCGCAGTTGCCGTGGAACTTCGCCTCGATGTCCGCGCGCGTCAGCGGTTCGTGCGCGCCGCCCCGGATGTGCGGCTGGCGCTCCTCGATCACCCGTCCATCCTTGAGGGTCATGCGGACATGGCCCGTATAGGCCTTCGGGTATGGATTGTTCGGGTCCACCACGTAGCGGACCTTGGAAGCGAGGCCGAGTATGCGCTCGTCGCGCACGGTCTCTTCGGTGAACGCGCCGAGTCCCGCGCCGCCGGTCACGAACGCCACCGCGATGTTGAACGGGGCGCTGAACTTGGCGATGTACGCGTTCGGCGGCCGGTGCTTCGCGGGCAACGGATCCCACAGCCGGTGCACGTAGCCCTCGGCGGTCTCGCACAGCACTTCCTTGACGTCCTCGGCGCTGAAGCCTTTCCGGGCAAGCCGCAGCGCGCAGTCTATGTACGGCTGGTTCATGGTCCCGGTCGCGTACGGTTTGAACGTGATGCCGCTCATGTGCCAGTGCGCGCCGAAATCCCCCGTCAGGACGTCGTAGTTGCCCTCCGCGGTGCGCGCGAACCCGTTGAAGAGCCCGTGTATGCCTTCGAAAACCGTGCGCGGTCCGAGCACCCCTCTCGCCGCGATACGCGCCGCCTGCAGGCCGGCCTGGGCGGCCCATCCGGGGTGGATGCGCTTGGTCGAAGCGCCTTCGGCGAGGTACTCGATGATGCCGCTCGCGAAGCTGCCGGCATGGCCCAGCGCGTCCACGGTCTGCTGCCGGTTCAACCCCAGGGTCGCCGCTACCGCCAGCGCCGCCGCGGGAGCGCCCAGCACGCCGGTCGGATGGAACCCGGACCGGTGGACCGCTTTCGGCGTCACCATGGACAGCCGGCACAATGTCTCGATCCCGGCGACGATGCCGGTCAGTGCGGCGCGCCCGTCGCGTCCGAAGCGCTCGCACGCCGCGAGCACCGCCGGCACGATCACCGCACTGCTGTGGACTGGACCGCCCTCGAAGGTGTCGTCGAAATCCTCGCCGTGCGCGGCGGTCCCGTTCACGAGCGCGGCGTTTTCCGCGCTGAAGGAAGCAGCGTGCCCGATCGCCGTGCACGGGCCGCCACTGTCCACGGCATCCACGAGTGCCTGCATGTAATCCGTGCGCCTCACGGCGACGGCGAGGCCGACGACATCGATCAGCAATTCCTCGGCGCGCGCCCGCACCGCGGACGGGATACCCTGCGGCGTCAGCGCGGAGACCTTGCCTGCAAGCGTCTCCGAAACGGACTGCGCGGGAAGGCTACTGGTCACTGGTCACCGGTCACAAAAAAACAGTCAGAAGCATTGGCCACGGAATCACACGGAAGGGCACGGACGTTTAAGGGGCAGTGCAGCGCAAAGAACATTCCAAGAACATCAACACGAAGCCACGAAGGACTCGAAGATAACGATGGGTTATGAGGTAGTGCCATATGTGCCTTCGTTCGTGGTCTCGTGTCCTTCGTGTTGAATATGTGCGGTGTTTTGCTTTGTACTTTCCGTGTGTTTCCGTGTGTGTCTGTGGCTGAAATTGACTTAGTTGCTGAACTCGTAACCCGCGGCTTGGAGCATGGCCCGTGCCTCCGGCGCTGTCAGTCGGGCAATGAATTGCCGTGCCGCATCGGGATTTGTTGCCTCCGCTGCAACTCCGGCAGAATAGACGGTCTTCATCTGCAGTTCCGCCGGGAGCGAGCCCACGTATGTTACACCCTTGTTGGCTAGAATCTCCGTGGTCTGCGTGATGCCGATCTCCCGCGGACGGCTGCCGGACGCGAGCTGATTCATCGCTGCGTAGCCGTTGGGAAAGAACTGCAGCCGGGAGCGCATAGCGTCGACTATGCCGAGCAATTCCAGCGCCCGCATCACCACTTTGCCGGCCGTTGCGACCGCCGGATCGGGACACAGGATCCCCTCCGCGGCGAGCAGGCTGCCGCGCAGTCGCCCGCTGTCGGCGACGCCCGGCAACGGCGCACCGGCGCGCACCGCAACGCCCGTCCCCACGGTGCCCAGGTCGCGCCGCGTGCCAGCGACGACGTGACCCGAGGCGACCAGTTCCTCGATGAGAGCAGCCGTGAGGATGATCACGTCGGCCGGCTCGCCGGCGATCACGCGCGCTTTCATGGCGCCCACCGCGCCGAAAGCGGCCTGCACCTTGCAGCCGGTCTCGCTCTCGAACCGCGCTGCGATGTTTTCTGCGACCGATTGGGCCGCACCAGCGCTCAGGATATGGATCACCGCCATGCGGCGGGATGCTAGCATATCGTTTCCGTCGCGGGCTGCACACGAACGGCAAGCTCGTGCAGGATTCACTCATGCACCACTGGATCGGTTGCCAGATCATCAGTCTCTTCCTGTTCCTCGCTCCGGCGTTCGCCGCGGAGCCGGCGGTCACGGATATCGCGACACGCCCCGGTGTGACCCAGCGCTTCCTGCTGCTGAGACCGGCGCAGCAACCGGTTGCCAGCGTGGTGTTGTTCGCCGGAGGTCATGGCGGGCTCGATATTTCTCCCGGCGGCGGTTTCGGATGGGGCGCCGGCAATTTCCTGGTCCGCTCGCGCGAGTTGTTCGCGCAGCAAGGATTCACGGTGGCCGTCGTCGACAAGCCCTCGGACCGCCGGGATCTCACCGGTTTCCGGCAGACGCGCGAGCACGTGGCCGACGTCAAGGCATTGATCGCATGGCTGCGCAAGGAGACCGGCGTCCCCGTCTGGCTCGTCGGCACCAGCTTCGGCACGTACTCCGCCGCCTATGTCGCCTCCCAGCTGGCGCCGTCCGACGGCGGCCCGGACGGTATCGTCCTGACGTCCACGACTCTCACCCACGACAAGATACGCGCGGTTCCCGATCTGCCCGTGCAACGGATCGCGGTCCCCGCACTCGTCGTCCATCATCGGCAGGACGGCTGCCCGTACTGCCGCTTCGCGGATGTGCCTCGTCTCATGGGCGGACTCACGGCGGCGCCCGCAAAGGAGCTGATCGCCATCGACGGCGGCGTCAGCAAGGGCGACCCGTGCGAGGCGTTTTCGTACCATGGGTACAACGGCAAGGAGCAGGAGACGGTCGCGAGCATCGCCGACTGGATCAAGGCGAACACAAGACCCCGATGACCAGTGACCAGTGCAGACCTATTCGCTCACCCCTCACCCCTCATCCCGCCGCCCTCATCCCTCCTCCCTAAATGAAACAGGTCCACGTCGCGAAGCACGCCCCGGAGGCGCACCTCGTCAAGGGCTTTCTCGAATCGGTGGGCATCGCCGCCGTCGTGCGCGGGGAATTCCTCACGAGCGGCTGGGGTGAGCTGCCGGTGGATGTGTGCGGGGTGTGGATCACGGAGGACGACCAGTACGAGCGGGCGTGCGTCTTGCTGAGATCCTTTCTCAGGGGCGATGCGGCGCGCGAGTACCGGGGCCAGCACTGGCGTTGCGCGCAGTGCGGGGAACAACTCGAAGGTCAGTTCACGGCCTGCTGGAGCTGCGGCGCGAGCCGGCCTGCCTGATCATTGCTTCGCGAGCCCCAGGTCCACCAGCACGGCCTTCATCTCTTTGGACTCGCGGTCGATGGTCTTCCTGAAGTCCGCGCCGGTCATGAAGAAGTCGCCCCAGTAGTTGCGCTCGAGCTCCGCCTTCCAGTCCGCCGACTCGACCACTTTGCGCAGCGCGTTTTCCCAGAACGTCACGTGCGCCGGGGTCAATCCTTTCGGCCCGACGATGCTGCGCCAGCTCCCGTACACGAGATCCAGGCCCTGCTCTTTCCAGGTCGGTACGTCGGCCATCGCGCCCGGCAGGCGCTGCCCGGACGACACGCCGAGTATGCGCAGCTTTCCGCCCTGCATATGCGGCGCGGCATTGCCCGCGCCGGTGGAAACCACCTCGATGTGGCCGCCGAGGAGCGCGATCACCGCCTCGGATGAGCCCTTGAACACCACGATCTTCAGGTCGCGCGGACTGGCGCCTATCCCCTTCATGAAGAGTCCCGCAATGATGTGGTGATGGTTGCCGACGACCGAGGAAAAGCCCAGCGGCATGGACTGGGGATTCGCCTTCATCCTGGCGATCAGATCCTTGCCGGTTTTCAGCGGCGAGGCGGTGTTGACGGTGAGCACCACGTAGTCGTTGAAGGTAGAGGCTATGGGCGAGAAATCGGCATAGGTCACTGTGCTCTGGCCCATGGCTTGGCTGGTGATGAGCGTAGAAGTGCCCATCAGCAGGTAGTGCGGATCGCCCGCGTGCTGGCCCATATAGGCGTAGGCGATCTGGCTCCCGCCCCCCGGCTTGTAGACGATGGAGACCGACGTGTTGACCACCTTTCCGCCGACGAAGGTGCGCTCGATCGCGCGCGCGATCTTGTCGTTGGTGCCCCCGGGCGCCACGGGCACGACGATCTCCACGTTTTTCTGCGGCGACCAGCCCTGCGCCTGCGCGACGCCAGGGAAAAGCAGTGCAAGAACGATCAGAGCATGTACAGGTTTCATATGATCCCTAGTTAGAAATAATCCCTCCACCCTCGTCCCTGGTCACGGGTAACTGGACGGCGGCCTCTGCCACGGCAACGCAAGATACATACAAATCATGTCGGCCGCCCTGCGCGTCACCGGGGGTCGCATCCCCGGAAACCGGGGCCCCTGCTCCGCCCCTCGACGCGCCCGGTCACTCAGAAGATATCGCCTCTTTCATACTGCCGCGGCCAGGGTGCCTTCGTCTTCAGCGCCTTCGCCGCGTGCAGCGGCCAGTACGGATCGTTCAGCATCGCCCGAGCCATGATCACGATGTCCGCCTGTCCGTTGGCAAGGATCTGCTCGGCCATGTCGGGACTGTAAATCAGGCCCACCGCACCGGTCGCAATCTCCGCGCGGGCGCGGATCGCTGCGGAGAACGGCACTTGGTAGCCGGGATGCACGGCCATCTTCTGGCGCGGATCGACGCCGCCGCTGGAGCAGTCAATGAGATCGACCTTGCCGCCGCGCTTCAGCACCTGCGCCAGCCGGACGCTGTCATCCAGTGCCCAGCCGCCGTCCATGTAATCGGTGCACGAGAGCCGCACGAACAGCGGCTTGTCGTCCGGCCACTCCGAGCGCACGGCATCCACCGTCTCGAGCAGGAATCGAATGCGATTTTCGAAGCTCCCGCCGTAGCGGTCGGCGCGCCGGTTCGAAATCGGGGAGAGGAACTCGGAGATGAGATAGCCGTGCGCCGCGTGCACTTCGATGACATCGAAGCCTGCGTGCAATGCAAGGCGCGCCGTCGCCGCGAACAGCTTCGCGGTGGCGGCAATCGTCGCTGCGTCCATCTCGACCGGTGTCGGATAGGTCTCGGAGAACGGCAGGGGCGACGGCGCAATGACTTCCCACCCGCCCTGGTCCGGGGCCAATCCCTTGCCCCCTTCCCACGGACGTGCCGTCGAGCCCTTGCGCCCGGAGTGGCCGATCTGTATTCCGGCCACTGCGCTCTGCGCTTTCAGGAAACGGGCGATCCTGGCATAAGCATCGACGTGATCGTCCTTCCAGAGGCCGAGACAGTGTGAAGTGATGCGACCGCGCGGCTCCACGTGCGACACCTCGGTAAACACGAAACCGGCTCCCCCCACTGCGCGCGAAGCGAGGTGCTGAAAGTGCCAGTCATCCGGCGCGCCGTCCGTCGCGGAGTACTGGCACATGGGGGACACCATGATGCGATTGCGCGCGGTCACAGACCGGAACGTGACCGGCCGGAAGAGGTGCGGGTTCGGATCGCGTACGAGCACCCTGCGCGCGTCTTCACCGCTCGTGGCATTGGGATTGGGCTGAGTTTTCTGGTCCATTCGTACTGAAACAGCGTGATTGGTGATTCGTGATTGGTGATTGGCGCTTTTTTTCGCTGGTCCGTCCCGCGTTCGACGTCTCGTGCATCAATTACAATTGCTGCCGCGACCTCAGATCTGTTTCAGTTACGCGGGACGGACCCCAGTCTCCCATGAAATCAGCACGTCAGGAAGTGTCTCCGATCACCGCTGCCCTCAGCGCCTATATCGCCGGCGCCATCCGCAAACCGCTGCCGCGCGACGTTGCGGCGCGGGCCAGGCTCCACCTGGTCGACACCTTTGCCGCGATGATTTCTGGATCGCGCCTGCTGCCCGGCAGGCAGGGCATCGCGTACGTGAGATCGCTCGGCGGGAAGCCCGAAGCCGGTGTCGTCGGCACCCGGATCCTGACCTCGGCGGCCAACGCCGCCCTGGCGAACGGCATGTCCGGGCATGCGGACGAGACCGACGACACCCATCCGCCCACCCTCACCCATCCCGGCACGAGCGTCGTGCCGGCCGCCCTCGCGCTGGGGGAGCGCGACCGGCTCTCCGGCTCCACCGTGCTGCGCGCGATCGTGCTCGGCTACGACGTCTGCGCCCGCCTCCTGCTTTCGCTGCAGCCCATGCCGTTCCTGCGCTCGGGGCATCATGCGGGTGCTTTCGGACAGTTGTTCGGCGCTGCGGCGACCGCCGGCGCCCTGCTGCGCCTCGACGCGCGGCGGGCGCGCTATCTCCTCTCCTACGCCGCGGAGCAGGCATCCGGCCTCTACACCATGTTCCGCGATCCCGGGCACATCGAGAAGTCGTACGCCATGGGCGGCATGCCGGCGCAACACGGCACCGCCGCGGGGCTCATGGTGGCGCGTGGCTTTACCGGGGTCGAGGACCCTTTTTCGGGAGAGCGCGATTTCTTTCACACCTTCGCGCCGCCCGAAGGCGCCGACCCCGCGGCGCTGGTGCGCGGCCTCGGGAAAGAATACGAGATCCTGCGCGGCGGCATCAAGCGCTGGCCCGTCGGCGGACCGATACAGGGCCCGATGCACGTGCTGCGCGATCTCATCCAGCAGCACAACCTCAGCGCCGACGAAGTCGAGAAGGTGACCGCCCGCCTGCCGGACAAGGAACTGGAGATCGTCAACAATCGCCCCACGCCTGACATCTGCCTGCAGCACCTGCTTGCGGTGATGCTCCAGGATGGAACGGTGACCTTCAAGTCAGCTCATGATTTCAGGCGCATGCGGGACCCGAAGATCCTCGCTCTGCGCAGCCGCATCGAGGCCGTGGGCGACCCGGATCTCACCGACACGCAACGCCGCTGGCGCTGTGTCATGGAGATCCGCCTGAAGGACGGCCGGACGCTCAACCACCAGACCATGGCAGCGAAGGGAAGCTTCGAGAATCCGCTCACGCCCGAAGAGGAAAACGAGAAGGCGCTCGACCTCATCGTGCCGGTGCTGGGCAGATCCCGCTCACGGAAGCTTCTCGAGGTGCTCTGGGCATTCGACCGGCTGCCGGACGTGCGCGTGCTGCGCAGGCTATACGCCGGATGAGGTAGCCACTGACGAAGGCGTGACATGCAACAGCAGCGCATCCCCTACGCCCTCGCCGACGAGCGCCCGTGCCTTGCCGCGCCCGGCGGCAAGCCGCTCATCGTCCACATCGTCGTGAACGTCGAGGTATGGCCGTTCGACCGGCCCATGCCGCGCGGCATCCTCACGCCCCCGCACGGGCAGGGCGCGGTGCCCGATCTCCCCAACTGGGGATGGGCGGAGTACGGGCTGCGCGCCGGGATGCCGCGCCTGTTCCGCGCGCTCTCCGGGCTGCCCGCGAGTTGCGCGATCAATTCGGACGTGATCGAGGTCTATCCGCGGCTCGCGCAACGCATACTCGATGCCGGATGGGAATGGGTCGGCCACGGCACTTTCCAGCAATCCGTGAAGAGCGTGCCGGACGAGCGCGCCATGATCGTCGCAGCGAAGACCGCCGTCGAGCGCTATACCGGACGGCGCATGCGGGGCTGGCTCGGGCCGGGGCTGCAGGAGACGTTCGAAACCCCGGACGTCCTGAAGGACCTCGGCTTCGACTACGTCTGCGAGTGGTCGATCGACGATGCTCCCGACTGGATGCAGACGGCGCACGGCCGCATCGTATCTATTCCGTACTGCTTCGAGACCAACGACAGCGTGATCTACGCGGTCGAAAAGCACAGCTCCGGCGAAATGGCGGAGCGGCTCGAGGCAACGCTCGAGTGCCTCGCGCGGGAGACGGCGCAGGGGCCGCGCATACTCACCGTCCCGCTCCACCCCCACCTGATGGGCGTGCCGCACCGCATCGCCTTCCTCGAGGATTTCCTCGGCCGTCTGCGGCAGCGCGAGGACGCGGTCTTCATGACCGGCGCCGGGATCGCGGACTGGTTCGTCGCTGCGAGCGCCTAGCCAGCTACGTTTTGGTGAACCGCGCCACCACCGGACCGGTGCGGCGCGTCCGCGACTTCACCTTGGGCCGGATGACCGGCATCCAGCGTCCGGTGTCGGACAGCGCCTGCCACTCCGGGGTGAGGTGCAGGTTTTCCTGCGTCATGAAATAGATGGCGCTGTAGACGAGGTAGCCGCGCTCGTTCGGGCCCGGGTCCCGGAACCGGACGACTTCGGTGACGCCATCGAGCTTCATGATCGTGGGAATGTGGTCGTTGTCGTAGATGTCGTTGAACTCGGCCTCGTCCTCCGGTGCGATCTCGAAGGTGATCATCATGCAGTAGGGTGCGCCGATTCGTTTCGAGATACTTGCCATGATCCACACATCCCCTGTTCAATGATGGTTCCGATACATGGAGCGCCTATCAACATGGCGATAGGCGCCCTGATGTAGGGGCGTATGAGGGGAGTTATCCCCTCATTTCGTCAGGGACTCATCATAACGCGGAGGAAAAACGATGTCGTGCGCACGATTCTCGCTGATCATTGGGTGCATTCCGACCCTGCTCGTGCTGCTCTGCTCGCCCGCGCAGGCGCAGGACTATCCCAGCAAACCGATCCGCTGGATCATTCCGTATCCCACCGGCGGCACTTCCGACTTCCTCGCGCGCCTGATCGGACAAAAGCTCACCGAGGCCTGGAAGCAGCCGGTGCTCGTCGACAACCGCAGCGGCGCGAACGGCAACATCGGCACCGAGGCGGCCGCGCGGGCCCCGGCGGACGGCTACACGCTGCTGCTCGTCGCGAGCACTTTCACGATGAACCCTGCCGTGTACCCGAATCTGCCGTTCGACACCGAGAAGGACTTTGCCGGTGTGACCACCATCCTCTGGCAGCCCTATCTCCTGTCGGTGCACCCATCGCTGCCGGTAAAGTCCGTGAAGGAACTCCTCGCGCTCGCGAAAGCGCGCCCGGGCGCGATCGATTACGGCTCGGGCGGCGTGGGCAACGCGACGCACATCGCGGGCGAGCGCTTCGCGAGCATGGCGGGCGTTAAATTGAACCACGTGCCCTACCGCGGGGTAGGCCCCTCGATCACCGCGCTCCTCGCGGGTGAAGTGCAGGTGCTCTACGCTTCTTCGGTCGCGGTGCAGCCCTACATCGGAAGCGGCCGCATGCGGGTGCTTGCGGCAACCGGAGACAAGCGCATCGCACAGATGCCGGACGTGCCGACGGTGCGGGAGGCGGGCGTGCCCGGCTACGTCGAGGGCAACTGGCAGGCCGTGCTCGTGCCCGCGAAGACGCCGCGCCCGCTCGTCAACCGGTTGAACCAGGAGCTCGTGCGCATCGTGAAAAGCGCCGACGTCAGCGCACAGATCGTGAAAGTCGGTGCGGACGTGATCGCGAACTCCCCGGACGAGACGAATGCGCTCATCCAGGCGGACTTGAAGAAATACGCCGAGGTGATCCGGCGCCTCAACATCAAGTTCGAGTGACACCATGCTTCCAGCCGCCAGCGCCGACCGGGAGCCGCCTGCCTATCTGCAGGAAACCTCGCGCTTCCTCTGCGGCACGCGCTTCGAGGACCTGCCGCCGGCGGTGGTCGAGCGCGCGAAGCGGCTGACCGCGGACCTCTTCGCGATCGTCACCGCCGGGAACCAGAGCGCGGAGCTGCAGGCGCTCGCCCGCGCCCGCCTGCGCAGTGTGCAGGGCGGGAAAAGCTGGGTGATCGGCACCCCCGAACGGGCGCCCGCGCGCGAGGCCGGGTTTTTGAACGGAATCGCGAGCACCTGGCACGACTTCGACGAGGGCAGCACGATCGCCTGGTCCCACCCGGGCAGCCAGACCATACCCGCCGCGTTCGCCGCGGCGCAGGAGCTGGGCGTGACGGGCCGCGAGTTCCTTACGGCGCTCGTGATGGGTTACGAGGCATGCGCGCGCGTGGGCATGGTCTCGAGAATGCGCGTCTCGGTGCACCCCCACGGCACGACCGGCACGATCGGCTCGGCGGTCGCGATCGCGCGCATGAAGCGCTTCGATGAAGCCGATATGAGGAAAACGATCAACATCGCCGCCACGATGGCGCTCACCACGAACCGCCAGGCGATGCTCGACGAGGCGACGGTGCGCAATCTCTATTCAGGGCACAGCGCCCTCGCCGGCGCCACCGCGATCGAGCTGGTCGAAGCGGGCTTCACGGGGCAGCGCGACGGCATCGGCTTCACTTATGGCACGGTAATCGCGGACGGCTTCGACCCCCAGCGCTACGTGCAGGGGCTCGGGCGCGACTGGCTCATCCTCGAGGGATACTTCAAGCTCCATCCGGCGGGCCGCTACGCGCACGCGGCGATCGACGCGCTGGAAAACGCCCTGCAGGGCACGCAGGTCGCGCCCGAGGAGATCGAGCGCATCGAGGTGAAGGCGTTCCAGATGGCGGCGCTCCTGTCGGGGAAGAACATTACGACCGCCTTCGGCACGAAGTTCTCCATTCCCTTCGCGCTCGCGACCATCCTGATGCACGGCCGGTCGAGCGTGGAAGCGTTCGATATCGACGCGGTGCGCAACCCCCGGGTGCAGGCACTCGTCGCCAAGGTCGACGTGCGCGAAGAGCCGGCCTATACGCGCGCGTATCCCGGCAAGCAACTCTGCGACGTCACGATCCGGCTGCGCGGCGGGCGTGCGCTCGAGGGCCGCTGCGAAGTCATGAAGGGCGAGCCCGCCAACCCGCACCGGCCCGAGGACGTGGAAAGGAAGTTCTTCGATCTCACGACCCCGGTATGGGGCGCCGAACGCTCGCGC
>Ga0075428_100000589_pt1 | contig 37083 bp, 31 predicted proteins | sample RhiMetdeltSRZDD2_FD_75291 | JGI IMG/M metagenome (GOLD analysis project Ga0075428, IMG submission 75291) | Populus rhizosphere microbial communities from Tennessee, USA - Rhizosphere MetaG P. deltoides SRZDD2 | ecosystem: Host-associated > Plants > Roots > Rhizosphere > Soil | place: USA... | reverse complement strand
GACGCAGCCGGCATGATCGCGACATCGACGTCGCGGTAGGTGGTGCCGCGCGCTGCCGAACCGAAGACATATGCCCAGCGCACATGCGGCTCCTTGGCGAGCGCATGCTTCATTGCATCGATCACTTCGCTCGGGCTGCTCACCGACGGAGCGTAGGCGGCGGTAGGAACGGCGGCAAGGCGGCGGCGGCTGGTCTCGCAGCGTCCTAGTCGATCTTGCCGTCGCCGGCGTTGGAGATCGCCGACGCGACGTTGAGCTCGGCGGCCTGGTTGAACAAGTGCAGCCCGACCAGCGCTGGCAGGTTCGGAATCGGCAGGCTCCACGTGGCGCTGCCGCCAACCGGAAGCAGCACGTCGAGCGCGTCGAGCGTCACGAGCAGCGTGCAACCGGGTCCAAAGCCGAGACCGATCGGCTGCAACGGCAGAGCGACCTGGCCAAGGCCCGTGACCATGACGGCGATGCCGGCGCCGAGGTTCTGCACGCTGAGCGTCAGCGTGCTGCCGAGTGATGGCGCGCTCACGACCTGCAGCGCGGGCACGCCGCCGGTGCCGGCGCAACCGCTGCCGTACGGGATCCAGCTCGCGTACTCGCCGTAGAGCCGCAGCCCCGCCTGATGGTCGGCGAGCACGATGCCGCGTGCGCCATACGCATTGCGGATCGCGATGCCATACGGCAACCCTGGCGTGTCGTGCTCGGCGACCACAGGCAGGCTGAACGAGGCGGGGTTCGTGACGTCGATGCGGAGCAGGCCGCGCCGCCAGACCGTCATGTACGCATAGAGGTTGCCCGTCGTCGCATCGCGGTCGAGCTCGAGATCGCTCGGATGGTCGATCCAGCCGTCGAAGACGTTCGGCGGCGAGGCCCAGCCACCGACGAGCACCGGCGTGAGCGGGTTGCTCACGTCGAACACGTGCAGGCCGTAGCCGAAGTCGGCGACGAACAGATACGTCGTCGTGCCGACCGTCACAGCACTCACGGCCACAGCGTTGCCCGCGAGGTTCGGCCCGAGCACGGTGGCGAGAAGCGTCGGCGTCGCCGTGGTGCCCGCAGAGATGTCGTAGAGCACGATCTGCGGGCGCGACGCGTTCGGTCCCGCCTGCGTATGGAAGCCCGCCGCGATCGCCGCGATGCGCTGCCCCGACGGCAGCGAGAACGTGCGGCAGCGCCACGTCTGCCCCTGGTCCAGCTCACCCGCGAAGTGGGTCTCGAGCTGCCACAGCGGAGCAGTCGTCAGCGTCGAGCCCGGCGGCCTGATCGCCGCTTCGGCGACGATTGCCGACTTCGAGTAACCGACGAGGCCCCATCGCGTGCCGGCGCGCGTCAACAGCAAGAGATCGCCATCGAGCCAGGACAGGAAGTAGTTGCGACCGTTGTTGAACCCGGCCGGCGGATCGTCGGGCGACGGCAGTTCCCAATAGTGGCCCAACGCGGGCTGTGACGCGTCGAAGCGATGCAGCCGGAACGTGTCGTTGCCGTTGCCGACGAACCACTCGCGAGTCGGGTTCGCATCGGGCCAATGCGCGTCGAACCAGAGGCCGAGGCCCCCGTTGCTCGCCGTACCCGGAATCGGCGCGATGTGGTCCGGATCGGAGATGTCGAGCAGCCCCGAATACACTGTGCCCGCGCTGTCCTGCCCGCTCAGGATCACGTCGGGATCGCGCAGGCTCACGAGCGCCTCGGCCGGAGCATTGCCGACGGGGCGATACGTCGCGAGCACGCTCACGGGCACGGCGGCCGTGCGCGCGACGAAGCCGAGGCCGAGGTGCACTTCCCACAGCCGCGTGGGCCGCAGGATCAGCTCGCGCCACGCGCCAGCGAGGTCTTCTCGCTGCAGTTGCACGAGGCCCGTGGTCCCCTGCTGGAACAGATACAGCGCGTCCATCGCTGCGAGCGGCGCGGGCGTGACGACACCGCCGACCGCGAGGCTGTAGTTCATCGGCCCGTACGAAGTGTAGGGACCGCCGTCGGCCTCGCGCCCGGCCACCACGTTCGCACCGACCGCGATGATGCCGCCGCGCGCCGCGACGTGGTGCGCATACAACGTCGCAGTGCCGCCGGGCCCAGGTCCCGTGAGCGGCGTCACGCTCATGGCCATGCCGGGTCCCCAAGGCACGGTCGTGCGCACCGCGAGGAGACCGTAGCCGTCGACCGCCGCATAGAGACGACCGCTGTCGACCGCCACGTCGCGCGCGCGCGCGGGCTCGCCGAACACCGAGACCGGGAACACGGGACCCGGCTGTACGACCGGCGTCGCCGGCACGCTGAAGTCGACGCGTACGAGACCGCCGATGCCCATCGCGACGTAGGCGAAGGTTCCTTCGAGCGCGATCGCGAACGCGGTTCCGGTGCCGAGTGACGTCGTGCTGACGAGGGACAGCGTCGCGCGGTCGTAGATGCGCAGCTCCGAGGCATTCACGGCGCCGAACACGGCGAGCGCGTGCGTCGGCGTCAGCGCGACCTCGAAGCAGACCTTGTCGCCGGGATCGTCGCGCACCGTGACCGGAAACGACGCGCCGCCGAGCGCGATGTCGAGCACGCCGTAGCTGCCACCCGCGACGAGCAGGCGCTGGTTCGTCTCGTCGAGTGTCAGCGCGACGACCGACGCGTCGACCGGGATGCGCGCGAGCACAGCCGACGCCGGCATCGGGTTGCTGAGCACGGCCAGATCGAGGATCGAGACGGCCGCACCTTCGCCGACATAGGCGCGGGTCTCGGCGGCGTTCACGGCGAGCGCCGTCGGATCGCCAAAGCCGTAGAACGAGCGCGGAACGGACAGGTCCTGGGCCATCGCGGGCGCCAACAGGTTGGCCAGCAGCGTGGTGAGCAGCAGGGCAAGCGGGGATCGCGGCATGGTTTCACTCCGAAAGAGACCGGGACTGTAGCCGCCGCGCGAAACCGCGTAACTGCGCGCGCAGCGGGCCGGGTTGCGCCTGCACGAAAGTGATACATCGCGTAGAACACGGACTCATGTGCCGCTTCACGATGTATCTGGGTCCGACCATCCGGCTCTCGTCGCTGATCGTCGAACCAAAACACTCGATCATCGACCAGAGCCACCACAGCAAGGGCCAGGAAGAGCCGCTGAACGGCGATGGCTTCGGGATCGCGTGGTACGTGCCCGATGTGGACAGCGAACCCGCGCTGTTCCGCTCCGTGACGCCGGCGTGGAACAACGCGAACCTGCTCGAGCTCGCGCGCGTCGTGCAGAGCCCGCTGATCTTCGCGCACGTGCGCGCGGCGACGAAGCACGGCGGCCAGAGTGAAGCGAACTGCCACCCGTTCCGCAGAGGGCGCCATGCGTTCATGCACAACGGCGACATCGGCGATTTCGCTCAGGTGCGGCGGCCGCTGCTGAGCTCCCTCAGCGACGACGCATTCCACAGCATCCACGGCAACACGGATTCGGAACACCTGTTCGGGCTCGTCATCGACGAGCTCGCGAGCAAGAACTCCTCAGGCGCCGAACACCTCGCGGCCGCGATGCAGGCCGCGGTCGCGCGATGCGTCGCGCTGTGCAAGCAGCATGGGCAAGGGGCTCACTCCTACCTGAACCTCGCGCTCAGCGATGGCGAGTCCGCCGTGGCCTGCCGCTTCACGACCGAACCCGACTACGAGGGAGAGAGCCTGTTCGTGCACACGGGCCGTCTCTATGTGTGCCAGGGCGGCGTGTGCCGCATGCTGTCGCCCGACAGCGGGCGCGGCTGCGTGCTCGTGAGCTCCGAACCGCTCAGCGAAGACCCCGGTTGGGACCCGCTGCCGCGCAACTCGATCGTGCTCGTCAGCAAGGACGGCACGATCGACGTGCGGTCGATGTAGGGCAGCCACTCCACGCGAATGCCCACGCGCACGCTCCAGCTGCCGATCCCACGACCGTTCGAGCTACGGCTCTGTTTGTTCGGCCACGGCTGGGTCGCGCTGGCGCCGCACCGGTTCGACGAGGCGCAGCAGGTCTTCTCGACGGTGTTGCTCGTCGATGGGCAGGCGGTCGATGCGACGCTGCGGCACGAGAAGCGGGACGCGCTCGCGGTGCGGCTCGAGAGCGCGCGGCCGCTGCGCGGTTCGGCGGTGACGGCCGCGGGCCGCCAGGTCGCGCACATGCTGCGGCTGCGCGACGACCTCGGCGCGTTCCATGCGATGTGCCGCAGAGAGCCTTCGCTGCAATGGGCCGCGCGGCGAGGCGCGGGCCGGATGCTGCGCTCGGCAACCGTGTTCGAGGACCTCATGAAGCTCCTGTTCACGACGAACACGACCTGGGCCGGCACCGAGTCGATGACGAAGAACCTCGTCGACGCGGCCGGGTCTCGCGCACCGAGCGGCGCGCGCGCGTTCCCGTCGCCGCAACAGTGCCTGCGCGACGCGTCGTTCTATCGCGAGGTCGTTCGCACCGGCTACCGCGCCGAGGCGGCCCTTGCGCTCGCTTCGGGGTTCGCCAAGGGCCGGCTCACGGACGAGCAGTTCCTCGCGCCGCAGACGTCGGCCGAGCTCTGGGACCGTCTGCTCGCGCTGCGCGGTTTCGGGCCGTATGCGGCCGGGCAGGCGATGCGGTTGCTCGGCCACTACGACAAGCTCGCGCTCGACAGCTGGTGCCGGGCGCGGCTCGCGCAGCTGGCCGGGAAGAAGAGACCGCCTGCGGATCGCACCGTAGAACGCCGCTATGCGAACTGGGCTCCGTTCCAGGGGCTGGCGCTGTGGCTCGACCTCACGGCCGACTGGCACAACGGCAGCTCGCCGTGGGTCATCTGACCACGAGCTCGCCGCGCACGACGGTCAGCGCTTCGCCGCCGAGTGCCACGCGGTCGCCGCGCAGCTTCACGGCCACCTCGCCGCCGCGCGGTGACGCCTGGTAGCCGAGCATCGACGTCTTGCCGAGGCGTTCGCTCCAATACGGCGCGAGCACGCTGTGCGCCGAGCCCGTCACGGGGTCCTCGTCGACTCCGACCGCGGGCGCGAAGAAGCGCGATACGAAGTCCCACCGCCTCCGCGCGCACGCCGTTGTGATCACGCCGCGGACTCGCAGGCGGCGCAGCCGCGCGAGGTCGGGCTGCAGTTCGCGAACGGCGCGTTCGGACGCGAGCTCGACCAGCAGGTCGTGTCTGCTCATCGCAACCGCGCGCGGCGTGGCACCGAGCGCCTGCGCGAGCCCGCTCGGCGCCTTGCACGGCCGCGCGGCAAGCGCCGGGAAGTCGAGCTCGATCGCGGATCGCGTGCGCACGGCAGAGAGCCGCCCGCTGCGCGTCTCGAAGCCGAGCTCCGCGTGCTTCGGCGCGATGCCTTCCTGCCACAGCACGTGAGCCGCTGCGAGCGTCGCGTGGCCGCACAGGTCCACCTCGACCTTCGGCGTGAACCAGCGCAGCGAGAACCCGCGCGCCAGCGGCCGCACGAACGCCGTCTCGGACAGGTTCATCTCGGCCGCGACCGCCTGCATCCAGCGCGTCGGGCGGCTCGCGGTCAACAGACACACGGCGGCCGGGTTGCCGCGGAACGCTCGCGCCGTGAACGCATCGACGTGGAAACAGGGGACTGTCGCCATGCCCCCGTTCTACCACGCGCGCGAACCCCGCTCGCTTCGGTTCTGGCGGCTAACGGATAACTTCGTCGCGGCTCTTGCTCTTGCGCTCGAGCCTCTTCTTCGGCGCGGGCTTCGCTTCTTCGGCTTCCTCTTCCTCCTCGTTCTCCTCTTTCGCTTCGCGCAACGCGGACTTGATCGCCTTGTCGATGATCTTCTGCAGATTGCCGTTGAAGTTGCCCTTGCCCGAGATCACGTTGTCGAGCAGGCCTTCGACGTCCTTCTCGATGCCGAGCTTCTTGAGGTCCACGTCGTGCAGCACCTCGACCCTGGCGTCGTTGAGGGCCGACTTGGCCGTGCGTACCGCGAGGTCGCGCATCTTCTCGGCGTCGTACCCCTTCTCGAGCAGATCGTTGACGAACTTGCCGATGTCCTCGTGCACGCCGAGGTCGCGCAGGGTCCCGTCGGCCTGCAGCTCCTTGACGATGACCGAGCCGGCACCCTTCATCGCTGCCTTGATGACGGAATCGATCTGCTTGTCGAGGCCCTTGCCGCTGCCGATGTTGTCGAGCAGGTCCAGCACTTCATCCGTGATGCCGAGCTCACGCAGATCCTTGTCGCGGAGGATCTCCTTTCGCGCCTCGGCGAAGCCGGCCTTCAGCCCGGAGCGGATCTGGTCGGGCAGGCCTTCGAGGTCGAGGTCGTCCAGCTCGAGGTCGTTGAGGACGACTGCCTTCTTGTTCTTGCCCGCCTTGGCTGGGCCTTTCTTCGCGACGGGATCCTGATTGTCGTCGCTCTTCTTCCTCTTGCCCGGCCGAGCCGCGGCCTCTTCCTCTTCCTCGCGCAGCAAGCGCTCCAACAGGATGCGTCGCGCCTCGCCGCTGAGCTGGTCCACTTTCTTGCCGTTCACGCGCACTTCGACGCGGACCGGCGGCTCCTCTTCTTGCGCGGCCACGGGCACGGCAAACAAGCCGAGTCCGAGCGCCGTGAAGGGCAACCACCAGGCGCGCGAGCCGCGACACGGGACGTTCTCGTTCAGGATCATCGTCAACCTCCGTTCGAATGCGGCCCGCGCCGCCGGCCTCGCACCGAGGACGGTCATGCCGGGAACCGCGGAATCAGGTCGTGCCACGGCCTCGATCAGCACCGTGGCGAAGTCGATCGTCGCTTCGGGCACGCTCGCGACCGCCCACGCGTCGCAGGCGAGCTCGGCCCAGAGCCGCAGCCGCGCGCGCGCGAACCAGAACAGAGGGTGCCACCACAAGGCACTGGCCATCACGAGCTCGAGCTGAGCGAGCCAGTGGTCGCCGCGTAGCAGGTGCGCGAGCTCGTGCACGAGGACCGCCGCGCGCCCTTTCGTCGAGGCCGCCGCGAGCGCGCGAACGGGCAGCACGAGCCGCACCGAGCCGAGGCTCCATACACACGGCGACGTCGCAGCGGGATCGTCGAGCAGTTCGGGAACGCGCACGCCGAGCCGCGCGGCCAGCGTCTCGACCTCGCGGGCCAGCCAGGGCGGCACGGGCCCGAGCGAGCGCAGACGGCGGTGTCCGCGCACGACGCCGAGCAGCAGGAACCCGACGAACAGCACCGAGCCACCACCCCAGGCCGACAGCAGCACTTCGCCGAGCGTGAACGGGTCCGGCGCCAGCGCGGCAGCGGGAAGCGCGGGCGTTTGGGGCTGCGCCTCGTCCACCAGTCCTGCGCTGGCTTCCCATGGCACGACGACGGGCTCCACCGCCGTCTCGGCGCGCAGCCAGGACACGTCGATCGGTACCTCGAACAGCGGCGGCAGGACGAGCTTCAGCAACACGAACAACCACAACACGTGCATTGCCGCCGGTGCCGGCCGCAGCCACCGCCCGACCCCCATCACGAGCAGCGCGAGCACGCCGGCGACCAACGTATTCGCGACGAGCCAGCTCACGACTTGCCTCCTCGCGCCTTCTTCTCGGCCGCCTGCAGCAGCGCGCGGAAGCGCGCGATCTCGGCCGCGGTGAACCGGCCCTTCTCGACGAGCCGTAACACCAGCGGTGCTATGGCGCCGTCGAGCAGCGAGCTCGCGACTTCGTCGACCTGCCGATGCGCGAGCTCGTCGCGCGCCACCGTTGCCGTGAACACGTGCGCGATGTCCTTGCGGTCGGCGCGCACCTGCCCTTTCTCGACGAGCCGGCCGACGAGGGTCTGCACGGTCGTGTAGGCCCAATCAGTGCCCAACCGCTGCAACAGCTCGCGCACCGTCGCGGGGCCGCCGTCCCAGAGCACCTTGAGCACGGTCAACTCGGCATCCGTGGTGGCCGACGAAATGCTGCGGCGCGGTGACATGGGAGAAGGGTTATCAGCCGGCGAACGACGCCTATTGTGGCACAAACCTCCTACAAAATGTCGGAGGAGCCGCGACGTCGGGGCAGGAACTTTGCCCGCTGCCGCAGTGGGTCGGCGTCGACGCCGGCGGCCGCGGCAACGCCTGCTACCAGCGGTAGAAGCCCTGACCCGTCTTCTTGCCGAGCTTGCCCTCGGCCACCATCTTGTGCATCAGCTGGGGTACCTTGAACCCCGGGTGGGACAGTTCCTTCCCGAGGTAGTCGGCGATCGCGAGACGCACGTCGAGCCCGACGAGGTCCGTGAGCCGCAGCGGCCCCATCGGGTGGCCGTAACCGAGCACCATGGCCTTGTCGATGTCCTCGGCCGACGCCACGCCGCTCTCGAGCATGCGGATCGCCTCGAGCCCGAGACACACGCCGAGCCGCGAGCTCGCGAAGCCGGGGCTGTCCTTGACGAGGATCGTCTCCTTGCCGAGCTGCTTGCCGAACTCGGTCGCCGCGTCGATCGTCGCCTGCGACGTCGCGGCCGTGCGCACGAGCTCGAGCAGCACCATCAGCGGCACCGGGTTGAAGAAGTGCATGCCGATGCAGCGTTCGGGGCCCGCGACGCCGGCGAACACCTTGCCGAGCGACAGCGACGAAGTGTTGCTCGCGAGCACGCACGCGGGCGTCACGACGGCGCCGATCTCGCGGAACAGACCGTTCTTGAGCTCGAGCTTCTCTGGTACTGCTTCGACGACGAGATCGGCAGCTCGGCACGCGCGCACGCGATCCGTCGTCGTCGTGATGCGCGCGAGCACGTCAGAGCACTGTTGCGCCGCAACCTTGCCCTTCTCGACGCCCTTCTGCAGGAAGTCGCGGACGCGCGAGAGTCCCTTCTGCGCCAGCTCGTCGGTGACGTCCTGCAGGATCACGCTCGAACCCGCCTGCGCGCAGACCTGCGCGATGCCCGCGCCCATCGTGCCCGCACCGAGCACCGCGACCGTCTCGAACCTCGGATTCGTCATGGTTCAGCCTTTCGCCTGTTTGCTCAAGAACGCGTCCATGCGGGCCTTCTTGTCCTCGCTGTCGAACAAAGCCGCCTGCACCGAGCTCTCGCACGCGATCGCGCGCTCGTGGCCGGGCCGCGACAACGCGTTGAGCGCGCGCTTGGCGCCGCGCACCGCGAGACGGCCGTTCTGCGCGATCTCGGCAGCGAGCGCGAACGCCTTGTCGATCACCTGCGCGTCGGGCACGACGGCGTTGGCGAGCCCGATGCGCAGCGCTTCCTGTGCGTCGATCATGCGGCCCGTGTAGATCAGCTCGCGCGCGCGGCCGAGCCCGACGAGGCGCGGCAGGCGGTAGGTGCCACCGGCCGCCGGGATGATGCCGAGCTTGACCTCGGGCTGGCCGAGCTTCGCCGACTCGCCGAGCACGCGAAGATCGCACGCAATCGCGAGCTCGCAGCCGCCGCCGAGCGCGAAGCCCTTGATCGCGGCGATCACGGGAGCCGGAAACTCCTCGATGCGGTCGAAGATGCGGCTGTTGATGGCGCGCAGCGCGTCGCGCGACGTGCGCTCGCGCAGCTGCGCGATGTCGGCGCCCGCGGCGAACGCTTTGTCGCCGGCCCCCGTGATCACGAGGGCAGCCAGCGACTTGTCGTGCCAATGCTCGTCGAGTACGCGGTGCAGCGCGTCGACCATCTGCTGATCGATCGCGTTGCGCCGCTGTGGCGCGTTCAGGGTGACGAGCACGGCATCGCCGCGGCGCTCACAGAGAACCCGGGCCTCGTTCATGCGCGAAGGATCTTGCCGCCTGAGGGGGTCGATGCCAACTGCGAGTGCGCGTCTACGAAGCGCGCCGCAGCGTCAGGTTGATGCGGCAGCGGCCCGTCGCCTCGTGCACGCCCTCGCGCAACGGCAGCACGCCGTGGAAACACAGCCGCGACGGGCCACCCCACACGACGACATCGCCGTGCTCGAGCTGCACACGCTGCGCCGCGTCCGCGCGCCGCAGGCCGCCGAACAGGAACACCATCGGCAAGCCCAACGACACCGAGACGATCGGCTGTGTGCGATCGGATTCGTCTTTGTCCTGGTGCAGCGTCATGCGCGCGCCGGGCTCGTAGCGGTTGACGAGGCACGCATCGGCCAGGAACCCCGGAAAGCCGGCAGCCGCCGCCGCGTCCGTCGCGAGCTGCGCGAACGATGCCGGCAAGGCAGGCCACGGCTGGCCGCTCGCGGGATCGAGGCACTCGTAGCGGTAGCCGCGTGCGTCGGTGATCCAACCGAGCGGCCCGCAGTTCGTCATCGCAACCGACATGCGATGGCCACCCGGCGTGGTCATGTGGCGGAACGGCGCCGCGAGCGCAACCTGCGCCACGCCTGCGAGCAGCTCGCCGGCGACCGCCCGCGCGAAGGCGCGCAGCACGACGGCACCCGGCGCCAGTTCCTGCCGCGGTGGCTCCGCCATGAACGCGAACTTCGGTTGCATCGCCATGTTCACCCGCGCTCTCGCGCGAGCAGCTGCTGCTTGCGCGCGCGGCCCCAACGGTAGCCGGCGAGGTCGCCGTCGCTGCGGACCGCGCGGTGGCACGGAATCGCGACGGCCAGCGCATTTGCCGCGCACGCCTGCGCGACGGCCCGCGCGCCGTGCACCACGCCGAGGTCGCGCGCGATCTCGGCGTAGCTGCGCGTGTCACCTGCCGGGATCGAACGGAGCTCCTGCCAGACGCGCCGCTGGAACGCCGTGCCGCGGATGTCGAGCGGCAGATCGAGTGCGGGCCGGCGCGCTTCGACGAACGCGACGACCTCGGCCACGGTGCGTTCGAACGCCGCGTCGCCGTCCACCACGACGGCGCGCGGGAAGCGCCGCCGCAGATCGGCCGCGAGCTCGCGAGCATCGTCACCGAGCAGGATCGCGGCCACACCGCGCGGCGTTGCCGCGACCAGGATGGCACCGAGCGAACACTTGCCGGTCGCGAACTGGATCGTCTCGCCCGCCCCACCGGCGCGATACTTCGCGGGCGCCATGCCGAGGCTCTGCTGCGCGACCGCGTAGAAGCGCCCGCTCGACCCGTAGCCCGCGGCGTAGAGCGCCCGCGTCACCGACTCGCCGCGCGCGAGTCTGCCGCGCATGCGGGCCGCGCGGTGCGCCTCGGCGTAGGCCCGAGGCGTGATGCCGGTCCTCTGCTTGAAGAGGCGCTGCAGGTGGAACGGACTCATGCCCGCGGATGCGGCGAGGTCGCGCAGACGCGGCGTCGACTCGGCGTTCTCGAGCTGGCGGCACAGCGAGACGACGAGCCCGGCCGCGCCGGGTGCCGCTGCGTCCGGCTTGCACCGCTTGCAGGCGCGGAAACCGGCGCGCGCTGCGGCCGCCGCATCGCTGAAGAACACTACGTTCTCGGCGCGCGGGCGGCGCGCGCCGCACGAGGGGCGGCAGTAGACGCCGGTCGTGCGCACGGCGAAGCAGAACGTGCCGTCCGCCGTCGCGTCTCGCGCGACCACGGCCTGCCATCGCGCGTCGCGCTCGGTTGTCGTGGCCATCTCGTCAACAGTGACCGGTCCGGTGGCTTCCAGGTTCTTCGTTCGGCTCGTCATCGTGTCCTCGGGTTTTCTGCGCGCAAACCTAGGCCGGCGCCGCGCGCACGACACTCCGCTTCTTGCGGGCGAACTCGAGTCACGAGGCTCACGGCTTCATCGGCAGCGACAGCGTCTCCATGCACAGCGTGCGCAGCTGCGTCATCACGGGGCCGGCCGTGCTCGTGTTGAACGCGCCGAGGGCCCCCGTGCCCGACGCCGGATGCACGTAGAAGAACGTCACGAACGCACGCTGGCCGCCCGTGTGCGAGGCGAACCGGGTGCCACCGCGGTCCTGCACGAAGAAGCAGAGTCCGATGTGGTCCTTCGCGTTCGCCGACATCGGCAACACGGGCTGCCACATCGACTCGATCGACTCGCGCGCGAGCACGTTCGCGGCGTCGCTGCCCGGCGGCACGGCCGCGAGCAGGAACGCGAGATACCGCGCCATGTCGCCGAGCGGCGCATTGAGACCGCCGTTGCTGACCGTGATGCCCGTGTCGAAGTCAGGACCGAGGTCCTCGGCGGCCCCACCCGCCTTGCCGACCTCGTAGCTGTGCGAACGGTGCCGCTGCAGGTGGTATGGCGTGAGGTCGAAGTAGCTGCGGCTCATGCCGAGCGGCCGCAGCACGTTCTTCTCCATGTAGACCTCGTAGTCGTCGCCCGAGAGCTGCTCGATCGCGCGACCGAGGAAGACGATGCCCGGGTTGCTGTAGGAGAACTTGGAGCCCGCCGCGAACTCGATCTCCGTGTAGGGCATCATCGCGACGAGCTGGCTCCACTCGGTCGGCTCGTGCGGGTGCCATGGCTTGTCGCCGCCCCACGGCCACGTCGGCGAGCGGAAGCCCGCCGAGTGCGTCATCAGATGCTGCAGCGTGATCTTCTTCAGCTGGCCGAGCGGGTCGTGCACGGCGCGCAGCTCGGGTACGAAGTCGAAGATCGGCTGGTCGAGACGCAGCTTGCCGCGGTCGCGCAGCTGCATGACCGCGATGCCCGTGAACGTCTTCGTACAGCTCGCCCAGTGGAAGATCGTGTCGCGGTCGACGGCACGCTTGCCGTCGCGATCCGCGAACCCGTGCGCCTCGAAGCCGAGCACCTTGTCGCCGTGCACGAACATCAGGCTGCCGCCGACGACGCCGGCCGCTTCGCAACCGGTGTGCAGCGCCTTCGCGGCGTTTGCCCACGCAGCGTCGAAATCGAACGGCGGCTGCTGCGGTGCGGAGGAAGCGACGAGGAACAGGGCCAGGGAGGCGAACATCCGCTCATCGTAGACGCGCAGGCCGCCGCTGCCATCGCCGTTGCGCATGCAATGGAACCAGCACCCGGCGGATACGTTGGGCCGCCGCCATGCTCCAACCGTCTGCCGCGTTCCTTCTCGCGGCCCTGGTCGCCGCGTCCGCCGCCGCCCAGGGTCCCGCCCTCACGATCTACAACCAGAACTTCGCCGTCGTGCGCGACCGCATCAGTCTCGACCTGAAGCAGGGCGCAAACGACGTGAGCTTCGTCGGCGTCACGACGCACCTCGAGCCGGACTCGGTCGTCCTGCGCGATCCGACCGGCAAGGTGCAGCTCACGATCCTCGAGCAGAACTACCGCGCCGACACGATCTCGCAGGGACTGATGCTGTCGCTGCACGAGGGCAAGGAGATCGACTTCCTCGTGACCAACCAGGACGGCGCCGAGCGCATCGTGCGCGGCAAGGTGATCCGCTCCGGCTACACGCCGAACTACGGGGGCAGCCAGCGCTATGGCCAGCAGTTCATGATGCGTCAGTCGGCGATGGGCGATTGGAACCAGGGCGCGGGCTCCCCGATCATCGAGCTCGACGGCAAGCTGCGCTTCTCGCTGCCGGGCCAGCCGCAGTTCCCGGCGCTGAGCGACGACGCGATCCTGAAGCCAACGCTCGACTGGCGCATCCACGCGAGCGAAGCCCAGAAGGTCGACGCCGAGCTCAGCTACATCACGGGTGGCATGAGCTGGGAGGCTTCCTACAACCTCGTCGCTCCCGAGAAGGGATCCACGATGGACCTCGTCGGCTGGATCACGATCGACAACCAGTCGGGCAAGGTGTTTCCGAGTGCCGTGATCAAGCTCATGGCCGGGGACGTGAACAAGATCGAGCCGAACGCGCCCGGCGGAATCGCAGGCGACTACCTGCGCGCCGCGGCCCAGGAGGGGGCACCGCAGGTCACCGAGAAGGCGTTCGACGAGTTCCATCTCTACTCGCTGCCGCTGCCGACGACGCTGCGCGACCGCCAGCAGAAGCAGGTCGAGTTCGTGCGCGCGATGGGCGTCAAGGCCGAGACGCTCTACGTCTACAACGGCGCGTCGCTCGGCATGTATCGCGGCTACAACCCCGAGATGATCCGCAACCAGCCCGACTACGGCACGCAGTGCAACAAGAAGGTCTGGGTCATGCGCGAGTTCGAGAACAGCAAGCAGAACGGCCTCGGCATCCCGCTGCCGAAGGGCCGCACGCGCTTCTACCGCCGCGACGACGCGGACGGCCGCCTCGAGTTCACGGGCGAGAACGTCATCGACCACACGCCCAAGGACGAACGCGTGCGCATCTACACGGGTGATGCGTTCGACATCGTCGGCGAGAGGAAGCGCACCGACTACCAGCTCAGCAACAAGAACGACCAGATGGAGGAGTCGTTCGAGATCCGCGTTCGCAACCGCAAGGACACGGCCATCGAGGTGCGCATCGCGGAGCGCTTGTATCGCTGGGTCAACTGGAACGTGATCCAGAAGTCACACGACTTCGTGAAGACCGACGCGCAGAACATCGAGTTCCGCGTACAGGTCCCCGCTGGTGGCGAGCAGGTCGTCACCTACCGCGTGCGCTACGACTGGCAGTAGGTCCCGCCGCCGCGGGGCGACCCACCAACCAGCGCAACGCGCATCCAGATTGCCCGCAGCGCGCTACCTCGGAGGGTCCGGAACGGTCACGTCGAGCACGAAGTCGCGCACTCTCGTCGCGTCGAACACAGCGCCGTCGAAGGTCACGCCTTGCGCGTAGATGAAGATGCCGGGAGGCAGCAGCAGCTCGTTGACGGCGCAGTTGTAGAAGTGCCCCTGGCCGAGTCCGACGTCGACGACGACGTGGTTGGCGAGCAGCGGCGGCAGCCCCACGAAGTAGTGGGCCAGGTCGGGCGAGGGCGACAGGAGCGTCGCACCGAGGAACGTGTCGTGCGGACTGGTGATGCTGAAGCACACGAGCAGCGGCCTGAAGCCGATCGAGAGTTTGGGCTGCTCCACAGCCTGTGCCGCAAGCGCCCCCGACAAGACGACCAGCGAGAAGAACAGACGGGCAGGCTTCATGACAGTCTCCTTTGCGAGAAGGGTCCTCTGCGAGAAGGGGCGCTGGGGTTGGCGCCGAGGTCATCTAGATCGGCAACCACGCGAAGTCGCCGTTCCATGCGTTTTTTCGCCCCCACTCCGCCGAGGCCCCGACGATCGGCTGAGGCAGGAACGGCCGGGATCAAGTGGGGCTCTCGCCGGGGCCGATGGCAGGACGTGCCGCCGACCCTGGAACCACCGCGTTCGCCCTTCACGCCGCCCATCGGACGCGTCATCGGCACCCGCACCGAGCCTGACGCGCACGAACCGGAGCCCGCCCCGGAGACAGCTTCACGCTGGCTGTGGCTCGCGGCCGGCTTTTGCGCCGCGTTCCTCGCGGGCTTCGTGCTGCCGCAGAACTTCACGTGGTTCCTGTGCGCGCTGCCACACGAGATGGGCCACGCCACGATCGGTTGCCTGCTCGGCCATCCGTCGGCGCCGGCGATCAGCCTGCAGGGCCACGCCTGGACCGGCGTCGGCGAGCTGCGAACCTGGCTCGTGTGGGTCATGGCGATCGGGTTCGCGACCGCCGCCGGCGCGCTGCGCCGCACGCTGCCGGCCTGCATCGCGCTCGCAGCGATGGCCGTGCTGATCCCGCTCGTGGCGTTCACGAAGGCCGCGGACGTGCTGATCAGCGTCGCGGGCCACGCCGGCGAGCTCGCGTTCGCGACCTGGTGCTACACGATGGCGTGGACCGGGGGTCGCACCGACACGCCGCAGGAGCGAAGTGCCTGCGCGATGGCGGGCGGTCTCGTGCAGTTCGCGAACCTGAAGCTCACGTTCGGTCTGCTGACGAGCGTGGCCGCGCGCGACTGGTATGAGAACAGCGGCTCGCTCGGGCTGAAGAACGACTACCTCGTGCTCGCCGAGGACCTGCTGCACTGCAACCTGCGTTCGGTCGCGATGGTCATGTTCGTGCTCGCGCTGCTGCCGTTGCCGCTCGGGCTCTTGATCGGCTGGTGGCACAATCGCGCGGCGTAGGCCGGTCGCCAGCAGCAGCATTACGTCGGCACCAAGTGCGACCAGCCTGACCACGGCGTGATGACCATGAAACTGGGGCCCTGGGCGTGATCTGGCAACTGGACCACCCTTCAGGTCCCTGGCAGGGATCGAACGCGAATCCGCTCCTCGTCGACCGACGCGAACAGCCCTTGCCAGGTCGGCTGACTCTGCATCACGTTGCAGACCCGGTGGGCCAGCACGGTCGGCTGCGTGGCTCCGATCCGGAACAGCACGATGCCGCATTCGGCCGGTAGCCCGTAGCGGAACGCGAGCTCCCCGAAGTCCTTGTCGAAGGTCAGGATCACGCGTTGCTCGTATTGCGCACGACGAAGCACGACCTCGTCTTCGCTGCCGCGTGCATCCTCCCATACGGACGCCACGTCGTGGCCGGTGTTGCGCAAGGCTTCGATCGCTGTGCGCGGAAAGTTCTCGTCGGCGAGGAGGCGCATCGCCTACGCGGGGAGCGGATAGACCTTCTCTCCGCGCAGGAGCGCAGCTGCGTAGCCACAACAGGCCAGGATGTCGTCGCGTTCCAGCCCGGGGTACTCTTCGCAGATCTGGGTCTCGCTCCAACCCCGGGCCAGCAGGTCGAGCACGAAATCGACGCTGATTCGGGTTCCGCGTACGACCGGCTTGCCGAGCAAGACTTTGGGGTCCAGGGTGATGCGATTCTGCGTCGTCATGAGCAGGCCCCATTGTAGCACTCCGAGGTTCGGGCGTGTAACCAGCCGGAAGCCCTCGGAGCCCTCGGTGCTTTGCTACACCGCCACCTCCCGGGAGCGCCCGCGTTCGCGCGCATTCGCATGAGCGCCCTGCTGCGTGCTCACGAATCCGGTTCCGACCTCGTGCAGTCGGCCTGCGTCGACCTGCTCGTCGTGCCGTAGCAGCCGCCGTCAATCGACGGGCGCCACGAAGCCCGCGAGCGTGTCGTCTGCCGGCGAAGCCGACAGCGCGTAGAGCACGAGGGAACCGAGCTCACGGCGCACGAGGTGCAAGGGGCTCTCGGCCGGCAACCGAGGCCGCGGATCCTGTCCGCACGGCACCACGTAGACGCACACGGGATCGCCGTTCGTTCGCGCGAGCAGCGCCATGCAGCCACCGGTCGGCAACCCGCAGTAGCAGCCGAGCAGTTTCACGGCGGATCCCGCGCCGAGACCGAGCTTCACGGCGAACTTCTGCTCGCACGCCTTGCCGAGGTCGAGCCCCGGCATGCAGCAGGAACCGCCGGTGAAGCCCTGCTCGCGCGCATCTTCGTAGGCAGCCGCCCACATGGCGCCGAGCTCGTGCGCGTCGTGTCCCTCGGGCCCGCGGACCGGCCGTGTGATCGCGAGCACGATCGTCACCACCGCGGCCGCGGCAGCGAGCAACCATGGCCACTTCGGGCGGGCGCGGTGCGGTGCCGCGACCGCGCGCGCCTGCGCCGCGAAGACGGACGCCGGGGGCGGCGCGAAGGCCGCCCGCAAGCGTGCGTCGAGTTGATCGTCGGGCGTGTTCATGGCGACTCCGGCACCGGTGTTGGATCGAACGAAGCAGAGGCGAGCGCTGTCCGCATCGCGAGCCGCGCCCTGCGGGTATGACTCGCTGCGGTGTTCTCGGGAATGTCCAGCAAGGTCGCGATCTCCGTGAAGCTGTGGCCAATCACGACGTGCAGCAACAGACAAGCGCGCGCGACCTCGGGCAGGTCCGCCAGCGCTCGGGCCAGTTCGTCGGAGAGCCCGCCGCAGTCCGCATCGAACGGCCCTTCTGCATCGAACTGCGACGTCGCCCGCGGTTCGGGTGTGCTGTGCGGTTCCGGCAGTTGCTCGTTGGCGCGCGGTTCCGGGCACCTCCGTCGCCTCCAGTTCGCGCCGAGATGGCGCGCGATCTGCGACAACCAGGCCCGCAGGTCCGAACCAGGAACGAACTGCTCGCGCCGCTGCCAGGCAACCCGCGCGGTCTCTTGCACGAGATCGGCCGCCTCGCCGCGCCCGACCCAGGCAGCCGCGAGCATCCAGAGCGTGGGCCCGTGTCGAGCAAACGCATCGGTGAACTCGTCGGCGGAGAGCGGATCCATCAGTGGCCGAGCGTACTCCTCAGCGGCCGCAGCAGGAACCAGTGACCGGCTTGCCCGCCGGAGCCGAACCGCAGCAGGAACCAGCCTTTGCCGCGGGCGCGGCCGTGGTGCAGCAGCCCGGCGGGCAGCAGTCGATGCAGCAAGGCTCGTCGCAGCAGCCCGGCGGGCACTGTTCGCAACATCCGGGCGGGCAGCAGTAGCAACAGTCTTGCGCCGACCCCGGCCCTTGGGCTGGACCGCTCAGGAACATGCAGAGGAACCAGGGCAGGACCGGGCTGAATAGGGTGTTCATGCACGCCCAATGTCTCGTGCGACGCCGTTCCGTGCACGCGACCCAACGAAAGTTCTTCCGTGCGCATCGGGGCGCCGGTCGCACGGGAGCCAGGGCGCCAGAACCGTTCTTGAATAGGATCCGGGCTTTCGAGCGACTCTGTGCCGTGCGCCCCCTCCCGACCGTGATCCCCCTCGCCCCGCAGACCGGGATCGAGCGGCATCGCGTGGCCCTGTGGCGCTACCTGCGCATGCTGGGAGCGGACGCGACGGAGGCCGACGACCTGGCCCAGGAGACCCTGCTGTTCGGCTTGCAGCACGCGCTCCAGGGTGACGACCGCGACCGCGCCTTCCTGCGCGGCGTCGCGAGGAACCTGTGGCTGCGCACGCGGCGCTGGTGGCAGAAGCGCCGCGAATGCGAAGTGGCTGCTGCGGTCGAGGAGTTGTGGAGCGCCGAGATCGAAGCCGACGACGGCGAAGAACTGCTCGCGCGACTCCTCGCCTGCCTGCAGCAGCTGCAGCAGCGCACGCGGCAGGCGCTCGAACTGCACTACCGCGACGGGCTCGACTGGACCGGTGTCGCGGCGCAGATCGGGCTCAGACCGAACGGTACGAAGACCCTCGTGCAGCGCGCCCGTCAGGCGCTGCGCACTTGCATCGAACGGAGACACGCATGACGACGGCGATGGCAGCGGCGAAGGAACGTCAGCTCGACTGGTTGCTCGGGGAAGTGCTCGGCGGCGAGACACCGTTCGCGGAACACCGCACGACGAGCCAAGCATCCGACGCGACGTTGCGGTCGCGCTGGTTCGCGGCCGCGCTCGTGATCGCCGCCGTGGGCACGGCGTTCGGCGTCGCGCTGCTGCGCGACGAGGCACAGGACACGCGGCCCGCGCAGGAACCCCAGGAGACCATCGAGTGGCACGAAGCGCACGGCCCCGCGAGCATCACGTCGATCCCGGCCGGCGTTGTGAACCTGCGCTGCTTCGACTTCGACGACGCCGCACTGCAGCACATCCCGCACTTCGCGAAGCTCGAGCGGCTCGACCTCAGCGGCAGGGACGTCAACGAAAAGGGCTACTCGGTGTACTTGCGGATCACCGACGAAGGCCTCGAGCACCTCGCCGGCGTGCCGAACCTGCGCTGGTTGTCGCTCGCCGGCTGCCACGAAGTGAAGGGGCCGGGCCTGCGGGTGCTCGAAGCGCTGCCGCGACTCGAACACCTCGATCTGACCTACTCGGGCGTCGAGACGCGTGCCGTCGAGCGCCTGCCGAACCTCGTGAGTCTGCGCTCGCTCGTGCTGTCGCACTGCATGAGCTTCCACGGCCGCGCGCTGGCCGAGGTCGCGAAGATCCCCGGCCTGCGCCGGCTCGAGCTGCGCGCATGCACAACGCTGTCGGCGGCCGACGTGATGCACCTCGCGAAGTTGAGCGAGCTGCGGCATCTCGACCTGCGCGACTGCCAGGGCCGCTTCCGCGGCCAGACGATCGCAACGCTCGACGACGTCACGGACGCAACCGACGAACCCGAATCCGGCGACCCGACGGAACCCGGAAAACCGGAGCCGGAGCCGCCGCCGCCACCGGTACAGGACGGCATCGGCATCACGGACGCGAGCGTCGCGGCGCTGGCGGGATTGAAGCTGCATGGCCTGCTGCTCGGTGGATCGGAGTCGCTGACGGATGCGATCGGCGAGACGCTCGCGAAGATGACGACGCTGCGTTGTCTCGACCTGTCGAAACTGCCGAAGACGACGCAGGCATTGCTCGCGAAGGTGCCCGACGGGCTCGAGTCGCTCGCGCTCGATCAGAACCCGCAGTTCACCGGAACGATGCTGCACCAGTTGCCGAAGCTCGCGTCGTTGCGAGAATGGGGCCTGTCGGGCCTGCCCTCGATCACCGCGGAGGACCTCCGTGCGCTGTTGGCCGACAAGTCCCTGCACGTGCTGCGACTCGGTGGAGTGATGCCGATGGGCAAGGCGGCGGAGCGCGATGGGAACCTCACGATCGAGGCACTCGAGGTCGTCCTGAAGAACAACACCATGGCGCTGGCCAGCGGCGCCGGTGCGGTCGTCGCAGGCCAACGCGAGCTCCGCCGCCTCGAGCTGATCGACGTGAAGTCGCTCGACGCCGCGTTCCTGCGCGAGCTGGCCAGGCTGCCGCAGCTCGCCGAGCTCGACCTGAGGTCGTCATCGGCCGGCAGCGTCGAGACGATGACCCCACTGGCCTCGTTCCGCGCTTTGCGGTCGCTGAAGCTCATGTGGTGCAAGAACCTCGACCTCGCGGGATTGAAAGCGCTCGCCGGCGCGCCGCTGCGGGAGCTCGACCTCTACGGCACGAACCTGAAGCCCGAGGACATCCGCGAGGTAGGGAAGGCGTGGCCCGGCTGCGTGGTCAAGATGCCGAACGGTCAGCACTGGCGCGTGCAGTGAGCGCGCGGCACGCTGTGTGCACTCGCATCGAATGGAAGCACGCATGGCGATGGCAGCAGCGAAGGAACGTCAGCTCGACAGGTTGCTCGCGGAAGTCCCCGGCGAGACACCGTTCGCGGCGCGGCCTGCCATGGGTCACGCATCCCACGCGGCGTTGCGATCGTGCTGCTTGTCCGTCGCGCTCGTCGTGACCGGCGCGGGCACGATGCTCGGCGCGGTCCCGCTCCGCGAAGCGGCAGCTGGCATCCGGCAAGCGCAAGAGCCCCAGGGGACGATCGAGTGGTGCGAAGCTCACGGCCCCGCGAGCGTCACATCGATCTCGGCCGACGTCGTGAACCTGCGCTGCTTCGACTTCGACGATGCCGCGTGCGCGAAGCTGCGGCGCTTCACGAAGCTCGAGCGGCTCGACCTCGGCGGCAAGGACGTCAACGACAGGGGCTACTCGGTCGCGTTGAAGATCAGCGACGCCGGCGTGCGTTCGCTCGGCGCGTTGGTGAACCTGCGCTGGCTGTCGCTGGCGACGTGCCACGACGTGAAGGGCGAAGCACTGCAGGCACTCGAAGGGCTGCCGCGGCTCGAGCATCTCGATCTCACGTACTCCGGCGTCGAGTCGCCGGCGATCGAACGGCTGGCGCGGCTGCCGAGTCTGCGTTCACTCGTGCTGTCGAGCTGCATGAACTTCCACGGCCATTCGCTCGCGGCCGTCGCGTCGAGCCCGGGCCTGCGCCGCCTCGAGCTGCGCGCGTGCACGACGCTGTCGGCAGTGGACGTGATGCACCTCGTCAAGCTGAAGGAGCTCCGCCACCTCGATCTGCGCGACTGCCAGGGCCGGTTCCGTGGTCAGCGCGAGTTCCTGCCCGGGCCGGGCGGCGAGGCGCCGCCGGAGCCGATGGCCGAGGACGGCATCGGCATCACCGACGACGTCGTCGCGGCGATCGCCGCGATGCCGCTCGAAACACTGCTGCTCGGCGGCTCCGAGTCATTGACGGACGCGATCGGCGGCCCGATCGCGAAGATGACGACGCTGCGTTGCCTCGACGTGTCGAACCTGCCGAGCGTGACCGGCGTCCTGCTCGCCAAGATCCCCGACGGCCTCGAAGCGCTCGCGCTCGACCAGAACCCGCAGTTCGACGGCGAAGCGCTGCTGCGCCTGCCGCCGCTCGCCAGCTTGCGCGAGCTGGGACTCTCCGGCATCGCTGGACTCGACCGCGCAACGCTCGAGGCGCTGCTCGCCAACAAGCAGTTGACGTCGCTGCGCCTCGGTGGCCACGCGACCTGGGGCAAGGGTGGTGCGCCGGCGAAGAAGTCGGCGCTGCGCAGTGCCGACCTCGCCGCGCTGGCGACGCAGAAGCAGCTGCGTTCGCTCGAACTCCATGCCTCGATGGTCGACGAGAAAGCCATGATCATCGTCGCAGCACTGCCGCAGCTGACCGATCTCGACATCTCGCGAGTCAACCTGGCCGCGCACGATATCGCGCCGCTCGCCGCGTGTGCGTCGCTGCGTTCGTTGAAGCTCGCCCACGCGCAGCTGCTCGACGTCCGGACCCTCGGTGCCATCCCTGGCACGCAGCTGCGCGAGCTCGATCTCTACGGCACAAACGTCCCCTCGGCACGAATCCGCGAAGCCGCGAGGGCGTGGAAGGGCTGCACGATCACGATGCCGGACGGTCGCCGCTGGCGCGCGCCGTGACGGCTCGGTCCGTCACGGCACGAGCGCGATCTTGCCCATCGCCTCGCGCGATTCGAGCAGACGGTGCGCTTCACCGACCTGCGCCATCGGCAGCGCGCGGTCGAACACGGGGCGCAGCCGCCCTTGCTCGAACAGCCGCAGGATCCCGCGCAGGTCGCCCTTGCTGCCCATCGTCGAGCCGAGGATCGACAGACTCTTGAAGAACACCGCGTGCAGCGACAGCTGCACGGCGCCGCCCGTCGTGGCGCCGCACGTGACGAGCCGGCCGCCGCGCGCGAGGCACTTCAGCGAGCCCTCGAACGTCGCCCCGCCGACGTGCTCGAACACTACCTGCACGCCGGCCTTGCCCGTCAGCGCACGCACCTCGGCGGCGAAGTCCTTCGCCTTGTAGTCGATCACGTGGTGCGCGCCGAGCGCCTGGACCTTCGCGCACTTCGCGGGCCCGCCGGCCGTCGCGATCACCTGCGCGCCGAGCACGTTCGCGATCTGCACGGCCGCGCTGCCGACGCCCGACAGTCCCGCGTGCACGAGCACGGTCTCGCCCGCGCGCAGCTCGGCCCGCCGCACGAGCATGTTCCACGCCGTCTGGAACACGAGACAGATCGACGCAGTCTCGTTCGGCCCGAGGCCCTTCGGCCGCGGCGCTATGTTCGCGACCGGAACGCACACGAGCTCGGCGCTCGTGCCGTCGCAGCTCTCGCCGAGGATGTGGTAGTTCCGGCAGAGCTGGTCGACACCGCTCTGGCAGGCCTCGCACGCGCCGCACGAGACGCCTGGCAGCACGACGACCGCGTCGCCCTCCTTGACGCCCGCGACGCCGGGCCCGAGCGCGTCGATGACGCCGCTCGCGTCGCTGCCAGGAATCAAGGGCAGCGGGAACGTGTGCCCCGGCACGCCGCGCCGCACCCAGGTGTCGAGGTGGTTCACGCCGATCGCCTGCACACGCACGCGCACCTGTCCGGGTCCGGGGCTCGGCACGGAGCGTTCTTCGAGCCGCAGCCGGTCGAACCCGCCGTGCTCGCGCACGACGACGCAGCGCATGCTCGCCATCACACTTCAGGTTTCGAGGGTCGCGTGCAGGAACCAGGCGTGCTTCTCGAACGCCTGGATGTGCTTCGTGAGCAGGTCCATCGTGTCGTCGTCCTTGCACTCGATGGCCAGCTCGCGCGCCTGCCGCGCGCCGACGAGCCAGGTGCCGATGCGCTCGGTCAAGAGCCGCACGTGCTCGAGGTCCTTCGTGAGCTCCTGCGGGTAGTCGGGCAGGCGCGAATTCTTGGCCGCGTGGCGCACGGTGCCGACCGCGAGCACCCCCAGCGTCACGATGCGTTCGGCGAGCTCGTCGTTCTGCGCGGCGAGGTCGGTCGCGAACGTGTCGAACAGCGGATGCAGCGCCGCGAAGTGCGGCCCCTTGATGTTCCAGTGCGCGATCTTGATCTGCGAATGCAGGTCGATGCCGTCCGTGAGCACGGCGCGCAGCGAGTCGCAGATCTTCTTGCGCAGCTCGGGCGGGAGCTGACTCGGTGTGTTCTTCATGGGTCTACCTGTCGTCATGTGAGTTTCGATGTTGCTGTGTTGCTAGCCGAGGAGCCGCGACGTCACGTGCACGAGCCGCTGCGCGATGCCGAGCACGGTCGCCGTGTGTTTCGCATCGACAAGACTCCCGTCGGCCGCGAATCCGTTGGCCGCGTTGCTGAGCGAGAACTGCTCCGTGATCACGAGCACGCCGAGGTTCATGAGGATCTGCCGCAGGTGGACGAGGCCACGCATGCCGCCGAGCGCACCGGGCGAGCTCGACAGCAGGGCGGCCGTCTTGTGCTTGAAGACCGAGACCCCGGGTTCGGCCGCGTAGGGCCTCGACAACCAGTCGATCGTGTTCTTGAGCACCGCGGGCAGCGAGGAGTTGTACTCGGCCGTGCAGACCATCAGCGCCTCGTGCTGCTTCATGACGCTGCGCAGACGCACGGCGCCGTCGGGCACACCCTCGCCGGCCTCGAGATCGCCGTCGTAGAGCGGCATCGCGAAATCGCGCAGATCGACGACCGTCGCCTCGGCCCCCGCCTGCACGACGAGCTTGCCCGCAGCGCGCGCGAGCTTCTTGCTGAACGCGTCGGTGCGCGTCGAACCAGGGATGACGAGGATGCGGATCGCCACGGAGTCAGCCTTTCGCGAGGTGTTCGTCGAACATCGCCACGAGCTCACTGCACACGTGCTGCGCCGATTGACCCTCGATGCGATGGCGCGGCAGGAAGTCGACGACCTTCCCGTGCACGAACAGCGCCATCGAGGGGCTCGAAGGCGGGATGTGTGCGAAGTGGCTGCGCGCTCGAGCCGTGGCCTCCTTGTCCTGGCCCGCGAACACGGTGGCAAGGCGCTCCGGCTTGTTCTTGTGCTCCAGCGCGAGGCGCACGCCGGGGCGCGCCATGGCGGCCGCGCAACCGCAGACGGAGTTGACGACGAGCAGCCCGCTGCGCACGTCGTCGATCCACGCATCGACTGCGTCCGGCGTCAGCAATTCCTCGAAGCCGATCGAAGTCAGCTCCTCGCGCAACGGCTGCACCAGTTCAGGGTCGTACACGGGCTCCTCGGGGAATCGGGAAGGCGCCAGACTATGGCAGCCCGCAGCCGCGGCCAAGCCTGTCGCGCGGCGCATCGCCAAGATGTGGCTTTGCGCGGACGGCGGCCCCGCAGAATAATCGGGTAGTGACCCCAACCTGCTCCGGAGCCGAAGTCAGCGCTCCATCGCGAGGGGCACACCTGCTGCGCAGTCCGTTCGTGATCGCGGTCGTCGGCGCGCTGGTGCTCGCGACTGTCGCCGGCGCCTGGCACCTCGCCTTCCTCTGCGACGACGCATACATCCACTTCCGCTACGCTGCGAACGCGCACGAGGGCCATGGACTCGTGTGGAACGCGCCGCCGTTCCGACCCGTCGAGGGCGCAGGGTTCCTGTGGCCCGTGATCCTCTGGGCGATCTGGAGCTGGTTCGGGGTCGAACCACCCGACGCCGCGAATCCGTTCTCGATCTGCTGTGGCGTGCTGCAGGTCGTGGTCCTCGCTGCCGCTGCGTTGCGGCTGTGCCGCCGCGACGGCACGCGTCTGCCCGCCGTGGTCGGACTGCTCGCGCTCGCTGTGATCGTCGGCAACCGCACCTTCCTGCAGTGGATGACGGGCGGGCTCGACACCGCGCTGTTCAACCTGCCGTTCCTCGCGTGGGTCCTGCACGCGTGCCGCGCTCCCGAGGGCCGCCGAACGTGGCTGCCGCTCTGGTCGACCTTCGCGGCGCTCGCGGCCTTGACGCGACCCGATGGGCTCACGCTCGTGTGCGCCACGATCGGTGTCACCGCCGTGTCCGTGCTGCAACGCAGGACGTCGTGGTGGCCGGCGCTGAAGGGCCTGTCGCCGCTGCTCGCGGTCATCGCACAGGTGCTCTGGCGTCGCAGCTTCTACGGCGAGTGGTTGCCCAACACCTACTACGCGAAGGTCTTGTCCGCCTGGCCCGAAGCCGGCCTGCGCTACTTCGCCTGTTTCGCGCTCGAGAACGGTGCCTGGCTGTGGTTTCCCGTGGCCGCCTGCTGGCTCGTGGTCGAGTGCAGGCGCGCAGGCTTCGCGGGCTCTCTCGCACTCGTGAACGGCACGCTGCGCCACCACCTGCCCGCCGTCGCGGCGGTCCTGGTAGCGCTCTTCAACGCGGGCTACTACCTGTTCGCGGTCGGCGGCGACCACTTCGAGTATCGCGTGCTGAGCCAGCTCGTGCCCCTCGGCGTGCTCGCGTGCGTTGCCATGGCCGCGCGCAGCGGCACTGGTGTCCGCCTGCCGATCGCGATGGTCGTCGGTCTCGGGCTCGCCGGGTCGGCCGGGTGGGTTCATCACGCTCTCACGCGCGAGCTGCCCCCACATGGCTTCAAGCCGATCGCGCCGGAACTGCCGGCCATCGTGCGACCGCTGGCCCGGTGGTACGACCGTCAACAGGCCTGGCTCTACTTCCGGTTCATCGGCCTGCGGTGCAACTTCCAGGCGGTCCTGCTGCAGCAGTTCTCGATCATGTTCGGCACGAAGCGCCAGACGATCGCCGATCCACCGGACCCGTTCCCGATCGTGGACGGCGGCGCCGTCGGTGTCTTGGGCTGGACGCTGCCCGACTGCGCGGTCATCGACGTGCTCGGCCTCAACGACTGGGTCGTGGCCCGCACGCCGACGGCCCAGAACCCGCCGGTGACGCGCGAACGGATGCACGAAGCGGTCACGGCGGCGGATGGCGACCGGGATGGCTCGCTCGATGCGAAGGAACTGCGCGGCGCGTTGAGCCAGGCGTACGCGACAGTTCCTGCGGAACGCGCCGGCAACTTCCTCCTCACGATCCTGATCCAGATCCTCGGCGACGAACACACGGGCCGAATCGCGCTCGAGGACGCGGCGGGCATCAGCGAGCTGATCGGCAACCGTCAGATGGCGCACGAACACAGAGCGCCCCCCGCCTACGTCGATGCGTTCGAACCCAACGTCACCGTGGCGAACGGCGTCGCCACGGCGCGACCGCGCAAGGTGCCGATGACCGCCGAGCGCGTGCGCGCCATCGAAGCCGAATGGCAGCAGAAGATCCGCGATCGCCAGGGGCACTGAGCGAGGACTCAGCCGAGTTCCAGGAGACGACGCGCTGTCGACGACGACGTCGAGCGCGAGCCGGCGAAGGGCGTAGCGAGCGCCACGAAGGCCTGACGGCAATGCGCGCCGCGCTCCGTGCCCCAGTGCGCTGAGGACGGTGGCGCCCGCGGCGATCGAGATCGGCCGCTCAGGCCTCGGCGCCCACGTGGGCCTCCGCCTGCTGCAGACACAGCTCCTTGACGCGCCGCAGGTCGAGCTTGCCCGTGCCGAGCAGCGGCAACTCGTCGACGTGCACGAACTGGTCGAGACGCGGCACGAACAGGGCCGGCAAGCCGCGCGTGCTCATCTGACGCAGCACTGTGGCCAGGTCCTCGCGGTGCAACGTCGTCAGCACCATGAGCCGTTCGCCCTTCTTCGCATCGGGCACGCCGCAGACCGCGAACGCGCGGTCATCGCGGCCACAACACTCCTGCAAGTGCTCCTCGACGGTGCCGTGCGGAACCATCTCGCCACCGATCTTCGAGAAGCGCGACATGCGATCGGTCAGGAACAGGAACCCTTCGTCGTCGAGCCTGCCGATGTCGCCGGTCACGTAGCAACCCTCGTGCATCGCGGCCGCGGTGAGATCGTCGCGACCGAGATAGCCGCGCATGACGTTCGCGCCGCGAACGAGCACGAGCCCCGGCTCGCCGACCGGTCGCGGCGCCTTCGTCTCGGGATCGACGATGCGCACGAGCACGCCGGGCAGCGGGCGGCCGACCGAGCCACGGCGCGAACCGGCCTGATAGAAGCCGGGCGCGCGGTAGCCCGGAGTACTGACCGCGACGACGGGCGCACACTCGGTGCAGCCGTAACCCTGCACGGGCCGGATGCCGAACCGGTCCGCGAACGCGTCGGCCAGCGTCTCCGTGAGCTTCTCGGCGCCGGTCAACACGACACGCAGCGAACCGAACTGCCCCGGCTCGCAGCGCCGCTGGTAGAGCTGCAGGAACGTCGGCGTCGCGAGCAGGATCGAGGCGCGGTGGACCGCCGTGAGCTCGCCGACCGCGACGGCGTCGAGCGGATTGGGGTGGAACACGATGCCCGCGCCCTGCTGCACCGCATACCAGAGCGCCATGTTGCCGAACGAGTGGAACAGCGGCAGCACGCCGACGAGCCGGTCGTGGTGGTCGAGCGGGATCAGCTGCGCGACGGCATCGCAGTTCGCCTGCAGGTTGCCGTGCGTCAGCACGACGCCCTTGGGCTCACCGGTGCTGCCGCTGCTGAAGATGATCGTCGCCGTGTCGTCGCGTGTGACGCGCCGCCGGGCGCCGCACGCGCGCTCGAGCCAGCCGATCGGCAGGCAGAGCGCGCGCAGCAGTGCGCCGAGCCGTTCGCCGGTGCGCACGCCCGCGAGCAGGTCCTCCATCGCGAGCACCGTGAGACCTTCGGGCAGCGTGATCTTCGCGCGCTCGAGGAACGCGCGCGACGTGAGCACCGAGGCCAGCCCCGCCTGCCGCGCCGCGGAGTTCAGCGCCGCGGTTCCGACCGTGTAGTTCAGCGGCACTGCCGTGCGACCCGACAGGCTCGCCGCGAAGGCCGCGAGCGCTCCGCCGATCGACGGCGGCAGCAGCGTGCCGACCGTTTCCTGGCCGGCCCACGCGGCACGCAGGCGGCGCGCGAGCACGATCGCGCCTGCGAGCGCGCCGAGCCGCGACAGCCGCTTGCCCTGGCTGTCGAGCAGCAAGGGCCGCCACGGCGCGCGCCACACCGAGGACACGAAGGTGTGGTGCAGCGGCCGCAGCTCGCGCGCGCGTTGCTGCCACGCCGCCTCGCCGAGCTCGTCGACCGCGCGGCGCACCTCGGCCGGCTCGACCTTGCTGTCGAGCTGGCTGCCGAACGACACGGTCACGGGGCAGGGCACCTTCGTCGGCCACCACTGCACGCGCCCCTGGCGCGCGCTCAGGAGACCGCCATACACACGATCGAGGTGCACCGGCACGATCGGGGCCGCGCGTCCCTTCACGATGCGCTGCAGACCGCGCCGGAACGGCAGCGTGCTGCCCATGCGGGAGATCTCACCCTCGGCGAACATGCACACGAGCTCGCCGTCGTCGAGCGCCTGGCCGGCATCGCGCAGCGCGCGCAGCACGACGCGCGGTCCGCCGCTGCCCGAGATCGGAATCGCGCGCAGCGCCTTCAGGAACGGCTTCAGGTAGGGCCGTTCGTACCAGTGCTGTTCGACGACGAAGCGGATCGGCCGGTCGATCGCCGCCAGCAAGAACAGACCGTCGAGGAACGACACGTGGTTCGGGATCAACAATGCGCCGCCCGTTTCGGGCACGTTGCGCGTCCCGATCACGCGCACGCGATACAGCGTGTGCGCGGCCAGGATCACGACGAGCCGCAGCAGCGCGTCGGGCAGCAGCCAGATCGCCCAGCAAGTTCCGGCGATGATGAACGCGGCCGCGACGAGCAGGATCGAAGCGCTGGTGGCGCCGAGCGAAGCCAGCCCCAGACAACCGAGGTTGCCGGCCAGGATGCCGGCGAACGCGAGCCCGTTGACGAGCGCGATGATGGCACCGCGGCGCGCGGCCGGCGCACGCCATTGCACGAGCGCGTTCAGCGGCACGACGACGAAGCCGCTAGCTGTGCCGAGCACCGCCATCAGCGCGCAGGTGCCGAACAGCCGCGGCTCGAACGCCCCCATCGCGGCCGCCGCAAGCGCGAGCCCGATCGACCCGAGCGGGATCAGCCCCGTCTCGACCTTGCCCTTGCTGATGCGGCCAGCGAGCAACGCGCCCGCGCCGATGCCGACCGCGAACAGCGCGTAGGGCAGACCGGCCCAGTCGTCGCCGAGCGCGAGCACCTGTTTCGCATAGACGAGAACGTCCTGACCGAGCAGGCTCGCGATGCCCCAGAACACGACGGAGCCGAGCGTGGCGAGCCACAGCGGCCGGTCGCTGCGTAGCGTGCGCCACGCCGCGGGCACGACGACGCGGAACGGTTCCGCGGCGCCGCTCGCGTTCACCTTGGGCAGCATGAACGCGGCCCCGAACCCGAGCGCAGCGAGGACCGTCAGCAGCGCGCCGGCCAGCCACAGTTCGGGACCGGCCCATTCCTTCAGCGCGCCGCCGCTGACGGTGCCGAGGATGATCGCGAGGAAGCTCGCGGCCTCGAGCTGTCCGTTCGCCGCAGTCAGCCGGTCGTGCGGCAGGATCTCGGGCAGGATGCCGTACTTCGCAGGCGAAAACAGCGCACTCGTCGCCCCCATGCCCGCGAGCACGGCGAGCGGCAGCCAGCCCGTCGGCGCGACGGTCAGGGCCAGCGTGCCGAGCGCCATCAGCGCGACCTCGACACCCTTCGTCCACACGACGATCGAACGCTTGCCGACGCGGTCGCCGAGCGCCATCGCAGGCAATGAGCCCAGCATCATCGGCAGCGTGAACACGACCATCGCAAGCGTCGCGGCCCATTGCTTCGCGGCCTCGTCGCCAGCCTGCGCGGCCCCGATGGCCAGCAGCACGACGATCATCTTGAACGCGTTGTCGTTGAACGCGCCGAAGAACTGCGCCACGAGCAGGCCGAGCAGCGGAGAACGGGTGGCGGCAGAGGGCGCGGGAGCGTTCGACATTAGGGGACCTGGTTCGACTGGGAGTATCGCCGTTTTGCGCCGCTTCTCCTGACCCAGTTGTGGCGGAATGGCACGGCGAGGGGAGTTCTGACTAGAGTGCCCGCCATGCGACGCGCGCTGGCCCCGGTTTTCCTCTCGACGCTGCTCGCCGCCCAGATGCCGGACGACGCCTGGAACGCGCTGCTGCAGCAGCGCCGCGCGGCAGGCGAGGACCTGATCGAGCTGCGTTACCGGCGCGACGACCACGGCGTGTTGGAAGTGCGGTCGTGCGAGGGCGGCGCGATCCCGTTCCAGCCGATGCTGCCGATCGACGCTCCGTTCAAACAGAGCACGTACGCGAGCCGCGCGAGCGCCCTGCTGCTGCTGTTCGCGCACGGCCCGCAGGGCCTGCTCGGCAACACCGACGCCGAGCGACACCTGCGCCGCGCCGGGATCGAACCGGGCGCCGTGGCGTTGCGGCAATTCCTGCTCACGCCGATCTCCACGGTGGATCCGGTGCTCGCGCGCGTCGAGCTGCTCGACCGGCTCGTGGCGATCGAATGGTTGCAGCGGGGCAAGCACGAAGGTGCGGTCGCCGAGCTCACGGCGCTGAGCAAGCGTGCGGACACGCCGCCGCTGCTGCAGAAACGTGCTCAGGTGGCGCTGGCGGCGTTCCACCGGCGGCCGGCCCCGGCGCGACAGCGGCTCGCGCCCGAGAACCTGCTGCTGCCCGTGACCGCCGACGCCTACGTCGTGCTCGACCACGCGCTGCTGCCGGACTTCACGCCGATGACGGCCATCGCGCGGCGCGTCGCCATCGACCGGTCCTACCGCGTCGTCGAGGCGTTGAAAGCGCCGACGCCCGACGACCTCTACTGGGGTCAGTATCTGGCCGATCTGACCGGCGAGTTCCCGTTCGAAGTCGTCCGGCGCTACGGCAGCATGCGGTTCGACCACACCGTGGCTGCGATCGTGCTGCAGGACCTCGGGCGATCGCTCGGCTGGAACGTCCAGACGGCAGGCGAATTCGAGCCCGAGCAGTTCGCCGCCTCGATGGCGGAGCTCGCCGGATTCATGCAGACCGAGATCCCGGTCACGCGGCAAGGAGACGAAGTGCACGCGGTCACGCGCGAGGGCGACGTGGCGATCGGCGCTTCCTCGTTGCGCACGTGGAGCAAGGGCATGGCCGGCCGCGCGAAGCCCGAGCTCGCTCGCGAACTGCTGGCCGAAGGCCCGGCGATCCGCGTCGTCGTGCCGCCCACGTCGAAAGCGTGGCTCTTGCTCGCAGCTCTCGAGCTGCCTGCCGGACGCGCCGAGATCACGGTGTCGTTCGGCGAAGAGCCCCGGCTGTGCCTGTCGTTCACGGCGCGCGACGAAGACGAAGCCGCGGCGTGGGCCGAGCGGCTGACCAGGCTGCAGGCCGAGCAACTCGAGCGGCTGCGCGCGTGGACCGAGGTGCAGAAGGGAACGGCGGAGCTGCAGCCCGTGCTCGACGCGATCACGGCGGCGAAGGTCACGACCGACGGCGCGCGCGTCGACGCGGTGTTGACGAGCAAGACCATCGGCTGGCCGGCCTTCGAGGCGCTGCGCAAAGCGATGCGATGACCACGAGTGTGACCGGCGTGAGCAGGCGTACGAGATGGCAGCGCGTGATCGCGGCGTTGCGGATCGGGCGCGTCGATCCGCAGCAACAGTTGCTGTTCGAGTTCCGCCGCATCTGGATCGTGGCGCCGTGGGCGCAGGTCGTGCTCGTCGTCGCGCTGTTCGTGACGATGGTGTTCGCGACGCACGCCGAGTTCGTGGCCAAGGGCACGGTGTTCGGTTATGCGGGCCCGGGCTTCAACGCGCTGGTCTGCCCGATCTACGAGGAGCTGATCTTCCGCGGTTGGATCCTCGCGATGCTCGTGCGCAGGCATCCGAACTGGGTGGCGATCGCGGTGTCGTCCTTGCTGTTCGGCATCCTGCACCTGCGCAACATCTACTGGCTCGACGCCGCGCGCCTCGCCGGCAACGTCGCGTACGCGGGTCTCGTGATCGGTCCGCTGCTCGGCTACGTGGCGCTGCGCTGCCGTTCGGTCTGGCCAGCCGTGATCCTGCACTACCTGAACAACCTCGGCTACTACCTGCGGACCGACGTGTGACTCGCGCGAGCGCGGGCCGGCGAGCATGATGGCTGCATGTCCCGCCACCTCGCACGGCTGATTCTCGCCGCCCTCGCCACCTTCTTCGCGCCAGCCGCGGCACAAGAGCCGCTCGCGTTCGTCGGCGGCACCGTCTACACGGGCGACGACACGCCGCCGCTCACCGACGCCATCGTGCTCGTGGCGAACGGGGTGATCACCGCAGTGGGCCCGCGCGCGGGCACTGTGGTCCCCGCGGGATCCCGCGTCGTCGACGTCAAGGGCCGCTTCCTCACGCCGGGCCTCGTCGACACGCACGTGCACTACTCGCAAACGGGCTGGGCCGACGGCCGGCCCGACGCGCGCGACGCGCGCGCCGAGTTCCCGTACGAAGTGGCGATGGCCGAGAACGCCGCGCATCCCGAGCGTTACCACCTGGCCTTCCTGCACAGCGGCGTCACGGCCGTCTTCGACGTCGGCGGTTACCCGTGGACGCGAACGCTCGGTGCCGCGACCGAGCACTCGAGCCGCGCGCCGCACGTGGCCGCTGCGGGCGCCTTGCTCGCGACCTACGACCCCAAGCTGCTGACGCTGCCGGACCAGAGCCAGTTCGTGTTCCCGAACGACGCCGACGACGCGCGGCGTTTCGTACGGCTGCACAAGGCGTTCGGCAGCGCGGCGGTCAAGTTCTGGTTCATCGACAGGGACAAGACGGCCGAAGAGCTCGCGCCGATCGTCATGGCCGCCGGCGACGAGGCGCAGCAGCAGGGCCTGCCGTTGATCGTGCACGCGACGACGCTCGCCACCGCGCGCATCGCCGTCGATGCCGGCGCGCACCTGCTCGTGCACAGCGTGGAGGACAAGGAGGTCGACGACGCGTTCGTCGCCGCGGCGAAGCAGAAGGGCACGTTCTACTGTCCGACGCTGACCGTGCGCGACGGCTACCTGCAGCTCCATTCCGCCAAGATCAGCGACGAGGTCCGCAGCCAGCTCGATGCCGTGCACCCGAGCGTGAAGGAGCGCGTGCTGAGGACCGAGGACAAGGAGCTGCGCGCCAAGGTCAATTCGCTCGCAATCGAAGGCATACAGAAACGCTTCGACCTGCAGCGCACGACCATGGCCAAGAATCTGATGAAGCTGCGCGCCGGCGGCGTGCCGATCGTGATGGGCACCGACGCGGGCAACCCGCTGACGCTGCACGGCCCGTCGGTCTTCGTCGAGATGGAAGCGATGCAGACGGCCGGCATGAAGGCCGCGGAAGTCGTGGTCGCTTCGACGCGCGACGCCGCCGCCGCGATGGGGCGCGGCAAGGACCTCGGCCGCATCGCACCGGGCTTCATCGCCGACCTGCTCGTGCTGACGCAGGATCCGGGCGCCGATGCGCGCGCGTTCCGTTCGCTCGTCCAGGTCTGCCGCGGCGGCCATCTGCACGAGCGCTCGGCACTGCTGCCGCGCTGACGAGCCTGCGCGGCCCTGATCAGAACACGCTGATCCAGAGCCCCGGCGACGCGGACCAGCCCGACGGCGTTATGCCGAGCATCTGCGCGAAGATGTGGAGTGACGCGAGGCCAGGGTCGTTCGGGATCGGCAGCGGCGTGGTGGATCGCAGTTGTGGCGGCACCAGCGCGTGGATGCGCACCGTGCCCGGATCGAGCAGCAGGGTGATTCCCAGCGGCGGCACCTGCAACGGCGGCGGCGTCGCCTGACCGAGTGAGAGACAGAGCAGGCCAAAGTCGGCGCCGGGGCTCGAGTCGAGTGAGAGCGAGAACGAGAGATTGCCGACGTTCGGTCCGCCACCGGGGTTCGCGGTGGTCACCCAGGTCAGCGTGTTGGCGCCGGGCGGGTAGCTCGGCTGCCCGTAGGTGGATAGCGCGGGGCGCAGGGCGATGCCCGAGATTCCGAGTCCGCAGTTGGCCACGAGACCTGGGGCACCATAGAGGCCGGCCCCGAGAGGAGAGCTGCGGTACACGTTGCCGGTGGTGTCATCTCCGACCAGCATGTCGCCGGTCGGCAGGTCGACAGCCAGGCCATTGGCGTCGGCGATTCCCGAGCCACCCCAACTCGCCACGATGGCACCCGTGCCGACGTCGATCGCGTGCACGACGTTGGTCGTCCCGTTCAGCAAACCGACGCCCGCCAGCAGCCCACCATCCGCGGCGAACGCCAGCTGCAGCAGGGCGTCTGGAACAGTCGTCAGCAGCACCGGCATGGCCGGCGAAGGCCCGCTCAGCGGAACCCGATAGACGAAGGAAGTGTAGAGACCGCCGCTGTAGATGAACCTTCCGAGGTAGGCGAACTGACCCTGAGCATCGACCGCCAGCGCGTTCACGGTGCCGCTCATGGTCCCGCCGACGGGGATCGGTACGACGGTACCCGGCGTCCCCGGTGGTCCCAGGCGCGGACGCACCCACCCCAGCTGAGCACCCGCGAGCGGCCCGGAAGCCATCCACTGACCACGATTGGTGACCAGGATGTCGCCGCCGACCCACGCCATCTGGTCTGTCCAGCCAATCGCGCCAGCGATGCCGAGGTTGTAGGCGGCGATCGAGGTCGCGACCGTCCCGGTCAGCGTTACCACGTGCACGTCGACGGGCAGATTCGCGGGCGTGTGGGTCCCGACGACGACGTCGCCCGTGGCCGAGTCGACGAGCACGGCGGCCGCGCCGGTCGCAGTCGTGAGTCCGAACCCGCTGATCTGCGGCGGGAGGCCGGTTATCGTCTGCGGGGCGCCGACCAGCGGATGGAACATGACGAGCCCGCCGGTCACTACAGAGCCGTATGAGTAGCGGGAAGCGACCGCCCAGCCGCGCGGAACCTGGGCAGCCGCGGCAGAGACGATGGCGAGCGACGCGAGACAACGTACCGACAGATGCATGTGCGACCTCCTCGTTGTCCACTGCAATGCAAAGGGGTGCACGAGGTCTCGCGTGCCTTGGAAATCTGTGCATTGCCCTGGCAGGCGGGCGGTCCGAACCTGCGTGCTTGCAGCAGCACCCTGCCGGCCCGGTTTGGAAGCCAGGAAAGGTCTCCGGAACCCTGACCGCGCTGGATCAGCGCCCCCGTTCCACCAGCTTTTCGTACTCCTCCAACGCCGCCCGCAGATTCGGCCGATCCGCCAGCTCCACGGCCCGCCGCTGCTCGGCCAGCGCCTTCCGGTAGTCGCCGCGCCAGTAGTGCACACGCGCGAGCGTGTCGAGCCGGTTCGCATCCGGCTTCGGCAACACGGAGAACGACGCCGTGATCGCCCGCTCGGCGAGGTCGAGGTCGCGCGGAAGGTCGGTGACCCCGGGGTCGACGATCGCCCACGCGATTCCGTTCAGGGCGCGCGCGTCGCCGGTCGCGATCGCGTTCTCGACGATCTGCCTGCCGGCCCCCGCTGCGCCGGCGAGGTCGCCCTTCTTCAGCAACTCCAAATAGCGCCGGATCGACAAGCGCATGCGCGCCCGAGTGGCGAGCCCGTTTGCATCCGGCTTCGGCTGCAAGGAGAACGACGCCGAGACCGCCCGCTCGGCGAGGTCGAGGTCGCGCGGCCGGTCGGCGACCGTGGGATCGACGATCTCCCAGGCGATGCGGTTCAGGGCGCGGTCGTCGCGGATCGCGATCGCGTTCTCGACGATCTCCTTGCCGGCTGCCGCTGCGCCGGCGAGGTCGCCCTTCTTCAGCAACTCCAGATAGCGCCAGATCGACGGCGTGCCCGACTCGACGCGCGCCAACTTCTTGCGCGCGATCGCGAGCAAGGTCGCCGCGTCCGTAGGCCACGTCTGGATCGCGCCGTCGTCACCGGCGGTCAGCAGCATCCTGCTGTCGTCGGTGAACAGCACGGCGTTCACGACGTTGCCGCTGTCGCCACGGTCGTGACCGCGAAGCACGGCGACGGTTGCCCATCTGCTGGTGTCCCAGAGCCGCGTCGATCCGTCCGCGGCCCCCGTGGCGAGCCAGCGGCCATCCGGTGACCATGCGATCGCTACGACGGTGGCGTCATGCCCCTGGAGCGGCGACACCGGCAGTTCGACGGGCTCGCCCTGGTCAGGGAGTCTGAAGACGCGCACGAGGTGGTCGCCGCCGCCCGCTGCGAACAGCCGCTCGTCGGGTGCCACGGCCAGTGCATGGAACCAGCTGTTGTCGAGGCCCGTCGCCACGTCGTGCCGCAGCCGCCCCTGGCTGTCCCAGATTGCGATCCGGCCGCCCCAACCGGCTGCGAGCACGAGGCCGCGCCGAGTCCCGTGCGCCATTGCGCGCACCACCCCGGGGTTCCACTTCTGCCAGACCTCGTGCGTCCGCCCGTCGGCGGCATGGACCCAAACGTCGCGCCCCCCCATGCCGCCGACAGCGAGCCGGCCGTCGGCGAGCCAGGTGGCGGAGCACCCGGGCCCATGCAATCCTGGTGCAGGCGCGGAGAACAGCGGCCTGCCGGTCGCCAGGTCGTAGACGCGTGCGATGCCGCCGCTGGCCACGGCCAGCCGCTGTCTGGTGTCGTCCAGGGCAAAGCCGAACCCTTGACCGCAGTCTCCGGTGTCCAGGCTGCGGAGCTGCTGTCCATGCAGGTCCCAGATCCTCGTGCCGTCACTGGAGGTACTGAGGATCGAGCCATCGGCGAGCT
>Ga0075428_100000583_pt1 | contig 37293 bp, 41 predicted proteins | sample RhiMetdeltSRZDD2_FD_75291 | JGI IMG/M metagenome (GOLD analysis project Ga0075428, IMG submission 75291) | Populus rhizosphere microbial communities from Tennessee, USA - Rhizosphere MetaG P. deltoides SRZDD2 | ecosystem: Host-associated > Plants > Roots > Rhizosphere > Soil | place: USA... | reverse complement strand
GGTCCCGCAGGAGAGCGTCTCCCCTTCCACGCCGCGCTCCCAGGTGCGGACGTGGATCCGCCCGCGCGCGTCGCGCTCGACGAGATCGACGTTCGCTCCCTCCGCTCCGAGGCGCGCCTCCGCGCGGAGCCCCGGCGCGTGCCGCTCCAACGGGAAGGTGGCGAGAGAGGCGGCGGGGAAGACGACGTGCGGGACACCGGCGCGGATCCAGCGCCCGGAGAACGACCGTCCCGCGGAGGCGAGCTCGATCGGCCCGCGGTCCTCGGGCGGAGGAAGGATGACGCTGACCCGAGCTCCGGTGACCGTCGCCGGGACCTCCCCCGCGGCCGTCACCAGCGTCATCGACGCGGCGGCCATGCCGCGGCGGACGGCGTAGCGCGCCGCGCAGCGACTGCCGTTCCCGCAGAAGGCCTCGCTCCCGTCCGCGTTCAGATAGAGCATCGACACGCGGCCGGGGCCCGCGGGCGCGACGACGAGGACGCCGTCCGCGCCCACCGACATCCCGCGCCGGCAGACCGTCCGAACCCAGACCCCTCGCTCGCCGGGGAGCGCACCCCACGCCTCCTCGTCGAGCACGATGAAGTCGTTCCCGGCGCCCGACATCTTGGTGAAGCGCAGCGCGCGGCTCACGGCGTCTCCACCGGCGCCGCGGGCTCGCGCGCCATCTGGATCTCGACCTCGTCCGAAGGGGCGCTCTCGTTCGGGGGCTGGGCCCGGTCGAGCGCGGTCACGCGGTAGCGCGCCGACGCGCCGGGGGGGACTCCCGGATCGAGGAACGAGGGCTGGCGGACGATCTCCGGATCGAGACGCGTCCATCCGGCGCCGTCCAGATTGCGATAGACGTGGTAGCCGTCGAGGTCCCTCTCGGTTCCGGGGTTCCACAGGAGCCGCGCCGCGCTTCCTTCCTGCACGACGACGAGGCCGGTCGGCGGCGCCGGGGCGAACCGGTCCGAGGCGTCGACGTGCACCTCGGGGGAGGACACGCTCTCGTGATAGGGGGCGCCTTCGACCGCGACCGTACGCACGACGTAACGATAGGCTGCTCCGGCGGTGACGGTCTCGTCGAGAAAATCCGTGGACCGGAGCGGCTGCTCGTTCAGGGGCGCTTCCGCGAGCGGCCCTCCGATCGGTCCGCGGTACACGTTGTAGCCGGCGCCGCCTCCCGTCTCCGGCGGCTCCCAGGTCAGCCGGACCCCTCCGGCGCTCGCCTCACCGGTCGTCGCGCGAGGCGGGCCGACCGCAGGAACCATCACGAGGTCCGGCGCGACGACGAGCGGCGAAGGACGCCCCTTCGCGTCGAGCACGCGCACGCCGTACCGCAGCGTCCAGCCGAGCCCCCCGTTGGCGAGCGACGAGAGCGACGGATCCGCGACGGCCAGCCGGTCCCCGGGCTTCGCGTGCTCCGCGGAGACCGACGCGACGGGCTCGCCGCGGACGCGGAAGGCCTCGGGATCGGCCTGCGGGGTCACTCCCGGCGGAAACCCGACGCGAACGATCTCCGTGCGCGCCACCGCCTGGCTGCCCGCGGTGCCGCGCGGGCTCGGCACGGTCAGCGCGATCTCCGAGCGATCGCCGATCTGGCGGGCCGTCACGCCGCCGGCGGGAAGCGGACCGTGAGGGGCCGGGGGCCGGAGCGGACCGGTCTTCCCGCACGCGAGCAGCCCCGCGGCAACAGCGAGGGCGACGGCAGGTCCTGCGGCGGAAAAACCGCTGCGCGGCAACGGGATCCTCCCAAAGCCGCCAGTGTAGCGCCAAGGTACGGAGCGACGGTGGAGTATCCTGCGTTCCGCGTGCGCGCCGGTCGCGCCTGAGGTCTCCCATGCGTCTCGTCGTTCCGGTTCTGCTCGCATCGATCGCCTCGCTCGCTCCGGCCGCGGAGCCGTCGACGGCGGCGCCGCCGGCGCCGGCGGCCGACAGCTTCGAGCTGACCATCGGCGGCGAGCGCTTCGCGACGGAGGAGCTCCGGCGGGTCGCCGGCCCCGAGGGGACGACGCTCGAAAGCAAGCTGACGATGACGGGGCCCGTCGGCCCCGGCGGCGTGCTGTCGCAGCAGGCGAGGCTCGCGCCCGACGGGCACCTCGTCTCCTACGTGCTCGACGTCGACGTTCCCGGTCAGCAGGTCGTGCTCAAGGCGAGCGAGGCCAAGGACGCCTACACGATGTCCGTCACCCCCAAGGGCGCCGCGGCGGCGGCTCAGTCGAAGGACGTCCCCGCGAAGGCTCCGGCGATCCTGCTCGACAACACCTTCGCCTCCCACCTCGATGGGCTGACGCGCGGCCTGCTCGATCTCGCCGCCGATCAGGAGCGTGCGTTCACGGCGGTCGTTCCGCAGATCATGCAAGCGATTCCCGCGACCGTGCGGCGCGGCCCGGACGCCACGGGCACGCTCGCCGGCGCTCCGGTGGCCACGCGAACCTACCGGATCGTGCTTGCGAACATCTCGATGGATCTCGTGTCGCGCGGCACCGACGGCGCGCTCCTGCAGGCCGCGGTCCCGATCCAGCGGCTGATTCTCAAGCGCGCGGGGTACCAGGCCGCGGCGCCGCCCCCGTCCGCGAAGGGGGAGGCTCCGGCGCTCGACCCGCGCGAGCGCGCCACGGAGGTGGCCGGAAAGGCCGGCGCCCTTCCGGCGATCCTGCTCGTCCCGAAATCGGACGCGCCCCTGCCTGCGGTTCTCTTCCTCTCCGGTTCGGGGCCGAACGATCGGGACGAGACGATCGGCCCGAACAAGCCGTTCGCCGACATCGCCCGCGGCCTCGGCGATCGGGGGATCGCCTCGCTCCGCTTCGACAAGCGCACGTTCGCCATTCGCGACCGGGAGAAGCTCCGCGACGTGCGGCTCCGGGACGAGTACTACGACGACGCGAGCGCCGCGCTCGCGCTGCTCCGCGCCACGCCGGGTATCGACACCAAGCGCATCGTCGTGGTCGGGCACTCCCTCGGCGCCATGGTCGCCCCGAACGTGGCGGGCGAGGGCTCGGGGGTGCTGGGGATCGTGATGATGGCGCCGATCGTGCGGCCGATGGACGCGGCGATCGTGGATCAGATGGAGTTCGGCGCGAAGCTGACCGGCCGGAGCCCCGAGGAGATCGCCGAGCAGACGAAGGACCTGAAGGCCGCTTTCGCCAAGGTCAAGGACCCGGCGAACCCCTCGCCCCCGGCGATCATGGGCGCCTCCGCGGCCTACTGGCGCGAGATGCTCGCGCTCGACGTGCCGAAGCTCGTGCGCGAGTCCAAGCTCCCGATCCTGGTCCTGCAGGGGGACAAGGACTACCAGGTGCGCAAGGACGCCGACTTCAACCTCCTCCAGTCGAGCGTCGGGGAGGCGGGCGGCCGCGTGCGCTACCGGAGCTTCGCCGGGCTCAACCATCTCTTCATGAAGGTCGAGCGCGAATCGACCGGCGCCGAGTACGGCATGCCGGGGCGCGTCGAGCCCACGGTGATCGCCGCGATCGCGGACTGGGTGCTCACCCGCTGACGCCGCGCCGTCTTCCGTGGAGGACGTGACGCGGCCGCTCCGTCCTCCGTCGCGGACTGCCCCTCCGGATTCCCCGCCTTTTTCGCGGCGCGTGGCGCTGGCCCGCAACTCGCTAGCCTCTGCGGCGTGAGGTGGTCCCGGAGGCTCCGATGAAAACCCAGCTCTCGCTCGGCAAGATCGCTCGTCACGCGATCCTCGCGTCGATCCCGGCGGTGGCGCTCCTCGCGTCCACCGGCGACGCCGAGGCGCGCTCGCGTCACACGTACCGCTCGCATCGCCAGGTCGCCTGCGCGCCGCGGGCCTACTACGGCGGGTACAGCGTCGTCCGGCGTCCCGTCTATCGCGTGCGCCGCCCGTACGTCCCGCTCCAGGTCTACGCCCCGCCGGTGTACTACGTGCCGGGGCGGTACATCTATGATCCGTACTATGGCGCTCCGGCGGGGTTCATCGACATCGGCGGCCCGCACGTCCGGGTCGCCATCGCGTTCTGACCTGCTTCGCGCCGCGGCCGTCGTCGCGGCGATCCTCGCCGGCGGCGCCTGCGCGCGTGCGGCGCCGCCGGCCGCATCCTCCCCCGGGGAGACGCCCTACGTCCTCGTCCTCGGCACGGCGCAGGACGGCGGGCTCCCCCACGCAGCCTGCACCTGTGACCATTGCGACGCCGCGCGCCGCTCCCCCGACCGGCGCCGCGCCGTCGCCTCCCTCGCGGTCGTGGTTCCCGCGACCGGCCGCCGCTACCTCGTCGACGCCGGCCCCGACCTGCGCGAGCAGCTCGATCGGCTGCCGCTGGTGGGGGCGCATCGCGCGGGCGGTGTGGATCGCGCGCCGGTCGACGGCGTCGTGCTCACGCACGCGCACGTCGGCCACTACCTCGGGCTCGCGTTCTTCGGCTTCGAGGCCGTCCACACGTCGAGGCTCCCCGTCCACGCCACGCCGCGCATGGCGGCCTACCTGCGCTCGAACGGCCCTTGGAGCCGTCTCGTCTCCCGCGAGGAGATCGATCTCCGCGAGCGGACGCCCGGTGAGACGTTCGAGCTGGACGCGGGGGTCCTCGTCACCCTCTTCCCGGTACCGCACAGGGACGAGGATTCGGACACGGTTGGCCTGCGGATCCAGGGGCCGGCGCGGACGATCGTCTATGTCCCCGACACCGACGGCTGGGGCGCCTGGGTCCCGCCGCTGCGAGAGGTCCTCTCGACCTGCGACGTCGCCCTCCTCGACGGGACCTTCTACGCCGCGGACGAGCTCCCCGGGCGCGATCCGTCCAAGATCGGCCATCCGATGATTCCCGCGACGATGGACCTGCTGCAGGGCGACGTCCGCGGCGGCCGGCTGACCGTCCTTTTCACGCATCTCAATCACTCCAACCGCGCTCTGGACGCCGATGGGGCCGCGCTGCGCGAGATCCGGCGGCGCGGATTCGGGGTGGCCGCCGACGGCCAGCGCATTCCGCTGTGACCGCCGTCACACGGCGGGCCCCCGCGGCGCACCCATCCGCGACCACGATGGAAGCGGCGCTGGAAGAGCTTCACGCGGAGAGCTTCGGCTGGGCCCTCGCGTGTTGTGACCGGGACCGGACGCTGGCGGAGGACGTGTTGCAGGCGGCTTACGTGAAGGTGCTGGACGGGCGGGCGGTTTTCGAAGGGCGCTCGAGCCTCAAGACGTTCCTGTTCGGCGTGATCCGCCGGACCGCGATGGAGCACCGCCGCGCCCGCTGGCTCGACGCCGGCGGACTGCTCCGCCGCTTGGTGGCGCCGCCGAGCGTCGCCGTCGTCGCGGATCCCGAGCTCGAGGTCCTCTCCGACGAGCGGTCGCGAGCGCTCGCCGGCGCCCTCGAGCGGCTCTCTCGCCGCCAGAAGGAAGTCCTTCACCTCGTCTTCTACCAGGACCTCACGCTCGACGAGGCGGCGTCGCTCCTCGGCATCGCGCCGGGATCGGCCCGGCGTCACTACGATCGCGGGAAGGCGCGCCTCCGCCGCCTCCTCGGCGAGGACCGGCGCGGATGAGCGAGGACGATCGCGATCTCCGCGACCGCTTCGTGCGGCTGCGCCGGCACGACGCCGGCCGGACGCCCGCCTTCCGCGCGGTGCTCGAGCGCTCGTCGCGGCCGCGCGTCCCGCTCGCTCTCGCCGCCGCGGGACTCGCGGCGGTCGTGCTCGCCGCGCTCCTCCTCGCCCGCTGGCCGCGTACGGCCCCGGCCCACGACGTCGCGCTCGCCCAGGCCCGGGCGCTCTCCTCCTGGACCGCGCCCACGGACGGCCTCCTCGAGCTCTCCGTCCTCGAGATCCCCGATTCGCTTCCCAATCTCTCGCTGACGTCGTTGGCGATCCCCGAGCTGACGACGCCGGCGACGACCTCAGGAGACTCCCGATGAGACGCCTCTTGACCTTGGCCTCGATCCTCCTCCTCGCCACCGCCGTCGCGGCGGCCCCCACCCCCGCGCCGGGGCCCGGTCCGACGCCGCGCGGCATGCACGGCCACCCCGGCGGCCCGGGAATGATGGGCCCGATGGATCGCAACCTCTTCCCGCCGGACCTGCTCCTCTCGAATCAGATCGCGCTCGGTCTCAGCGCGGAGCAGATCGCCGCGATCAAGAAGCTCGTCGGCGAGACGCACACCCGCGTCCTCGACGTCCAGACCGATCTGAACCGCGTGACCGAGCAGCTCCACGACACGCTCGCGTCGCCTCGGGTGGACGAGACGGCCGCCCTCGGCTTCGCCGGGCAGGCGATGGACCTCGAGAAGCAGATCAAGACCGCGCACCTGACCCTGATGGTCCGCACGAAGAACCTGCTCACCGCCGACCAGCAGGAGAAGGCGCGCGCGCTGATGCCGGAGCGCGGGGAGATGCGCCGCACTCCGGAGGCCGACTAACCCCTCCGGCGAAGCGCGATCCGCGCGTCCACGACGAACGACGCGGCCCGATCCGGCGTCACGATCAGCGGGTTGAGGTCGAGCTCGGCGATCGCGTCGTCGAGGTCGCCGACGAGCTGCGAGAGGCGGAGGAGGCTCTCCTCGAGGAACGTCAGATCGACGGCCTCCTCCCCTCGCGCGCCGGCGAGCAGCGGATAGCCCTTGATCCTCCGGATCATGGCGCCGGCGTCGACGTCGGTGAGCGGGTGAAGGCCGACCGCGACGTCCCGCATGACCTCGACGAAGATCCCGCCGAGCCCGAACATCAGCAGCGGCCCGAACTCGGTGTCGCGCGCCATTCCGAGGATCGTCTCCCTCCCTCCGGTGACCATCTTCTGCACCTGAACGGCGAGATCCGGCCGGCCGGGTCGGAGCCGCGCGACCACGTCGTCGAAGGACCGTGACACGTCCTCGTCCGTGCAGAGGTCCACGACGACCCCCGCGACGTCCGACTTGTGGGACAGCCCTTCGGCGACCGCCTTGAGCACGACCGGGTACCCCAGAGCGCGCGCAGCGGAGAGGGCCTCCGCGCGCGTCGCGGCGATCCGCGAGGGGGCGAGGGGGATCCCGTAGGCGGCCAGGACCTCGGCGACCTCCGGAGGCGAAAGAAGCGTACGCCCCGCGGAGCGCGCCGCATCGATCGCGGCCCTCGCACGCGGAGCGTCGGAGGGGAACGTCACCTCGCGGCCGACCGGGCGGTCGCGAAGGGTCCGGTAGCGGACGAGGCCGGCCATCGCGGCGGCCGCGCTCTCCGGGAACCGATAGACCGGGACCCGCCGGCCGCGCAGCCACGCGACCCCCTCGTCGCTCCGCTGCTTGCCCATGAACACCGACAGGACCGGCTTCTCGCCCCCCGCCGCCTCCGCGATCGCGCGCGCCACTTCGTACGCGTCGATCATGATCGGCGAGACGAAGATCGCGATGATCCCGTCCACTCCCGGATCGCTCCCGACGAGCGCGAGCGCCGCGCGGTAACGCGACGCATCGGCGCTCGCGATCATGTCGACGGGGTTGGCGAGGGCCGCCTCCGGCGGGAGCGCGCGGGCCAGGCCGTCCTTCGTCCCGGGGGCGAGCTCGGCCACTTTCAGCCCCGCCGCGACGAGGGCGTCCGTGCACAGGATCCCCGGCCCCCCCGCGTTCGTGACGATCGCGATCCGGTCGCCGCGCGGGACCGGCTGGCTGGCGAGCGCCTGCGCGAGCGTGAACATCTCCTCCATCGAGCCGACGCGGATCACCCCGCATTGCTCGAGCACGGTGTCGGAGGCGACGTCGACGCCCACGATCGATCCCGTGTGGGAGGAGGCCGCCCGCGCCCCTTGCGCGGTGCGCCCCGCCTTCACGGCGATGACCGGCTTCCTGCGCGTGACGCGCCGCGCGAGGGCGGTGAAATTCCTGGGGTTACCGAACGACTCGAGGTACATCAGGATCGCCTCGACGTCGGGGTTGTCCTCCCAGTACTCGAGCAGATCGTTCCCCGAGACGTCGGTCTTGTTCCCCATCGACACGAACATCGCGACCCCCAGACCCGTGTCCACCGCGTCTGCGAGGATCGCCTCCCCGAGCGCCCCCGACTGCGAGACGAAGCCGATGTTCCCCCGCGTCGGCGGCGTCGCCGCGAACGTCGCGTTGAGCCGGACGCCCGGCTCCGTGTTGACGACGCCCATGCAGTTCGGCCCCACCATCCGCATCCCGTGCGTCGCGAGCGCCGCCGCGAGCCGGGCCTCGAGAGCCGTCCCCTCGCCCCCCGTCTCCTTGAACCCCGCCGTGATGACGACGAGCCCGCGCACGCCCTTCCGGCCGCAGGCCTCGACGACCGGGAGGACGCGCTCCTTCGGCACCGTGATCACCGCGAGATCGACCGGTCCGGGGACGTCCTCGACGGAGGGGAAGCAGCGGATCGAGTGGATCGACTCCGCGAACGGATTGACCGGGTACACCGGCCCCGTGAACCCGAACCCCACGAGGTTCGCGAGGATCTCGCGGCCGATCGTCTGCCGCTCCCGCGAGGCCCCGACGACGGCGACCGATCGCGGGCGGAAGATCGGGTCGAGGGAGCGCGTCATGAGAGGCGAACGATACAATCGTTCGCGGCCATGCACGTGATCCTCTGGCGCTTCCGCGCGCGCTCGGGCCTCGAAGCGAGGTTCGAGGCCGAGTACGGCACCGAGGGGGCGTGGGCCCGGTTCTTCGAAGGCGCACCGGGCTTCCTCGGCACGGAGCTCATGCGGGGCTCCGACGGCCGTTACCTGTCGATCGATCGATGGGCGTCGAAGGCGGACTACGACTCCTTCCGCGCGGCGCGCGCGGCGGCCTACGCGGAGATCGACGCGCGCTGCGAGGCGCTCACCGCGGAGGAGACGTTCCTGGGGGCCCTCGAGGCGTGAGCGTCGAGCGGATCCGGGCCGACTTCGACCGCATCGCAAGCCTTGCGTCCCCCGACGACGAGGAGGACGGGCTCTACCACGCCTTCCTGCTCGCGCGTCTGCCCGAGAGGATCGGGGCGGCGCTCGACGTGGGATGCGGGACGGGAGCGTTCGCGAGGAAGCTCGCGGCGCGCGCCGCGCGCGTGGAGGCGATCGATCTCTCTCCCGAGATGATCCGCGTCGCCTCCTCCCGCTCTCCGGGATTGCCGCACCTCGCATTCCGCGAGGCGGACGTGAGCGCGATGGCGCTCGCGCCCGCGTCGTACGACGCGATCGCCACGCTCGCGACCCTCCATCATCTCGACGCCGACGCCGTCGTGCCGCGCCTCGTGAGCGCGCTCCGCCCCGGCGGGACGCTCGCGATCCTCGATCTGCTCGCGGTCGTCCTGCCTCGCGAGATCCCGAGGACGGCGGCCGCGATGGTCGTCTCCCGCTGGCGACGATGGCGCGCGACCGGCCGCGTGCGAAAGGACCGCGAGACCGCGCGCGCCTGGAGGGAGCACGGCCGGAACGACGTGCTGCCGACCTGGCCGGAGGCGCGCGCGATGCGGGATCGCCTGCTCCCCGGCGGCCGGCTCACGCGGCATCTGCTCTGGCGCTACTCGATCGTGTGGACCAAGCCCGTGGGATGACCTGGGTCGGGGTCGCGGGCTGGGACTACCCCGACTGGAACGGGATCGTCTATCCCGCCGGGAGCTCGCGCGGGTTCGACCGGCTCGTCCGCCTGGCCCGGTTCGTCGATCTCGTCGAGGTCAACGCGACGTTCTACCGGCCGGTGCGCCCGCAGGTGGCGGCGAGCTGGGTGCGTCGCGTGTCGCGATACCCGGGCTTCCGCTTCACGGCGAAGGTCCACCGATCCCTGACCCACGAGCCGTGCGACGACGCCCCGGCCGCCGCGGCCTCGACGCTGGAGGGGCTGCGGCCGCTCCGGGAGGCGGGGCTGCTCGGCGCGCTCCTGGTCCAGTTCCCGCAATCGTTCCATTGGACGCCGGAGAGCCGCGAGAGGGTCGGCCGGGTGCTCGACGCGCTCGCCGGATGGCCGGCGGTCGTCGAGACGCGCCACGCGTCCTGGGACGACGACCGCGCCGCCGCCTGGATCCGCGAGCACGGCGCGGGCTGGTGCGTCGTCGATCAGCCCCGCGTCGGACGGACGGCGCCGCCGCGTCCCCGCGTCACCTCCCCCGTCGGCTACATGAGGCTCCACGGCCGGAACGAGAGAGCCTGGTTCGCGACGGACGTGGGCCGGGACGCCCGGTACGACTACCTCTATTCCGTCGACGAGCTGAAGCCGCTGGCGGACGCGGTGCACGCGATGGGCGCCCACGCCTCCGCGGTGTACGCGGTCGCGAACAACCACTTCCGCGGGCAGGCGGTGGCGAACGCCCTGCAGCTCAAGCACCTCCTCCAGGGGATCGCGCCCGAGGCGCCGGAGGAGCTCGTGGCGGTCTACCCGGCGCTGCGGGGCGTCGTCACCTCGCCGCGCGAGCGCCTCTTCTGAGCCGGCCTACGAGGAGGCCGCCTTCTTCTTCGACGCCTTCGCTTCGGCCGCGGCATCCCGCTCGGCGGATGCGGCGAGCTCGTCCCTCGCCATCGCGGCGTACTTGCTGTTCGGGTACTCCGTGACGACGCGGTCGAGCCAGACGCGCGCCTCCGCGGGCTCGGAGGAGTCCATCAGCGTCCGCCCGAGCCAGTAATAGACCTTGTCCTTCTGCCGGTAGGTCGGATAGGTCGCCAGCAGCTGCTTGAAACGCTCGCCGGCGGCCTCGTAGGACTTGCGCTTGCGGTAGAAGGTGCCGACCACGAACTCGTGCTCGGCCAAGCCGTCCTGCCCCTTCCCGATGAACTGGCGCGCGGCCCGGCCGTAGGGGGAGCTGGGCCAGCGCTTGTCCACCTCCCTGAAATCGTCGATGGCGACCTGGGTCTGCGCCTGGTCGCGCGACGCCGAGTAGATCTGCTTGACGGAGCACATCCCCGCCTGGAACTGCGCGTACGGGGCCTTCGGATGGTCCGCGTAGAGCGTGACGAAGTCGAGGTACTTCGACCGCGCCTCGATCAGCGAGAGGTCGTCGCCGAGATAGTAGGTGGCGTCGGCCAGCCCCAGACGGACCAGCGGCTCGTAGGTGGAGCGCTCCGCCTGCGTGAACTGGATCTTCTGGAGGAGCGTCTTGGCCTTCCGGAGCTGACGGCGCGCCATCGCGTCCTCGAAGCGCACGAGCGTCTGCTCGGCCGAGAGGGCCTCCGCCGTCTGCTTCTCGGCGCGCCGCTTCGACGAGCACCCGGCGCCCGCGAGGATCAGCGCCGCCGCCGCGGCCGCCGCGAGGGTGCGCGCCCCCCTCATCGATCCTCTCCGGACCCGCCCAGGCGCTCGCGAAGGCTCGCGGGGAGACGCATCGGCCTCCCGTCGCGCCCGCAACAGGCATGGACGGTGTGGCCGGTCGCGAGGAGGCGGCCGTCGGCCGCCCCTCGAACCTCGTACTCGAACCGCACGCGGACCCCCTCGGCGGCGGTCAGCCGGGTGTCGATCTCGAGCGTCTCGTCGTACCGCGCGGAGGCCTTGAAGGCCGCCGCGGCCTCGACGACCGGGAAGAACACGGCCTCGTCGTCCTCCAGCGCCCCGTAGGCGCATCCGGCCTCTCGCATCAGCTCCGTCCTCCCCAGCTCGAACCAGACGAAATAGTGCGTGTGGTGCGCGACGCCCATCCGGTCCGTCTCCGGATAGCGCACCCGCGTCGTCGTTCGCGCGCGGCGGAGCGCGCGTGGCGCCACGTCAGACACGAGGCCCCTGCACGGCGAGCTGCGCGAGCGTCCGGACCAGCGCCGCCGTGGCTCCTCGCGGGTCGCCGCCTCCGAACACCGCGGAGCCCGCGACGATCACGTCCACCCCGGTCGCCGCGACATTCGGGAGGTTCTGCGCGGTGACCCCGCCGTCGATCTCGATCCGCGTCGGCCACCCCTCTCGATCGATCCACTCCCTGAGTCGTCGCGCCTTGTCGAGCACCCACGGGATCAGCGACTGCCCGCCGAAGCCCGGGTTGACGGACATCAGGAGGACGAAGTCGGCCTCGGGGAGGATCTCGCCCAGGGTCGACAGCGGCGTCGACGGGTTCAGCACGACCCCCGCCTTCGCCCCGGTGTCCTTGATCGCGGCGAGCGTGCGCTGCAGATGCCGCGCGACCTCGACGTGGACCGAGATCATGTCGGCCCCCGCCTTCGCGAACGCCTCGACGTAGCGGTCCGGCTCCTCGATCATGAGGTGGCAGTCGACCGGGAGCTGCGTCACCCGGCGCACCGCCTGGGTCACCACGGGTCCGACGGTCAGGTTGGGGACGAAGTGACCGTCCATGACATCGACGTGGATCAGCGCCGCGCCGCCCGCCTCGACGTCCTTGATCTCGGCCCCGAGCCGCGCGAAGTCCGCGGACAGGATCGATGGTGCGAGCACCGCGCCCACTCTCGTCTCCTACTCGGCGACCGTCAGCTCGACGGGGTCGCGGCGCGCGATCGGATACCCCGACGGTGGCGACTGGCCCACGATCGTTCCCGAGCGCCCTCCGTCGGCGGGGACCTTGCGCACCGCGCCGCTCCGGAACCCGCACAGGGTGATCCATTCCTGGACGTCCCGCAACGGACGGCCGGTGAGATCGGGCATCACCCACCGCGGCGGGCGCGGGCCCTCGGAGACGAGGCGGTGCACGAGCTCTCCGGACACCGAGAGGGCGCCCCCCGACGGCGTCTGCTCGATGACTTGCCCCGCAGGGGCGTCCGCGTCGTGGACGCGCGCCTCGAACCCCGCCGCGAGCCCCTGACGGCGCAGCTCGAGCTCCGCCTGTCGCGCGGGCTGTCCGCGAAGCTCGGGAACGGCGTGGGTCTCCCCCCCGAGGCTGATCACGACCCTCACCGTCCGGCCCCGCCGCACCCGCGTCCCGGGAGCCGGGTCCTGCTGCACGATACGGTCGGTGGCGACCCCGGGATCGTGGCGCCTCTCGGCGACCTCCAGCGCCACGCCGAGCGCCCGCGCCCGCGAGGCGGCCTCGTCGGTCGCGAACCCGGTCCAGTCCGGGAGCTCGATCAGGCTCGAGCTCCTGTCGGTGCGCCACACCACGCAGAACGACGCGAGCCCCACGAGAATCGCGACGCACAGCGTCGCGAGGCCGAGGAGCACGATTCGCGCCGCACGTTTCCAGTCCATCAGAGCCTCACCCCGAGATCTCGTCCGACAGCTCGTTGCGGTCCCCCGCGCTGCGAGGGAAGTGCTCCGCGAGCCGCTCGCCGGCCTCTCCGATCGCGCGCACCAGCCCCGCGACGGGGTTTCCTTTCGCGAACTCCTCCGCCATCGCGTCGCGAAGGGCGTTCCAGAACGCTTCCCCGACCTTCGCGTGGATCCCCGTGTCTCCGACGATCGCGAACCGGCGGTCGTCGACCGCGACGTAGAACAGGATGCCGTTCCGGTCGGCGGTCGCGTCCATGCCCAGCCGGGAGAACCAGCGCCGGCCCGCCTCCATGGCGTCGACCTCGCAGCGCCGCTCGACGTGCACGCGGATCTCGCCGGAGGTGCGCTGCTCCGCGGAGCGGATCGCGGCGAGGACGCGCGACTCGTCCTCCTCGTCGAGGAGCTTGCGGAGCGGGGTTCGCCACAACGCCATCGCCGTCACCACGACCCGGAGGCGCCGCCTCCGCCCGAAAGACCGCCTCCCCCGGAGAAGCCGCCGAAGCCGCCTCCCCCTCCACCACCGCCTCCTCCCCCGAAGCCGCCTCCCCATCCGCCGCCGCCGCCGCCGAAACCGCCGGGGCCGCCCCACCAGATCGGGCCGCTCCGGTAGTATCGCCGGCGTCCACGCCGCGTCAGGCCGCTCCCCCCTTGCAGCCCGAGCAGGATGAACACCACCAGGATAGCGAGAGGGACGAGCACGGCGGCGGGCGGCACGCGCCTGCGCTTGGGCGGCGCCGCGACGTACGCGCCGCGCGTCGCCTCGATGATCCCGTCGCAGGTCGCGAGCACGCCTCCGGCGTAGTCCTTCTCCCGGAACGCGGGGAACAGCCGGTCCTCGAGGATGCGCCGCGAGAGCGCGTCGGTCAGACGGTCCTCGAGCCCGTAGCCGACCTCGATCTTCGCCCGGCGGTCGCGGACCGCGATCAGCAGGAGCACGCCGTTGTTCCGCTCCTTCTGCCCGAGCCCCCATTTCTCCACGATCCGGACGGCCAGGTCCTCGATCGCGTCTCCGTCGAGCGACGGGATGGTGACGACGACCACCTGGCTCGAGCTCTCGCGCTCGAAGTCGGCGAGGCGCCCCTCGATCGTCCGCTCCGCCTGAGGATCGAGGATCCCCCCGAAATCGTTGACCCGGGCGAGCGGCGCCGCGGGGACGTCGAACGCGAGCGCCGGCGTCGCGAGCGCGGGCGCGAGGAAGGCGCAAGCGGCGAGAGCGAGGACGCGACGGATCAGAACTTCACCTCAGGCGCGCGCTCGGCCCCCGCGTCGGCCTGGAAGAACTCCTTCGGCTTGAACCCGCGGACGCTCGCGACGATCGACGCGGGGAAGACGCGGATCGCCGTGTTGTAGGTCTGCACGGTCGTGTTGAACCGCATGCGCTCCTGCGCGATCCGGTTCTCGGTCCCCTCGAGCTGCGATTGCAGCTCGAGGTAGTTCCTGTTCGCCTTGAGATCGGGGTAGGCCTCGGCGACCGCCATCAGCCGCGAGAGCGCGCTGGACAGCTCGCCCTGCACCTGCTGGAACTGCCGGAACTTCGCCGGGTCGTTGAGGACCTCGGGGCTGACGACCATCTGGGTCGCCTTCGCGCGGGCGTCGATCACGGCCTGGAGGGTCGACTTCTCGAAGTTCGACGCCCCCTTGACCGTCTCCACGAGGTTCGGGATCAGGTCGGCGCGCCGCTGGTAGACGTTCTCGACCTGCGACCACGCGGCGTCGACGGCGACCTGATTGCGCACCAGACGGTTGTTGACGCCGATCCCCCAGAACAGCAGGCCTCCCAGGACGACGACCAGGACCACCGCCACGATGCCGCAGCCCAACATTCGCTTCATATCGGTCCTCCGTGAGGGGGCATCCTAATGCCAATTCGCGCGACGGAGCAGCCGCACGGCGAAGAACCCGTCGAGGCCGTCGTCGAGCGGCGAGGTGGAGAGCGCCGCTCCCTTCGGATCGAATTCCGGATGGGACTCGAGGAACGCCGAGACGACGCCAGCGCCTTCCTCGGGCTCCAGGGAGCAGACCGCATAGACCAGGCGTCCTCCCGGCGCCACGAGCGTCGCCGCGCTCTCGAGAAGCCGCTGCTGGCGCGCGGCCAGGGCGGGGATGTCGTCCGGCGCGAGGCGCCATCGGATCTCGGGATGCCGCCGCAGCGTCCCCGTGCCGCTGCACGGCGCGTCGAGGAGCACGTCGTCGAACGCGCCCGCCAGCGGCGGCGTGCGGGTGAGATCGGCCGCGAGCAGGTCCACGCCCCCGGCGCCCACGCGCGCGAGGTTCGCGCGCAGCCGCGCAAGCCGCGCCAAGCGGCGATCGACGGCGACGATCCGTCCGCCGGGCAAGAGCCGCGCCGCGAGCGCGAGCGTCTTCCCTCCCGGCGCCGCGCACAGGTCGGCCACCGCGGGACCGGCCGTCTCACCGAACAGCGTGACCACGAGCTGCGACGCCTCGTCCTGGATCCAGAACCAGCCGTCGCGGAAGGCGCGCGTGGACTGGGGAACGCCGGAGGTCACCCGCAGGGCGGCCGGCACGAAGCGGCAGGGCTCGGTGACCACCCCCTCCCCCTCCAGCGCGGCGGCCAGCTCCGCGGCCGAGCAGGAGCGCGGCCACGGCGCGAGCACGGTCGCGGCCGGCTCGTTGTCGGCGCGGAGCAGACTCTCGGCGCGCTCCCAGCCCATGCGCCCGACGACGCGCCGGGTCCACCACGTCGGGTGCGAGTGGTAGAGCGCCAAGGCCTCGACGTCCCCGGCGACCGGCGCGGGGGGCAGGAGGTCCCGGCGCTCCCGCGCGATGCGTCGAAGGACCCCGTTCGCGAACCCGGCCGCCTTCGCCGCGCCCGCCTCGCGAACCAGCCTCACCGACGTGTCGACGGCCGCGAAGTCGGGGATCCGGTCCAGGACGAGGAGAGCGTAGGCACCGAGGCGTAGCGCGGTCATCACGCCGCGATCGATCTCCTCCGGCGGCCGCGACGCGGCCCGGGCGATCGCGTGGTCGAGCGCGGCGCGACGGCGCAGCACGCCGAGCACCAGCTCCGTCAGGAGGGCGACGTCGCGAGGGTCGCCGAGCTCGCGCCCGCTCCGCTCGAGGAGGACCGACGCGAACGCGCCGGCCTCGTCCACGCGGCTCAGGATCCGGTAGGCCTCACGCCGCGGGTCGAGGGGGCTCAAGCCGGTCTCCGGGGAGGAGCTGCCGTCCGTTGCGCGCCTCGCGCGCGCTGACCGCGCGTCGCCCCTCCGGTTGGACGGCGAGGATCTCCGCGACGGTCCCCGACGCGCACGCGACGCAGATCCTCTCCCCCTCCGCGAGAACCGTTCCCGGCGCGCTCGTGATGACCGTGCCGTCGAGGGCGCGCGCACTCGTGATCCGGAGCCGGCTCCCCTGTCTCTGCGCCCACACGCCGGGCCAGGGATCGAACCCCCGGACGCGCCCCTCGAGATCCCGCGCGCTCCACGCGGCGTCGAAGGCGCCGTCGTCGCGGCGAAGGAGCGGAGCCGTGGTCGCGCGCCCGTGGTCCTGCGGCGTCGCGCGCGCCGTCCCCGATGCGAGAGCGTCGAGCGTCCGCACGAGCGCCGGCGCCCCGACCCCCGCGAGGCGCGCGAGCAACGCCGGGGCGTGCTCGGCAGGCTCGATCGGGAGCCGGACCTGCTCGAGGAGGTCTCCGGTGTCGAGCCCCTCGTCGAGCAGGAAGGTGCTGACGCCGGTCGACGTCTCCCCCCGCGCGAGCGCCCACGCGACCGGGGCCGCGCCGCGGTAGGCGGGGAGGAGAGAGAAGTGAAGGTTGACCGCACCGAGGGGGGCCGCGCGGAGCATCGCCGCCGGAAGCTTGCGGCCGTAAGCGACGATCGCCAGGACGTCCGCCCGCTCCCGCGCGATCGCGGCGGCGGTCTCCGGGCCGCGAAGGCTCTCCGGTTGGAGCACCGCGAGGCCGCGGCCGGCGGCGGCGCGCTTGACCGCCGAAGGCTGGAGCGCCCCCGACCGGCCCGAGGGGCGGTCCGGCCGGGTGACCACGAGAGGGACGTCGTGCCCGGCGGCGAGAATGGCCTCGAGGGACGGCACGGCGGTCGGCGGCGTGCCGAGGAACACGACCCTCACGGAGCGTGGGAGCGCTCGACGCTCGCCCCCCAGTCTCCCGCCTTGATGCGCTTCTTGATCTGCCGCTTGATCAGCTCCCGCTTGAGCGGCGAGAGGTTCTGCAGGAAGACGCGCCCGTCGAGGTGCTCGATCTCGTGCTGCAGCGCGCGCGCGAGCAGTCCCTCGCCCTCGACCTTCACCGGCGTGCCGTCCAGCGAGGTCGCCTCGACCGTCGCGGCGAACGGCCGCTCGATGTCCAGGTGAATGTCCGGGAACGAGAGGCACCCCTCCTCGCCGATCTCGGCGCCGGAGGTCGCCACGACGCGCGGGTTGATGAGGACGAGTAGATCTCCCGGGGCCTCCCCGACCGAGAGGTCCACGACGCACACCCGCTTCCCCACGCCGACCTGGTTCGCGGCGAGACCGATCCCGGGCGCGGCGTGCATGGTCTCGACCATGTCCCGGACCAGAGCGCGGATCTCGTCGTCGATCCGTTCGACCGGCGCGGTGGGCGTGAGGAGAACCGGATCGGGGTAGAGCACGATCGGCCGGAGCGCCATGGTGCGACGGTAGCATCGGCGTCGAACGAGCGTCAACGCGAGCGTCCCCCGGGGATGACGGCGGGTGCTCTGCCGAGGACAGGGCGCCGGACGATTCGAGCGGGTTTTTCCCGTCGCTCCGCATGGCACGCCCGGTGCAGAAGGACGTGTCGTCCCTGAGGGGGATCTCCCCGGGAGGACACGATGACGAAGATGCGCACGATCCTCATCGCCGCGGCCGTGACGCTCGCAGGCGCGCTCGCGCCGGCGGCGTTCGCGCAGGCCGCCGATGAAGACGCCTACGGCGACGGGTATCAGTCCGGCGCCTACGGCCGCATCCGGTACTCCGACGGCGGCGCTTCGATCATCCGCGCCGACGGCGAGCGGGACCAGCACGACCGCGTCGGCGTCAATGCGCCGATCTTCCCCGGGGACGCCCTCCGGACCGAGGGGGGCGACCGGGTCGAGATCCAGCTCGCGGGCGGCTCCATCGTCCGCGTGGACGAGGCCACGGAGGTCCTGTTCCAGTCCCTCCCGGACGCGGGCGCGCGCTACGAGGACAACGTCGTGCTGGCGCTCCGCCAGGGGGCGATCCGGATCGTCTCGCAGGTCCCGGAGAAGGACGAGTTCCGCGTGGACACGCGCGATGCCTCGGTCTATCTGCTCGGTGACGGCGAATTCCGGGTCGAGGTCGACGACCGCGGCGGCACCCATGTCGCCTCCCTGCGCGGTGTCGCGGAAGTCGTCGGCGACGAGAGCTCGGTGCTCGTGCGCGGGGGAAGCCAGACCGTCGTCCTCAACGGCTCCGCGCCGGACACGCCGCGCGCCTACAGCGCGCTCCGCGGGGACGAGTTCGATCGCTGGTGCGGATCGCGCGAAGATTCGTATCGCGCGCACGACCGGTACGACGAAGGCGACTACGAGGGGGATCTTCCCTCCGAGGTCCGGCCGTATTACGGCGAGCTGTCCGCGCAGGGCCGCTGGGTCGTCGTCCCCGACTACGGGCAGGTCTGGTATCCGGTGGGAGTGGCCCCCGGCTGGCGCCCCTACAGCGACGGCTACTGGGCCTACGGCCCCGGCGGCTACTTCTGGGTCTCCTACGAGCCGTGGGGCTGGGCGCCGTACCACTATGGGAATTGGCAGTGGATCGGCGGTCACGGGTGGTGCTGGATCCCCGGGCACGTGTTCGCCGGCGCCTGGGTGTCCTGGTCGTGGGGCTCGCTGTACGTCGGCTGGGCGCCGCTCGACTACTGGGGGCGCCCGGGCTGGGTCGGCGGTCCGTACTACTACGGCTACTACGACCCGGGCTGCTGGACGTTCGTCAACTACACGAACATCCACGTGACGAACGTCAGGCGCTACGCGGTGCCGATCACGAGCGTCCGCAACGATCTGCGTCAGGCGACCGTCGTGGCGCGAGCGCCGCGCATCGACCCCGGCCGCATCGCGCAGTCCAGGGACTGGCGCGACCGCGCGATCCGCGAGGTGGCCAACGACCGCGGCGCGCGCCTGAGCCCGATCGATGCGAGCCGCAGGCCCGAGCGCAAGCTTCGCGACGTCCAGGAGCGCCTCTACGAGCGCTCGTGGCAGGCACGGCGGAACGAACGCGCCGCGGCCCCGCAGGATCGCGAGCGGGCGCGGCCGCTCCCGGGGGCGCCGAAGGCCCGCCTGCCCGAGGCGCGCTCCCCGCAGGGCAGCTTGGTCTCCCCGCGCGTCGGCGGGCAGCGCGGCGTCGGCGATGGGCGTCCGCGGCGGATCCTTCAGGACCCGCGGCAGCCGTCGCGCCCGTCCTCGCAGGGGGGCGGAGCCGATGCCCGGCGCTCGGAGACCCGTGACGACGTCCGCGAGCTGTACCAGCGAATGTCGCGCCCGCGCGAAACGCGCGGGCAGGAGGCGATCCCGCAGCGGCGAGAGAGCGCCATCGTCTCGCCGCGGCGGGACGCGCCGCGCGACGCCGCCCCGCGCGTCCGCCAGGCCGAGGGGCGCCGTGAGCCGCCGCAGCAGCAACGCTCGCAGGCCGATGCGCCGCGCGGGCGCCAGCCCGAGTGGCGGCGGGAGCCGCAGCAGCAACGCTCGCAGACCGATGCGCCGCGCGGGCGCCAGCCCGAGTGGCGCCGTGAGCCGCCGCAGCAGCAACGCTCGCAGGCCGATGCGCCGCGCGGGCGCCAGCCCGAGTGGCGCGAGCCGCGAGTCGATCGCGGCCCCACGCAGCAGGGTCCGCGCGTCGAGCGCCGGATCGAGCCGCAGCGGGCACCCGCCCGGATCGAGCCGCAACGCGGCGGCGGGCCGGCGCCGCGCATGGAGCAGCCCAGAGGCGGCTCGCAGCGCCAGGCTCCGGCGCCGCGGCGCGAGTCGGCGTCGCCGCGCGGGAACGGCTCTGGCCAGGCGAAGCCGCGAGGCCACGACAAGCACTGAACGCGCGATTCTTTGGCTTGCTCCCGATCCCCCCTCACACGGGAGCCGGCCCGGGCCGGCGGCGATGGGCCGCCGGCCCGTTCTATCTCTTCGATCCCGACGACGACAGCCGCCGCTCGAGCGCCTCGAGCAGCTTGCCGTGGATCCCTCCGAAGCCGCCGTTGGAGAGGACGGCGACGACATCTCCCGGCTTCGCGTGCCCCGCGAGGTGGGCCACGATCGCGTCCACGCCGGGGAGGAACCGCGCGGGGCGGCCCCGCCGCGCGAGGTCGGCCACGAGCGCCTCGGGATCGAGCCGCTCCTCGGGCGAAAGCTGCTCCGCCCCGAACACCTCGGCCAGCACGACCTCGTCCGCATCGTCGAAGGCCGCCGGGAGGCGCGCCTGGAAGACGTTGCGCCGCAGCGACCAGGAGCGCGGCTCGAGCACGCACCAGATCCTCCGGCGTCCGTAGCGCTGGCGCACGGCGCGCAGGGTCGCGGCGATCGCGGTCGGATGATGCGCGAAGTCGTCGAGCACGAGGACCCCGCCGACCTCCCCCTTGATCTCCATGCGGCGCTTGACCCCCGCGAACGTCGCGAGCCCGGCTGCGATCTCCTCGGCCGTGAGCCCCTGCTCGACCGCGGCCGCGGTCACGGCGAGGGCGTTGCGGACGTTGTACTCGCCCGAGATCGCGAGCCGCGCCTCGGCGAACCGCCTCCCGTCGCGCAGAATCCGGAACGCGACCCCCTCGGGGGACGGCGTGATCGCCTCCGCGCGCCAGACGCCCGCGTCGAGCCCGTATCCCTGGACGCGCGCCTGCGCGCTCGCGGTCACCTCCACCGTCGCCGCGCAGTCCTCGTGCCGGACGATCAGCCCGCGGCGGGGAACGATGTTCGCGAGCCAGCGGAACACCTTCTTCACCTCCGCCTCGTCCCGGTAGATGTCGGCGTGGTCGAACTCGACGGTGCCGATCAGCGCGGTGTCGGGGCGGTAGTGCATGAACTTGGGCCCCTTGTCGAAGAACGCCGTGTCGTACTCGTCCCCCTCGATGACGAAGGCCGGGCCGCCGCCGATCCGGTACGGGGCGTCGAAGTTCTTCGGCGATCCTCCGACCAGGAACCCGGGGTCCCGTCCGGCGTGATGGAGGACCCAGGCGAGCATCGCCGTCGTCGTCGTCTTGCCGTGCGTTCCCGCCACCACGATCGAGTGCCGCCCCTCCAGGAACTTCTTCTCGATCGTCGCGGCCATCGACGCGTGCGGCAGCCGGCGGTCGAGCATCTCCTCGACCTCGGGGTTGCCGCGGCTGATCGCGTTCCCGACGACGATGAGGTCGGGGGCCGGACGGAGGTGGGAGGCGTCGTACGCCTCGTGGACGGTGATCCCCATCGCCGCGAGGGTCGTCGAGGTGGGCGGGTAGATCGGCCCGTCGGAGCCCGTGACCCGGCACCCCGCCTGATGGAGAAGGCCGGCGAGGGACGCCATGCCGGTGCCGCCGATACCGATCAGATGAACGTGCTCTCGCGCCATGTCACCGCCCCAGGATCTTGTTGAGCAAGCTCTTCGTCCCCTGCTTCTTGAGCTCGCGCACCAACCCTTCGTTGAGAACCCTCTGGAGGTCGAGCTGGACCCGCGGCTCGGAGATCGTGCCCCGGATCTGCAGCGGGACCGTCACCCGCCCGTCGGGCGCTTGCCGGACCTCGAGCGCCCGCGTCTTCGCCACGAGGTCGGCGCTGACCACCTTCGAGAACGACGCCAGCACGTCGAGCTTGACCGCGCCGCCGAGCCCCACCGTACCGCCGCCGTCGAAGTCCAGGTCGGGAGAGCGGAACTCGAGGTCCTTCGTCGTCGCGACCCCGTCGCGGAGATCGAAATGCGCCGACAGGTGCTCGAACGGCGTCTCGTCCTTCGCGAACCCCTTCGCGCCCGCGATCTCCATCGCCTTCATCACCTGCTTGATCACGCCGATGCTCGCGATGCGCCCGTCGCGGATCGCGAGCTGACCGGCGCCGTTCATGGAGGCGAGCAGGGCGCGTCCACCGGCCCGCCCCGTGACCCGGAGGTCGAGCGAGGCGCGGCCGTCCACCGTCTTGGCCTGAGCGGGGGCGAGCGCGGCGAGGAGAGGGCGGATCGCGACCCCCTCCGCCGACTGCTCGAGCGTGAACGGGATCTCGGGCTCGAACGGCCGGGCCGCGATCGTGCCCCGGGCGCGCCCGCCGTAGAGGGAGAACGCGGTCTCGTCGAAGCGCGCGCCCCCCCGCTCGAGAGCGACGCGCGTGGACAGGTCGGTCATCTCGATCCCGTGGACCACGCAGCGCGCCGCGCGGACCCGCCCGGACGCGTCCATCCGCCGGACAAACGACGGCCCGCCGGCCGGCGGAGTGCGCTCCGCGGCCGCGGCCGGAGGGGCGAGGATCGATCCGGCGCGCGCCGGCGGCGCGTTCCCCGCGAACCCCGACACCGCGGTCATGATCTCGTCGACGTCGAGCAGCGGGGCGGAGACCTCGAAGGTGGCGGAGGGGCGTTGCGGCGTCATCCGGAGCTCGAACGTGCCGTCGACCCGAGAGCGCGCGAGCTGCGCGGAGCCGTCGAGGGACACGCGTGGGGACTCCGAGGAGATCTCGGAGACGGTCCCCTTGGCGGTCAGTCGCATCGGGCCCACCGTGGCGTCGATCGACCGGAGCTCGAGCGTGCCGCCGTGGAGCATCGCGGCGAACTCGGTCTTCATTCGAGGACGCGCCGTGAAGGCGTCGAGCGCGCCCTCCACGGTGCCTCCGCTCTCCATGCTTCCGTCGGGGGCCAGGCGGAGCTTGCTGCGGACGTGGAGGTCGGAGACGAGGGGGACGCCGTCCTGGCTGATCCGCGCGTCCCGCAGGGTGATCGACCGGGCCTGGACGTCGCGGCGGAGCAGCGGCAGCCAGGCCACGTGCACCGCCGTCTCTCCTCCTTCCACGATGACCGCGCCGGACGCGCTCCCGGTCACCGGCTCCCCCACGCGCAGCCTCTCCGCCCGCAGCGCGAGACCGCTCCAGACCGAGAGGGACAGGTGCCCGAGCGAGACCCTCCGGCCGAGCGCGCGCCCGATCTCCGCCTCGACCCGCGGGCGCAGCCGCTCCGCGTCGACGAGCAGCGGGAGCGCGACCGCGGCCGCCACCGCGAGGGCGACGAGCACGCCCGCCGAGGCGAGCACCACCTTGACGGGTCGCGTCATCGCGTGTCCTCGCTCACTCGACCGCGAACTGCGGATCGGCGGCGAGGTAACGCTCCGCCATTCGCTTCCCGGCCGGCGGACGCACGATGGAGCGGAACTGCTCCTGGCGCAACAGCTCCCGGATCGCGGGGGCGGCCTCGCTGGCCGCCTTGTCCCCGGCGGCGATGCAGAAATCCGCGGAGTCGAAGTCGGCCCAGTGGATCTTCCGCACGGCGGGCTCGATGACGAAATCCGCGAGCCTTCGATGGAGGGCGGTCATCACCGCGTCGCGGATGGTGTTGGCGCGGAGCACGATGTCGATCCCGCGGACGTAGGTGCGGACGACCTCGAGGTCGGCCGAGATGTCCACGGCGATCACGACGTCGGCCCCCAGCCGGAACGCCGGGAGGACAGGGATCTTGTCCACCCACCCGCCGTCGATCAGCAGGCGGCCGTGCAGGCGGCGCGGGGGGAGGATCCCGGGGATTGCCGCCGAGGCCGCTGCGACCTCGCGAAGACGCCCGTGACAGAGAACGACCTCCTCGGCCGCCTCGAGATCGACCGCCGATGCCGCGAACCGGATCGGCGTCTCCGAGATCTCCACGTCCGGCAGGATCCGTCCGAGGCTCCGCGCGAACTGCTCGGCGGACAGGAACGACGGGCGCATCGACGAGACGCCGTACACGATCCCGCGGCGGACGAGGTTCCCGACCGAGTAGAAGAGCCCGCGGCTGCGCTTGGTCTCCCGCAGGAACGAGACCCGGGTCCGCTGGAACTCCTCGCTCCGGAGCAGCGCCCGGACCTTCTGCTCGATCTCGACCACGTCCTCGGTCGCGGCGAAGGCGCCGCCGATGACGGCGCCCATGCTCGTGCCGGTGATGATGTCGATCGGGATCTCCTCGCGGACGAGCCCCTTGAGGACGCCGATGTGGGCCATCCCGCGCGCGGCGCCTCCCCCCAGAGCGAGCCCCACCTTCAGACGCCACGGCGATTGCACAGCTAGAACATAATGCTCCCAGACCTTGCACGTCTAGGAAGCGAGAGTCGGATGGCCGGATTCGACGGCGTCGGGTGGTCTCCCGAGCGGGCCCGCATGGTGGACGAGCAGATCGTCGCGCGCGGGATCACCGACCCGGCGGTGCTCCGCGCGATGCGGACGATCCCGCGGGAGCGCTTCGTTCCGGAGGAGGTGCGCGAGCAAGCGTACGACGACGCTCCGCTCGCGATCGGACGCGGGCAGACGATCTCGCAGCCGTACATCGTCGCGCTGATGACCGAGCTCGCCGGGTTGTCGCCGGCCTCGCGCGTGCTCGAGATCGGAACGGGCTGCGGGTACCAGGGCGCCGTCCTCGCCGCCTGCGCGGCGCACGTCTGGTCGGTCGAGCTCGAGGCGGAGCTGTCCGCGCGCGCCGCGCGGACGCTCGCGAGCGTCGGCATCGCGAACGTCACGCTGCGCGTCGGCGACGGCGCGCTCGGATGGCCGGAGGAGGCGCCGTTCGACGCGATCGTCGTCACCGCGGCCCCGGTCGCGACGCCGCCCGCGCTCCTCGAGCAGATCGGCCCGGAAGGCCGGCTGATCATCCCGCTGGGGGCCGCAGCGCAGGAGCTCTACGTCGTCACCCGGGGCGCGTCGGGCGTCTCCCGCCGCGCCGTGCTTCCGGTGCGGTTCGTCCCGCTCCGGTGACGGCCTAGCCGCCGTACAGGGCGAACACGTTGTTGAGGACGTGCGCGATCATCGGCGCCGCGAGCCCCCCGGTGCGGCGCCGGAGGTAGAGCAGCGCGACCGCGAAGGCGAGGTACGCCGGGAAGAACTCCCGGATGCCGTGAACCGCCGCGAATCCGATCGAGGTGATCGCCCCGGACCAGGCGGGGCCCAGGCGATCGTCCAGGGCCTCGAGGAGCCGGCCGCGGAAGTACAGCTCCTCGACGACCGGCGCCAGCAGACCGGCCCAGAGGAGGAGGGCCCCCTCGGGGACGATGGCGCGCAGCTCCGCCGCGACGTCCGGGGGCACCACGCCGAGGGCGTCGAGCACCGCACCGTAGAGGGCGTTGAGGGCGAGCAACGCCGCGCCCCCCGCCGCGCCCCACAGCGCGATGTGCCGGTCGAGCCGCAGCCAGCCCGGGAGCTTGGCGCCGTCCGCCCGTACGACGTGGACGCCCACCAGGCCATGGAACCCGAACAGGGCGAGGCCGGGGGCCGCGGCGGCCCACGCTCCTCCGCGAGCCGCGACGAGCCGGGTGACGAGCACCGTCGCGGCGAACGCCGCGAGGATCCACGCCCCCTCCTCGAGCACGAACCAGCGGAGACGCTTGCGCTCTGGTTGCTCCGGGGACCCGCCTCCTATAATCGCGGCTTCCTCCGGCTCCATGCCGAAGAGTTACGGCGAAAGGAACGCGATGGCCAAGCTCATCACCCCCCGCTCCGAGGACTACGCGCGCTGGTACACCGACGTGGTCACGCAGTCGCGCATGGCAGACTACTCGCCCGTGAAGGGGTGCATGGTCATCCGCCCGCACGGGTACGCGCTGTGGGAGAACATGCAGCGGGTCCTCGACCGGATGTTCAAGGACACGGGGCACCAGAACGCGTACTTCCCGCTGTTCATCCCGAAGTCGTTCCTCGCCAAGGAGGCGCGGCACGTCGAGGGGTTCGCGAAGGAATGCGCGATCGTGACGCACACGCGGCTGCGGGCGTCGGGGTCGGGGGACGATGCCAAGCTGGTCGTGGATCCCGCGAGCGCGCTGGAGGAGGAGCTCATCATCCGCCCGACCTCCGAGACGATCATCTACTCGATGTTCGCGAAGTGGGTGCAGTCGTACCGCGACCTCCCGCTCCTGATCAACCAATGGGCGAACGTCGTTCGCTGGGAGATGCGCACGCGGCTGTTCCTCCGCACGACCGAGTTCCTCTGGCAGGAAGGGCACACGGCGCACGCGACGTCGGAGGAGGCGGAGGAGGAGGCGCGCCGGATGCTCGACGTCTACGCGACCTTCGCCGAGGAGTACATGGCGGTCCCGGTCCTGCGGGGGCGGAAGACCGAGAAGGAGAAGTTCGCGGGGGCGGAGCGGACGTACTGCATCGAGGCGCTCATGCAGGACGGGCGCGCGCTCCAGGCCGGGACCTCCCATCACCTCGGACAGAACTTCGCCAAGGCGTTCGACCTGAAGTTCCAGACCGAGTCGGGAGACTGGCGGTTCGCCTACAACACGTCGTGGGGAGTCTCGACCCGGCTCGTCGGCGCGATCGTGATGGCGCACGGGGACGACCAAGGGCTCGTCCTCCCGCCCCGTCTCGCGCCGGTCCAGGTCGTGGTGGTCCCGATCTGGAAAGGGACCGATCCGGTCGAGCGGATCCTCGCCGCGGCAGAGGGGGTCGAGGGGGCCTTGAAGCGGGCCGGGGTCGCGGCGAAGCTCGACGCCCGCGACAACCTCTCCCCCGGCTTCAAGTTCAACGAGTGGGAGATGCTCGGCGTCCCGCTCCGGATCGAGATCGGCCCGAAGGATCTCGAGAAGGGTTCCGTGTGCTGCGTCAAGCGCACGAACCGGGCGAAGTCGTTCGTCCCGACGGGCGACGTCCCCACTGCCGTGCCGGCCCTGCTCGAGGAGATCCAGCGGGAGCTCCTCGAGGCCGCGCGGGCGCGACGGGACGCCTCCACGTTCGCCGTGGACGGCTACGACGAGATGAAGGCGAAGCTCGAGGGCCCGGGAGGGTTCCTCCTCGCCCACTGGTGCGGCGACGGCGCGTGCGAGACCGCGATCCACGAGGAGACGAAGGCCACGATCCGCGTGATCACCTTCGACGGGGCGAGCGAGACGGGGCGCTGCGTCCGCTGCGGACGCCCCTCGGAGCGGCGCGTCCACTTCGCGAAGGCCTACTGAGCCGTCGCCGCCCGCAGGCTGCCGCCGTTCTCGTCGAAGTCGAGCGCATCCCCGGGGCCGAAGACGAGCGTCAGGGGCCTGCGCCGTTCCCTCACGCGGTCGAACGCGAGGAGCTGCAGCTCGTGGCGGCTGCCGTGCTCCGGCAGCGGGATGATGCGGGCCCGTCCCTGCTCGTCGTCCTCGGAGAGATACGGGAAGCCGCTCATGCGACCCTCGCCACCCGTGCGTAGCGCAGGGAGAGGGTGACCGCCGAGTCGTCCGCGAGCCTCGAGAGGAGGACGTCGCGACGGCGCCGTGCCTCCTCGACGTCCGCCGTCCCGAGCGACCGGCGGATCCGCTCCTTCCGCCATCCCGGGAGGTGCACCGTGAAGGCGATCCAGAAGAGACGGCCGTTTTTCCAGAGGTGATGGTCGGGATGCATGGTGCCTCCTCCGTACCGAAGAAGACACCCGGAGAGCGCGGGTCCTCCGCGCCGGGCATTTGATTGATCGGGCGGCACCGGCCGCCGAACCCTCATCCCCGCCGCGTCGCCGCGACGGGTAGGCACCTTGGGTTGCCCTCCCAGGTTGCCGGACCCTCCGCTCTCGGGAGGGCCGCTCCGGATGACACCGGAACTTTACGCGGCGGCGCACGACCGCGCAAGGCCGGAGCGCGTCATAGGGCCGCGAGCTTGCCGATCAGGTCCACCACCCGGCAGGAGTACCCCCACTCGTTGTCGTACCAGGCGATCAGCTTGACGAACCGGTCCCCCAGCACCCGCGTGCAGAGCGAGTCGAAGACGGCGGAGTGGGAGTCCTGGATGATGTCCGAGGAGACGATGGGGTCCTCGCAGTACTCCAGGATCCCGTCGAGCGGCGGCGACGCGGCGGCCTGCTTCATCGCCTCGTTGATCGACGCCACCGTCGCGGGACGCTCGAGCTGCGCGACGAGGTCCACCGTGGACCCGTCGGGGACCGGCACCCGCATCGCGATCCCGTCGAGCTTCCCGCGCAGCTCCGGCAGCACCACGCCGACCGCGCGGGCGGCGCCGGTCGTCGTCGGGATGATGTTCTCGTTCGCCGCGCGCGAGCGCCGGAGGTCCTTGTGCGGGACGTCGGCCAGCCGCTGGTCGTTCGTGTAGGCGTGGACGGTCGTGATCACCCCCTTCACGATCCCGAACGACGCGTGCAGCACCTTCGCGACCGGTGCGAGACAGTTCGTCGTGCAGCTCGCGTTGGAGACGATCGCGTGCTCCGGGCGGAGGATCGTGTCGTTCACGCCGACGACGACCATCGCGTCCACCGCGTCCTTCGCGGGGACGGTCAGGATCACGCGCTTGGCACCGGCCGCGACGTGCCACGCGCACTCCTCCCGCCGACGGAAGCGCCCCGTCGCCTCGACCACCACGTCCACGTGGAGCTCCCGCCACGGCAGCTTCGCCGGATCGCGCTGCTCGAGCATCCTCACCCGCTGGGTCCCCGCCGCCATCGTGTCGCCGGTCAAGGTGACCGTTCCCGGGAACCGGCCGTAGACGGTGTCGAAGCGGGTCAGGTAGGCGAGCGTCTCGTTCGGCGTGACGTCGTTGATCGCGACGACCTCGATGTCCTCGCGCTGCGAGAGCATCCGGAACACGGCGCGGCCGATGCGGCCGAAGCCGTTGATCGCGATGCGGGGCCGAGCCATCGTCAGGCGCTCCCGCCGCCGGGGGCGTCGAGCGCGGCGAGGCGCCCGATCAGCTCGACGACGCGCATCGCGTAGCCCCAGCCGTTGTCGTACCAGGTGATCGTCTTCAGCATGTTCCCGCCGAGCACGAAGGTCGACGCCCCGTCGAACACGGCGGAGTGGGAATTCCCGATGACGTCCGACGAGACGATCGTCTGGTCGGTGAACTCGACGATCCCCGAGAACGTAGTGAGGGATGCGGACCTCACGGTCTCGTTGACCTCCTCGACCGTGACGTCGCGCTCCATCAACGCCACCAGGTCCACGTTCGATCCGTCGGGCACCGGGACGGTGAGCGCCATCCCGTCGAGCTTCCCCGCGAGCTGCGGCAGGATCGACTGGACCACGCTCGGGGAGTGGGTCTGCGTCGGGATGATGTTCTCGGCGGCGGCGCGGGAGCGGCGCAGCTCCGTGTGCGGCACGTCGGCGAGCCGTTGATCGTTGGTGTAGGCGTGCACGGTCGTCATGAACGCGAGCTCGATCCCGATCGCGTCGTCGAGGATCTTGCAGATCGGCGCGAGGGCGTTCGCGGTGCAGGACGCGTTGCTGACGATGCGGGTGCTCGGGGAGAGGACGTGATCGTTCACGCCCATGACGACGAGCGCGTCGATCGGATCGCGCGGTGGGACGGTCAGGACGACCCGCCGGGCCCCGCGCTCCAGGTGCTTCTCCAGCGCCGCGCGCGTCCGGTACTGCCCCGTCGCCTCGACGACGATGTCGACCTCGAGCGCTCCCCAGTCGACGTCGCCGGGCGCCTTCGCCTGGAGGAGGCGGATCCCCCGCCCCTTCGCGTAGAGGACGTTCCCCTTGGACCAGACCGGGCTCTGGAACCGTCCGTGCACCGTGTCGAACCGGAGCAGGTACTCGAGCGCGGCGGGCTCGACGATGTCCACGATCGCCGCCACCTCGATGTCGTTCCGGTCGTGGAGGATGCGGAACACGTTCCGGCCGATCCGGCCGAACCCCATCAGCCCGACGCGCGTCTTCATCGCCCGCCCCGGCAGGCCTCGCACGGGCAGGCTTCGCGCAGCGACTCGAACGAGTGGATCCCGGTGTCGTGGCCGTCGCTCCAGACGATCTGGACCGCGTAGGCCCCGACGGGGACGAGGCGCCGGATCCCGACCTCCCCCGCGGCCGGTCCGGACACCACGCGCAGGGGGTTCGCCTCGGCCTCTCGATGCCCGCGGCACAAGGCGCACGGGCAGTCCCGCCGGAGATCGTCGAAGGGGAGGTACGACTCGTGCCCGTCCCCCCAGGCCAGCGCGAGCTGGCGCCCGAGGACGGCGATGTTCCGCACCTTGATGGACCTCGGATCCCGTGTCATGGGAATCGCTAGTGTACCCTCTGCCGCGCCATCCACCCGTTCTCTGAAGTCTTGGGAACCTTCGCGGTCATGGAGCGTTACACCCCTCCGTCAGGCGAATCCGAAGATGACCGGACGGCCGTCGACCTCGAGATCGTCAACGGGGTCCTCCGAGGCCGGACCGAGCGCTTCAAAGAGCTGGTCACCCGCTATCAGAGCATGGTGGCAGGCATCGCCTGGCGCGCCGGGTGCCGTCGCGAGGACGTGGAGGACGTGGTGAGCGAGGTCTTCTTGAAGGTCTACCGGAACCTCCACCAGTACCGTCCCGATCACGCGTTCTCCACCTGGCTGTACAAGCTGACGGCCAACCACATCGTCGACCGGGCGCGCCGGATGAAGAAGGAGCGTGGACGGGTCGAGATGCCGGCGCAGGTCGAGGACGCCTCCCCCGGCGCGGAAATGTCTCTCGAGGACCGGGAGCGGCACGCCCTCGTGAGGGAGGCGCTCGCCCGCGTGGACGAGCGCTATCGAGTCGTCATGCACCTGGTCTACGTCGAGGGATTGAAGGTGGACGACACCGCGAGGATCCTCGGGCTCCCCGAAGGGACCGTGAAGACCCGGCTCATGCGTGGGCGCGAGGCGCTGCGCAAGATCCTCGTCCGGCGGAATCCGGAGCACTTCCCGTCATGAGAGACGACGCCGCCTTCGAGGCCCTCCTCCGCGAGGCGCTCGGCCGCTCCGGGGCACCCCCTCCGTTCCCGGTCGACGTCAGCCGGCGCGTGATGGCCCGCGTCTCGCAGCTCGGACCACCGCCGCGGGCGGACGTCGGGGCCCGGCAGCTGACCCGGTGGGCGATCGCCGCGGCGATCGCCGGGGTCGCGCTCGTGCTCGCCGCGTCCTGGCGGGGCCCGAGCCTCGGCGACGTCGTGGGGCACCTCGGGCAGGTGACCGCGGAGACCGCCGGGACCGCCGCCAAGCTCACCGCGTCCACCGGCACCCTCCTCGACGCGCTCGCGCGAGCGGGGATCGCGATCGCCGCGGCCGTCCGCGCCATCGTTCGCCCGCTGGGACCGCTCGCCCCCTACGCCCACGCGGTGCTCGCCTTCGTCGCCGCGCTGATGCTCGCGACCTCGGCGTTCCTCGTCGGGCGCGACCTCCGCTCACCGATCGCCGACAAGGAGCAAGCATGATCCTCGCGCTCGTCCTCTCGGGATTGCTCGCCATGCCCGCCGCGGCCGACGCGACCCCCTCGATCCAGCATGAGGACGGCAACGGGCGCGTCAGCGTCGGGGGAGACGTCGAGGTGAAGGCGGGAGAGACGCTGGACGGCGATCTCGTCTGCGTTCTCGGGAAGGCGACCGTCGACGGCGTGGTCAACGGGAACGTCATCGTGGTGGGCGGCGCGCTCAAGATGAGCGGCCAAGCGCACGGAGACGTCGTCGGCGTCGCCACCGGCCTCGAGTTCGGCCCGGGCGCGGTCGTCGAAGGCGACCTGGTCAACGTCGGCGGAACCCTGGAGCGCAACGGGGTGGAGATCCGCGGCGAGACGGTCAACCTCGCCGTCGGGATTCCGCTCGGCTCCCTGCTCGGGAGCTGGGCCCCCGGCGCGGCGTGGGGCGTGCTCGCGGCGTGGGTGTTCTGGTGGAAGCTCTTCGCGCTCTTCCTCTTCTTCGTCTGCGCGCTCCTCCTGTGCGCCCTCGTTCCCGACCGGATCCGGCTGATCAGCGAGGAGACCCCCGTCCGCCTCTTCAGCGCGCTCCTGTTCGGGCTGATCGGCTACATGGTCCTGATCCTCCTCCAGGCGATGCTGTTCATCACCGTCGTCGGCATCCCCCTCATGCCGCTCCTTTACCTCTGCTTCGTGATCCTCAAATGGATGGCGATGTGCGGGGTGTTCCACCACGTCGGCCGGAGGATCGGACGCGCCCTGGGTCGAGAGATGTCGCTGCTCGGCGCGCTGATGCTCGGCCTGCTCCCCTTCGCGCTGCTGCGCCTGATCCCGCACTGCGTGGGCGCGCTCATCTGGTTCCTCGTCGAGATCGTCGGCTTCGGGCTGCTGATCGTGACCCGCGTCGGAACGCGCAGGACCGCCATCGCTCCGCGTCCCCCGGCCTGATCGGCGCTACGATGGGGAGCCATGTCCGGCTCCCCACCGCTCCCCGGCTCCCTCGTGATCCGGGGACGTGCGATCGCCCCCGGTCTCGCCTGCGGACCCCTTCGCCGCAACCGCCCGGACCTCACCGCCGAGGAGGCCGCGGGGTGCGTGCTTCTCGCCGACCGTGCGGTTCCCGACGACATCGGCCGCGTGCTCGCCTCCGCCGGGACGCTCACCCTCGCCGGCACGGTGCTCTCCCACGTGAGCCTCCTCTCCCGCGAGTTCGGAAAACCCTCGATCGCCCTCTCGGGGGTGACGCCCGCCCGGCTCTCGCGCCCCGAGGAGAGCGGCGTGCTCGTCCTCGAGGACGTGGTCGGAGGAGGCGGGCGCGCGGTGCTGAACGAGGGTGACGTCGCCCTCCTCGACGGCGGCCGCGGCATGGTGACGGTCCCCGGCGGCGTCGAGCCCGCTTCCCGCGCCTCGATGTCGCGCCTGTACGGCCCGCTCGCGGCGTTCGGGAAGCTCTCCACCGACGACGCGGTCCTGGACGCTCTCGTGGACGCGCTCGCGCGCGAGCCGGGTGGGCTCGCGTTCCTCCTCGAGGCGGCGCTCCTCTATCGGCTCGTGCCCGCCGGTCGCGCCGCGCGCCGGCTCCTCGAGGCGATCGGAAAGGGACGGCGGAGCGCGGAGCTGACCCCGCTCGTCGCGGGTCTCGTCGAGCGGGTGCTCGGCGAGGCGGCGTCCCGCTGCGACGAGGCGCTCGCGGCGCTCGCGGCGGTGGACGACATCGAGGAGCTGCAGACGGCTCTTCGCGACCTGGAGGCGGGGCTCGAGCGGCAGCTGCGCGTCCTCGAGGACCTCGGCGGCGATCCGGATCGTGTCGAGCAGAAGCTCGAGCCCGTGCTCGCGGCGGCGGCCGAGCGGAGGGAGGTGCTGGAGCGGAAGCTGCGCGAGGACGTCGCCCACGCGCTCGACCTTCCCGACGCGGGGATCCGGAGCAGGCTCGGGGGTCTGTTCCGGCTCCTCCGGCGGGCGAGGGCCGCGCGGTTCTCCGGCGACGAGGTCGATCGGCTGCAGCAGAGGCTGGCGCGCGAGCTGGCCGCCGAGCGCGCCCGCGCCGGCACGCACCTGGTGGTCCCGCTCGCCCCGGGATCGCCGCGCGAGCGATGGCTCGTCGGCGGGAAGGCCCAGTCCCTGATCGACATCGGGGACTCGCTCCCCGCGGGGTGCCGCATGCCCCGGGGGTTCGTCGTGACCTCGGCCGCCTACCGTCTCCACCTCCTCGGCGAGACGGGCGAGAAGCTGCGCGTCGCGGTGGACGCGTTCGACGAGAACGCCGTGTCCCGCAAGGCGCGCGCGGCGATCCTCGCGGGGGAGATCCCCGCGGAGATTCGCGACGCGGTGGCCACGGCCCTCCGCGAGCTCGGCGCCGCGCGCCTGGCGGTGCGCTCGTCGGCGACCATCGAGGACGGCCCGATCGGCTCCCTCGCCGGGCTCTTCGACACTTACCTCGGCGTCTCGGGGCTCGAGGAGGTTCTCGAGCGCCTGCGCTGGGCCTGGGCGTCGCTCTGGAACGCGCGCGCGCTCGCAGCGCTCGCGGCGACGGGGCTCTCCCCCCTTCGCGCGGCGCAGGCGGTCGTCGTCCAGGAGATCGTCGAGACCCGGGCGGCGGGTGTGCTGTTCTCCCGCGATCCGACCGGGCGGCCGGACACGGTCCTGATCAACGCCTCGTGGGGCTCGGGCGAGGCGATCTCCCAGGGGGAGGTCGAAGGGGACCTGTTCTGGGTCCGACGGAGCACCGGCGAGCCGATCGCCGCCGAGACCGGGCGGATGACGACCCGGATCGAGCTCGCGCGCGAAGGGATCGGGACGGTGGAGATCCCCCTCGCCCCCGCGCAGAGAGGGACGCCGTGTCTGGGGCGCGACGACCTGCGGAGCCTGGCCGCCCTCGCGCGGGAGCTGGAAGAGGCGACCGGTCGCGCGCAAGATGTGGAGTTCGGAGTCGACGAGGACGGGCTGGTCGTGTTCCAGGTCCGGCGCATCGTGCCGCGGAGGCTGGAGTGAGAGGATGATCGGGAAGGGAACCCGTCTGGCAGTCGCGATCGGCGCCGCGGCGCTCGCCGCGGGCGCGCTCGCCCAGGAGCCCGCGGGGGCGCCGCTCCAGTTCTCGGCCCCGCGGCGGCTCGCGACGGTGGTCGGCAACGCGGTGGCCGAGCTGGAGGTCAACCCTCCCGCCGGGACGACGGTCGTCTCGATCGAGCTGTCGGTCGACGGTACCGCGGCCGGAACAAAGGCGTCCCCCCCCTGGACCTTCCCCTGGTCGGCGGGCGACGGCACCAAAGGCCACCGGCTCGACGCGGTCGCCCGCTTCTCCGACGGCACCAGCGCCCACGCCTCCGTCACGACCAGCCGCCTCGCCATCAACGAGACGGAGGAGGTCGCGCTGGTCAACGTCTACGCGATCGCCCGTGACGCGAAGGGGGGATACGTCGGCGATCTCGCCGCCGGCGAGCTTACGGTCCTCGAGAACGGCCGCAAGCAGGATGTCGACCGATTCTCCTCGGAGCGGCTCCCCTTGCGGATCGCGATCGTCCTCGACACCTCGCTGAGCATGGAGGGGGACAAGCTCGAGTCCGCGGTCGCGTCGGCGGTCGAGTTCCTCGGGATCCTGCAGCCCGGGGACGAGGGGCTCGTCGTCGCGTTCTCCGACGAGGTGCGCATCCTCGAGGACCTGACCTCCAGCCGCGCCGCGCTCGAGAAGGCGATCCGCGGCGTGCAGGCCCAGGGGGGAACGGCGCTGTACGACGCGATCTTCAAGGCCTCGAACCGTCTGGTCGAGTTCGACGGCCGGCGGGTGCTCGTCGTCCTCTCCGACGGCAAGGACGAGGCCGCCAACGGCCTCGAGCCGGGGAGCCTGCACACGCTCGAGGAAGCGCAGGAGCGCGTGCTGCGCAACGAGGTCATGGTGTTCGCGATCGGGCTGGGGCGCGACATCGCGAAGGACGCCAAGCAGCTCCGCGACAACCCGACGGCCGAGGCGAAGGAGATGGACTTCTACGGGCGCAAGCCCCTCGTCTCGATCCTCCAGGGGCTCGCGGACACGACCGGCGGAACGGCGGTCTTCTCGCCGGGCGCCGGCCAGCTCCGCAAGAGCTTCACCCAGGTCGCGGAGGACCTGCGCCACCAGTACCGGCTCGCCTACCGCTCGGACGACACCCGTCACGACGGCGCCTGGCGCGAGATCAAGGTGACGGTCGCGCGCCCCGGGGTGACGGTGACCAACAAGAAGGGGTACTACGCGCCGTCCGACCTTCCCTTGCCGCGCAAGAGCACCAAGTTGCGGCCGTAGACGGCGAGCCCCGCCGCCTGCCCGACGATGAACACCGGATCGCCGCGGTGGAGCGCGTAGGCCAGGAGCAGCGCGCCTCCGGCGATCGAGAACCACCAGAACGAGACGGGGACGACGCTCGTCCGCCGCCTCTCGGAGGCGATCCACTGCACGAGGAAGCGCGCCGAGAACATCGCCTGGCCCCCGGCGCCGACCGCGAGCCACAGCTTGGGGATGTCGTCAAGGGTCATGACGTTCGACCTCGTAGCGCAGGATGCGCCGCTTCATCCAGCGGACGGCGAGCAGGTCCGCGAAGGATCGGAAGACCCGGTTCCAGACGCCGTACTTGCTCTCCCCCGCCCGTCGCGGCCGATGGTTCACGGGGATCTGGACGACCGTCCCCCCCTCCATCTTCACGAGGGTCGGGAGGAACCGGTGCATCCCGTCGAACAGCTTCACGCGCCGCAGCGTCTCGGCGCGGAACGCCTTCAAGGAGCAGCCGGTGTCGATGATGTCGTCCCCCGAGAGCCGGTTACGGACGCCGTTGGCGATCCGAGAGGAGATCCGGCGCAGCGGATCGTCGCGGCGGCGCGCGCGGAACCCGACCGCGGCGTCGTGGGTCGCGAGCGCGCCGACCAGTGCCGGGATGTCGCGCGGGTCGTTCTGGAGGTCGGCGTCGATGGTCACGATCGTCCGCCCCCGCGCCTGCTTGAACCCGGCGTCGAACGCGGCGGTCTGCCCGCGGTTCGCCCGGAACCTCACCCCGCGCACGCACGCCCGCTCCCGGGCCAGCGCGGCGATCTCGGCCGCCGAGCCGTCGGTGCTCCCGTCGTCGACGAGCAGGATCTCGAACGGGATTCCCGCCGGACCGAGGACCTCGACGATCTCCTCCACGAGCGGACGCAGGTTCGCGGCTTCGTTGAAGACCGGCGCGACGACCGAGAGCTCGACCTCGGCGGGGCGATCGCTCATGGCGCCCCCGGCTGGGCCTTCCTCCGCTTCGGATTGAACGGCCACAGGCGGCGCCAGCGCTCGAACCGGCGGAGCGTCCGCTCCTCCTCGGGCGTGTAGGACCGCGGCGCGAGCATCCCCTTCCATTTGAGGTAGCCGGCCTCGTCCGCGGTCGCGAGGAGCGGGAAGAGCAGACGGTGGGCCATCCCCCCGGGCCGCAGGCGAAGCGCCCCCGCCAGATCCACGACCGCGATCCCCCCGCCGCGCCGGAGGAGGACGTTCTCGCGCCCCCGCAGATCGTTGTGGACCACACCGCGCGCGTGGATCGCGTCGAGGACGCGTCGCAGAGCAGCGAGGATGCCGGGGACGTCGCGCTCGGGAACCTGGACGAACGCCAGCCCGTCGCCGTCGATCCACTCGATCGCGAGCGCGAGCGCGTCGATCCGTCCGACGAACGCCGGGATCCCCTCCACCCCCTCGAGCCAGCCGTAGACCGCGCGCTCCCGGCGGATCTGGAGCTTGCCGAGCCAGCGCCCCCACGGGCCCCGCCCGGCGAAGTCCTTCACCACGACCCGGCCGTCCGCCGTCCTCACCACGAGGACGTCGGCCTTTCCCCCCCTCCCGCGCACGAGCACGCGCTCGGTCGCGGAGCGGATCTCGTCACGTCCGGGGCAGCGTGGTATGTTGGGGGGCGTTCGCGTCATCGTCGTCGATAATTTCAACGTTTGCAAAGGTTTACGGTGCCCCACTCCGCGGCGGAGTCTAGCACAGGCGGCACGACGCCCCGCTTGACCTGGAACGACCTCGCCGGCGTCGCCCCGGCGCT
>Ga0075428_100000582_pt1 | contig 37313 bp, 31 predicted proteins | sample RhiMetdeltSRZDD2_FD_75291 | JGI IMG/M metagenome (GOLD analysis project Ga0075428, IMG submission 75291) | Populus rhizosphere microbial communities from Tennessee, USA - Rhizosphere MetaG P. deltoides SRZDD2 | ecosystem: Host-associated > Plants > Roots > Rhizosphere > Soil | place: USA... | reverse complement strand
CCGACTCAACACGAAGAACACCAAGGCTGATTCACATGCCCTTGGGCCCCGGGTTTCTTGAAAGAATCTATCAGGAGGCGCTCTGCATAGAACTGAATTCGCGGGGGCTGCAGTTTGAACGGGAGTGCCCGGTGGCCGTTCAGTATCGGGGCGTCGCCATAGCGGGTCAACGTATAGACCTGATTGTCGGCGCATGCGTCGTCGTCGAACTGAAAGCCGTGTCGCGATTCGATGAGGCGCATGATGCTCAACTCCTCTCGTACCTGCGGACGACTGGTCTTCGACTCGGACTGCCTCTTAATTTCAATGGCCACACGCTGCGGGACGGAATCAGAAGATTCGTTCTGCAGGGACCGGTCGATTGGTCGGCCTGCGTTGCAGGCCGACCGGCGTGGCCCGGGCCGCATGGCGGCCCATCGACCGGTCCCTTTGTGAGCTTCGTGCAGGCGGGGTTCTTTGTGCCTTTGTGGCTAAACCGTCTTTGTGTCCTTTGTGGTCATCGTCCGGGCCGCTGTCGCAGCGAGAATGATGCCGCCGCCGACCAGCGACCATCGTCCGGGGTTCTCGCCGCGAATCAACCACGTCCACACCGGATTCAGCACCGGCTCCAGTAGCAGCAACAACGACACGTCGAGGGCCGGGAGCTGTGCGATGGCGCGGGTCAGGAAGATGTACGCCATGGCGATCTGGATGACGCCGAGGTAGATCAGCGTCGCCCATTCGCCGGCCGACGCGTCCGGCAGCGGCAGCAGGAATGGCGCACCGATCAGGAACGCCAGCCCGTTGCCGACGACGACGGCGGAAATCCCGATGCGGGGGTCGAGTCGTTCCGCCCACCGCAGTCCGATCAATGTGAGCGCCCAGGTTGCGCTGCACAACACGCCCAGGACGTTCCCTGTCGCGGGATCCGGCGCTGTCGCCGTTGCCGGCGGGCGCCCGGCGAAACACAGCGCGAGCCCCGCCGCGAACGCCGCCATGAACAGCAGGTCGCGCCGCCGGAAGCGCTCGCCGAGGAGCAGCGGTGCGAGAAAGACGATGTACAGCGGCGCGGTCGACTGCAGGAAGATCGCGTTGGCCGCGGTGGTGAGCTTGGTAGACGTGACGAACAGGGTCAGCGTGCCCGCATACACCGTCGCCACGGCCAGCGTGGGCCAGCCCCAGACGATCCGGCCGCGGATCCACAGAAAAAGGGCGCACGCGGCGATTGCGGATCGGATCGAGGCGACCTGCATCCCCGAAAAGGCCGCCATTTTGATGGCCGCGCCCCCGGTCGAAAACAGAATCGCCGCGGCGGCCGCCGCCAGCACACCGTGCGCACGATTTCGCCCGCTGATCGCCAAAAGCATTTGCCTTTTAGAACCGATAATCCTCGTGGTAGCCTTTTGCGTCCAACCGTCACCCCCGGGCGGCCGCAATTCATTACAACTTAACGAATGATGAAGCCCTCAGGGCGTTACACGATTCTTGTGGCCGATCGCCGTTCTGGCGTGGTGCGTCGTGCGACCGTGCCGGTGCGCCCAGTCGCGATTGTCGCCTGCGTCGTCGCCGCCACGCCGATTCTGATCGGGATGGGCGCCGCCTGGAAGGCCTCCAGCAGCGTGTCCGATCTTCGAGCCAGCCATCACGCGCTCGAAGTGGAGAACGCGAACTATCGCGCCGCGACCGAAGCGCTGTCCGGTCAGATTACCTCGCTTCAGGAAGCGATCGCGGACCTTGGCGATCGGTCTGCGCTCGACCCGAACCTCGCCCAGGCGATGAACCGCCTGCCCGCGATCGTCAAGTCGCGCGCCATGGGCGGGACGCCGGCGGGATCACCGCTGAAGCCCCAGGAACCGAACTACGCCAAGACGCTGTCCGCGCTGGCGTCGCCCGACGACACCTTCGGCCTCCTGCGCACACTGCTCGATGGTCTCGAGAACCGCCTGAACATCGTCGCGCGCAACGTCGATCGCCGCAACGCGCTCGCCGCGGCGACGCCGTCGATGTGGCCGTCCTATGGATGGCTGTCGTCAGGAATGGGCCCGCGCAAGGATCCGATTACCGGCGGCAATGACTATCACTCCGGCCTCGACATCGCCGGCGAACGCGGCCAGCCGGTCTACGCGACCGCCGCCGGTACGGTTGAGCATGTCGGGTGGCAAGGCGCCTACGGCAACCTGATCGTGATTGATCACGGCTTCGGGCTCGAGACCCGCTACGGCCACCTCCTGAAGTTCCTCGTCAAGTCCGGCGCGAAGGTCCAGCGCGGTGACGTCATCGCCGAGGTCGGCAGCACTGGCCGCGCTACCGGCAATCACCTGCATTACGAGGTGGTTGCCAACGGCCGGATGCTCAATCCGCTGCAGCTTCTCACGCAGAAACCTCGCGACCGATAAGTCCCCTCCAGCCTGCGTGTTCCTTGCCGATCTGTAGCCTCACGGCTACAATCGGTTGATAGTCACTGCGTTCGAGTAGTTTCCCTTCGCATTCATGATCGGTCAGCTTCTCGCCAAGGTCATCGGCACCCAGAACGAGCGCGAGCTCAAGCGCCTCTACCCGCGCGTCGCGCAGATCAGCGCCCTCGAGCCGCAAATCAAGGCGCTCACTGACGAACAGCTCCGCGAGAAGACGGCGGAGTTCAAGAAACGCGTTGCCGACGGAGACACGCTCGACGACCTGCTGGTCGAAGCGTTTGCCGTCGTGCGCGAGGCCGGACGACGCGTGCTCAACATGCGGCACTTCGACGTCCAGCTGATCGGCGGCATGGTGCTGCACGGCGGCAAAATCGCCGAGATGAAGACCGGCGAGGGCAAGACGCTCGTCGCCACTCTGCCCGCCTACCTGAATGCGCTTGCGGGCAAGGGCGTTCACGTCGTCACCGTCAACGATTACCTGGCGCGCCGCGACTCCGAGTGGATGGGCCGGGTCTACCGGTTCCTCGGGATGACGGTCGGCGTCATTCAGCACGAGCTGACCGATGCGCAGCGGCAGGTCGCCTACGGCGCCGACATCACCTACGGGACCAACAACGAGTTCGGCTTCGACTACCTCCGCGACAACATGAAGTTCGAGCTCAGCTCGATGGTCCAGCGCGGCCACCACTTCGCGATCGTGGACGAAGTCGACAGCATCCTGATCGACGAAGCGCGGACGCCGCTGATCATCTCTGGACCCGCCGAAGAATCGACCGACCTGTACTACGAAGTCGATCGCATCATCCCCAAGCTCAAGAAAGGCGCGGTCACCCAGGGCAACGTCAAGGCCGAGGATCGCGAGCAGCTCGAAACCACCGGCGACTACCTCGTCGACGAAAAGCACAAAACGGTGACGCTGACGGAAACCGGCATGGCCAAGGCCGAGCAGATGCTCGGTCACCGGCTGGTGCCCGGGTCGGACGGTCTCTACGATCCGACCAACATGCCGCTGCTTCACCACATTCATCAGGCGCTGCGCGCCCACGCCCTCTACCGCCTCGACGTCGACTACATGATCAAGGACGGCGGCGTCGTGATCGTCGACGAGTTCACCGGGCGGCTGATGCCCGGCCGCCGCTGGAGCGACGGCCTGCACCAGGCGGTCGAGGCCAAGGAAAAGGTGAAGATCGAGCGCGAGAACCAGACGCTCGCGACCATCACCTTCCAGAACTACTTCCGCAAGTACAAGACGCTGTGCGGCATGACCGGCACTGCCGAAACCGAGGCGTCGGAGTTCTCGAAGATCTACAACCTCGAGGTGATGGTCATTCCGACCAACCGGCCGCTCAAGCGCATCGAGGAGCCGGATCTCGTCTATCGTACCGAGCGCGAAAAGTACGAGGCGATCGTCAACGACATCCTCGAGAAGCAGGCCTCAGGCCGCCCGAGCCTGGTCGGCACCGTCTCGATCGAGAAGTCGGAGCGCCTCTCCACTCTGCTGCGCAAGCGCGGCATCAAGCACGTCGTCCTCAACGCCAAGTACCACGCGCAGGAAGCCGAGATCGTCGCGCAGGCCGGGCGCTACAGCAATGTCACGATTGCCACCAACATGGCCGGCCGCGGCACCGACATTCTCCTGGGCGGAAACGCCGAGCACATGGCCCGTCAGCAGGCGATCGCCGAGGAGCTGGCCGAGCGTCTGCCCCGCGGCGAAGAAAAGTTCGTGGACGACGAGGAGTTCGTCTACTTTTTCCACGTCGACGGCTTCTTCCGCGTCCCGCGGAAGGAGTGGGAGCGCATCTTCTCTCACTTCCAACGGGAAACCGAAGCCGAGCATAACCAGGTGGTGAACCTCGGCGGCCTGCACATTCTCGGCACCGAGCGCCATGAGGCGCGGCGTATCGACAATCAGCTGCGCGGCCGCGCCGGCCGGCAGGGCGACCCGGGGTCCTCGCGCTTCTATCTGTCGCTCGAAGACGACCTGATGCGGATCTTCGGGTCGGACCGCATTGCCGGCCTGATGCAGCGCCTGGGCATGGAAGAAGGCGTTCCGATCGAGCACGGGATGGTGACGCGCGCCATCCAGCGGGCGCAGTCGCAGGTCGAAGCGCAGAATTTCTCCGTCCGCAAGCACCTCCTCGAATACGACGACGTGATGAACAAGCAGCGTGAGAGCGTCTACACGCTGCGGCGGGAGATTCTCGAGGGCAAGGTCCACCTCACGGAGGACGAGCTCGTCGACACGCGCACCTATCTTCTCGCCCTGGCCGAGGAGATCCTCGAAGATCAGATCGATCGGTTCGCCGGCAAGCAGCTCGATTACGAGGAGCGGGATGTGCCGGCGCTGATCCTGGAGTTGTCCAGGGTGTTCGGGCTCGAACCGCGGACGCTCGAGGCGCTCAACCTCGACGAGCTCTCGAGCGACGAGATCGGCGACACCGTCTGGCCGAAGCTGAAGGAGTTCTACGAGGAGAAGGAAAAGATCGTCAGCCCGGAGCTGCTGCGGCGCGTCGAGCGCGACATCATGCTGCAGATCGTCGACCAGCAGTGGAAGGAGCACCTGCGCGATCTCGATCATCTGAAGGAAGGCATCGGCCTGCGCGGCTACGGCCAGCGCGATCCGCTCGTCGAGTACAAGAAGGAAAGCTTCGCGCTCTTCCAGGACATGAAGGGCCGGATCGAAGAGGAGATGGTCCGGTACGCGTTCCACCTGCGCCCCGTCCTGAACGAGGAGGCGCCGAACGTCCCGCGCCCGGTCCGCCGCGCGGCGCCGATCACGATGAACAAGCCGGCGGCCGACTCAGTTTCGCCGTTTGCCGCCGCCCGGCCCGCCCCCGCTGCGGGAGCCGGCCCAGGGCAGCCGCCGCGGCCGGCGCGAACCGGCGGAGACGACGTGATCAAGACCGTCCGCCGGGAAGAGCCGAAAGTGGGCCGGAACGATCCGTGCCCCTGCGGCAGCGGGAAGAAGTACAAAAAATGCCACGGACAACAAGCGGCGTGACGAGCCGGCTGAAGCCGGCCCCCACGACTGTCGTAGGGGCCGCCTTCAGGCGGCTCGGGGGAAACTCATGGACTTGAAGACCGACGAACTGACCCTCACCTCCGCCGCGACCGACATCGAAACCGCGCTGACCTTTGATGACGTTCTCCTCGTCCCGCAGCACTCCACCGTTCTTCCCACGCAGGTCGACGTTTCGACCCGCCTGACGCGAAACATCCGTCTCAATGTTCCCCTGCTCAGCGCCGCCATGGACACCGTAACGGAGTCCGGGCTGGCCATCGCCATGGCGCAGCAGGGGGGCCTGGGCGTGATCCACAAGAACCTGTCGATCGAGGAGCAGGCGTCAGAGGTCGATCGCGTGAAACGGTCGGAGAGCGGGATGATCGTCAATCCGATCACGCTCTCCCCAGCCAACCGGATTTACGAAGCGCTCGACCTGATGAAGAACTACCGCATCTCGGGTGTGCCGATTACCGAGGACGGAAGCAAGGAGGGACGCCTGGTCGGCATTCTGACGAACCGCGACCTGCGGTTCGAGACCAAGCTGGATCGCCCAATCGACGACGTCATGACCAAGGCGCCGCTCTACACTGTGCCGGTTGGCACCACTCTTGACGAGGCCCGGGAGATCCTGCACGAACATAAGGTCGAAAAGCTGCTCGTCGTCGACAGGGACTACCGGCTGAAGGGACTCATCACGGTCAAGGACATCCAGAAGGGGATCAAGTATCCAAACGCGTGCAAGGACGCGCTCGGCCGGCTGCGCTGCGGCGCTGCCATCGGCGTCTCTCGCGACTCGCTGGAGCGCGCCGCTGCCCTCATCGCTGCGGGCGTGGACGTCCTGGTGATCGATACCGCCCACGGCCACTCACAGGGCGTCCTCGACATGGTGGCGCGGGTCCGGCGCGAGTTCCCGAACACCGATCTCGTCGCCGGGAACGTCGCCACCGCCGACGCCACCGAAGCGCTCATCGACGCGGGAGTGGATGCCGTCAAGGTCGGGATCGGCGGCGGATCGATCTGCACGACGCGCGTCGTCGCCGGGATCGGCGTGCCGATGATCAGCTCGGTCATGCAGTGCGCGAAAGCCGCGTCGCTGCGTGGACTACCTGTCATCGCCGACGGCGGCATCCGCTACTCAGGCGACATCGTCAAGGCGCTGGCAGTCGGCGCCAGCTGCACCATGATCGGGAATCTGTTCGCCGGCACCGACGAGAGCCCCGGCGAGCTGATCCTGTTCCAGGGCCGGAGCTACAAGGAGTATCGCGGCATGGGATCGATCGGCGCGATGCGCCGCGGCAGCCGCGATCGGTATTTCCAGGACGAGTTCGATCTCGAGGGTGGCCGCGCCACAGAGAAGCTCGTTCCCGAAGGCATCGAAGGCCGCGTCGCCCACAAGGGCAGCGTCGCGGCGATGATCCATCAGCTCGTCGGCGGCCTGCGCGCCGGCATGGGCTACTGCGGCAGTCCCACCATCCCCGAGCTCCAGCGCCGCGCGAAGCTGATTCGCATCACCCCGGCCGGAGCCCGCGAGAGCCACGTGCACGACGTCACGATCACCAAGGAAGCTCCGAATTACCGGATGGAATAGCTGGCTGGTAGGTGACTGGTCGTGAGCGGTTGATATGAGCTGGCTCGGATGGCTTCTCCTCGTCGCACTCATCACTGCCGTTGCTGCCGTCACCGGCATCAAGCCGAAGGGCACGCGACACCTCGCTCATACCCGCATGATGGGAGTCGCACGAGTTGCTCTCGTGGTGGTCGTCCTGATCTTTCTCTACCTCGCGTTTCGCGCGCGCTCCGGCCAGTAGGCCGCCCCTCTAACGACCCACGCCTATCCGGCGGGTCGTTTCATCGACGATATCGATGGTGATCGTCGTTGCGCCGGGAAGCGAATGCGTCAGCCGATCGGGCCATTCGATGGCAAGCACGCCTTCCGCGACGGCTTTTTCCTCCAGCCCGAGATCTTCCGTTGCTGTCCTTTCGAGACGATAGAGATCGGCGTGATAGAGAGTCAGCCGGCCGCCGCGGTACTCGTGGACCAGCGTGAAGGTCGGACTGCTCACCTCGTCAGGGTCAATACCCAGCCCCGCTGCCAGACCGCGCACAAAGGCTGTTTTTCCCGCCCCGAGCTGGCCAGACAGCAGCAGCACTGCGCCGGGTTGAAGCGTTCCGGCGAGCGCACGAGCGACATCCGCCGTTTCGTCTTCTGATTCGGTTGTCCGAATCACTAAGATTTCTCTTCTGAAGAACGTCCAATCAGCTGGTTCAGGGCGTCGCCGAGATAGCCAATCAGATCCGTCGCCATCATCGCGACCTGGCCTTCGTTTCCCTCGGCGATGTCTCCCGCGGCACCGTGCAGGAACACGGCGAGCCGGCAGGCGGCCTCCGCATCGAGTAACTGTGCGAGCCATGCAGCGATCATTCCGGTGAGCACATCGCCGGTTCCGCCCGTGGCCATGCCGGCGTTCCCGGTGGGATTGATGAAGACGTGCCCTTCCGGCGTGGCGACAATCGTCCGATGGCCCTTGAGAACGACGTACAGGCGGCGCGTCCCCGCGAACTCGGCGGCGACCTGAATGCGGTTGGTCTGGACGTCGTCGACCGAGGCGCCGATCAGCCTCGCCATCTCGCCCGGGTGCGGCGTGATGATGACGTCGCGCTCATCTTTGCCGGACAGGCAGGAGGGATCGTCGGCGAGGACGGTCAATGCATCGGCATCGAGCACGAGCGGCACGGTAGAACGCTCGATCAATGCCCGGACAAACTCGGCGACAGCGGGGCCGCGGCCCAGCCCGGGGCCGCAGGCAATCACGTCCTGGTGGAGCTCGAGCACGGTCTGAACGCCGCCGGGCATGACCGTGCCGTTCTTCGCTTCGACCAGTGGTTCGGTCATCAGTTCCGGCGCCATCGACGCGATGATCGGCAGGCATGAGGCGGGCGTCGCGACGGTGACCAGGCCGGCGCCAGAGCGAAGTGCTCCCATCGCCGCGAGATGCGCCGCTCCGGTCTTGCCGCGCGACCCGGCCACCAGCGTCACGCGGCCGAAGTCGCCTTTGTGCGATTCCGGCGCCCGCGGCTCGACGAGCGATCGCACCTGCTCCGGCGTCAGCAGCTCGATATGCGGGCCTTCAAGGCTTTCCAGCACGTCCGGCGGGATACCGATATCGGCGATCACCACGTCGCCGGCGTGCGCTTCGCCTGGGGGCAGCACAAGCGGCAGCTTGGGCGCCGCCAGCGTCACGGTCATCGACGCGTCGATGCAGTCGCCGACCAGGTGGGGCGTGTCGGCGGACATACCGCTCGGCAGGTCGATAGAGACAATCGGAATCCCCGACGCGTTGATGTCGGCAACGACGGTCTCCATCATTCCGCCAAGCGCCGATTTCAGACCGGTACCGAAGATCGCATCGACGATCAGGGTGCACTGCGAAATTTCCGAAAAGTGCAGCTCCCATGTCTGCTCGTCGCCGATCTCGACGACGGTGACGCCGAGGCGGCCGAGAATGTCGAGATTGGTGCGGGCATCGCCGCGAACGTCGGCAACGGATCCGATGACGAACACCGCGGCATCGACACCGCGCTGGATCAGCGTCCGCGCCACGACGAATCCGTCGCCGCCGTTGTTGCCACGCCCGCACAGCACGCCGACGCGTCCGTCGAGCCGTGCTTCGTAGGCGGCCTCCATCGCCGCGACGACCTGGCGGCCCGCGTTCTCCATCAGCACCAGCGACGGTATTCCAATTTCTTCGATGGTGTAGCGATCGGCCTCGCGCATCTGCGCGGCAGTAAGAATGCGCATCTATGGTCGTTCGAACCGTTCGGATCGTTCGGTTCGTTCAGGTTGCGCGAAGTGTACTACAGAGGTATGTTGCAGATGCCCATGTCCGCCCACGTCTGCGTCAACGGCCGCATCAGCAGCGATCGCGACGCCGTCATCTCCGTCTTCGATCACGGCTTTCTCTACGGCGAAGGCATCTACGAGACGATGCGGACGTATCACGGCCGGCCGTTCCTGTACGACCGGCATATGCGGCGGCTGCGAAATTCGGCGCGGATGATCCTGCTGGACATCCCTTTCACTGACGCGGACCTGGCCTCGCAGGTGCGCGACACGATGGCCGCTGCGAATCTGAACGGACACGAAGCGTACATCCGCGTCCTCGTCACGCGCGGCATCGGCGAACTCACCTACGATCCGAAGGCCACTCCGACCCCTTCGGTGGTGATCATCGTCAAGCCGCAGGTCGATCCGCCGCCCGAGGTCTACGAGTGCGGCGTGCGCTGTGTGATCGTCGACATCGTCCGGAATCATCCGCAGACCGTGAATCCGATGATCAAGAGCAACAACCTGCTCAACAGCGCACTGGCCGCGCAGGAAGCGATCCGCAAGGGCGGCTTCGAAGGGATCATGCGGAATTATCGCGGAGAGTTGAGCGAGTGCTCGACGGCCAATCTCTTCATCGTCAAGGAAGGGACCGCACTGACGCCGCCGCTCGAGTCGGGCCTCCTGCCCGGGATTACCCGGGAAGTGCTGTTCGAGATTGGCAAAGAGGTTGGCGTGGACGTCCGCGAGCAGGTGCTCAGGGACAACGACCTCTTCTCTGCCGACGAAGCGTTCCTCACCAGTACGACCAGGGAGGCGGTGCCGATCGTTACCGTCGACGATCGCACGATCGGCAGCGGGCGCCCGGGGCCGATCACGAAGAAGCTGCTCGAGAGCTTCCGCCGCCTCGCCTTCGCCGACTGAACGGTCCGCCTAAAGGCGGAGACTACGTACGAACGGTCCGCCTAAAGGCGGACACTACGTACGAACGGTCCGCCTAAAGGCGGACACTACGTACATAGTGTCGTAGCGGACACTACGACGTGGTGTCGTACGTAGTGTCCGGCTTTAGCCGGACGGTGCAAACGTTTCGACCGGCGGGCACGAACAGAACAGATTCCGATCGCCGTACGGATTGTCGATCCGGCCGATCGGCGGCCAGAACTTGCTGGTCCTGACGAACGGCAGCGGGTAGGCCGCTTCCTCCCGCGTGTAGGGATGGCGCCAGTCGGTGGCGGAAACGGCCTCGGCGGTGTGCGGGGCGTTCTTGAGGACGTTGTCGGTCCGGTCGGCGCGCCCGCTCGCCACTGCGTCGATCTCGGCTCGAATCTGGATCATCGCGTCGCAGAATCGATCCAGCTCCGCTTTGTCCTCGCTCTCCGTCGGCTCGACCATGAGTGTTCCGCCGACCGGGAACGACACGGTCGGCGCATGGAACCCGTAATCCATCAACCGCTTCGCCACATCCATCTCCTCGATGCCCGCCGCCTTGAACGCCCGCAGGTCGAAGATCAATTCGTGGGCGACGCGGCCGTTGTCGCGGGCGTACAGGACCGGATAGTACGGCTCGAGGCGCGCCTTGAGGTAATTGGCATTGAGAATCGCGTACCGCGTCGCGTTGGTCGCGCCCTCGGCGCCAAGCATGCGGATGTAGCCGTACGAGATCAGGAGGATGCTGGCGCTGCCCCACGGCGCCGCTGAGACGGCGTGAATCGCGCGTTCGCCTCCGGTCCTGATCACGGGGTGCCCCGGCAGGTACGGCGCAAGGTGCTTTGCCACGCCAATCGGACCCATGCCGGGACCGCCGCCGCCGTGCGGGATCGAAAACGTCTTGTGCAGGTTCAGATGGCACACGTCGGCGCCAATCGATGCCGGGCTCGTCAGACCCACCTGCGCGTTCATGTTGGCGCCGTCCATGTACACCTGTCCGCCGTACTCATGGACGACGTCGCAGATGGTGCGAATCTCGTCCTCGAACACGCCATGGGTGGACGGATACGTGATCATCAGGCACGACAGGTCATTACGGTGTTCGGCGGCCTTCTTTCGGAGGTCGTCCAGGTCGACGTTGCCGTTCGGCGCGGTGGCGACGACCACCACGCGCATCGCGGCCATGGCGGCGCTGGCGGGATTCGTTCCGTGGGCGGATGCCGGGATCAGCACTACGTCGCGGTGATGGTCGCCGCGGTCGCGGTGGTACGCGCGGATGACCATCAGGCCGGCGAACTCGCCCTGCGCCCCGGAATTCGGCTGCAGCGAAACCGCGGCAAAGCCGGTGATCGCGCAGAGAGCGGCCTCGAGGTCCCGGAACACCTCGGCGTAGCCCTGCGCCTGCTCGATCGGCGCAAATGGATGGACCCGGCTGAAATGCTCCCAGGTGACCGGCAGCATCTCCGAGGCGGCGTTCAGCTTCATCGTGCAGGAGCCGAGCGCGATCATCGAAGTGTCGAGCCCGATGTCTTTTCGCTCGAGGCTGCGCACGTACCGCATCATCTCGGTTTCGGACCGATGCGTGTTGAACACCGGATGCGTCATGAACGCGCTCGTTCGGCGGAGATTGTCGGGAAAGCCATTGTCTGCGGAGGCTTGAAGGCCTCCGTCTACCGTCGCAGACTTCCCTGAGAGTGCGGCGACGAGATCCCGGAGATCGGAGGTGTCCACCGTCTCGTTGAGCGCGATGCCAACCGTCGTCTCGTCGATGTAACGAAGGTTGATTCCCGCCGCCAGCGCGCGTTGGCGAGTGGGTTCCACTCCTTCCGGTATCTGGACGCGCAAGGTGTCGAAGTAATTCGCGTTCGTCTGGCGCAACCCGACGGCGGTCAGCTCTGCTTCGAGTGTCCGCGCCAGCGCGTGGACGCGGCCGGCGATCGCCTTCAGGCCGTCGGGACCGTGATACACGCCGTACATCGCGGCCATGTTGGCCAGCAGTGCCTGGGCCGTGCAGATATTCGAGGTCGCCTTCTCGCGGCGGATGTGCTGCTCCCGCGTCGCCAGCGCCATCCGGTACGCCGTTCTCCGGTGCGCGTCCACTGACACGCCGATGATGCGTCCAGGCATCTGGCGCACGAACGCCTGCCGCGTCGCGAAGAACGCCGCATGCGGGCCGCCGTACCCGAGCGGCACGCCGAACCGCTGCGAATTGCCGAACACAACGTCGGCGCCCATCTCACCCGGCGGCGTCAGGATCGCCAGAGCCAGCAGGTCGGTGCCGACGGCGACAAGCGTCCCGTCGGCATGGGCACGTGCAATGACGGGGGCAAGATCCTCCACCAGCCCCGATTCGTCCGGGTACTGCAGCAGGATCCCAAAGGGCAACGCATCTTGATGCCCGGCCATGTTGCCCACCGCTCCCACCCGGACGTCAATTCCCAGCGGCTCGGCGCGTGCCCTGACGACGTCGATCGTTTGCGGCAGGCAGCGGTCGCTCACGAAGAACAGGTTCGAGCCCTTGTTCGTCCGCACGCGGTGCATCAGCGTCATCGCTTCCGCTGCCGCCGTCGCCTCGTCGAGCAGCGAGGCGTTCGCCACTTCCATTCCCGTCAGATCGGCGACCATCGTCTGGAAATTCAGGAGCGATTCGAGCCGCCCCTGCGCAATCTCGGCCTGATAGGGCGTGTAGGGCGTGTACCAGCCCGGGTTCTCCATCACCATGCGCAGAATCACGCTCGGTGTGATGGTGTCGTGGTAGCCGAGGCCGATGTACGACCGGAAGGTCTTGTTGCGCCGTGCTATCTGCGTCAACCGGCGCAGGTACTGATGTTCGCTCTCGGCCGGCGGAAGGGACAGCGGATGCGTGAGCCGAATCGATGCGGGAATCGCCTCGTCGATCAGGGCGTCAAGCGACCGGGCGCCGATCGCCTGCAGCATCGCGTCGCGCTCGGCGGGCGAGGGTCCGATATGCCGGGGAGCGAACCAGTCGTTGGCATCGAGCGGGTGCATTACCCGAGCATGCCCTGGTATTGCGCACTGTCGAACAGGTCCGCCGCGGCGCCATCGCCTGATACCCGCACCTTGATCATCCAGGTGGCATGCGGGTCCTTGTTGACGGCTTCGGGCTGACTCTTCAACGCGTCGTTCACCTCGGTCACTTCCCCATTCACGGGCGCGAACAGCTCCGACACCGCCTTCACCGACTCGATCGATCCAAACGACTGCCCGGCCGTGACCCGGCTGCCGATGTCAGGCAGTTCGACGTAGACGACGTCGCCGAGCTGCTGCTGTGCGAAGTCGGTGATCCCGACTTCCGCCGTGTCGCCCGAGAAGCGCACCCATTCATGGTCCTTTGTGTACTTCCGATCATCCGGATACGTCATCTCGGCCTCTTGTAAAACGGCATCGGCACAACCCGCGCCGCCGCGGCCCGGCCGCGGATGTCGATGTGAATCTGCGATCCAGGCTGCGACCGATCGATCGGCACGTAGGCCATGCCGATCGCTTTGCCGAGAAACGGCGTCTGGGTGCCGCTCGTCACCACGCCGATCGGCGTGTCGCCCTGCATGACGCGGTACCCGTGTCGGGCAATACCCCGATCGACCATCTCGAACCCGACCAGCCGGCGCGTCACGCCGCTCGCCTTCTGCGCCAGCAGGCAGTCGCGTCCGATGAACGTCTCGTTCGACCAGCCAATCACCCACCCCAGGCCGGCCTCGAGCACCGTCGTCGTCTCGTCGATGTCGTTGCCGTACAGCCGCATCGACGCCTCGAGCCTCAGCGTGTCGCGGGCGCCCAGTCCGGCCGGAACGAGGTCAACGGACCGGCCCGACTCGAGCAGCGCCTGCCAGACGCGGTCGGCCATATTCGGCGGGACAAAAATCTCGAAGCCGTCCTCTCCGGTGTAGCCCGTACGAGCGATGGTGGCGCGGGCGTTGGCGACTTCCCCGTGCGCGAACCAGAACGGCGAGATCTCGCCGAGCTCGACGGCTGTCAGCGGCTGCAGCACTTCGCGCGACGCCGGGCCGGCGAGCGCGATGAGCGCGTACCGGCTGCTCGAATCAATCGCCGCGACCTCGCCGACGCTCTTGATCTGCTCGCTGATCCACGCGAAGTCCTTCGCCGTATTCGACGCATTCACGACGATCAGAAAGTGAGTCGGCGCCATGCGGTAGATGATCATGTCGTCGAGGAAGGTCCCGTCCGGCGTCAACAGTCCGGAGTACTGCGCCTGCCCTACCTTCAACTTCGCAGGGTCGCTGCATGCGATCCGCCGGACCGCGGCTTCGGCGTTCTTGCCGGCGATTTCGACCTCGCCCATGTGGCTGACGTCGAAGATGCCCGCCCGGGTGCGCACCGCCATGTGCTCGCTGGTGATGCCGGCATACTCCACCGGCATGTCCCAGCCGGCAAAGGGCACCATGCGTGCCTGTGATGCACGGTGTCGGGCGTTGAGAGGGGTTTTTCTCAGGCCGTTCGAAGCGTTCGAGATGTTCGTGTCGTTCGGGACGTTCGCGGTGGTCACAAAGCGCTAACGTACTATCCGCAATCGACCTGGGTCAAGAACGGCCGCGCGTCCGGCGTGCGTCGTGCAGCACCTCTTCCACTTGAAACTTCAAGCGTGCGATCAGATCGGCCAGCATCGCCACGGCGCCGAGCAGCACGCCGAGGAGCACGCCGCCGACGCTCACTGTGATGAACGACGTGTACGGAAACGTCTCCCCGGTGCGCCACCAGTGAACGAACACGCCGATGCCGATCAGGACTGCCGGGACGAATACCAGCAGCGCGAGCGACCCGAAAAACTTCAGCGGGCTATAGTCGCGAATCGCGCCGATCAGGACAGGCGCCGCCCGCAGACCGTAGTCCGCGACGCTCGACGCAATGCGCGATTCGCCGGTCGCCCGCTCGGCCTTCACCGGCAGTTCGACCTCGACGACCCGCTCGCCGAAGCGGTTCCAGGTGAGCAGCGATTCATGGATGTACTCGAAGTCGCTGTGGATATCCACCCGCAGCGCGGCATCGCGGGTAAATGCCCGGAACCCGCACGATACGTCGGTGAAGGCGCGCCTGGTCGTGAGGTTGATAATCCAGCACAGCAGGCGGTTGCCGAGCCGCTTGCTCCAAGGCATCGTTCCGCTCAGCGTGCCGTTCGGCCCGAAGCGCGTGCACAGGACCACGTCGGCCTCGCCGCTCACGATCGGCGCCACGAGGCGGGGGATGTCGGCGGGCGCAAACTGCCCATCGGCATCCATCGAGACGATGATGTCGGCGTCGGCGGTAAGGCCGGCCCGGACGCCCGACATGAACGCGCGCCCGGTGCCGAGATTGTGCGGATGCTGGACGACGCTTGCGCCGTGGCGTGCCGCGACCGCCGCCGTCTGATCCCTGGACCCGTCGTCGATGACGATTTTGGCGACCGACGTGACGCCGGGCATTGCGGTTGGAATCGCGTCCAGCAGCTGCCCAATCGTCTGCGCTTCGTTGAGTGCTGGCAGATAAACCGCGAGTTTCACCCGCGCAGTATACAAAGACCCGGCAGCGGCGCCCGCGAAACGCCGACGAATTCGCTCAAACGCGGATGGAGTCGGCTTTCTTGGCGTCGATGAGGCGCTGGACGGCGGTTGTGTCGGGGTTGGCAAACTCAACGCCGGCCCGGTACCGCACAGCTCCTCCGACGATTTCGAGCGATGCCCACGCAACGCTGCACGGCATCGGCTTGGTCTTTTCTGCCTCGTCGATAAACGCGAACTTGCCTCGCTGATTTGGTTTGAGCGCGGTCGTAGAGATCACCTGCGCTCCGATCACGGAGAGGTTGACCAGCGCGGCTGGATTTCCGTCAATCCGGACCTGGACGCCGTCGACGACGGGGAACCGGGGCGCACGTCGCGTGCCCGTCATGTGTAGTGGGGCTGCGCTCTCGGCCACGTGGGTCACGATTCGTACCTGGCAGTCTTGCAGCGCCGGATCCGCCTCCACGCGCGCAAGCAATGCGCGCCCGCGGGAGCTGGCCGCGTAGAGGTCTTCAACGGCAATCACGTTTGGGCGCTGGCACTTGATGGCGGCAAGCGCGGCGAGCGTGTCGTCGGCTGAAAACGCCAGGGCATCAACGAGGTCGCCGTTTTGAAGCGCCGGCAGATTCTGCTGTGACGCGATAAGGACGGTTGTCGACATTGTTAGCGATGATTGGGCGATCGACGAACGAAAATGCAATTCGTACTCCAGCGGTGCAACTCGCCCACCCCTGCATGGCTTTGGCGAGATCACCTGCAGATTGAGGCAATTACAGACCTGAGCGATGGCGCTGAATTGACTTCAGATGACGGCGGACCGGCCGCGCCAGACGGAATGCTGACACGTGGTGGTTCAAGCGAAAAAACGCATCTGGCCTTGAGGTGCGGTCCGGCTACAGCCCAAGCATTCAGCCGCCGGGTTTGGACGTCAAGTCTTTCGGCGGGTCGTAGTGCTTTCGAGCCGTATCGAGGAGAGTCTCAATCTCGGGACCACTTGCGCTAAACGCCTGTGCGAGCTCGGTGCGGATTCCCTGCTCATCAAACGTGATCCACGATTCCGTCGCAATGTATACCTGGTCCTGTTCGCGCGAGGGTACCTTAACAGAGGAAAGATAGCGCTCATGATTGATCTGAAATGTCTCGTGAGTTCCATCGTCCGCGACCTTGATCACGACGGGCACGTCAGGCATGCGAACCTCCGTTACATATTACCTCCGCAAAGAACCGCCAGTCCCCTTCGGATAGGCTCGGCGGTGCAGGCCGCTAGGTGGTTGCAATGATGTGCCGGATGGCGGCGGTCGTCGCCGGCGTCAGGTCGAGAAATTCAAGGGCGACGTTGTAGTCCTTGCGCGCCATCGTCGCCGATTCGAGCCGCACCTGCCGCTGTTCAGATCGCACAATCCTTGCCGCGACCACGACCGGCGCGTCCCTCCACTCGATCGTGACCTCGAACGTGTTGTCGCGCGGCGGCGACATCGACATGACGAGCAAAGCGCCGGCCTCGCTCAGATCGAGCAGGACGCCCTCGCGCGATCCGTTCAGGCGGATGCGGAGCGGTTCAAATCGAGTTCGCGCGGCCCTGCGACGCTCGCCCGGCCGGGGATCGAGGGGATTCGTCATCATGCCGCAGGTGCGCGGCCTCCTTGACCGCCGCCTCCTTGACGATAGTGGCCGGCCCCGCGTGATTCAAGCCGTGGAGCCGCGCCCATCCTGGCGTCCGGCTGCCCGTTGCGGGAGCCTCCGTGTAGCCGTATCCCAGGTACGCCTCCAGCGTGTGGTAGCTGATGTCCAGATAGCGTGCGGCCGCTCTCTTGTTCCTGCCGCAGCGCTCGAAAATGAGCCGCGCGTACCGGCTGCCCCACGCGCGCAGCGACTCGCTGGCCGCAATCGAGGGCCCCAGCACCTCGCCGTAGCGGCCGCAGACGTGTGGCGGAAGATCGTCGAGCTCGATCTGGTTCGAGGCAACCAGCGTCACGGCGCGCTCCATCAGGCGCTCCAGTTCCCGGACGTTGCCAGGCCAGTCGTACAGGCGCAGCGCGTCGAGCGCGGCGTCGGAGATCGTCAGCTCCCGCGTGGACCGGTGCCGCGCGAGGAAGTAGACCGCGAGCTCCCGGATGTCTTCGCGCCGCAACCGCAGCGGCGGCACATGAATGTCGACGCCGCTCAGGCGGTAGAACAGGTCGGCGCGAAAGAGTCCCCTCGAGACCAGCTCCGAGAGCGGTCGATTCGTCGCGACGACGATGCGGGTATCCACGCGACGGGTGCCAGTTCCGCCAACGCGCTCCACGGCCAGGTCCTGTATCGCACGGAGCAGCTTGGCCTGCGCCGACAGCGACAGGTCGGACACTTCGTCGAGAAACAGCGTCCCGCCGTCGGCGTGCTCGAACTTGCCCCGCCGGCCGCGGACGCCGGTGGCCGTCCGCTCTTCAATCCCGAACAGCTCCGCCTCGAGCAGCGTTTCGACGACCGCAGCGCAGTTCACCGCGACGAACGGCCCCGCCCGGCGGCGGCTCAACTCGTGAATCTGCCGCGCCACGAGCTCCTTACCGGTGCCGCTTTCGCCTTCGATCAACACGGTGAAACAGGTGGCGGCAACACGCTCGACCCGCTCACGCAGCGACGCCATCACCGGCGTCGATCCAATGAGCGGGGCGGCCCCGTCCGGCGCCGGGCGCGGCGCCCCCCGCGTTTTCGCCGCTTCCAGCACGAGGCCGCCCAGTTCCGCCGCGGCCGTGAGCAGGTCGACGTCGCGTTCGTTGAGCGTCCGGCCCCGCTCGAACGAGGCTTCCAGGACCGCCTGGATCCGATCGTCCGCGGTCGGCACGTGCAACACGATCGACTCCGCCGTCCGCGTCGGCGTGACGAGGCGCGCCTGGTAGCGCGTGGGAATTTCGCGCAGCCGCACCGCGCGCATCGACAGGAGCTGCGCGACCTGCTTCTCGAAGACGCCGGGCAGGCCGCCATCCATCAGCGTACCGGAGAGCGCGGCGCTCACCGCCGCAACTACGTCGCGGAGGTTCCGCATGTCCTGGGAGGGGGGCATGACGGTCTATAACCAAGGGCGATGCCAGCAGGATTCCGCGCGGCGGGCTTGCAAATTCAGCCGCGAATGGTCGCGCCGCTGCCGTTCCGGCCTGCGTCGCGGGTATGGACGGGGAACGGACTACCCGTTGGCCGGGACGCCAGATGCTCACGGTGCCCGTGGTGCCCGGAAGGCGTCGTCTTCACGGGCGTCGCTGCGGGGCCGCCACTCGAGGCTGTAGTACTCGCCCCTGTCCCGCGCCCACGGGTCGAAGGCGTTCACCACGTGGGTGAGCTCGGACTCGAGCTCCGGGATGACACGCATCAACACGCGCTTCAGCGGAGAGACCGGCTGGTCGTCGTGTCCGTTGATCGCTCGAGGCTCGATCATCTTTTGTGGACCGTTGTTGTTGACCCAGTCCACTCCGAGCGTCGTGTAGAACTCCGGCCTGAAGCTCGACGTCAGAAACCGATCGCTGAACAGCCGGCGCGACGCGTTCAGAATGAACACGACGAACTGCGTTTCCGAGATCGCGAATCCGTGAGGGCGCGTCGTCTCGGCGAGGTAGCCGACCACCGTGTCGAGGTCCTCGACGTTGTCCACCATCGACCCATCCGGATGACCGAGACAATCGTCGATTGGCGAGCCGTCGGCATTACGTTGCGCCACCGTGATTGGTATCGAGGCGTCGCACCGATGCTGGCCGTAGACTTCACGAAGCGTCGCGGCCAGCTGAGCCTGGTTCGCGGCTTCAGGCGAGTCGGGGGGAAGGTGCCGATCAATGAAGTCGTCGAAGCTTGCGATTTGCCGTAAGCCGTACTGGCGGCGAAACTCGTTGAACCGCGGAACGCCGTGCTCGCGGTCCCTGATGATGTCGAGCGCGGCAACGTCAATCTGCTTGGTCGGACTCTGCAGCCGCTCGATGCGCAGGTTCTGCAGGAACCGGGGATGGTTCTGCAATGCGAGCAGACCGAGACGCTGGCGCCCCATGCTCAGCGCCCAGTTGCCGAGCCCGCGCTGCCGTACGAACGGCGTCGCCTTGCCGCGGAAGGTCTCGATGACTGGCACGTGGCTCTGGATTGTGTCGGGACTCCTGGTCTCGCGGTATTCGATCAGGTCGGGCACCAGGGGATGCAGGCGATAGACGGTGACGAATTCCTGCGGGAAATTGAATGGCGATCCGAAATGATTCGTGCCGCCATTGACGTCATCGGGATTACTCAACGACCATCCGCGCTTCCCGCTGCCCTGCCCGAAGATGCCAGGGCCCGACGCAACAATCGAGTACAGGTCGTTCGCCCGTGACGAGGGCGCGTTGCGAAGCCGCAGCAGCGCCCGTTCCAGCGAATCTGGCAGCGGGCCCTCGCCGTTCAAGAGACCGAACCAGTTGCCGTTCATGCCCCTGAACAGCGGTTCGTTGTACAGAAGCTGCGGTGTCCATTCAATCGTGTGAATCTTCGCAATCTCCGCCGACACAACCAGGCGGGCGGCTTCGAAGAGCTCGTCGGCCGTTACATCGCGGTAACGAATGATCCGGGCTGGAGTGGACGGGTTGCGCAGACCAGAATCCGCATCGGGGGTCCTCGCCGCGCGGCGCCGGAATTCGTCGACGAACTGGTTGTGTTCGCGCGTGAAGACATTGTGAAAAAAGCTCATCCCGATGGTCCAGTTGTCCGGAAACGCAACCGCTTCCTGGCCGCTCCAGTCCGGGAGCTTGGGATCCGACGCGTCGAGCAAGGGCAGGTACCCCTGGCGATCACCCTCAGCGCTGCGTCCCTCGACCAGCACGACCTGGAGGCGCGCCGGGTCCGTCGAGTCACGCTTCACCCGCCGGCGTGATGTTTCGTCGTAGCCATAGATCTGCGACGCGTCCCACCACGCGGTATTGGTGTTCCGGAAGGTCTTCGGTGCGCGGGTCGCATACTCGCGCCCGCCATGCGTGAAGGTCGGCGGCGCACTGCCGGCCGCCACAAACCCCCTGTCGATCGCGTCCTCAGGCCGGCATCCCAGCCGCGCGACGTCCTGAGGCGTCAGCGGCGTGTCGACGCCGGCGACGAGCTGCGACGTGCAGCCGACTTTCATCGATTCCGGCGCGTTGTGGCCTTCCTCCAGGTTGGAAAACCAGTCGTGGGTCATGAACTGGATCCAGAAGGCGGCCAGAACGTTGAAGAATGGCGCCTTCTTGTAGTCGCAGCTCCCCCCGAGGGCGACGCCCGGGTTGCCGTGCCCATCAGCGCACGCGGCTGGATCCGACTGGGCCCGCGTCAAGAGCCTGCGGCTGATGACCTGTGGGTCGGGCTTGAGCAGTGACAGGCGATCGCCGTGGCGATTCCGGGCGATCACGTTCAGACCGGCATCCGGGAAAAGGCTCTCGAACTCCGAGTTGTTGGCGAACAGCGTGCCGGACGACCCCATCAGCGGGTTTCGAAGGTCATTGCAGATCCCGGTGAGCGTTCGGCCGCGAATCAACGCCCCGGTACACAGTTGCTCCCCGGCGCCTCCCACGTCGGCGAAGTTCGGATGGGTCGGAGGGAGGCGCATCTCGGCCCAGGTTTTCAGCGTAGGCCCGTCGAGGCCTGGGCGCCCCGTGAGGTACTGCTGATAGGTGCCGGCGTTGTCGAACAGATTGAACTTGAGGAGCTCGACGCGGGCGTACTCCAGATCAATGAGTGCGCCGCCGATCCCGCGGCGGTTCCTCGTCTCGAGGTCGTCGAGCGAGGCCGCATCGCGCGTCGCGTAGTAGTTCGCCCAGTCGACCCACGGCGCGTTCAGGAACTTGAGCGCGACCTCTCCGCCGCGGCAGCGCGCGGTGCTCTCACGTACCTTGCCTTGAAACCGCTGATCGCGCGCCGTGGCAATGGGAAGCGGACCCCCCGCGAGCGTCTCCACGCACCCCTCCAGGCTGCTCTCGCTGCAGCCAGTCAGGGACAGGGCCAGGGACGAAAGAATCGCGACGGGAATCGCTCGAAACATGGGTCTCCTGGCGGCGAGCGGCCGCTGGCGGGGGTGGGCTGCTGGATACTTTACACGCCGTCGACCCAATCGCCCGAATGCGGTACATATCGCAGCACCCGCGCGCGGCCGGTGGCGCCCAGCACGCGAACCGCGAACTGCGACCCGTCGCGGCCCCGCACGAACACCGAACCGGACGTCGACGTCCCGAACGGCGTGAACGACAGCAGGTTGCTCGGGCCCAGTTTGACCGCATCCGAGCCCGCGGCGCCGGACACGGCGATCGCCACACCTTGATACAACTCCCCGAGCTGTACCGGCGCCTCAACGGGAACGTCGATACCGGCGGAAATGTCGGCTGTTCGCACGCCGTTGCGGTTGCCGTCGACGAACATCCGGAAGGTGATGCCAGAGGGACCCTCTTCAAAGCGGAGAGCCACGTGCGTGGATCGCATGACGGCTTGAGATCGCGCAACCGCCATCCGGGACGCCAGGAACCGGGCAGCCGACATCGCCCGCGCGCGATCGACCGCCGCGAGCGACTGCGGAACCGCGATCGCGGACACCGTCGCCATGATCGCGACGGTAAACAGGAGCTCGACGACGCTGTAGCCCGCCAACTGGTAACAAGAAGCCTGGTAGTAACGGGAAGCCTGGTAGCCGGAAGCCTTACGGCTTCCGACTACCATCGATCTCACCCTCGACCGGGCTACTGCGCCGCCGCGCGCTCGTTTCGCAGCGGTGTGATGGTGACGAGCGCCTTGAGCTTGAGGAAACTCGCTTCCCCGATACCACGAACGTTCATCAGTTCCTCGATTTTCTTGAAGCCGCCGTTCTGCTGCCGGTACTCCACGATCCGCTGCGCCGTCGCGGGACCCACCCCCGGCAGCACCTCGAGCTCGGCCATCGTCGCCGTATTCAAGTTCACGGTCGACTGCACTGCCGACGCCTTCGCTGCCGGCGCCCCGCCCGCATTCTGCGCGGCGGACGTCGTTCCGGCCAGACCCAGCACGATCAGCGCCGCGATCATCATTCTCATCACGTCTCCTCCTGTCGTCACGTCTGTTCCATGGCATTTGCGGTCCCCGGCACACTCCGTGGTCGGCGAGGTCGGGCGCCGTTATATGGCGATGCGCCGGGGACGGCTGGAGACATGGCAAAGCGGCCGCCGCGCCGCCTGAAACGGGACTGTCAGGCCAAAATGATGAGCGACAGAGGTTTATGCGAGACGGGACACGGGGTACACGCGGCGCCGCCTCGGCGAACGACAACCATGGTTGCGCCACGGAACGATGCTGCGTTATGCGTTCGAGAAGTACCCCGAACGTGAGCGCCGCGCGTATCTGACCGCCTGGCCCTAGGCGAAGAACCCGTACAACGCCGCGATAGTGCGCATCGTCTCCCACTTGTCGACTTCGAAGTCGCAGAGGGTTTGTCCGGGCGCCGGATCGACGACATAGGACGGGGCATCGAGGCTGCGGTTCGAGAAGTCGAGCGCCTCAGCCAGATTAGCCGCCGTCGCGTCGCGCTCGGTGAGCGGATCCAGCTTCCACCGCCATTCGATGAATCGCAGCACCGACGTGTGATCGAACACCGTGTTGGCGACGTGGCCGCGCTGTGCGAACGGCGCAACGATAATCGCCGGCACGCGGAACCCGCGCAGGCCGTCTATGTTCAGAACGTCGCGTTCGTGTTCCGTAATGGGGGCGGTCGTCGGGGCCACGTGGTCGAAGAACCCGCCCCATTCGTCGTACTGGAACACGATCATGGTATTGCGCCAGGCCTTGCCGGTCGTAACGGCGTCGTAGATGGAATATTGAAATGCCTGGCCGTTTCTCAGATCCGCGTGCGGATGATCGTCGTTCGAGAGTCCTCTTTCCTCGTCGATGAACCGTGGATCGACGTATGACACCGCCGGCAGCTTGCCGGTGCGGCACTGATCGAAGAACGTCGAAATGCGATGCGAGATCGGCTGATACTTCGCACCCCAGAGCGCCAGGAACGGTACGTCGCTGAAGTAGTAGCCTGCGCTCACCCTGCGCTCTGCCAGCCGATCCCAGATCGTCGGCAGCGTGCTCAGCTCGAAGGAATTCTCGATCCGATCAGTCTGCGCGGAGTGCGAATAGATGCGGTTAGGGAAGGTCGGTCCCATGATGGACGAGAAATACTGATCGCAGATCGTCCAGTCGTGCGCAGCGCCGGCGAAGAACTGAAGGTCGGCGTCGGTGTAATACCAGATCGGGTAGTCGTCGGTCTCGGGGTTGTCGTCGGCGCGAAGCCAGCCGTCGCAGTCCCCGCCGTTGAACTGAGTCCGCCCGCCGTCGTAGGAATGGTCCGGGTCGGGATGTCCGCACCCCTGGAAATCCGGGGCACGGCGCGTCGGGTACTCGACTCCGGCCTCGTCGGAATAGATCAGGCCCGCCTGCATGCCCTCCGCGCCGGGCACCCATCCCATCATGTGGTCGAACGATCGGTTCTCCATCGTCACGACGACGATGTGATCGATGCCCGAGCTCTTGGGAGACGGTAACGAAGGCGCCGCCGACAGCAGCCGATCGGCTCCGCCTAAGGCAAGTGCTCCGGCGGCACCGGCAGTTGTCTGAATGAATCGACGGCGGGAGATGCGTGCGGCCACGGTCGCTCCTTTGGTGGGCGGGCGCGAAGCTGCGCCGTTCCGTGGCTTTCAGAGATACAAGCGGGATGCCCGTCTCCGGTCGAGATAAGGCGGGCTTACGCGATGGTGGCCTGTGCGGCGCGGTACCAATCGACGGTCTTCTTCAATCCTTCGTCAAAGCTGACCTTGGGTTCGTAGCCGAGCAGCCGCCGCGCCTTGCCGATATCGGCCTGGGAGTCGCGGACGTCGCCGGGACGCGGGTCCGCGTAGATCGGCTCAACCTGAGCGCCCACCAGGTCGCGGATCGTCTGGAACAGCTGGTTGAGTGAGACACGGCCGGACGTCGCGACGTTAATCACTTCGCCGCTCGCGCCCTTCGCTTCGCACGCGCGCAGGACGCCGTCGACCACGTTGGCGACGTAGGTGAAATCGCGGGTGTGCTGGCCGTCACCGTAAATCGTCGGCCGGCGCCCTTCGCAGAGCGCGCTGATGAACAGCGAGATCACGCCCGAGTAGGGTGACGAGGGGTCCTGGCGAGGGCCGAAGACGTTGAAGTAGCGGATTGTCACCGTCTCCAGCCCGTACAGCTGCGTGAACATCTGGCAGTACTGCTCCGCCACCAGTTTCTGCAGCGCATACGGCGACAGCGGCGCGGTCGGCATCGTCTCGATCTTCGGCAGCGTTGGCGAGTTGCCATACGCGGAAGACGATCCCGCGTACACGACCCGTTTCACCCGGGCGTCGCGTGCCGCCACCAGCACGTTCAGCGACGCATCGATGTTGGCGCGATTCGACGTGATCGGATCCTGCACGGAGCGCGGCACCGACGGGATCGCCGCCTGGTGAAGGACGTAATCCATCCCGTCGACGGCGCGTGCCGCGACGGCGAGATCGGCGAGATCGCCTTCGATGAATTCAACGCCGGGAACGTGGGCCAGGTTCTGGCGCTTGCCGGTAATCAGGCTGTCGACGACACGAACGCGTGCACCGCGGCGGACGAGTTCCTCCGTGAGATGGGAACCGATAAAGCCGGCGCCGCCGGTGACGAGGTAGGAAGCCATACGGCGCGATACCTCAGCAAAATCACTGCCGGTTGAAAAGTGTCGCAGCCAGCCGGTAAGCCGAATCCTGTTTTCGCCTCCCCTTGCGGGCTTAGGCGAACGACGACCATTCCTCTAGCCCTGCAATTGCTCGCAGGGTCCAGCAACCTACCCGGTGACTTTGGACGGGCAGCCCTCAACGTCACCCTATTTGGTCTTGCTCCGTGCGGGGTTTTGCCTGCCGTCCGTGTTGCCACGAACGCGGTGCGCTCTTACCGCACCATTTCACCCTTACCCTTCGACTCGCCCTTGCGGGCTCGCTCAGGGCGGTATCTTTTCTGTGCCACTATTCCGTCAGGTTGCCCTGCCCGGGCGTTACCCGGCGCACTGCCCTTCGGAGTTCGGACTTTCCTCCCGCCTCCGCCGTTGGCCTTGCGGCCCGCGCGAAAGCCGGCGGTCGTCTGGTCGACTGCGACAGGGGAATTATCGCCTATCCATCAACTTCCTGTTTAATCCCGTACTGTTCCAGCTTCTTGTAGAGATTGCTGCGCGGGGTATCGATGACCTCGGCGGTCTTCGAGATATTCCAGTTGTTCTCGCGCAGCTTCTGCACAAGGTAGGCGCGTTCCGAGGCATCCTTGAACTCCCGCAATGTCCCGCCCGGCTGGGCGGCGGAAGACCCCGCGGTGGCGGCGCCTGCCGACGCTGCGGAGGGCGCGTCCGGCACCGTTGTCCGCGCGGGGGCGTCGCCGCGAATGTCCGGCGGCAGATCCTCCACGCGCACCATGTCGCCCGAGGTCATGATCATCAGGCGTTCAACGGTGTTGCGCAGCTCGCGGATATTTCCCCGCCAGCGGTAGCGCTGCAGCGCCTCCATCGCGCGCGCGTCGAAGCGCTTCGGCTTCAGGTTGTGCTCGTCGCTCGTGCGCCGGGCAAAGTGCTGGACCAGCTGCGGGATGTCGTCCCGCCGATCGCGAAGCGGCGGCACGACGATCGGGATCACGTTCAGGCGAAAGAACAGATCCTCGCGGAATTCCCCGCGTTGAATGCCCTCCTCCAGATCCTTGTTCGTCGCCGCGATCACGCGCACGTCGACCTTGATCGTGCGGGCTGATCCGAGCCGCTCCACCTCCTGCTCCTGGAGGACACGCAGCACTTTTGCCTGCGTCTTGGGGCTCATGTCGCCGATTTCGTCCAGGAAGATCGTCCCGCGATCGGCCTGTTCAAACTTGCCGATCTGTTTCTCGGTCGCGCCGGTGAACGATCCCTTTTCGTGGCCGAACAGTTCCGACTCGATCAATTCTTCGGGAATCGCCGCGCAGTTGACCTGCACGAACCGCTGGCCGGCGCGCGGGCTGTTCCGATGGATCGTGCGGGCGACGAGCTCCTTGCCGACGCCGCTCTCGCCGAGCAGCATCACGGTGGCGTTGGTCGGTGCGGCCCGCTTGACGGCTTCGAGCACCGCGCGAAGGGCCGGACTGTCGCCGACGATTTCGTACCTGGATTCCATCGCGAGCTTCAGCTCGCGGTTCTCCTGCCGCAATTCCTGCTGCTTCAGTACGTTCTGCAGCGTGACGATCACGCGTTCGCTGCTGAGCGGTTTGTCGAGGAAGTCGATCGCGCCTGACTTGATGGCATCGACCGCCGTGCTGGTGGTACCGTGGCCGGAAATCATCACCACGGGGAGGGTCTCATCGAGCGCGCGAAGCTTGCGCAGCACCTCCATCCCGTCCATGCCCGGCATCTTGATGTCGAGCAGCACGAGATCCGGGCGATCGCGCTGGACCACGGCCAGCCCCTCCTGGCCGGACGAGGCGCCGACGAATGCGTACTCCTCGTACTCGAGGATCATCCGCAGCGACTCGCGGATCGCCGCCTCGTCGTCAATGACCAGGATGCGGTGTTTCAACGTTCGTCGATCTTGATCGTCTCGAGGGCCCGCTGATTGAGCTCGGGCTTGTAGAGATACATCGTCAGAATGTCGCCAGGGCGGGCATTGTCGGTCAGGCGGCGGTAGTCTTCGATGCTCTGAATGCGCTGCCGGTTGATCTCGAGCACGACGTGGCCGCGTTCGATGTCGGCGTCAAACGCCGGGCTCATGGGCTCGACGCGCGAGACGACGACGCCGCGCGTGCCCGAGGGCATACGGTAGCGGGCGACGAACTGCGCGTCCATTTCGCGCACAGATAGGCCCAGCATCGGACCCCGCTGGCTCGACGGCTGCGGCGGGTCAATGCCCAGATCCGCGCGCTCCCGCTGCGGCCGCTCGGCGAGCTTGACGGTGAAGTTGAGCGGACGGCCGTCCCTCACCACCTGCACGGTGGCGCTCGAACCGGGCTGGCGCGCCGCAATCAGTTGAATCAGCGCATCGTTGCTGTCGATCGGCTTGCCATCCACCGCGACGATGACGTCGTAGGTGCGGATGCCGGCGCGGGCGCCGGGCGACCCCGGCGTGACGTCCTGCACGAGCGCGCCCTCGGACGAGGACAGCTTGAGCGCGCGCTGCAGATCCTGGTTGACGTCGCGCAACATCACCCCTATGTAACCGCGCGATACGCGGCCGCTGTCCCGGAGCTGCGGCAGGATCGCGCTCGCCTGGTTGATCGGCACCGCGAAGCCGATATTCGACGCGCGCGAGCTGATGGCGGCGTTGATGCCGATGACTTCGCCGCGCGCGTTGATCAGCGGGCCTCCGCTATTGCCGAAGTTGATGGCGGCGTCGGTCTGGATGTAGCGATCGAGCGATGAGTCAAACAGCTTGCGGCCGATGAAGCTGACGACCCCGACGGTGACGGTGTGCTCGTAGGCCAGCGGATTGCCGATCGCCAGCACCCATTCGCCGACGCGCAGCGTGTCGGAGTTGCCCAGAGGCGCAAACGGCAGCGGCCGCGGCGATTCAACCTTGATGAGTGCGATGTCAGTGTCCGGGTCGGATCCGATGCGCTCGGCACGAAGAGTCCGGCCGTCGGCGAGCCGCGCCATGATACGGTCGGCCCCGTCGATCACGTGGTGGTTGGTCAGGATGAGGCCGCCGGCGTCGATGATGAAGCCGGTCCCTGCGCCGCGACGCGGGCCGTCGCGGTCCCGTGGCTGCGGCCGCTCGAACGGATCCGGCTCGTCTGGCAGTGCCGGCGCGCGCCGGCGCGGACGGTCCTCACCTCTCGACGTGGCGTCGATGTTGACGACCGCCGGATTGAGCCGCTCGGCAATATCTGCAAACGAGGGGTCGCCCGTGCGTATGGTCGCGGGCGCTATGCCACGCGACGGCGGCGGCGGCGCCGACAGCTGAGGCGCAGCCTCGCGGGCGGCCGTCGCGGATGCCGCGCGGGCCGGCGTCATCGTACCGGCAACCACGATTCCGATCAGAAACGCGACCGCTGCCGCCAGGAACACCGTAACGGCCAGGAACCGCCGGGTCATCGTTCGATCATTATAAGTCGCCGATTAGCGTCAGGAAGGCTGCCTCATCCAGCATCGGCACGCCGAGCTCGCGTGCCTTGTCGGCCTTGCTGCCCGCGTCTTCCCCGACGATGACGCCGGCCGTCTTCCGGCTGACCGACCCCGCCACCTTCCCGCCGAGCCGCTCGATCGCCGCGGTGGCTTCGTCGCGCGACATGCCCGTCAACGTTCCAGTGAGGACATATGTCTTGCCCGACAGGGGGCCGTCCACAGCGCTCGCCTTCCGCTGTTCCGCCGGCACCTCCATGCACACGCCGGCGGCGCGCAGCCGCTCCAGCAGCCGCTGATTGCGTGGCTCGTCAAACCAGCTCCGGACTGACTCGGCCAGGACAGGACCAACTTCGGGGGTGGCCTGGAGTTGCTCGATCGATGCCGCCGCCAGTATGCCGACGCATCCGAACGCGTCGGCGAGCACCTGAGCAGCGCGCTCTCCGATGTGGCGGATACCCAGGCCATACAGCAGACGCCAGAACTCGTTGCTGCGGCTGCGATCGATCTGCGCGATGACCTTCGCGGCGTTCTTCTCGCCAAACCGGCGCACGATCTCCCGTCCGTCGCTGCGGACCGAGCTGCTCGTCAACCGGGCGAGCACGTCCGCTTTCAGCGCGTAGATGTCAGCGTAGTCGGCAATCAGCTTCTGTTCGATGAGCTGCGCAATCAGCGACTCGCCGAGCCCTTCGATATTCATCGCCGAACGCGAGGCGAAGTGTTCCAGACCGCGCTGGAGCCTGGCCGGGCACGAGGTGTTCTCGCAGCGCCAGACTGCCTCTTCTTCGGCGCGATGGAGGGCGGCGCCGCACCGCGGACAGTCGGTCGGCATCTGCCACGGCTCGGAATCCGGCGGCCGCCGGCTCAGGATCGGTCCGACGACGCGCGGGATGACGTCGCCCGCTTTCTCCACGAGCACCCAGTCGCGTTCGCGGATGTCCTTCCGTGCGATGTCGTCGGCATTGTGGAGCGTCGCCATCGAGACGGTCGAGCCGGCGATGAACACCGGCTCCAGCATGGCGAAGGGCGTGACTGCGCCCGTCCGCCCGACGTTCACTTCGATCTTCTTGAGAAACGTCGTCTTCTGCTCCGCCGGGAACTTGAACGCAATCGCCCAGCGCGGGAATTTGCTCGTGGTTCCGAGCAGCCGCCGCTCGGCGAGCTGATCGACCTTGATCACCACGCCGTCGGTATCGAATTCGAGCGAACGCCGCTTCTCCCCCCATTCGTTGCAGAAATCCACCAGCGCTTCGATGCCGGCGCACCGTCGCCAGTGAGGTTCGACGGGAAAACCGGCGGCGCGCAATTGTTCGAGTGTTTCAGCATGCGCGCGCAGAGGAGCGCCGTCGGGTGCGCCGACCAATTGATAGAACAACGCGCTCAGGCCTCGGCTCGCGACCAGCGCCGGATCGAGGTTGCGGAGCGTCCCGGCCGCCGCGTTCCGTGGATTCGCGAACAGCGGCTCGCCCGCGTCCTCGCGCTGCGCGTTGATGCGCTCGAACGCTTTCCGCGGCAGGAAGACCTCCCCGCGCACCTCGATGTGTCCTGCAAAAATGACCCCCGACCCCATTTTCAGGCGCAGCGGGATGGCTCGAACGGTCCGCAGGTTCGAGGTGACGTCCTCGCCGCGCGTGCCGTCGCCCCGCGTCGCACCTCGCACCAGGCTGCCGTCCACGTAGGTCAGCGCAATGCTGACTCCGTCAATCTTCAGCTCCGCGACGTAGTCAATGTCATGCCCCGCATCCTCCCCGAGCCCTCGGCGGACGCGGTCGTCGAACGCGCGCAACTCTTCCTCCGAGTAGGCGTTATCCAGGCTGAGCATCGGCTCCGCGTGTTCGACGGTCGCGAATCCGGCGGCCGCGCGCCCGCCCACGCGTCGTGTCGGCGAATCATCGGTCGCGAGGTCCGGGTTTTCGGATTCGAGCTGCGCCAGCTCGCGCATGAGCGCGTCGAACTCGGCATCGGCGATTTCCGGATCGTTCAGGACGTAGTAGCGCTCTTCGTGATGGCGAATGAGGCGCCGAAGCTCGTCGATTCGTTCTGCTGGGGTCAAGGGCGATCTAGCGATCGCGCGAGAGGACGTAATCGGGCAGGAAGTTCAGCGCGTCGCGTTCGGGACCGGGCGGGAACCCGCGCAGCGCCCGCTTGGCGCGCTCGACAAACTCGACAGCCGTGCTGTGCGCGTAATCGAGCGAGCGCGCGTGGCTGAGCAGGGTCCGCAGCTGACGCCACTCGTCGAGCGTGGCGCTGCCGGCGCTGACAATCCGGCGGATCAGCGCGCCCGCCTGTGCATCGCCGCGGGCCAGCAGATGAATCACCGGCAGCGTCATCTTGCCTTCGCGCAGATCGCCGCCCACCGGCTTGCCCAGCGCGACTTCCTCGCCGGTGAAGTCGAGCAGGTCGTCGACGATCTGGAAGGCCATGCCGATGTTCAGACCGTATTCCCATAGCGCGTCCTGCTGCTCGCGCGTGGTCGGACCCAGCATGCCGCCGATCTTCGCGCAGCCGGCAAACAGGAACGCGGTTTTCCGCCGGACGATATCGAGGTGCTCTTCCTCGGTGAGCTCGACGTCGCCGTTTTTCGTCAGCTGGTAAATCTCGCCCTCGACGATGCGCAGCGTCACGTCGCACAGCAGCCGGATGATCTCCAGGTTGTCCTGTGTGAGCGCCAGCGACATCGACTTCAGATAGAGGAAGTCGCCGAACAGGACCGTGACATGGTTGCCCCACCGCGTGTGGGCCGCCTCACGCCCGCGCCGAAGCTCGGACTCGTCGATGATGTCGTCGTGGACGAGGGTCGCGGTATGGATGAACTCGATCACCGAGGCGTACAGCACGGCGCGGTCGCCGGTGTAACCGGCCATCCGCGCCGCCATCAACAGGACAGCCGGGCGAATCCGCTTGCCGCCGCTGTCCTTGACGTAGTTGCCGATCGTCGGAATGACGGCGACCTGCGACTGCACGTGGCGCGCAAATTCGCGCTCGACCTCGCGGAGGTCATCGCGAATCGGCTCGAACATCTGTGCCAGAACAGACGCGGTAGGCTTTTGCGCGGTGGGATTCACGCCGGTGTCATGAAACCACATCCGCGCGCGGAGTGTCAACGCACTCGACGCGCTAATCCGTGGCAGGAGTAGCAGTTACGGGTTGAACAGCTGTGTGAAGTTCCTCTGCGACGCCTCGCCGACCGCCTCGGCCGTAGACCCGCGAAGCCGGGCGATCGCCTCCGCCACATGAACGACGCGCGCCGGTTCGTTGCGTGTGCCTCGATGGGGAACGGGGGCGAGAAACGGACTGTCGGTCTCGATCAGCAGCCGATCGAGCGGCACCAGCTTCGCCACTTCGTGCAGCTCGGTTGCGCGCGGAAAGGTCACGATCCCGGCGAGGGAAAGGTGGAATCCCGCGTCGAGCGCCCGGCGCGCCATTGCGCGGTCTCCGGTAAAGCAGTGGAACACCCCGCGCGCGTCGCCCGCGGACGTGTCCGCAAGAATGCGAAACGTATCCTCTTCCGCCTCACGCGTGTGGATGACGATGGGCAGCCGCAGGCGGCGCGCGAGGCCGATCTGTTCGCGAAACACCTCCTGTTGCACCTCGCGCGGCGCAAAGTCGTAGTGGTAGTCGAGGCCGATCTCGCCGATCGCGCGGGCTGCAGGCCTGCCGGCCAGCCTCGCTTCCACAAGCGTCGCCGCGGCGGCCGGATCTCCGGCAAACTTTCCCGCCGTATGCGGATGGACGCCGATTGACAGCCGCGCGCCAGGCCACGCCCTGGTCACCGTCGCCGCCCGTTCGTATTCGTCGTCGTCTTCGGCGCCGACGATCACCAGTGCGCCGGAAATGCCTGCCGCCGTCGCGCGATCGATTACATCGTTCAGATCGCCGGCGAATTCAGGCCCCGCTAGATGACAATGCGAGTCAATCATTATGTGGAACCACGACGGCACGACGAGCACGAATACGAGGAGCTGATTTTTTCGTGGCCGTCGTGCCGTCGTGGTTTATCTCACACGGGCGCCAGCAGGCATCGATGGATCGACCGCAATCAGCGTCGGCAAGCCGCCCTCGGGGCTGGCGGCCAGCACCATCCCGTTCGACTCGACGCCCATGAGTTTCGCCGGCTGCAGGTTGGCGACGATGACGATGGTGCGGCCGACGAGTTGATCCGGCTGATAGGCCTCGGCGATGCCCGCGACGATCGTCCGCTGCTCGGCTCCGGTGTCGACCTTCAGCTTGAGCAGCTTCTTCGATTTCGGCACCGCCTCGGCTTCAAGCACTTTCGCGACGCGCAATTCGACCTTCATGAATTCCTCGATCGATATACGCGGTTCTTCCTTGGGTGCCGGTGCAGCAGTGTTCTCCTGCGATGTCATTCCGCGAAGCTCCTCGACTGTTTTTTCGATCCTGGGAAACAGCGGCGTCGTCTCGCCCAGGCGCGTACCGGACGGCAGCGTCCCGGGTCTGAGGCCCGCCCACGATTCCTGCGATATGCCCAGCATTCCACGGATGCGCTCCGCGGCCTGTGGCATCACAGGATCGATCAGCGCCGCCGTCACCCGTAACGCGTCGGCGGCGCGGTACAGCGTCCCGTCCAGTAACCCGCGGGCGTCGGGCCGCTTGGCCAGGGCCCACGGCTCCCGTTTCACGATGTACTGGTTCACCGACCGAACCAGGTCCCACGTGCCTTGAAGGGCCGCCGAGATCTGAAACGTTTCAAACCCGCCGACAACGCCGCCGATCGTGTCCCTGAGCGTCTGCTCGAGCTGGGCGTCGAGATCCTCCCTGCTGTTCGGCAGCTCGGGGACGATACCCCCGCTGTAGCGGTGAATCATGGTCGTCGTGCGACTCACCAGGTTACCGAGGTCGTTCGCGAGGTCGGCATTGAATCGCGCCAGGATCGCCTCGTCCGAAAAGTTCGCATCCTGGCCGAGCAGCGCCATCTCGCGCATGACGAAATATCGGAGCGCGTCGACACCGAACACGTCCACGTAATCCTGGTAGCGCGCGACGTTGCCCAGCGACTTCGACATCTTGGCGCCGCCCATCAGCCACCATCCATGCGCGACGATGCGGTCCGGGGGCTTGATGCCGGCGGCCATCAGGAATGCCGGCCAGTAGAGAGCGTGCTGCCTGAGGATCTCCTTGCCGATCAGGTGGATCGCGCCGGGCCAGAACCGATCGATTCGGCGTGTTGACTCCGGATCGTCCGAGCCCAGGCCGAGCGCGGTCAGATAGTTGGTCAGCGCGTCGAACCACACGTACATCACGTGCTTCGGGTCGCCGGGCACCGGGATTCCCCACTGGAACGATGTGCGGCTGATGCTCAGATCCTGGAGGCCCGCTTCGACAAACGCGCGCACCTCGTTGAAGCGAAAGTCGGGTTGCACGAAGGCGCGGTTGGCTGCATAGAAATCGAGCAGCGGCTGCTGATATTTCGACAGCCGGAAATAGTAGCTCTCCTCCTTCAGCCGTTCGACCCTGTTGCCGCAGGTCGGGCACTTCCCGTCTACGAGCTGGGTCTCTGGAACAAAGATCTCGTCAACGGTGCAGTACCACCCTTCGTACTCGCCCTTGTAGATATCGCCCTTGTCCGCGACACGTTTCCACAACGCCTGCACCGCGCGATGGTGGCGCGGCTCCGTCGTCCTGATGAAATCGTTGTTCGAGATGTTCAGATCCACGCACATCTGCCGGAACGCGGCCGCGACCTCGTCTGCAAAGTCGGGAGTACTCCTCCCGGCTTTCTGGGCGGCGCGCTCCACTTTCTGGCCGTGCTCGTCGGTGCCGGTGAGAAAGAACACGTCGCGGCCCAGCAGCCGCTGCGACCGGGCGACGGCGTCGGCCACGATGGTCGTGTAGGCATGCCCGACATGCGGACGGGCGTTGATGTAGTAGATCGGCGTCGTAATGTAGAACGGCTTCATGCCTGCAGTGGGAGGCGTCACGGCCGGTCGAGGAAAGCCTTCATCGCAGCCGCCTGGACGTCTTTCACGGGCCGCCCGCTTTCGGCGGCGAGACGGGCGCAGTCGTCGAATTCGGGCGAGGCATTCATCACGCTGCCGTTCCGGCGGGCAACCTTGATGCCGACGCGGCCCAGCGGTGTGTCCACGGTCACCATTTCCCGATCAAGGCATTCGCGGTCCATCTCTCCATAGCGGACTCCGATCGTCGTCGTTTCGCGAAACACGATCGACGTCAATTGTTCCCGTGCCGCAGGAGGCGCGATGATGGACAAGAGCGTCCCGGGCCGGTTCTTCTTCATCTGGATCGACGTGTAGAAAACGTCGAGCGCGCCCTCCGCGAGCAGCCGGTCGATGAGCACGCCGAAGATCTGCGGGTTCATGTCGTCAATTTCCGCTTCGATGACGACGACGCGATGTGACTGCGCGGCTGTATCGCCTTCCCCGACCAGGACGCGGATCACGTTGGGCGTGCGCGAGAACTTCCGCGAGCCGGCGCCGTAGCCGGTTCGCTGGAGACGCATTGACGGGAGGCCACCGAAGTGCTGGGCGTAGGCGGTGATGAGCAGCGCTCCCGTTGGCGTCACCAGCTCGGCCTTCTGGGGCCCTGAGTAAATCGGCACTCCCTCCAGCAGCCGCGTCGTCGCCGGTGCAGGCACCGGGTACAGCCCATGCGCCGAGTGGACGGTTCCGCTGCCCACATTCAACGGCGACGCCACCACGCGGTCCGCGCCGAACGCCTCCATTGCATGGACGGTCCCGACAATGTCGACGATCGAGTCGAGGGCGCCCACTTCATGAAGATGAACCTTGTCCACCGGGACGCCGTGAATCGCGGCTTCAACTTCCCCGAGCCGTGCAAACAGCTGCTTGGCCCGATCCCGTCCCTGCGAGGACAACGCGGAACGATCGATCAGCGCATAGATCTCGGCCAGCGAGCGATGGGAGTGAGGATGCCGCCCGCGTTCACGGTCGTGGTCGAGATGAGGCGTCTCCGTGCCGGAGTCCTCGTGCGCATGATCGTGTGCGTCGCTTACCGACTCGCCGGCGACATGGAATTTCGTGGCCGAGACGCCTGCACGCGTCACGCGCTCGGTCCAGACTGCCGCCGGATCGATGGCGAGGCTGCCGAGGGCGCGACGGAGATCCTCAAGCGGCAGGCCGAGGTCGAGCAGGGCACCGAGAATCATGTCACCGGAAGCGCCGGAGAAGCAGTCGAAATACAGGATCGTCAAACGTCGATCATCTTATCCCGTCCCGCCCATCCGCGACTCCAGCCGCCCCGCTTCGACGAGCGAGAAGTAGCGCTGCTCCGCGAGGATCAGATGATCGACGACATCGATCCCCATGATGTCGCCCGCGTTCACCATTCTGGTGGTCAGCGCGAGGTCGTCGGCGCTCGGCGTCGGATCGCCTGACGGATGGTTATGAAAGAGGACGATCGCCGCCGCGGCCGCCGACGCCGCTTCCCGAAACACCTCCCGCGGATGTACCACCGTCGAATCGAGCGAGCCGATCGACACGATGCGGACGCGGATGACGCGGTACTTGGTGTCGAGCATCACGATGCCGAACTGCTCGACGTCGGCAGTGCCGTACTGAGGCAGCAGGTAGGTTGCGAGCTCTCGCGGCGTCGACAGCTTCGGACGTTCCGCGATCGCGCGCACGAGCGTGCGTCGTCCCAGCTCGACGGCCGCGATGACTTGCGCCGCCCGCGCCGGCCCCACGCCCGAGACCACACGCAGCCGATCGAGGCCGAGCCGCATCAGCCCGTGAACGCCGCCGGCGCGCTCGATGAGGCGGTTGGCAAGCTCCAGGGCGTCAACGTCGCGCGAGCCGCTGCCAATCACCACCGCCAGCAGTTCATTGTCGCCGAGTCCCTGCGCACCAAGCCGTTGCAGCTTCTCACGCGGCCGATCGTGTGGTGCGACGTCTTTCATCAACGCTATACTCGGTCGATATGCTTCGGCGGTCGTCCCGTGCGCTTGCGTGCATCGCCGCAGCGCTCATCTGCCTCGCGTGCGGGGCCCCTCCCAACAAGGAAATGGATCAGGCCCAGGGCGCGATCGACGCCGCCCGTGCGGCCGGCGCCGACCGGTACGCAACAACTGAGTACGCCGCCGCGATCGACGCGCTCAAAAACGCCAATGAAGCGGTCGCGGTCCGCGACTACCGGCTGGCGCTCAACTACGCGCTCGAAAGCCGCGAACAGGCGCAGAACGCCGCCCGCGGCGCGGCCGACGCCAAGGCCCGCGTCCGCGCCGAAGTCGAGCGCGGCATCACCGAAATCACCGCGCTGATCGCGCAGGCTCGCGTCCGACTGATGGCCGCCGAACGCGCGCGCATCGCCCGCCGCCTGCTGCAGCAACCGCGTGCCGATCTCACCGCGGCGGAGGCTGCCTTGCAAAAAGCGGGCGAGGCGGTGGCGGCCGAAGATTACCTGGCGGCGAGAGAGTCGCTCGAGGGCGTCAAGGAGCGCGTGATCGCCGCGCTGGCCGCCATCAACGTGACGATGGCGCCGCGCACCGCAGCACGGCGTCGATAGGTCTTTCTGGTCCGGCTAAAGCCGGACACTACGTACGCGTGTGTTCGTAGTGTCCGCGTGTGTTCGTAGTGTCCGC
>Ga0075428_100000581_pt1 | contig 37409 bp, 34 predicted proteins | sample RhiMetdeltSRZDD2_FD_75291 | JGI IMG/M metagenome (GOLD analysis project Ga0075428, IMG submission 75291) | Populus rhizosphere microbial communities from Tennessee, USA - Rhizosphere MetaG P. deltoides SRZDD2 | ecosystem: Host-associated > Plants > Roots > Rhizosphere > Soil | place: USA... | reverse complement strand
ACCCCGGAGACGCGCATGGGATCGGCATTCGACCGACGCGCCCTCGATCGGCTCCAGGGTGCCGCTGCGACTCGGTGTGCGCAGCAGGGTGCGGGAGCAGCGAGCAGCCCCGGCAAGTGGATGCATTGGTGACGCAGCGGCTCCGCGCCCCGTCCCGCACCACCGTCCCGGAGACCGAGGCCGGGGCGCATCCCCACAAGTGGGGCCCCTGCTCCGCGGTTCCGCCGATCCCTGCTCCGCCCCTCGGCGCGCTACCTTCTATTGGGATTGAGCGAGCCGCGGTTGTAGTCCTTGTCGCCCGGCGGGATACAGCGTCCGAAGCCGAAGAAATTACCCTGGGAGCCGGGCGGACAACCCTGGTTTTCCGGAAACTGCTCCGCGACCTTGCGGGCCGCGGCGGCTTTCTGCGGATTCACGTACTCCCAGCGGCCGTTGGGGTGGAGCAGCACTTTTTCGCCCGCCGCGGTCGTGGCTTCTACGGCCCCCGCGTCCGGTTCGGCCGCGGCGGCGTGCCCCGAAGCTGCCAGCGCGAGAATGACGGCCGCAACCAAACGGCGATCGGCCACTATAACCTCTGCTCCACCCAGGCACGCACCGACTCCAGCGCTTGGGGCAGCTTCTCCGGAGCCGTGCCACCCGCCTGGGCCATGGAGGGGTAGCGGCCGCGACTCGGTGACGCCGGAGGAAGGCGGCCGAGTGCGGGAGCGGCCGCAAGCGCCCCGACACTGATATCTATAGGCGTTCGGCTACCCACGCACGCACCGATTCCAATGCCTTCGGAAGGTTCTCGGGACTCGTACCTCCTGCTTGTGCCATGTCGGGGCGCCCGCCGCCCTTTCCCCCTACCTGCTGCGCGACGTGATTGACCAGCTCTCCCGCCTTCAACTTCGAGGTGAGATCGGAAGTAACGCCGGCGATGAGGGATACCCTGGCACCGTCTGCCGTCGCGAGCACTATCGCCGCCGACTTGAGCCTGTCCTTCAGGCTGTCCAGCGCCTCGCGCAGAGCCTTCGCGTCGGCTCCGTCCACCGTCGTCGCCAGTACCTTGATGCCTTTCACGTCCGTCGCCTGCGACGCGAGATCGGTCCCCTGCCCCATGGCGAGCTTCGAGCGCAGGCGCGCCAGCTCCTTCTCCAGCGCCTTTTTTTCCTCGATGAGCGCCAGCGCCGCCTTCTCGACCATGCCGCCGCCGGGCTGGGCGCGGAGCTGCTTCGCGACCGCCTGGAACTCCCCTAGCTGATTGTCGATCATCGCCAGCGCATTGCTGCCGGTAGTCGCCTCCACCCGCCGGATTCCGGCCGCCACGCCCCCTTCGGAGTAGAGCTTGAAGACGCCGATGTCGCCGGTGCGCGCCACGTGCGTGCCGCCGCAGAATTCGCGCGAGTCGCCGATGTCCAGCACGCGCACCTCGTCGCCGTACTTCTCGCCGAACAGCATCACAGCGCCGGCCTTCTTCGCGTCCTCGATCGGCATGACCTGCGCGCGGGTGGCGGTGTTGCGCAGGATCTCGGCGTTCACCCGTGCCTCGACCCGGCGGATCTCTTCCGCGGAGAGCGGCTTGTCGTGCGAGAAGTCGAAGCGCGTCTTCTCGGCGTCCACGAGCGATCCCTTCTGCTGCACGTGCGGCCCGAGCACCTCACGCAGCGCCTTGTGCATGAGGTGCGTCACCGAGTGATTGCGCATGGTGCGCCGGCGCAGATCGCCGTCCACCCGCGCTTCCACCACGTCTCCGACCTTGAGCGTCCCGGTCTTGAGCACTCCGTGATGGCCGAAGGCTTCCGGCGGGATCTTCTGCGTGTCGGCGACCGAGAACGTTCCGGCCGACCCGACGAGCTCGCCGCGGTCGCCGACCTGCCCGCCCGATTCGGCGTAGAACGGCGTCTGGTCGAGGACGACGACGCCGGATTCGCCTGCCTTCAGCGCATCGACCGGCGAGCCTTCCCGGTACACGGCCACCACTTTCGCGGACAGGTTGAGCATCTCGTAGCCGCGGAACTCGGTCTTGCCGCCCGAGTAGGCGAGCCCGGCGGACGAGCCGAACTTGCTCGCGCCGCGCGCCCGCTCGCGCTGCGCCTCCATCGCCGCCTCGTAGCCGGCGAGGTCTATGCTCACGCCGCGCTCGCGGCCGATGTCGGCGGTGAGATCCACGGGAAAGCCGAAGGTGTCGTAAAGCCTGAACACGGTGTCGCCGTCCAGGAGCTTCTCGCCCGAAGCGAGCGCGCTCTCGAGCACACCCATGCCGTTTTCCAGCGTCTCCGCGAAGCGCTCCTCTTCGAGCTTCAACACGTCCGCGACGCGCTTCGCGGCGCTGCGCAGCTCCGGGTAGGCCTCGCCCATGGTCTTGTCGAGATCGGGCACGAGGCGGTGAAAGAAGGGCCGTTTCTGCCCGAGCTTGTAGCCGTGGCGGATGGCGCGCCGGACGATCCGGCGTAGCACGTAGCCGCGTCCCTCATTGCCCGGAATTACGCCGTCGACGATCAGGAAGGCGCAGGCGCGGATGTGGTCGGCGATGACGTTGAGCGACGGGTTCCCGAGATCCTTCCGACCCGTCTCGCGCGCTGCCGCCTTGATCAGGTCCTGGAAGAGGTCGATCTCGTAGTTCGAGTGCCTGCCTTGCAGCACCGCGGCGATGCGCTCGAGGCCCATGCCGGTGTCCACGCACGGTTTCGGCAGCGGCGTGAGGGTTCCCCCGGCATCCCGGTCGTACTGCATGAACACCAGGTTCCAGATCTCGATGTAGCGGTCGCCGTCCGCGTCGGGCGATCCCGGGGGCCCGCCCTCGATGCCGGCGCCGTGGTCGTAGAAGATCTCCGAGCAGGGACCGCAGGGACCGGTGTCGGCCATCTGCCAGAAATTGTCCGACTGGTACTTCTGTCCGCCGGGCTTGTCGCCGATGCGCACGATCCGCTCGCGCGGCACCTTGATGACGTCGGCCCAGATGTCGTAGGCCTCGTCGTCGGTCTGGTAGACCGTGACCCAGAGCCTGTCGGGGGGCAGCTTGTAGACGCCCGTCAGCAGATCCCACGCGTACTGAATGGCGTCCTTCTTGAAGTAATCACCGAAGGAGAAGTTGCCGAGCATCTCGAAAAACGTGTGGTGGCGCGCGGTATAGCCGACGTTCTCCAGGTCGTTGTGCTTGCCGCCCGCGCGCACGCAGCGCTGCGCGGTCGTGGCGCGGACGTAGGGCCGGCGGTCCCGGCCGAGAAAGACGTCCTTGAACTGCACCATGCCCGAGTTGGTGAAGAGCAGCGTCGGGTCGTTCCCCGGCACGAGCGGGCTGGAGGCGACGATCGCGTGCGCTTTGGATTCGAAGAACTGAAGGAACTTCTGGCGAACTTCTGCCGATTTCATAGGTAGCCGGGGCCGGGATGTGTCGCGCCGCTCGAGCGCATCTCAAGGGCGGATTGTCGCCTGCGCCCGGTATCTATGCAAATTCCGGAAACCCGGGAAGCCGCTAGCGCAGCCGCTTCGATTCCTCCACGCGCAGTCCGAGCGAGGCGCCGCCCACGATGACGGCGCTCTTCACGACGCCCCTGATTGCGATCCCCGAGTTTTCCGCCGGCAGGTCGCCCTGCGTCACGACCGGGATCTCGCCGGTTTCATCGCGGAGCGTATAGGCTCTCACTCCGAAAAGCTTCAGCGTCCCCCTCGCCTGGCCTTTCAGCTTCACTTCCTTGCCCTCGAACTGCCCCGGCGCCTGAACGATTTCCCGCACCGGCGTGTAGCCAAAGGGCAGGTAGTCGCATGCGGCAAGCAGCATCACGCTTGCCAGGGCCAACACGATCGTGGACGTCCTCGCGCTCATTACCTGAGAGGTGATGAGTAAGGGTGATGAGAACGGGTGATGAAAAATGGTGATGGGCAAACACCGCCTCTCATCACTTCGTTCCATCACTACTTCTCATCACTTCCTTCCATCACTCCTTCTCCCTTAATGACCTTGAAAATAACCTCCAGTTCGAATCCGCGCCCCTGGAGAAAGCGGACCTGGCGCGCCCGCTCCTGCGGGCCGGCAGCGGGGCGCTTGAACTTGCGCTGCCACACCGCGCGCGCCCGCTCCAGCTCGCCTTCTTTCAGCCCGGACACCGCGGCCGCGACCGCGTCCTCGGAAACGCCCCGGTCGCGGAGGTCCCGCTCTATCCTGCGCGCGCCGTAGCGCGACTTGCGGGCGTGAACGAGCTGCTCGGTCACGCGAGACTCGGACAGCCAGCCGCGCGTCTCGAATTCCTCCAGTACGGCCTCGATTTCGCCGGGATCAGCGGCGTCCGCGGCAAGCTTGCGCTCGAGCTCGCGCCTCGTGTGCTCGCGCCGGGCGAGCAGCTTGAGCGCCCGGGCTCGCAGGCTTTCAGCCATCGCCCGGGCGGAAGGATGAAGGATGAAGGGTGAGCCGGGAATTCGAAGAATGTGCCTGCGCACATTCGAGCCGGCGAACGCCCGACGCGATGCAGCGCGGCGGGCCGGGGTCACTGAACAAGGATGACCCGCCTGAACGTCGAACCAAAAACCAGGTCATCCTTCCACGTTCCACGTTCATCCTCTCAGTGAGCCGCCTTCCTCGCCTCAGCTTTCGCCGAGCCCTTGGCTTCGCGAACGGGCTCCTCCTCCGCCTCCTCGGCGGCAACGGCAACGGCTCCGCCGCCCACGCCCAGCGCGGCGCGTATCTTGCCCTCGATCTCGCGCGCGATCTCCGGGTGCTCCTTGAGGTAGTCGCGCGTATTGTCCTTGCCCTGCCCGATGCGATCCTTGCCGTAGGTGTACCAGGCGCCCGTCTTGTCCACGATGCGATGCAGTACGCCCAGTTCGACGATCTCGCCTTCGCGCGAAATGCCCTCGCCGTACAGGATGTCGAACTCGGCTTGCCGGAACGGGGGCGCGACCTTGTTCTTCACGACCTTGACGCGCGTTTCCGAGCCGATCACCTCCTCGGCCTTCTTGATCGCGCCGATGCGGCGGATGTCGATGCGCACGGAGGAGTAGAACTTGAGCGCGTTCCCGCCCGTGGTGGTCTCCGGATTGCCGAACATCACCCCGATCTTCATGCGGATCTGGTTGATGAAGATGACCAGCGTGTTGGAGCGCTTGATGTTGGCCGTGAGCTTCCGCAGCGCCTGGGACATGAGCCGCGCCTGCAGGCCCATCTGCGGCTCGCCCATCTCGCCCTCGATCTCGGCCTTGGGAACGAGCGCCGCGACCGAATCGATCACGACCACGTCGACCGAGCTGGAGCGCACCAGCATGTCGCAGATCTCGAGCGCCTGCTCGCCGTTGTCGGGCTGCGAGATCAGGAGCTCGTCCACCTTGACTCCCAGCTTGCCCGCGTACTGCGGGTCGAGAGCGTGCTCCGCGTCTATGAACGCGGCCGTGCCGCCGAGCTTCTGCATCTGGGCGATGACCGACAGGGTCAGCGTGGTCTTGCCGGACGATTCCGGGCCGTAGATCTCCACCACGCGCCCGCGGGGCAGACCGCCTATCCCCAGGGCGAGGTCCAGGCCGAGCGAGCCCGTCGATACCACCTGGATGTCCTTCGAGACGTCGGACTCGCCGAGCCGCATGATGGAGCCCTTGCCGAACTGCTTTTCGATCTGGGACAGCGCTGCGGCCAGCGCCTTCGATTTGTTATCGTCCATTACGGATTCCTTTTCTCGGGTTTGCGTATTTTAGATCATCCCCTGCCGTTACACGTCATAAAACGCGCCGCTTTGCGCCGAGTTGACGCGAACGAGCGCGCAAAGCCACGACTAGTCCATTGGTAATAGCCGTTGATCTAAAATGGATGCTCCGCACGAAGGACAACCCGCCATGCCGCACCGGATATCCGTCACGATCGTTCTCTCCCTCCTCTGCTGCGCCGCCTGGGCGTACGAGGCAGGGCCCAAGCCGGCCGCCCAGGGCGCTCAGTTCACCTTCGCCTGGCCGCTCGGTGAAGGCGCGCTCAAGCCCCGCGGTGCCACGACGCGCGGCACGCCGATCGTGCTCGACCCGGTGCCCTCCACGGCCTGGCAGCGGTTGCGCGAACCCGGGCTCTCCGACCTCGAGCGAGACCGGCGCGCGATACTGGCGATGGCCGGCCCCTACCGCGTGAGCTTCGATTTCCTCGAGGTCGTGCGCTTCGATCCGGCGTTGAAGCCCGACGCCCCCTACCAGAGCTGGGGCACCGAATACGTGTTCGTAGCCGAAGATCGCCCGGATTTCATCGCCTTGCAGCATATCCTGGTGATGCGCGTGCAACTGGACGCCGGCAAGGTCAGCGAGCCGATCATCGTGCGGCACTGGCGCCAGGAATGGCGCTACCAGCCCGAGACGCTGCTCGCCTACGACGGGGCCAACACGTGGGTGCGCCGCTCCCTGTCCCCCGGCGAGCGCCGCGGCGCATGGGTGCAGAGCGTGCTGCAGGTCGACGATTCGCCGCGCTATTCGGCGCGCGGGCGCTGGGAGCACGGCGACAGCTTTTCGACGTGGTTGAGCGACGAGACGTGGCGTCCCCTGCCGCGCCGCGAGTTCAGCGTGCGCAAGGACTATCAGGTGCTCGTGGGCACCAACCGGCATACCATCACGCCGGGCGGCTGGGTACAGGAGGAGAACAATCTCAAGGTCGCGCTGGAGAGCGCCGGCAAGCCGCGCGCGGCAATGCCATACCTGGCCCGCGAGTACGGGTTTGCGCGCTATGAGCACATCAAGGACTACGATTTCGGCCCCGGCGAGCGCTACTTCGCCCGCACCGAGCCGTTCTGGGCCGAAGTGCGCGCGGCCTGGCGCGAGATCGAGCGGCGCGACGGCCGCTTCACCCTGCGCGCGCAGTCGGACCAGGGACAGCTCTTCATGCAGTTCTTCGAGTATGCCGAGAAGCTGTCCGGCGGCGGCGCGTTCGACAAGAACGACGCGCGCGCCTTCGTCGACCGCACGCTGCGCGAGACCTATCTCGCTGGCCCCATCAGGTCTGCGCAGACGCAATAGGGATAGAGACATTCCCCTCCTGCTGAACCGCACTGCCTCGCAGCTGGCCGGGTCCTGTCGGCCGCCTCGCCTGCCCGATTCGCCCGGCGCACAGGCGCTCCGATTCTTACCAGCGCTATCTGGCAATTGATTCGACCATCACGTTGTCCTGGGACGCTGCCGGTACTGGCTACTCGATTCTTTCCGACGCTGGTGGTCAATTGATTCGACCGTCGCTTGATCTTGGGAACTACCGGCACCGGGCGAATCGGATCAGTCTTCGGCCGTCCGCCACCCGGCCGCTGCTTGGGTCCGGCCGTGGGCGAGCGCATCGTGCATTCTGTTTTGAAGTGGGCCCGCCATCCCGCCCCACTTCCGCCCTCCTAGGCCGTTCTGCGTCTGCTCGGCTTCGCTTACAGTCCCCAAGACCACCCCATCCCGGCCTATCATTGGACGTCCACGTCGTTCTTGACGACATCCCCTTAGCTTGCGAGGTAGCGGCGCCGAGTTCGGGCGGCGAGGCCATGCCCAATCCGGCCGCCTCCTTGCCGTATAGAATCAGATGAATCGAGCCTTGGCGAGAGGTCCCGGGAAGGCCAATCATGAAAAACGGCGTTGTGTGCTGGGGGTCGGCGTTTGTGCTTGCAATCGCAACCATCGGGTCCGTGCTCGCTCAGAGCGACAACTACCCGGTTAAGCCGATCCGCTGGGTCGTGCCGTTTCCGCCCGGCGGCAGCACCGACGTCCTCGCACGGCTGGTGAGCCCGAAGCTTGTGGAGACACTCGGGCAGCAATTGATCATCGACAATCGCAGCGGCGCATCCGGCACCATCGGGACCGTGGCGGTTGCGCGCTCATCGCCCGACGGCTACACGTTGCTTTCGAACACGCTGCCGTTCGTCGCCAATCCGGCGCTGCATCGCAAGCCCCCGTACGACGTCATTCGCGACTTCGAGCCGGTCATGCTGATGGCCAATCAGGGATCGATGATCGTCCTGCATCCCTCCGTTCCCGTGAGGAGCGTCCGCGAGTTGATAGCGTTCGCCAAGGCAAGGCCGGGTCAGATCAACTACGGGACCGCCGGCCCCGGTTCCAATCCGCATATCGCCTCCGAGCTCTTCAGCATGATGACCGGTACCACCATGACGCCTGTGCACTTCAAAGGCGGCGGGCCCGTGATCGTCGCGATCATGAGCGGCGAGATCGCGATGAGTTATCTCGCGATTGCCGGGGCGAGCCAGCATGTCGCCGCAGGCCGCATGCGCGCCATCGCTGTCACAGGCACCAAGCGGGCATTCTCGATGCCGGAGGTGCCTACCGTCGCCGAGAGCGGAGTTCCCGGGTTCGAGTTCTCTGCATGGCACTGGCTCGTGGCGCCCAAAGGGACGCCGCGCGCGATCGTCAATACGCTGAACGCGAAGCTGAAGGATGTGCTGCGATTACCCGATATTGTTCAGCGCACGCGGCACGAGGAGCTGGAGATCGTGGCGAGTTCTCCTGAGGAACTGGGCGCCCTGCTCGCTGCCGAGGTCAAGAAATACGCGCGGCTGGTCAAGGAGCGATCGATGCAACTCGATTGACGATCAGTTCACCTTTTTGAAACCGCTTTCGAACCAAGACATTTTGAGGAGCACGTTACATGGCTAAGAAGATTCGCCTGGGATTCGTCGGGGCCAACGTCAAATCGACCTGGGCCTCCCAGTCGCACTACCCGGCGCTCGCGGCGAGCCCGGATGTGGAGATGACCGCGGTCTGCACTACCCGGCCCGAGACCGCGGAAGAGGCGCGCAAAGCCTTCGGCGCGAAGCTCGCGTTCACCGATTTCCGGGAGATGGTGGCATCGAAGGAAATCGACGCGGTGGCCGTCGTGGTGCGGGTGCCGTTGCACTACGAGCCGACGAAGGCCGCCATCGAAGCCGGCAAGCATGTCTACACCGAGTGGCCGCTCGGCCGGACCACCGCCGAAGCGGAAGAGCTGGCGGCGCTCGCCCGCGCGAAGGGCGTGCAGACCGCGTGCGGGCTGCAGTCCCGGGTGAGCCCCGCCCTGCTCTACATGAAGGAGCAGATCGAGGCGGGCTATGTCGGCGAGGTGCTGTCCTGCCACGCCGACTGCATGCGCGACGGCGCTCTGGAGCGCCCTTCGAGCCGCACCTGGCAGCGGGACGTGACCCTCGGCGCGAATCCCCTCACCATCGCCAACGGGCACGTCATAGACGCCTTACGCTTCATCGTGGGCGACTTCACGCGCGTGTCCTGCATGCTCACGACGCAGGCCAAACAGTGGTTCGAAACCGACACCAAAAAGATGGTGGACGTGACGTCACCGGACAACATCATGGTGAGCGGCAAGCTCGCGAGCGGCGCGGTGGCTTCGGTGCACGTCGCGGCCGTCCCCTGGGCGGGCGGGGGCGTTCGGATGGTGATCTACGGGAAGGAAGGGACGCTGGTCGCCACCGGCAACGTCTCGTCCCAGCGCGGCGAGATGCTGCGGGTGCAGGGGGCAAAGCGCAGTCACCAACTGAGCGACATGGCGATCCCCGGGCACTTCACCTGGCTGCCGCCGGAGTTTCCCCGCGGCGATCCCTTCAACGTCGGGCAGATGTACGGGCTGTTTGCCGAGGCTATCCGGACCGGGAAGACCCCGGGCCGGCTGCCGACGTTCGACACCGCCGTCAACCTGCATCGCTTCCTCGATACGATCAGGCAGTCGTCGGATTCGGGACGGGAGCTGCCGGTTGCCTGACGACCTGATCCGGCTGTCGGCAAGCGAGGCGGTGGCACGCCTGCGGCGGAAAGAGGTGTCGCCGCTCGAGTTGATCGACGCTGCAGCAGCGCGCATCGCGGCCGTCGACGGGACGGTCAACGCGCTGCCGACGCTGTGCCTTGAGCGGGCGCGGGCGCATGCGCGCGACCTGATGGCAGGTCGCAGGCGGGAGGCCGAGAACGAGCCGGGCTGGCTCGCCGGCCTTCCCGTGGCGATCAAGGATCTCGTCGACGTCGCCGGGGTGCGCACGACCTACGGCTCGCCGATCTTCCGCGATCACGTGCCCGAGGCTTCGCATCCGCTCGTTACGCGCATCGAGCGCAAGGGCGGCATCGTGATCGCCAAGTCGAACACGCCGGAGTTCGGCGCGGGCGGCAACACTTTCAACGAGGTGTTCGGGCGCACCCGCAACCCGTGGAACACCGCGCTCACCTGCGGCGGATCGACCGGCGGCGGAGCGGTGGCGCTGGCGACGGGCATGGCCTGGCTCGCGCACGGCTCGGACCACGGCGGCTCGCTACGCGGGCCGGCAACGCTGTGCGGGGTCGTCGGGATGCGCCCTTCGCCGGGACGCGTGACGCGCGGGACGTCGGGCAACCTGTTTTCACCGCTTTCGGTGCAGGGGCCGATGGCGCGCTGTGTCCCGGATCTCGCTCTCTTTCTCGACACGATGGCCGGGCATTGTTCGCTCGATCCGCTGACGTTCGATGCGCCGGCAACCCCGTTCACGGCTGCGATCGATTGCCCCCGGAGCCTGCGTGTCGCTTTCACCGCCAACTACGGCGGGCGGGTGCCGGTGGATAGCGAGACACGCGAGATATGCGCGCGCGAGGTGCGCAAGCTCGAGACCGCAGGGTGCATCGTGGAAGAAGCCTGGCCCGAGCTGGGCCCGGTCGAGGACGTGTTCCTGGCGCTGCGCTCGCAGCACTTCGTCGTCGACCGCGAGCTGCAGCTTCAGACACACCGCGAGCTGATCAAGCCCGACATCGTCTGGAACACCGAGCAGGGACTCGCCGGCACGCCGAGCCGGCTCGCGTGGGCGGACCGCGAGCGAGCTCAGCTATTCCGCCGCTTCGCCGCGTTCTTCCGCGAGTGGGACGTGCTGGTCACGCCGGGAGCGCCCACCCCGGCATGGGACGTCATGCTGCGGGCGCGTAACGAGGTCGACGGGGTGAAGCTCGCCAACTACATCGCCGGCAGCGTGCTCACGTCCGCGATCACGCTGACTTCATGCCCGGCGATGTCGGTGCCTTGCGGATTCGACCGGCACGGGCGCCCCGTAGGATTGCAGATCGTCGCGCCTGCCCGAGGCGAGGCGACGGCGCTCGCCGCCGCGGCCCTGTTCGAGCGGGTAAGCGGGCTCTACCGCATGCTGCCGATCGAGCCGCGCGCGGGCACGGTGCCGGCGTAGGCAGTGATCTGGTGATGGTCAGGCGACGACTGCTTTTTCGGCATCGACGGCGTCGTTGAAAACCGGGATCAATTCGTCAACCCCCGTCGCCTGGAGGCTCATGACGACCGTCGAGCCCTCCCTGACAACCAGCGCCATTTTTCCCCCGCGCTGCTCGACCGCCTTGGCGCTGGTAATCAGCGCGCGTATGCCGATCGACGCAAGAAAATTGACGGCGGACAGGTCGACCACCACGCCTTTTTTCGGCGCCGCTGTCAGCTCGACGAGCTGCGAGGCGACCGAGTTGGTGCCCGGCGTATCGAGACGGCCGGAGATCACGATCCGGCGCAGGTTTTCTCCGACGTCGTCATAGCTGATGGACATGCTGCTCACCCCGGCGGATGGACGACTAGCTGCGAAAATCCGCCTGACGCCGATCGAGCATGCGCAGCAGCGCCGGCCAGTCCTTGCGCTCGCGCGGCCGGTTGACCTGGGCGCGCGTGCGCTCGATGGCACTTTCAGGCACGAGCGTCAGACGGTCGCGTCCGGCAGCCATCGCATCGACCTGGATCCGGCACGTCTGCTCGAAGAAGTACATGTGCATGAATGCGTCAGGCACCGTGCCGCCGAGGGCCAGCAACCCGTGGTTCCTCAGCACCATGCTGCGGCTGGTGGGCCCCAGGTTGCGCGCGAGACGTTCGCGCTCGTCCATGTCCAGGGCGATGCCTTCGTAGTCGTGATAGGTCACGTCCTTGACGATGCGCATGGAATGCTGGCTCAGGGGCAGCACCCCTTCAGCCATCGCCGACACCGCAATGCCCGCTCGCGTATGCGTGTGCAGAACGGCCTGCGCGTCGGGGCGCGCAGCATGCACGCAGCCGTGGATGACAAAGCCGGCCTGGTTGACTCCCATGCCCGTGATGTCCTCGATGATATTGCCTTCGTGATCCACTTTCACGAGATTGGAGGCGGTGACCTCATCGAACATCAGCCCATAAGCGTTCAACAGGAAGTGCTCGTCGCCGCCGGGCACGCGCGCCGAAAAATGCGTGAGAATGACGTCCGTCCAGCCGAATATGGCCGCGAGGTGATAGGCAGCCGCGAGGTCCGTGCGCACCTTCCACTCCGCCTCGCTCACCCGGTCTTTCACCGACACCTGCTTCCTGGGCCTGCTCGTCAGCTTCGCAACAGCCATGATGCCTCCTGGGAATCAATAAGACGTTTCACCACCTGGACTTCAGGTGTATCGAAATACAATCTACTCCCCTGCGCGGATTCTGGCCATCGGCCCGGCGCGATCTCGCGATCGATAGTAAGCTACCGATTCGATTCCCGGACAGGAAAGGGAGGTTGAAGATGAGCACGAAATGGTGCCGGTTTCAGGCAGGCGACAAGGCGTCCTTCGGCAGGATCGACGACGACAGCGTCACCGTCGTGGACGGCGCGCCCTGGGGCGCGCACACGGTGACCTCGACGCGGCACAAGCTGTCGTCGGTGAAGCTGCTGATTCCCACGATTCCGTCGACGTTCTTCTGCGTGGGCATCAACTATCGCGACCACATCATCCAGGCGGCCAAGCGCAGGGGCGTCGAGCCGCAGTTCCCGGAGAGACCGGACATCGGCTATCGCGCCAACAACGCGCTCTGCGCGCACGACGATCCCATCGTCAAGCCGAAGGATTCGGGCGAGGTATTTCAATACGAGGGCGAGCTCGTCGCCATCATCGGCAAGCAGGGCAGGAAGATTCCGCGGGACAAGGCGCTCGACTACGTGTTCGGCTGGACCATCGGCAACGACGTCAGCGAGCGCACCTGGCAGCGCGGCGACCGCACCATGTGGCGGGCGAAGAACGCGGACAGCTTCAAGCCGATGGGGCCGTGGATCGTCAGCGGCATCGACTACCGCAAGATGACCACCACGATCCGGCTGAACGGCCAGGAGGTCGACCGTTTTGCCACCGCGAACATGATCCACGACGTCGAGCAGTACATCGCCGAGGTGAGCAGGTACTGCACGCTCTACCCGGGCGACGTGATGTGGATGGGTACCGACGGGTCGCCGCGGAACATGAAGCCCGGCGACGTGTGCGAAGTCGAGATCACCGGCATCGGCACTTTGCGCAACAAGGTGATTGAAGGAGACTGAGGGGAGCCTGAGGAGGCGTTTGTCCATGCAAAAGCTGTTCGCTGTCCTGATCGCGTCGGTTCTGATCCTGCCGTCTGCGCTCCACGCGCAGACGTATCCGTCGCGGCCCATCCGGTTCGTCATCTCCTTCGGGCCGGGCTCGGCGAGCGACGCCCTCGCCCGCATCGCCGGCCATGAGCTGTATCAATCGCTCGGACAGCCCGTCGTCGTCGTTCCCAAGCCGGGCGCCGATGGCGCGATCTCGGGCCTGGAGGTCAAGCGCGCGGCCGCCGACGGCTATACCTTCCTGTTCGGGTCGAACAGCGCGCTGGCCGTCGTGACCAACATGCGCAAGGAGCCGCCCTACGACGTCCTGAAGGACTTCACGCCGATCACCTACATCGGCGACAACACCTTCTTCATCGTGATCCATCCGTCGGTGCCCGCGAAGACGCTTGCCGAGCTGATCGCCCATGCGAAGGCCAAGCCGAACGCGATCAACTACGTCGTCGGCAATACGTACGCGCTTGTTTCGACGGCACTCTTCGCAGCGAACAACGGCATCCAGATGCACGCCGTTTCCTACAAGTCGGAGCCGGACGCCATTGCCGACCTCCTCTCCGGCCGCGTCCATCTGCTGAACGGCACCGCCACCAACGTCCTCGCGCACGTGAAGGATGGCAGGTTGCGCGCGCTCGCCACGACCCTTCCCGAGCGCAGCCCGCTGTTGCCCGACGTGCCGTCGTTCCAGGAGGCGGGCCAGCCGAAGTTCCCGATCGGCCCGTGGTTCGCGATGGTCGCTCCCGCCGGCCTGCCACTCGAACTCGTGACACGCATGAACAAGGAGATGGTCGCGGTCCTGGGCAAGCCCTCGGTCAAGGAAGCCATGCTCAAGCACGGCTTCATGCCGAAATCATCCACGCCGGAGGCGCTCGCCGCCTATCTGAAGGAGCAACACACGATCTGGAAGGGAGCGCTCAAGACCGCCGGGGTCGAGCAGCAGTAAGCGACGGAGAGATTGACTTGAAACTCACGTTCGCTCGCTTTGCCGTTCAAATCGCGCTGCGGGCAGCGGGATTTGTCGCTTTCCTAGCAATGCCTGCGCTCGCGCGCGAGGCCGCCGTTCCTACCGAGACGCTACGCGTTGCCGGATTGCAGGCGCCCGCGGAGATTCGCATCGACCGCTGGGGGGTGCCTCACATCTATGCCCGGAGCGAGTCCGACGTGTTCTTCGTGCAGGGATTCAATGCCGCGCGCGACCGTCTGTTCCAGATCGACTTGTGGCGCCGCCGCGGACTCGGCAGGCTCGCCGAAGTATTCGGGCCGGAATTCGCGGACCAGGATGCTGCGGCGCGCCTGTTCCTGTATCGGGGCGACATGGATCGGGAGTGGCGTACCTACAGTTCCCGCAACACGCGCGAGGCGGAACCGGTCACGCAGCGCTTTGTCGCGGGCATCAACGCCTACGTCGATTGGTTGCGAGCGAATCCGGCCCGGATGCCGTGGGAATTCACGTTTCTCCAGTACCTGCCTGCGAAGTGGATGGCCGAGGATGTGATCCGGATCCGTTCTCATGGCCTCACGCGCAATCTCAGGTCGGAAGTCGCGCGCGCCGATACCCTGTGCAAGACGAAGGACGTCGAAGCGGACCAGGTACGCGTCGGCCTCACCAACGACTGGAAGGCGCAGGTTCCTGCAGGGCTCGATCCCTGCCTGCCGGCCGACATCCTGAAGCTGTTCAACCTCGCCACCCAGGGAGTGCGAGTCACCCGGTCAGCAGCGAAGGCATCGCAAGCCTCGGTCACCGTCGAGCCCGTGCAACTGGCGGCGCTGGATGACGAGGCGCCGGAAGGCAGCAACAGCTGGGTGGTCGGCCGCGCAAAATCTGCGACTGGGCGTCCGATCATGGCGAACGACCCGCACCGAGCCTACTCTGCGCCCAGCCTCCGTTACCTCGTGCACCTGTCGGCTCCTGGCCTGGACGTGATCGGAGCCGGGGAGCCGGCCCTTCCCGGTATCTCTCTGGGCCACAACGGCACCATCGCCTTCGGCCTCACCATATTCAATATCGATCAGGAAGACCTCTACGTCTACGAGTTGAATCCCGCCGACGCAACGCAGTACAAGTACAGGGACGGCTGGGAGTCGTTTCGCATGGTCGAGGAGACGATCGCGGTAAAGGGGTCTGCGGCGAAGACGGTCGAGCTCGCGTTTACGCGCCACGGACCGGTCGTGCACATCGATCCGACCAGGGGCCGCGCTTTCGCAGTGCGCTCCGGCTGGCTCGAACCGGGCATGAGCCCGTACTTCGGCTCCCTGGAGTACATGCGGGCAAAGGACTTCAACGCATTTCGCAAGGCGCTGGTGAACTGGGGCGCGCCGACGCTGAACCAGGTCTATGCCGACGCGAAGGGAAACATCGGCTGGATGCCAAGCGGGCTCGCGCCGCAGCGTCCGAACTGGGACGGGCTGCTGCCGGTGCCGGGCGACGGGCGGTTTGAGTGGGCCGGTTTCTGGCGCGGCGACCAGATGCCCTCGATCTTCAACCCGAAAGCGGGCTGGATCGCGACGGCCAACGCCTACAACATTCCCGACGGCTATCCGGCGAAGGAGCGCAAGCTCGGCTTCGAGTGGACGAACCCCTCGCGCCACCAGCGGGTTCACGAGGCGCTGGGCGCGCGGTCCAGGATCTCCATCGAGGATTCGGAGCGACTGCAGAACGACATTCTTTCCATCCCGGCGCGGCGGCTCGTCGCCCTCCTCGCGCCCCTCGCGTCCGAAGACGATAAAACGCAGCGCGCGCTCGCCTTCCTGCGCGGCTGGGACGCGCGGCAGCATTCGGATTCGCCGCAAGCCGCGCTGCAGGAGGTCTGGCAGCTTCGCCACCTGCGCAAGGGTTTCCGCGAGGTGGTGCTCAAGCCCGACGCCGCCGCGGCGCTCCTCGTAACCGACATGAACGTGATGCTCACGGACCTGGAGAAACCCGAGACCCGCTTCGGCGACAACGCCGCCGCAAAGCGCGATCAGCTCCTGCTCGCCACGCTCCGGTCGGCCTGGCTGGAAATGGAGAAGGCGCAGGGACCGGATCCTGCGATGTGGCAATGGGGCAAGTTCCACTTCAACCTGAGCGAGCACCCGTTCGCCCCGGCTGTCGAGGACGCGATGCGCGCCCGCATCAACGTGGGCCCCATCGCGAAGCACGGCAGCGAATACACCCCCAACCAGTCCCTGGCCCGCCCGAGCGACTTCCGGCAGATGAACGGCCCGTCGGTGCGCCTCGTGGTCGACGTCGGCAGGTGGGACAACTCGCGCGCGGTGAACCACCCCGGACAGTCGGGCGATCCGGAAAGTCCGCACTACCGCGATCTCGCGCCGCTGTGGCGCAACGGCAACTACTTTCCGCTCGCCTACACGCGCAAGGCGGTGGAGGGCGTGACCGAGCGTGTGATTATTCTGTTGCCGACTCGGTAGTCAGCGAACGTCGAGACTGCCTGAAGTGCCCGGCGTGGCTGGATTTAGACGTTCTCCGTCTGCTTTCGTCGGAGAGCGTGAGTACAAAGGCTACTTCGGCAATATCACTTCCTCGATCGCCTTGATCTGCAGAGCCACGTAGCGCGAATAGGTGCGGCAGTTGGCAAAGCTGCCGCCCACGAACCACAGGCCCTCCTGCGGCGTGCGCTTCCACATGTTGCTCATCTCGCCGCCGGAATCGAAGCCCCAGACCGGGCCCACCTTTTTCGCGATGGCCTCGCCCAGGATCTTCGCCACCACCATTTCCTGCGGGACGAAGCCCGTCGCGAGCACAATCAAGTCCGCCGGGAATACCGATCCGTCCTTGAGCAACGCGCCGCCTTCGACGAACCGCTCGATCCGGTCGTATTGCAGCAGGCCGATCTCCCCGTCGATGATCAGCTGTGAGCAACCGGCATCCAGGTAATAGCCGCCGTAGCGCGTGCGGACCTTCCACTGGTGCCCTGCCCCGTCCTCGCCGTCGTCGAACTTGAACCCGCGCGCAATCAGGCCGTCGATCGTCTTCCTGTCGTGCTCCACCATGCGCGCGGTGAGGAGCTGGAGATTCTTTTTCACGACCGGCTTCGTGTTCGTGCTTGCAAAGAGATCGCCGTCCTCGATCGGGACGCCGTTGTAGATCCCGTAGACCAGTTTCGCCGACGGATCGATGGAAAGCACCATCGTCGAGCCGCGCTGCACGATGGTGGTGTCGCACCCGTGCGCGTGCAGGTCCTGCGCGACGTCATGGCCGCTCGTGCCGGTGCCAATGACGAGGGCCTTCTTGGCCCGCCAGTCCGCACCGGTGGTGAACTCGGTCGTGTGCTGGGCCTTGCCCTTGAAATCCTTCAGTCCGGGCAGCTCCGGGATGTGTGGGTAGCCCACCAGGCCGTTGGCGAAGACGAGGTGCTTCGGGTGCACCGTGCGCTCGGTGCCATCCGTGCGACGGACCACCGCGTTCCACCTGCCCGCGGACTCGTCGTAACTCCCGCCCACCAGCTCCGTGCCGGTCCAGAAATTGATCTCCATCGCCCACGCGTAGGCCTCGAACCAGTCGGCGACCATATCCTTGGGCAGGTAGGTCGGCCACGACGGCGGGAAGGGCATGTAGGGCAGGTGGTTGAAGCTCGTGTCGTTGTGCAGCGCGAGCGAGTCGTAGCGCTTGCGCCAGCAGTCGCCGACGCGCTCGAAGCGGTCGACAACGAGCGTGTCCACGCCCAGCCGCACGAGCGTCGCCGCGAGAGAAAGTCCCGCCTGGCCGCCCCCTGCGATGAGCACCACCGGCTCACGGTCGGTATATTCCTGCGCGTCGGCGCGCTGCTGCTTCCAGGTCCTTCCTCCGAAGTCACGGTAGACCGCATCTCCCTTCGGCCGCCGCTTGCCGATCTTTTCCTCGAAGCCTTTCAGCTCGTGCAGGCCGGTCATCAGCTGAAAAGCACGGGAGGGCTCCCCCGCCAGCAGCCTCACCACGCCGAAGCCACGCCCGACCGCCGTCTCGAACCGGAAGATGCCTTCGATGACATCGGTCCCGGCTCTCTGGACGCGACGGGGCGGGGTGCGTCCTTCCGCGATGGCAAACCCGCGCGCCCCGGCAGTCCCCTGCTTCGCCACCATCAAGGCCGCAATGTCCTCGGCGCCCTGTCGCGGCGTGATGGACCAGGTAAAGGCAAGCAGGTCGCGCCAGTGGCCGTCGGCCGCAAAGAGAGACGCTACGGACGCCCGGCTTGCGCTCTGAAGGGCGACATCGAGCTGCCCGAGCCATTGCTCGACGAGCTCCTTCTCGGACCGCACGACGGGCTTCTCGAGAACCACTTGATTTACGGAGTCCATAATCTGTCACTCCTCATTCATGGCCTCATTGTATCCCGGAGCTGAACGCGGATGAGGATTCCTGCCAGGGAGGATCCGCAGCAAAGCCCACTATCCGGGCTTGACTCCACCGCCTCGCGGGAACAATCTCTGAACCGCGCGCGCAACATATCGGTAAAGGGGAAACTGCGATGCCGTTTTACGAGAAAGGTAACACCCGCATCTATTACGAGGAGGCCGGCTCCGGCTTTCCACTGCTGCTCATCCCCGGCGGAGGCTTGAACGCGACGATCGCCTGGAACGCGCAGGGCGCGCCGTTCAGTCCGGTCGAGGAATTCAAGAGCGAGTTTCGCTGCATCACGGCGGATCTGCGTACCGCCTGCACCGGTCAGTCCTCCGGCCCGCTCGAGGTCGACCGGCCCTGGGACGCGTTCACCGATGACCATATCGGCGTGATGGATCACCTCGGGATCAGGCAGTTCATGGTGCTGGGCTTCTGCATCGGCGGACCGTTCGTCTGGAACGTGTTGAAGCGGGCGCCGGACCGCGTCGTGGCCGCGGTAGCCGCGCAGCCCAGCGGGTTTCGCAAGGAGCTGCCCAACCTCGGCTACGAGACCAATATGAAAGGCTGGGGCCCGGATTTCGTAAAAGCCAGGCCCGGGGCCACGATGGAAACGGTCGAGCGCTTTCTCAACCGGATGTACCGCGGCCACGGCGACTTCGTCTACACCGTATCGCGCGATTTCGTGCGCTCCTGCCAGACCCCCGTGCTGATTCTCCCTGACGACAGCCCGCCTCACCCCTACGTTGTCGCCATGGAGTCCGCGATGCTCGCGCCGAAGTCCGAAGTGAGTCTCTATCCGTGGAAGGACACGAAGGACAAGATCCCGCTGGCGGTGCGGCACGTGCGCTCTTTTCTGCGCGTGCATCGAACGGTAACGGCATGAGTATCGGTGTCCTGGCTCTCGTCGGACTCAGTCCCGAGCGCGTCGCCGCCCTGACCGCTGCCGGCTACGCCGTTCGCGAAGGGAAGAAGTATCCGGACCGGCTGGACGCCGTCCGCGAGGCGGGCGATACGGTCAGGGCCGTTCTGACCAACGGCCGCGGCGGCCTGAGCGGCGACGAAATGCAATTGCTTCCGAAACTCGAGATCGTCTGCACGGTCGGCGCAGGCTACGAGGCCGTCGACCTGGAGACGGCGCGGCGCCGGGGCATCGCGGTCGCCAATTGCCCCGACACGAACGCCTCCGCCGTCGCCGACTCCGCCATGATGCTGCTGATGGCAGCCACCCGCCACCTGCGGCAGGCCGATCGTCACGTGCACGGAGGCGGCTGGCAGGATCAATGGCGTGTCGATACCCCGACCATCTCCGGCAAGCGCCTGGGCGTTCTCGGCATGGGAACGATCGGGAGCAAGATCGCGCACCGCGGCGCGCGCGGCTTCGACATGGAAGTCGGCTATCACAACCGGAAGGCTGTCTCCGGATCTTCCTATCGATACTTCGACAGTCTCATCGACCTCGCGACATGGGCCGATTTCCTGGTCTGCGCCGCGCCGGGAGGCGCAGGGACGCGGCACCTCGTCAACGCGGACGTACTCACGGCGCTCGGGCCGAAGGGCTATCTCGTGAACGTCGGACGCGGCACGGTCGTGGACACGGCAGCGCTGATCGATGCGTTGCGATCGAAGCGCGTTGCGGGAGCGGGCCTGGACGTTCTCGAGGGCGAGCCGGCCATACCGCCGATTCTTCCGGAGCTTCTGCAATTCGAGAGCGTCGTGGTCACGCCGCACTGTTCCGGGCGCGCACCGGAAGCGCGCACCGCGGCTACGGCGCTGGTTCTCGCCAACCTGAACGCGCATTTCGCGGGAAAGCCGCTGGCGTCTCCGGTCCCGCTCAAGGCCTGAGTAAAAAAGAAGCTGAATCCCGCATCCCGGATCCTGAATCCTGGATCCCGGATCCTGCTTACTGCTTGGGAATCTTCGCGTCCTGGATCACCTTCGCCCAGCGCGCGATCTCCTTGCGCATGAATTGATCGAACTCGTCGCGGGTGGTCGGCGCGGGTGGCATTCCCAGGTCGCTCAGGCGCTTCCCGATCTCGGGCAGGCGCAATACGTCGTTTATGTCGGCGTTCAGCTTGTCGAGCAGCGCCACGGGCACCGCGGCCGGCGCGCATATCCCGTACCACGAATTGACCTCGAAGTCGGTCACGCCCTGCTCCTGCATCGTCGGCACGTCCGGCAGGAGCGGCTGACGCTTCGCGCTCGCGACCCCGATCGCCCGTATGCGTCCGCTCTGAATCGGCCCGATGACGAACGGCATGTTCGTGACGTTGATCGGGATCTCGCCGGCCATGACCTGGTTCGTCCCCTGCGACGCGTTCACGAAAGGAATGTGCACAATGTCGAACTTCATCCGCAGTTTGAGCCATTCCATCGTGAGGTGCGGGGAGGTGCCGACCAGCCCGGCGGCATAGCTCAGCTTGCCCGGGTTGGCCTGTGCATAGGCAACCATCTGCTTGATCGTTTTGAACGGCGTCGACGGATGCACCATGATGATGTTGGGCGGCATGCCGATGCGCGTGACCGGCGCGAAATCCTTGTGCTCGTAGGGCAGCTTCGCGATCATCGACAGGGAAATCGCGTTCGGGGCGATGTTGCAATGAAGCAGCGTATAGCCGTCGGGCGCCGCCGTTTTCGCGACGTACGCCGCGCCGATTGTGCCGGAGGCGCCGACGCGGTTTTCGACGACGACCTGCTGGCCCCACTTCCGGGTCAACTGGTCGGCGAGCAGCCGCCCGACGATGTCGTTCGAGGTGCCCGCGGGGAACGGGATGACGTAACGGACGGGCTTGGTCGGATAATTCTGTGCCGACAGCGAACTGGAAATGAGGGCGGCGCACATCCAGGCCGCGGCCGCAATTGAGTACATCAATCCACGACTGGTTCCGATCACGGCGCGCATTCCGGTCTCCTCCGAAACGGTGTGGCTTCCGATCGATAGTCCGCCATCGTCGAGCAGCGGACTGTCATGACACCTACGTCTACATGGTAGCACTCGAAACCCGGAGGGGTGAAATGTCGTAACATTGTGGCGTCCCACTGATGAGTTCGCGCCCATGACCCGTCTGCTCCGGATTCTTCGCGCACCCGCCGCGGCCTGGCTGCTCGTGGCAGCCGCCGAACCCTTCGCCGCCTCGCCGCCTGTCACGGAGGAATTGCTGGCCCCTCTCACGTCCGCCTACATGCAGGCCGTCAAACCGGGCGAGGAAGCCGAACTGCACCGAGCCCTTTTCCAGACGGTGCTGCAGCGGGTCCACCGCACCTACCCCCGGGAGGTGGACGTGCCCCGGCTCATGGCCGCGGCGTTGAAGACGATCGAGCCGCTGGAGCCGCAATCAGGCGATCCGGCGGACGTCTTCAAGAAAGCCGTCAACGCGGCCCTCGCTGCGCTCGACCCGCACTCCCGCTACCTCGACCCGCGCGCGCAGGCGAGCGACCGCGACGCCATCACGGGCGCCTTTGGCGGGCTCGGCCTGCAAGTGGACATGATCGAAGGGCTGTTGCGCGTGGTCGCCCCGATGCCCGGCACGCCGGCGGCGCGCGCGGGGCTGCAAAGCGGCGACCTCATCGTGCGTCTCGACGACCAGCCCGTGCAGGGCATGGTGCTCACCGACGCCATTTCCCGGATGCGCGGGGAGCCTGGCACCTCGATCGCGCTGATGATCCGGCGTGCGGGACGCGATGAAGAATTCAGCGTGTCGCTGGTGCGGGAAACTATACCCAATAACGTCCTGCGCACGAGCATGGAAGGCGAAGTACTGGTCCTCCGCTTCTCGAGTTTCACGGGCCCGGTTTCGGCTGCGATGCACAAAGCCATAGCCGACGCGGCCGCCGTGCGTCAGCCGCGCGGAGTCGTTCTCGACCTGCGCGGCAATCCCGGTGGCCTGTTCCGCCAGGCGGTGCTGATGGCGGACGCCTTTCTGGGCGAAGGCAAGATCGTTTCGCTGCATGGCCGCACGCCCGGCAACCAGCGCACCTGGCAGGCGGACCCCGACGAGTTGCTCGCCGGCGTGCCGATGGTGGTGCTGCTGGACGGCCGCTCCGCGTCGGCCTCGGAGCTCGTCGCAGCGGCGCTCCAGGAGAACGGCCGCGCGACCGTCATGGGACAGAGGAGCTTCGGCAAGGGCAGCGTCCAGACCACCGTCTCGCTGGGCCCCGACAAGGGCGCGCTGCGCCTGACCACCGCGCTGTACCACGGTCCGTCCGGTCGCAGCGTGCAGCGTACGGGTGTCGGCCCCGACATCGAGCTCGTGGCCGCGCCCGGAAACACCGCGCCGGCGCGGCGACGCGAAGCCGACCGGACGCAGGCGCTGCCGGGAACTGACGAGCCCCCGCCGCCGAAAGCGCGTGTGGACCAGTCGCACTGTGCGGCCGCTCAACGGCAAGGCGGAAGTCGGAAGGAGGAAGGCGGAATTTCTTCACATGCGAAGGCCGATCCAGCGCTCGCCTGTGCGCTCGTTTTTCTCGACACGGGCGGCATCGACGCTTTTCTTGCAGCGCTGGAATCCGCGGAGCCGTCAAACGCGACCGCCGAATCACCGCGAAGCTCGTCACCGTGAACTCGTCACCAGCGAAGCTCATCACCATGGAGAAACGCCTATGCCGTTCGGAGGCAACGACTGGCTCGCACTGACTTCGGAACCGCCCCTGGAACCGGAACTGCCCATTTGCGATCCCCATCATCACTTCTGGGATCGCCGTCTGGAGCGTGTCCCCTATCAACGCTATCTCCTGGATGAGCTGGCGGCGGACATCTATTGCGGCCACAACGTGCGCTCTACGGTGTTCATCGAGTGCCGCTCGATGTACCGCGCGGACGGACCGGCGGAAATGCGTCCCGTCGGGGAAGTCGAATTCGTACAGGGGATGGCGGCCGCCAGCGCGAGCGGTGTGTACGGAACGGCCCGCGCCGCTGCGGCCATCATCGGGCACGCCAATCTGAACCTTGGCGAAAAGGTCGCGCCGGTGCTGGAGGCGTTGCAGGCGGCCAGTCCAAACCGGTTTCGCGGAATCCGCCATTCGGTGACGTGGGACCCGCATCCCGAGGTGGAGAACACCGCCGCGCACAAGATGCAGGGGCAGCTGGCGAGCGATCCGTTTCGCGCCGGCGCGCGGGTGCTGGCGCGCCTGGGATTGACCCTGGAGGGATGGCTGTACCACCCGCAGCTCCCGGAACTGGCTGCCTTTGCCAAGGCGGTCCCCGAGCTCACCATCGTCCTGAACCACGTCGGCGGGCTGCTGCGCACCGGGCCCTACGCCGATCGCAACGAGGACGTCATGGCGAACTGGAAGAAGGGTATCGCTGCCGTGGCTGCGTGCCCCAACGTCGTGATGAAACTCGGCGGCCTGGGTATGACGCGCTGCGGCTTCGACTGGCATACCCGCGCGAAGCCCATCGGCTCGGAAGAGCTGGCAGCCTCGATGGCGCCGTTCCTGAGCTACTGCATCGAGCAATTCACGCCCGCGCGCTGCATGTTCGAGAGCAACTTCCCTGTCGACAAGGTATCGTTTTCCTACAACGTCATGTACAACGCGTTCAAGCGTTTTTCGAAGGGCTATTCAGCAAGCGAACGCGCCGCAATGCTCCATGACACCGCCGCGAAGGTCTATAAGATCAAGAACTGAACCTCCGAGACGGCGCGCCGGAGCGTGGAGCAGGGGCCCCGGTTTCCGGGGATGCGACCGCAGAGGCGCGCATGAGGCAGGCGGAGTGATACCGGCGCGCTCGGCACGCTCCGGGGTCGCACCTACGCCCACGGGCGCAGGCACTGCTCCGCCCTCCGCGGGCCAAGGCCGCCAAGAAGATCAAGAATGGAATCGGGTGGATGCGAAGCAGACGGGGTGGTGAGAGTCACTTCCGCCTTCCGACTTTCGCCTTGGGAGCCGAGTCCGGAATCCCGAACCGGTCACTGGTCACCGGTCACTGGTCACGAGCTTCTGCCCGCGTATTCCTTCTGGTGGAAGTAATTCGCGTTATAGAAGGCAAGGACGAGATCGCGGTAGACCGCCGGCGGGTATCGCGGCGGGGCGCCGGGGCCCGTGCAGCTCGGCAGGCACTCGATCACGGACGCCACGTTCGGGCTGTAGAAAAAGGCGATCGAGTAGCGGTCGGCGCCCGAATCGTTGAGCACGCCGTGGGGCGTGGAGAGGTAGCGGTCGTTGGACCAGCGCTTCATGATATTGCCCAGGTTGACGAGCAGCGTCCCCGGGATGACCGGCGGGGCGAGCCACTCGCCGCTCGGCAGCCGCACGGCCAGGCCCGGCACGTCCTCCCGCGCGAGCATCGTGATGAACGAGTTGTCGGTGTGGGGTCCCTGGCCGAATTGCTCGTCGTCCGCCGTGTCCTGCGGCGGATAGTGAAGGAAGCGCAGGTTGACGTGCGCCTCGTTGTCGAAGAAAGGCGCGAAGTGGCCAGCCGGCATGTCGAGAGACCGCGCGAGCACGGGCAGCATCCGCTCGCCCACGCGCTCGAGGGTCTTGAAGTAGCGGAGCATCGCGGCGCGCATCCGCTCGTGGCCGTCCGGCCACTGGTTGCGCCCCCGCAGCGGTGCGCCGGCCACGATGTCCGGGTGATCGGCGCCCCTGTCGTGGCTGATGAAGAAGCTCTCGTTGTAATTGGGCCGGGTGGCCTTGTGGACCGTCGAAGCGCGCTGCATGCTCTGATTCACCGGCAGGTAGCCGATGTTGTTTTCATTGAGCTTGAGCCGCATCTTGTCTTCGAGCGGGATCGCGTGGAATTCGCGCGAGGCCTCGAAGGCGGCGTCGATAACCGTCTGCGGCACGCCGTGACCGGCCATGTAGAAGAAGCCGACCTGCTCGCAGGCATGCCGGACCTTCGCTGCAGCGGCATCGAGCCCTCCGTCCTCCCCCCGGAAAGCGGGCCCGAAGTCGATCACCGGGATCGCCCGCGTCGCCTCTTCGACGCTCCTCACCGCCATGGTCTTGAAGATATTCATCGCGGGTAGTCTGCTCCCGATGGCGCGCGATAGGCAAGCGATCAATCAAACGGGACGGCAAGCGATGGGTATCGTCCCTCAACCCATCCTACAGGGCTGGTGTGTTTTTCTGGCTCGTGCGACGGCGTGTGATCCCGGTAGCGCGCGCCGTGCTTTTGAAGCGCGCATGTTTGCGATAGCGCGGGTCAGATAGATCCAGAGTGGTCACCGCCCCGCGCTTCATGGGCGCCCAACTGCGTTCATCTCATTCGGCAACGGCAGACGAATGCGGGTCTTGACGACGACCCCGGACGGCGCAAAGAGGACGACAAATTCGCCTGCGCGGGTTTCATCTCCTCTTTCCCGGTCGCTCCGCGCGCCCTGCCTCCCCTTTCCGGACATTTCACCCGCGAGCCGGTAGACCCAGACTTCGAAACCGCTATCGAAGCTGATGACCAGGGTCTCTCCAAGAACGGCGATGACGTCGGCCCGGGTGCTCTTGCCGATGGCGACGGCGTCCCTGGCGCGGTCCGCCGGGATCACCTTGGTTCGGAGCGGCGTCACAACGGCGGACGGGGCCGTAGGCGAAACGGGGGTCGCGCATCCGGCGATGCACGCGGACCATGCCAGAGCGACGACGATGCGAATGAGCATCGTCATTGAGGCCGCCCGTTCGGCGCCGCAGCCGGCGCGGCGCTTGCGCTGGCGGGAACACCGTCGCTGTCCATGTACTCCAGCACGATCAGCGTATCGTCCGGCCAGGTCCGGTCGGCGAGCGGTGCATAGTAGGTGCGATCGAGCAGCACCTGGCAGTCGCAGTAGTCCAGCTCGTTCGCCATCCCCGGATCGTGGCTGATGCCTCCATACAACTTCTCGACGGACAGTGTCTCCCTGCGGTTCCCGGCGACGAGGGTGACGCTGAACAACGGACGCTCCGCGAAAAACAGGTAGTAGACTTCGCCGCGCTCGCAATAGCCCTGTGCCCTCAGCAGGAAGTTGGCGATATCGCCGAAGAAGGGCCGCACGTTCGACACCAGGTCCGCCTCCATGCCGACCAGGCATTCCAGGCGCAGGTCGCCGAGCCGCCGGGTGTCGGGCGGCAACCCCGGAGTGCGGATGTCCGCGCGCCACGTCATGCTGCGTACCTTGCGATTCGTCATCACCAGGGCATCCTCAGCCAGCGCTTTCTGAGAGCGCCCCAGGGTAAACGTATTGTCGGGCGCCACCGGCACCGGGATCGTGACGCTGTCGCCGACGATGGAAACCGTGATGCCCTGCATGTTCGCATCGCGACTCCGGGGCAGGAGCTTGAAGCGCAGCGGCGCGCTGGGGGCGAGGCTGCGTCTCTGCTCGAAGAGATCCATGCCTCTGACGATCTTGCGATACGACTTTTCGACCGGATCGCGCGGCGCAGCGACTTGCACCGGCGGCAGCACGGTCGCCGCAGCCGCGCCGGCCTTTCCCGGCGGATCCGCCGCGACTGCCGTCCCGCAGGCGAGCATGAACGCGAGCTGCAGCGCGGTGCGCGTCAAACGGGACAGATTCGTTGCCATACGACTTTGACCCTGGCGGACGACCGAGATTCCGGGCCTGCACGCAAGCCCGGCAATTGGTGTAGCATTTTCGCGAGACCCTAGCGGCGATTCGAAGGAGGAACGATGGCTACGCGCACCGGACCCTGGTCCTGGCTTTCGAATCCCGATAACCAGAAGACTCTGGCATTCATCGGCGGCGGCATCGCCGCCGTTGCGGCGGCCGGATGGCAGCTCTACGTGCATTTCGCGGACACCCACGCTCCCGCTCAACCGGCGCCCACGGCCGCCACGCCGGGCGGCGTCACCGTGGGCGGCAACGTTTCCGGCAGCCCGATCATTGCCGGGGGCAACGTCACGATAGGTGGGCAACCGGTCGATCCGGAACAGGCGAGGAAGCTGATCGAGAGCCAGGGGAAGGCAGTCGATGCGATCACCTCCAGGATGACCGGCATTTCCAACGCGATCGAAACGGGGGACGCGAGCAAACTTTCGAACCCTCCGGCACCGGCAAGTAAAGGACCATGATCCGCGTGTGGGAGAACGGCACCCCCTCCGTCAAGCAGGGCAGCACGGTTCTGCTGCAGGAGCAAGGGACCTGGCAATAGTGACGTCCGCGTTGCTCCTGCCGGAAGATGGAGAACATCTTGCGTAGAGCCGCGCTGTTGGCCGGCCTCGCAGGCCTGCTGATCGCCCCTATGGTCGCGGCTCAGCCCGCCACCCCATCTCCGGCGTTGGTGCGTCTCGTTGTTCCATTCCCGCCAGGGGGCAGCAACGACGTGATCGCCCGCGCGGCCGCACCGCTCCTCGGCAAACGGTTGGGCAGCAGCGTGATCGTGGATAACCGGGCCGGCGCCGCAGGGATCATCGGCTCCGATACGGTAGCCCGGGCGCCCGCCGATGCATCCACGCTTCTGCTGACTTCGTCGACCTTCCTGACGACGGCGGCGACGCAATCCACGGTTCCGTACGACCCGGTCAGCGCATTCACGCCGGTGGCGATGATCGCGCAGGGGCCGATGTTACTGGCCGTGCCGGCGCTGGCGCCCTTCAAGACGCCCGCCGATCTGATCGCCGGGGCGCGCCGGCATCCTGGCGTGCTGAACTATGGCTCCGCGGGCGTCGGCTCCATCGGGCATATGTCGACGGAGCTTTTGAGCAGCATCACGAAGATCCGCATGGTCCATATACCCTACAAGGGCGCGGCTCTCGCCTTGATCGATCTCGCTTCCGGCCAGATCGGCGTGATGGTCTCGAACTACAGCTCGCTGGTCTCGCAGATCAAGGGAGGCAAGGTGCGTGCGCTCGCCGTAACGTCGGAGCGCGCCAGTCCCGCCTTCCCGGATTTGCCGCCGCTGTCGCAGGTAGCGCCCGGCTACGCCGTCGAGATCTGGGTAAGCGTGTTCGCGCCCGCGGGCACGCCCCCTCAGCGGATCGAGCGTCTCAACCGGGAAATCAACGAGATCGCCAGGACGCCCGAGCTTCGCATCTTTCTCGACCCGGAGGGCGCGGCGCCGGTATCAATGAGCCCCGGCGCGTTGGCCGCGCGCATCAAGGAAGACCTGGCGCTCTGGAAACGCATCGCCACGGAGCGCGGCATCAAGACCGACTAAGAACCTGGGTTCTCCATGCGATCGCTCAAGATAATCTGCCCCAACGGGCATCTCGGTTTCGCACCGATACGCACCGAAAGTTTCAGGATCGGCGTCGCGGCGCGTCCTGATTACATTGCAGCCGACTCCGGCAGCGACGACGTGGGGCCCGTGCCGCTGGGCAGCGACGTCTCGACCAGCCCCCTCGCGTGGCAGACGCACGATCTGGAGCAAATGCTGCTCGCCTCGCGCTCGCTCGGCGTGCCGATGATCATAGGCTCGGCCGGAGACACGGGCTCCAACAGCCGCGTCGATCTCTTCGTGAGCATCATCAAGGATCTCGCCGCCAGGCATGGGCTCCCGGCGTTCAAGCTCGGGTATTTCTACTCGGACGTGAGCAAGGACGACCTTCGGTCCCGCATGCTGAACGGCGAGATAGTCGAGGGACTGGACGGGCGCCCGCCGCTTACCGGAGCCGAGCTCGACGCGACCGAGCGCATCGTAGCCATGGCCGACGTCCATCCATTCGTCGACCTTCTGCGTCGAGGCGCGGACGTGATCATCGGCGGCCGCAGCTCCGACAGCGCCGTATTCGCAGCTCCGGCGATCTATCACGAGTTTCCCGCGGAGCAGGCCTACTATCTGGGCAAGGTCCTGGAATGCGCATCGTTCTGCGCCGAGCCATATGGCGGCAAGGAAACGGTGCTGGGGGAGGTTTCGGCGGACGACGTGCGGGTTACGGCCATGAGCCCGGCGCAACGCTGCACCGTGGCTTCGGTCGCGGGGCACGCAATGTACGAACGCTCGAACCCGTATTACGAGCACGTGGCGAGCGGCACGCTCGACATGTCGCAGTGCCAATACGAGCAGGTGGATGCCAGGACGACGCGCATCACCGGCGCGCGGTTCCAGCCCTGGGATTTTCGCGTCAAGCTGGAGGGCGCGGGGAAGACCGGCGAGCGCTACGTTGGCATGGTCGGCATACGCGACCCGTACACCATCGTACACATCGACGACGTCATCGGCTGGGCGCGCGCCCAGGCGCGCGAGCGCTTCGGCGACACCGGTTACGAGCTGCACTACACCGTCTACGGCCGCAACGGCGTGATGGGCGAGCTCGAACCGCTGAAACGGCATCCGGCACACGAAGTGTGCGTGCTCGTGCAGGCTGTCGCGCCGAGCGCGGAAATGGCCGAAGAGCTCTGCATGATCGGCACGCGCCAGATGTTTTACGCGCGTTTGCCGGAAGTCAAAGGATCGGCCGGGTCCGTTGCGTTCGCGCTGGACGAGGTACTGCGCGCGAGTCCCGCCTATCGGTGGACGCTCAACCACACCTTGCGCTGTGATGACCCGCTCGAGCTTTTCCCCACGCACATGACGGTTGCAGGCGTGAAATGAAAACGCAGAAGCTCTCGGAGATCGCGAAGACCGTACGCAGCAAGAACGCCGGCGTCGACAAGATCACGTTCGACATCATCTTCTCCGACCGGTCGAGCTACGAGCGGGTGAAACGCGCCCGCGTCCTGACGCGGGAGACCGTCGCGAGCCTCTATGGCATTCCCGACAGCCGCATTTCGGACTTCGTCGAATTCGATCCGGCCAATGCGATCAAGTTCACCATATATCGGCCGCAGCCCAGCGGCAGCGCGGGCGATCCTGATATCTTCGGCTCGCAGCAATACGCGCCTCTGCTGGACATCGAGGTACCCGAAGGCGCATAGAGGATATCGGTAACCAACGAAGCGAGGAGTCATGACAGCAGATAAGAACGCGGAACGTATCGAGCGGTTCAAGCGGAAGTACGACGCCAAGGCCATAGACAACGGTATGCGGCTGCGACCGGACGACTTTCTCGATGAAGTCGAGTGGCGCGACCGGATCGACCAGCATTACACCCGCTCGTGGCTCGAGTTTACCTATGGCGGGTTGTTCGCGCGGAAGGGCCTGGACGAGAAAACCCGCCTGCTCGTTTCGATCGCCCAGTTCGTCGCCATGGGCGAGCTGGAGGAGCTCGAGCGCCAGATTCCGGGCGCGCTCGCGGCCGGCGCCACGCCGCGCGAAGTGCTCGAGATGATTCTCCAGGTAACGGTCTACATCGGCTATATCAGGGCATCCAAGGGCGCGCGCGTTTGCGTGAAGGTCCTGGAGCGGCTCAACCGCCTCGACGAAATCACGAAGACGCAGCTCCCCCTGGACGGCCGCATGCCGGAGCGTTCGCTCGCCGAGGAGCGGAAGAAGTGGCCGGCAGCGAAGTCGGCCGAGGAGACCGCGTGGCGCGAGCGCATCGTCGAGAAATACGGCTGGAAGGGCGTCAGCACCCGTTTCCGCACGCAGAACCACCAGAGCAACGAGGCCATCAACATCTACGACCGCGTCGACCCGCACTATCTCGGGCTCTGGTTCGACTTCATCTACGGTGAGCTGTACCCGCGCGGCATCATCGACGATCGCACGCGCCTCCTCATGATGGTGGGCGTCTGTCTCGCGTTGAACGAGCCGGTGCAGATGGAGAATCATTTCAAGGGCGCCATGCTGCTGGGCGCCACGCCGCGCGAGGTGCTGGAGGTCATCCTCCAGTCGTCGGCGTACTGCGGCATGCCCACGACCATCCAGACCGTGCGCGTGCTGGATCGCGTCGCAAGGGACTTGAATCGCACGGGCGAGCTGAACGCGCCGGGCTGACGGTCGGCCCGATCCCGCGGCACCGGCATTGCGACTGCTTTTCCTCGCGGATTTTCGCCGCCTCTGGTTCGTGGGGCTAGTGATCTCCATCGTGCGCTGGCTGGAGATGCTGGCGCTCGCGCTCTTCGCGTATCAGCTCACCGGATCGGCCTTCGTCGTGGCGATGCTCACCATGCTGCGAATGCTGCCGATGGGACTCTTCGGCGCATTTATCGGTGCGGCCGCGGAGCGGCTCGACCGCCGGCGCGTGCTCGTTCTGGTGGTTTCGACGTCGATAGTCGTCACGCTCGCGCTGGCGGTCCTCGCGAGCCTCGGCGCGATCGAGGTCTGGCATCTCGCCGTCGCGAGCTTCGTGAACGGCGCCGGCTGGGCGGCCGATCACCCCGTGCGGCGGATGATGATCGGCGATGCCGTCGGGGTCGAGCGCATAGGGACCGCGTTGTCGATCGACTCCGCCACCAACAACGGAACGCGAGTGCTCGGCCCCATGCTGAGCGGGCTGCTGCTGGCGGAGTACGGCATCACGAGCGTGTTCTGGTTCAGCCTCGCGCTCTACACGCCGGCCCTCGTGGCGGCGCTCCGCATCGGCATGCGCGGCCAGACTACGATTGCGAGGCACGCCTCGTTCATCACCAGCATCCGCGAAGGTCTCGCGTGGCTCCATCGCGACCGGCGCCTGATCGGCGTCCTCGTGATGACCGTCATCTTCAACGTCTTCGGCTGGCCCGCGACCAGCATGGTGCCGGTCATCGGCACGGACCACCTGGGACTCGGCCCGAAAGGCGTGGGGCTCCTCGCCAGTTGCGACGGCGTGGGCGGCCTACTCGGCGCACTGCTCATTGCAGCCCTCGCGCGCACCGCGTGGTACGGGCGCATCTTCGTGAGCGCGGTGGCGCTCTATCTCGTGATGGTGATGTTCTTTGCCGCCGCGCCGGACGTCCCGGTGGCCGCGGTCTCGCTGTTCCTGGGCGGGTTGTTCAATGCCGGATTCGGCGTCATGCAGGCGACGCTCGTCTATCGCGCCGCGCCGGTCGAGATGCGCGCGCGCCTGCTCGGACTGGTGTCAGTGTGCATCGGAACGGCGATGATCGGGTTTCTCTACCTCGGCTTTCTCGCCGAGATGTTCACGCCGCGCACCGCGACCGTGGCGCTCGCGGCGCAGGGGGTGCTCGCAATGCTGCTCACGCGGCGCTATTGGCAAGCCGTATTGCGGCTTTGAGCGGGCGGTGCGGTTTGCTGCGGCGGCGAAAGGCGCTATCCGATCTGCCGCGCGGCGGGCATCTCGCGCTGGGGTATTTCGCCGGCTGCCGCGCCGGCGGCGCGACCTTCGATTGATCGCGGCGCCTGCATGAGTCCCAGGAAGTCACCGGCATGGCGTGTAGCGCTGCGCGAAGCGGCGTTGTCCTCGTGCCCCCAGTAATGCCCGTGCGCCGCTCCCGGAACGTCGATCGCCTCGACGGCCCCGGCCACCGTTGGCGGCGGGCGCTCGTGGCCCAGTGCCGTGGGAAAAAAACCTTCGGAGCCGGAAGCCAGAGTCTGTCCCGGCGGAAAAGCGGCAGTCAGCACCAGATCACTGCCCGAATACAGCACGAGCACGCTTTGCGCGCGCGTCATCGCGGATTCCAGCTCTCCACCCCACTCCACCTTGGATACCGGCACTGCCGCGGCCATCAGGCATACCTTTCCGACCCGCGGCCGTTCACTCAGGTGCCGCACGGTCTCCAGGACGACCCGGCAGCCGAGGGAATGGCCCAGGAAATGCACGATCTCCAGGTTAGGCAGCCCGGACAGGTAGGCGGCAAGGATGGGACCCGCCTGGCGCGCGGTGCCAACGGCTACAGGATAGACAAGAAAATCGGCGAGATCCGCTACCCCCCATGCTGCGTCACCCGGCCAATGAGTATCGGCGAGCAATGCTTCGAGGGCAGGCGCCCGAAGGTCATCGCCGTAGCGGCGGTACTGCTGATTGCGAAACCCCTGGTACGCCCTGGCCGCCTCTCCGTAGTGATTGTTGAACCCGTGAACCAGCACCACCGCCTCGCGCCGCCCGGACGCATCGGGATTCGGCAGCTGCAGCACGGTGGGCCGCAGGTCGCCGCCCTCGAGACTGTAGCGCAGCTGATATACGAGTCCCGGACGGTAGTCCGCCGGTGGAGCGAAATACCTAGCCACCGCTGCGGACTTTCCTCAGGGCGGTTACCAGGTCCTTCGCGACCGGCGCAACCATGCCGCCGGCAAGGGACGCCAGCACGATCCGGAACCAGGTACCGCTGTCGGCAACGCTCGACGAATCGCTCCACTGGAGGTACACCAGGCTCACGAACAACAACGTGGCGCCGACCACGATGGAGCACCATTGGTTCCAGCTGGCCCACTCGTAGCTCATCGCGATCTGCAGGCTGTCGAGCCGGCGTTTGACGAATTTGGTCAACCGGCTGAACGCGTCCACACGCGCCTTCATTTTCTGGGGGTCTGCGCCTTCGCCGGGGACCTGCGTCGATTCCCGCTGCCACATGACGATATCGTCCTTGCTCGCGCCCTCGGTCAGAAACGCATAGAACTCCGGATAGACGGAGGGATTCGAGAGGACCAGATCGGCTGCCTCCTGTATCTGGCCCAGCATCCGTTCCTCGGTCAGCGCAAATAGCGCGCTCGATGGCGACAGCTCGAAACTGGCGCGTTCTATGTCCTTCAGGCCGTAACGCTCGTCCAGCTTCTCACCCGTCGTAAGCAGGATCAGCTGGCGATATACCCGGTCGTGAAAATTCGGGGCCGGTTGGACGACATCGGGCGCGGGCAGCGGGGCTGCGCTGATCCAGTCGTACAGACACCGCATGTGAAAGCGCTCGCGGCTCTTCACGATACTTTTCCAGGCCTCGAGCAACGCCATCGCCAGCGCGCTGGTTGCGGCAAGCGCCAGCGCGTACTTCAGGATGAAGTCCGTCATGCTGTTGACTACGTCGAGGACTTCGGTAGCCATGGTTTTCCCCCCTGGATTCAGTGTATTTCGAGCAGGTCCCGCGGTCTCCTCGGGCGCGCGCCCGGGCATCATCGTATGCCGGATAAACCGCACGAAGCAATGCCATCCCACCCTGATAGTTCTATTTGATTGTGGGCGGGCGCGCTACCGCATCCGGCGCGTGCTGCGGCATGGCCGGATGGCCACGGCCAAGGGAGAAAAGGTCGAGGGGACGGGCGGCTCGATCAATGGAGTGGGGATCGGCCTGCTGACGGTCCGGTATCGGCACGGGGGACGCGGGGTGCGCGCCTCGTGCCGCGGTCTGCCCCCCTTACTTCCGGTCGATCTGGATGTTTTCTTTCGTGCCGCTGTTGGCAACCGAGACCATGATCCCCACGCCAGCCAGGACCACGACGCCAATCACGATCCAGGTGGTCTCGATGTTCTGCAGTATGCCCAGCTTCCAGAGCGCCGCGGCAGCGCCGGCGATCAGTAGGACGAATCCGACAAAATACATTCCTGCCCATTTCATGATGCACCTCCTGATAAGGCCGGCTTCCAGCTCTATGGTGTCGGACCCCCAACCGCGGCAGGAAGTTCTACCTTTAAGACGACCGCCGGGTGTTAGCATCCCGGTTGCGCGTGACCGCAGAGTGCGGCACGGAGGTCCGCGCAGACCATCCCTGCCACTATCAATCGAAGCAATCCCGACAAAGGAGCCTGTTATGTATCTCACCACGAGCGAAGCACAGAAGATGCTGCAGGCTGCGCAGGCCAAGGCGCAGCAGATGGGCGTGAAAGTGTCGATCTCCGTCGTGGACGGGCGGGGGGACTTGCTGACCATGGTGCGGCTCGACGGCATATCCTGGCGAACCGCCGGCATTTCGAAGGGCAAGGCCTACGCCTCGGCCAATTTCGGCGTGCCGAGCGCCGACCTCACCGCGCGGGCGAGCTCGCCGGTGATGCAGGCGTTCATGGCGTCCGTGCCTGGGGAGATGGTGCCCGCACAAGGTGCCGTGCCGGTGCTGCGCGACGGCCGTGTCCTCGGCGCGATCGGCGTGAGCGGCGCCAAGGCGGAGGAGGACGAGGAAATCGCCAAGGCAGGCGTCGCTGCGCTTCAAAAGTAGGCGCTCGTTACGCCGACCTTACTGCTCAGCCGCTGGGCGGGCCTGTTCTGGCCGCCGAGCAGCTGGCCGGGTCCTGTCGGCCGCCTCGCCTGCCCGATTCTCCCGGCACAGAGACGCTCCGATTCTCACCAGCTGCATCAGGCAATTGATTTGACCATCGCGTTATCTTGAAACGCTACCGATACTGGCAGCCCGGTTCTTTCCGAGCATCTGGTGTGTGATTTGGCCATCGCGCTCCAGTTGCAATCCACGCGTCCCGCGGGCCGGGTCGCTGAGCTTGGGTCGTTAGGCCACATCCTCCGTGCGCGCCATAGCTCTGATTGTCGGTACCTTAGTTCTGGGATGACTTCCTCCGATGGGTGTATGTGAAGCATGGATACGTTTAAGCCGCGATCTCCCCTCGCTATGTGGCCATGCTTGGCTTCAATATTTACTCTGGCTGCCCATAACCTTCGGGCTGCTCTACGCACTTGTCTCTGCATATTCACCGAAGGCCGAGGGGCCCCGGAACCCGGCACAATGAGCATCGTTTGCAAGCTGTGGCCTAACCAATCGCCCCACTTGGACGCCAGGCTTCCCCCAAATTAGTTGGCACTTCGCGCTAACAGCTCGGAGGTGTGCTGTGGCGAGAGCAGGTCCCCGCAAGGTCGCACGGCACTACCGGGGCGGGTGGCCGGGGGCGGAACGTGGGTCCACTCAACAAAGTGCTGCTATCGCAAACGCAGTGCAACGCTTCCCGAGCGGCGGCCGGCTGGCGGACGGCCGAAGACTGATCCGGTTCTCCCAGTACTGGTAAATCCCCAGATTACGCGACGGTCAAATCAATTGACCACAAGCGCGTCGAAGAATCGAGCAGCCGGGTACCGGGAGGATCGGGCAGGCGAGGCGTCCGACAGGACCCGGCCAGCCGCGCAGGCGGTTTCACGCCTGACGGCTCTTCAGCTTCCCTCGATTACGCGCTTCCACTTTGCGTAGTCGGCACGCAGCCGCGCGGCGAGCTCCTGCGGTGAGGACGGCGCCGGGTTGACACCCTGGCTCTGCAGGTTCTTCACGACCTCGGGATCGGAAACTGCGGTGCGGAGCAACGCGTTCAAGCGCGTGACGATGGCCTGCGGCGTCCCTGCGGGCGCCGCGAAGCCGAACCAGAAAGTCGCGTCGTAGCCTTTCAGACCCGATTCATCCAAGGTCGGCACGTCGGGCAGAATTGGATCGCGTGCCGGGCTGGTAACGGCGAGGACCTTCAACCGATTGCGCAGGGAAAGCGCGAGAGCCGTGCTGGCGAAGGTCAGGTTCAGCTCGCCGCTCAGCACCGCCGTCGTGGCGTCGGCGCCGCCCTTGTAGGGCACGTGCGTCAACTTGATGCCCGCCATCTGCTGCATGAGTTGCCCCGACAGGAATCCCGCAGAGCCGACGCCTTGCGAACCGATATTGAGCTGCCCCGGTTTCTCTTTCGCGAGTGCGATCAACTGGGAGACCGAGGAAATCGTCGAGTCCTGGCGCGTGACCAACGCGTTTCCGAAGGTCGCTATCTGGCCGATCAGCTCGAACGCGGTATCGGGGTTGTAAGGCAGGTTCCTCTCCAGGATGCGATTCACGGCAAGCGCGCCGGGGCTCGCCAGCATCAGCGTATAGCCGTCAGCAGGGGCCCGCGCGACGGTGTGAGCGGCGATGCTGCCAGCCGCGCCGGTGCGGTTCTCGACCACGATAGTGGTGCCGAGCGACTGAGTGAGCTTCGCCGCAATAACCCGCGCCGTAATGTCGGAATTGCCGCCGGCTGTGAATCCGACTAGCAACCGGATTGGCCGGTTGGGATAGCTCTGCGACCACGACACCGTCGCGAGCACGCAGAGCAGAATCGCAAGCAATGCGCGAGCGCTCACGCTGCCGCTTCCAGGATCTTCAGTACCTGCTCGGGCGAAGTGATCCTGACCGGATTCGCGTGCAGCGCCCTGTCGTGCATGGCGGTGGTCGCGATCGACGAGAACTGTTCCGGG
>Ga0075428_100000579_pt1 | contig 37449 bp, 36 predicted proteins | sample RhiMetdeltSRZDD2_FD_75291 | JGI IMG/M metagenome (GOLD analysis project Ga0075428, IMG submission 75291) | Populus rhizosphere microbial communities from Tennessee, USA - Rhizosphere MetaG P. deltoides SRZDD2 | ecosystem: Host-associated > Plants > Roots > Rhizosphere > Soil | place: USA... | reverse complement strand
CCACCTGGGTATCGTCGCCGGCCTGGAGCTGATCGAGGTCCTTTTCGACGATGTTGGCGACCAGCCGGACGCGGCCGATGTCGACCACGTCGACCACCGGCGCGTTCTGGCCGACAAACGCGCCCGGGTCCGCGGCGCGGCGCGCGACGAAGCCGTCCACCGGCGAAACGATGATCGTGTTCTGCAGGTTGATGCGGAGCTCGTCGAGCCGCGCCGTCGACTGATTGTTCTGGGCACGCGCCAGATCGAGCTGCGCGACAGCCGCCTGGTAGCGCGCCTCGGTGTCGTCGAGCGTCTGCTTCGGCAGCAGCTGCCGCGCGAACAGGTTGCGCGAGCGCTCGGCGTTCGTCTGGGCGAGCTGCAGGTCCGCTTCGCGCTGGCGGATGGTGGCGCGCGAGACTTCGAGCGCCGCTTCCTGCTGCTTGACCTGTTCCTGGAGCTCGAAGTCTTCGATCTTGGCGATGCGCTGTCCGCGCGAGACGCGGTCGCCGAGCCGGACGGAAATGTCCTGCAGCCGGCCGGCCGCTCGCGGCACGACCGCCACGGTGGCGTCGCCGACGAGGTTCCCGACCACGACCAGCTGCTGCATGATCGTGCCGCGGTGCGCGATGCCGGTCTCCACGGTCATCGGCGCCCGGTTCCCACCGCCGCCGAAGCCGCCGCCGAAGCCGCCGAAACCGCCGCCGCCCTCGCGTCCCCGGCCCTCGCGTCCGCCGGCGCCGCGGCCGCCGGGCGCCGTGGCACCGGCGTCTTCCGAAGGTTCACTCGAGAACACGCCCGCGTACATCGCAACGCCCGCAAGCGCCACGGCGAGCACCGCCACGATCAGAACAATTCTTTTCATCTAATTTCCGACGCCGCCGCCGCCGCCCGCATTGATCGCCGTAATGCCGCCGCCCCGGTTCGCCGGCGCTTCCTGTACGCGCTGGAAATCCACGAGTGCACGACGGTAGTCGAGGAGCGCGCGCAGTTCCGAGTTCTGTGCGGTGGCGAGATCGCGCTGCGCCTGGACTACGAAGAAGTTGGTGGAGAGCCCGACGTCGAACCGGCTTTGTTCCGCTTCCAGGCGCGTCTGTGCGAGCTCGCGCGCCGCCAGCGCCGCCTGGTAGCGCGTCAGCCCGTTCTCGACCTGCAATGCCGCGTTGGTGACATCGGTCGCCGCCTGCAGTTCGAGCGCACGCAGCTGCGCGGCCGACTGGCTGAGCTGCACGCGCGCACGGGCATAATTGGCGTCCGCCGCGCTCGCGCCGATCGGATACGACAGATTCATCTGGAAGTTCCAGGTCGGATAGTTGAAGCCCGTCAGCGTCCGCAGCGCATCGGCATAGCCGCCGGGAATCTGGCCGATGACGCTGCTGCCGAGGCCGCTGCCCTGGCGGATGAACTGGGTGCCGCCGAGTCCCTGCGCGCCGTAGGTCGCGGACAGGTCAAGGTCCGGCAGCGTCTGGTTGCGCATGAAGCGCATCGTGAATTCGTTGGACTCGATCTGCCGGCGGGCCTGTTCCAGATCCGTCCGGGCGTCGAGCGCCTTTCTGACCGCGCCTTCGACGTCGAGCGGCTCAGGCGCGAAGACCGGCCGATCGATCGGGTTGATCGACGAGCGCCACAGCGGATCGTCAGTGCCGTTCACGATCAACCGCTTGAGCGAGAGCTCCGCGGTCCGCCAGGTGGCTTCCGCCTGCGCGACCGCCTGCCGCCGCGTCGCCACTTCCGCCTGCGCCTGGACGACGTCGAGCGGCGCCATCGTGCCGATCTCTACGCGCGATTGATTGTCCTCGACGAGCTTCTCGGCAAGTGCGAGCGAGCCGTGCGACACCTGCACGGCTTCGAGCGAGTAGACCAGCTCGAAGTAGGTGTTCCTCACGGCGGCCAGAGTCGTGGCGATCGTGCCGCGCAGCTGAATCTCCGAGATGTCGCGATTGACGGCGGTGACACGGAGCTGCTGGCGGTTGTTGTCGATCAGGAAGTCGCGCAACAGCGGCTGAGTCATCTGGAAGTTGAAGTTCGAAGTGAATGTCGGGTTGAAGTTCGCAAAGATGTTCGATGTGACCTGCTTGTTGTTGTTGAACAGGAACTGGACAGTGCCGCCGCCCCAGGGCAGGCTTTGCGCGATTCCCGCGTTGTAGGTCGTCGTGTCGTTCTGGACGATGTTGCCGCCGTTCAACTGGTTGGTCGGCGGCTGCACGACCGCGCGCTGGCCGAACTGGGAGGTTGCGGTCGGACGGTAGGCCGCCCGGATGCGCGCGATGTTCAGATCGAACGTCTGCGGATTCAGGCGCTCGACCGCCAGTTCGAGGTTCCGCTCGAGCGCGCGCGTCGTCGCTTCCTGCAGCGTAAGGTCGACCTGTGTGCCCGGAGGCGGGGGCGGAATGGTCGGGCGCGTCTGGTCCTCGACGTCGGCGCGCGCAGCAAGGTACTGCTGCGCGGCAACACGGGCGATGTCGTCGAGACGGCTGCGCTCGGCGTCGGACGTCGCGGCGTTTTGCGCGGCGGCGTTGGAGGTGACAGCGACCGCCGCGGCGATCAACGCCATCAGGAACAGGGAACGAAAACCAGTGTGCTTCATGATGCTGCGGCCAGGAAAAGGACGTGTCTCAGCGCTGACGCCGTTCGCGATTGCGCTGTTCTGCGAGCGCCGTGAACTTTGCCCACTGATCGGCCGTGAGGCTGCGCCGCATGCGAAGCAGCATGACCGTGCGGGTCTTGTTCAACTCAGCGCGGGCGGCCTCGACAATGCCCACGTGATCGAGGACCGAGGCATCGTCGCCCGTCTCGACGAGGCGGTCGAATTCCTTTTCGGCCTGATCGAGCGCCTGCATCCGCTGACGCAGCATCGGCTGGGTTTTCTGGAAGATTTCCTCGAGCCGAGTGCTCTGCTCGGCGGTGAGTCCGAGCTCGCGCCGGAACCGCTCGTCCTGCCACCACTTACCGCGCTGGGCAAAAGCGGGGGAGGCGCAGAACGCGAGCAGGGCCAGGACGGCGGCGGCCCGTACAAAGATTTTCGAGACTTTCATGGATGACCTGTCTCACAATACGACCAAGACGCCGGGGCCGTTTAGTGCTCTGGCTGCAAACACATACGAATATCACGGTTGGTCGGGCTTGGGGTCAGACCTGGGGTCAGACCGACGGTCTGACCCCGACCCACCGGTTGTGGTACACGACTTGCGCCCACCACGGGCAGTAGGCGGCTTGGCGCCGCCGCGAGGATGATGCGATGAGACGTTTTCTGGCGTTTGCGGCCCTCGTCGGGATGCTGTTATCGGGACTGGCGTTCGCCGCCCAGCAGGGATTCGTCCTGACCGGGCGCGTCGGTGCCACGGACCAGGAAGCCCAGGAGGGTTACTTCGCGATTGATAATCAGACGATGATCGTCGTGAAACCGGGCAGCGACCTCCACAACTACATGCGGGCCCGCGTCGGTCAGCGCGTGCGCGTCACGATCGAGCCGCAGACCGGATCCGACTAGGCCCCCAGCTCCTCGAGGCGGCGAATCGCCGCGCCTACCAGGTTGTCCGGCGTTGACGCGCCGGAAGTCAGCCCAATCGTGACATGGCCGGCCGGCAGCCAGCCGGCCGTCGTCGTTTCCGACGTCTGGCCGACCGCTTTGTGCCGGATGGCGTCGCCCGACACCAGTCCGCCCGGATCCGCGATGTGATAGGTCGGCACGCGCTCGGCGCAGATTCGCGCCAGGTTGCACGTGTTGCTGCTGTTCAGACCGCCAATCACGATCATCAGGTCGACGTCCTGTTCGACCAGGAGGGCGCTCACCGCGTCCTGGCGATCCTGCGTCGCGCTGCAAATCGTGTCGAACGCACGGAAGCGGACCGGGAGATCGGCGTCGCCGTAGCGGTCGCGAATCGCCGCGCGAAACATCTCGCCGATCTCCAGCGATTCAGAACTGAGCATCGTCGTCTGGTTGGCGCAGCCGATGCGCGCGAGATGCTGATCGGGGTCGAACCCCGGCGAGGCGGCGGCGGCGAAGCGCGTCAGGAACTCCTCGCGCCGGGCGCCGGACCGGATGTAGCTGCACACGGCCTCGGCTTCATCGCGATTGAGGACGACGAGATACTGCCCGCAGCCGGCGTGCAGCGCCTGCGACGCGGTCGCCTGCGTCTCCTCGTGCCAGTACTTGCCGTGAATGACGGACGTGAAGCCATCCTCGGCGTACCGCTTCACGTTCTTCCAGACATTGAGCACCGAGCCGCAGGTGGTATCCACCAGCGTGCAGCCGCGCCGCTCGAGATCCATCAGCATCTCGATGGTGACGCCGAAGGCGGGCAGAATCACGACGTCCCGCGGCGTGAGCGCATCGAGTGATTCGCCGTCGTCGCTCAGGAAGCGGATGCCCTGCCCGCGGAGCTCGTCGTTGACGTGCGGGTTGTGGATGATTTCGCCGGTCAGGAAAACGGTGCGGTCCGGGAAGCGGCGCCGCGCCTGGTAGGCGTAGTCGACGGCCCGATCGACGCCGTAGCAGAAGCCGAACTCGCGCGCGAGATGAATGGTGAGCCGGCCTGCCACGTGCCGGAACCCTGCATTCTTGATCGCGTCGATGACGTCGCTGCGGTAGCTTTCGGCGAGAACGCCGGCGACCTCGTGCTTCAGATCGAGGCCCTTGCGGAAGATCAGGGGTGGCACTACTGCGCCGCAACCTCCCACACGAGCGGCGTGAGGTCGTCGAGCGGTCGCAGCGCCGAACTGCCCGTGCCTTCGATGGCGATCTCGAGACGGCCAAGGAACTCTTCTTCCGACATCGAGGTCGAGACGGCCTGGAAGGAGGCGGGTGACGACGCAGCGCGCGACGGCGTCAGCGACGACGGCATCACGCGGCCGGCGGTGAAGTCGTGCGTCAGGTGCCCCGCCAGGAGGCCGATGAACAGACCCGCCGCGGCGGCGCCTGCAATCCAGCGCGCGGCCGGGCGGGCGCGAAGCAGCGACGGCGACGAGGTTTGTCCAGCCGGGAAGCTGATCAGCCGGCCTTGTCGGGATTCCTGCTCGACGCGCTGCAGAATGTGCGCGCGCTGACGGGCGAGGCGCTCGCCGGTGAACACCGCATCCGCCTCGGCAACCGCAACGGTGGACGTCTCATTCAGGAGGCGGGCAAGATTCGCGCGCCGCTCCGCGCACACGCCGCAGGTGGCAAGGTGCCGCTGTTCCGTCGCGGCTGGCGCGTGGTCCAGGCAGACGTCAATGAGCCGATCGTCGGAGAGGTGCGGATGACGCATTCGTTACTTTCGCTCGTGCTCCAGCAGCGCCCGCAACCTGCGGATGGCGCGGAACAAGTGAACCCTGACCGTCGCTTCGCTGAGGCCGAGCGCCCTGCTCACCTCGTTGGCGCTTTGTCCGCCTATCTGACAAAGCGTGAACACATCGCGTTGCCGCTCGGGCAACTGGGCGACAGCAGCGGCAATGTGGCGGCCGCGTTCGCTGGCGAGCAGCGTGTCTTCCGGACCCGCGTCGGGGGCCACCGGCTCCCGGGGCGCGGCGTCGCTCGAAGAGGTCGCCGGCAGCACCCAGCGAAGCCGGCGCGACCGCGCCTTCCGCAGGTCCAGGCATCCATTGACCAGAATGCGCGTGAACCAGACTTCAAACGGCAGGTCCTCGCGATAACTGGCGATGTGCGTGAAGACCTTCACGAAGGCATCCTGCACCGCTTCGTCCGCGTCGTGCACGTCGCGGAGGTACTGGTACGCAATCCGCGCCGCCCGCCGCTGCTGAAGCGCCACGAGGTCGGCAAACCGCTCCCGGGCCGCATCGCGGCGTCCGGCAACGACGAGCGCCTTGATTTCGCCCGCCAGGGCGGAGTCCTTCGACAGCGCCGTGGCAGGCGCCGGCGTAGCGGCGGCGACGGTGGACGAAGCGCGGCGCGTAGTCGTTCTGGTCATGAATACGGCGGGGATCTCGGGTCGTTTACCCGCCTGATTACTATACCTGAGACCTTCCGCCGGCCCCGAAGGCGGTTGACGGGCCGAGACCCGTCCGATACGATGCGTTTTTTCAATGTCCACCCATATCGAGCGCGCTCGCGGCCTCGAATCCGTAGGCATCCTGCGATCCGGCCCGGCCCAGTGGAACCTCAGTCCCGCGGCCCTCTACGAAGCCGCGATACGGCGCCAGGAAGGGGAACTGGCGGCCGAAGGCCCGCTCGTCTGCCGCACCACCCCGCACACCGGCCGATCGCCAAACGATAAATTCTTCGTCAAGGACTCTTCGACCGAGAAGCACATTGCCTGGGGCGGCGGCAACAAGCCGCTCGATCCCGCGGCGTTCGACGCCCTGCACCGGGACCTTTCGGAGTATCTGCGCGACAAGGAGCTGTACGTTCTTGACGCGTGGGCCGGCGCCGACTCCACCTTCCGGCTGCCGATCCGCATCGTCAACGAATTCGCGTGGCATAACCTGTTTGCGCGGAACATGTTTCTGCCGGAGGACGATCCGGCAAAACGCGCCGAGCACGTTCCCCAGTTCACAGTCATCGACGCGCCAGGATTCAAGGCCGATCCGGCGCGGCACGGGTCGCGGTCGGACGTGTTCGTGTTCGTGAACTTCACCAAGCAGCTCGTTCTGATCGGCGGGACGAGGTACGCAGGCGAAATCAAGAAGTCGATCTTCACGATCCTCAACTATCTGCTGCCGCGTCAGGGCGTGCTGTCGATGCACTGCTCGGCCAACGTCGGCGCAGCCGGCGACTCGGCGCTGTTCTTCGGGCTCTCGGGCACGGGCAAGACGACGCTGTCGAGCGATCCCGAACGGCGGCTGCTGGGCGACGATGAGCATGGGTGGAGCGACCACGGCATCTTCAATTTCGAGGGGGGCTGCTACGCGAAGGTGATCAACCTGTCAGCGGCGGCGGAACCGCAGATCTATGCGACCACGCGGCGTTTCGGTACGCTGCTGGAAAACGTGGTGCTCGACCCGGCCACGCGCGCGCTCAAGCTCGATGACGCGTCGCTGACGGAAAACACGCGCGGCTCGTATCCGCTCTCGTTCATCGACAACGCGCTGCTCTCGGGGCAGGCCGGCCATCCGATCAACATCGTCATGCTGACCGCCGACGCCTACGGCGTACTGCCGCCGATTGCGCGCCTGAGCGCCGACGGCGCGATGTATCACTTCCTGTCCGGGTACACGGCGCGCGTGGCAGGAACCGAAACCGGCGTGACCGAGCCGAAGGCCACGTTCAGCACCTGTTTTGGGGCGCCGTTCCTTCCGCTCCATCCGAACGTGTATGCACGCCTCCTCGGGGAGAAGATCGCGAAGCACAAAGCGAAGGTCTGGCTGGTCAATACCGGCTGGACGGGCGGCCCGTACGGCGTCGGCAAGCGCATGGCGATCGCGCATACGCGCGCAATGATTGCCGCCGCTCTCGCCGGGGAACTGGATCGCGTCGACTACACACGGCATCCGGTGTTCAACGTCGACATGCCGGCGTCCTGTCCCGGCGTACCGACCAGTGTGCTCGATCCGCGTAATACCTGGCCCGACGCCGGCGCCTACGACGAGCAGGCGAGGAAGCTGGCGGGCATGTTCGCCCAGAACTTCCAGACATTCGCCCAGGACGTTTCGCCAGCGGTGAAGGACGCCGGCCCCAGCGTCGCATGACCTTCGAGCCGGTCATCGGGCTCGAAATCCACGCACAGCTCGCGACACACACGAAGATCTTCTGCGGCTGCAGCACCGCCTTCGGTGCTGCACCGAATACGCAGGTGTGTCCGGTCTGCCTGGGGTTGCCAGGAGCCCTGCCGGTCTTGAATCGTCAGGCCGTGGATTACGCGATCAAGGCGGCGCTCGCGCTCGGCTGTGACGTCCAGCCGGCGTCGATCTTCGCGAGGAAGAACTACTTCTATCCTGACCTGCCGAAGGGTTACCAGATTTCCCAGTACGAGCGGCCGCTCGCCATCGGCGGCGGCCTCGACATTTCCGCCGCCGGCGGAAAACACATCGGCCTGACGCGCATTCACATGGAGGAGGACGCGGGGAAGTCGCTGCACGAAGGCTTTCCGGATTCGGATCGACGCACCTATGTCGACTACAACCGGAGCGGCGTTCCGCTGATCGAGATTGTGAGCGAGCCTGACATGCGCTCGGCCGCCGAAGCCGCCGAGTTCTTTTCGCGGCTGCGCGACATCCTGGTCTGGCTCGGTGTGAACGACGGGAACATGGAGGAAGGCAGCCTGCGCTGCGACGCCAACGTATCCGTCCGTCCCGCGGGACAGCAGGCGTTCGGCACGAAGGCCGAGGTGAAGAACGTCAACTCCTTCCGCTATGTGCAGAAGGCGCTCGAGTACGAAATCGAACGGCAGATTGAAGTCATCCAGGGCGGCGGCCGGGTGATCCAGGAAACCCGGCTGTGGGATTCCACGACCGGCCGCACGTTTTCGATGCGGAGCAAAGAGGAAGCGCATGACTATCGCTACTTCCCGGAGCCCGATCTGCCCCCCGTGATGGTGAGCGAGGCTCGCATCGCGGCCGTCCGCGCGACGATGACCGAGCTGCCTGAGGCGCGGCGGCGGCGGTTTGTCGTCGAGTACGGCCTTCCCGAGTACGACGCCGGCGTGCTGACCCAGTCCGCGGCACTGGCGAGTTACTTCGAACAGGTGGCGGCGGCGGCCGGCAACCCGAAAGCCGCCAGCAACTGGGTCATGGGCGAGCTGCTTCGCACCATGAAGGAGCGGGGCACCCCGATCGAGGCGGTTCCTCTGATGCCGGCCACCCTTGCCGGACTCATCAGGCTGGTCGATCGGGGCACGATCAGCAGCTCTATCGCCAAAGACGTCTTCACCAAAATGTACGATTCCGGCCGGGCCGCTGATGAGATCGTCGCGGCCGACGGGCTGGCTCAGATCGGCGATGAATCCGCTCTGATGGCCATCGTCCAGGATGTCCTGGGCCGGAATGCGGACGCGGTCGCGCAATACCGCGCCGGAAAGGCGGCAACGTTTGGCTTTCTCGTCGGTCAGGTGATGAAGGGGAGCGGCGGAAAAGGGAATCCGAAGCTGGTCAATCAGCTGATAAAGCGCGAGCTCGACCGTATGTAGGCCAATTTTCCCCCCTGGCGGCGTGGTATGATTCAGTCACTCCAATTTAAAACGCCTTTGGCCCCGGGTGCACAGGCAGCGTGATCGAGACGCATCATCTCTCGAAGTTTTACAGTCGCGGTTTGTACGCGCTTCGCGATCTCTCGCTGACTGTCGGAAAGAGCGAGTTCGTGTTTCTGACCGGGCCGAGTGGCGCAGGCAAATCGACATTTCTCCGTCTGCTGCTGCTGCAGGAGCGCCCGAGTGAAGGCGAGATTTTCGTCAACGGCAGCAATCTCTCGAAGCTCTCGCGGCACGAGATCCAGGAATACCGGCGCGGTATCGGATTCGTCTTCCAGGACTTCAAGCTGTTTCCTACCCGCACCGTGCTCGAGAACATTTCCTTTGTCCCGCAGGTCCTCGGCGTGCCCCCTTCCCAGCAGCAGCGCCGCGCGTTCCAGGTCCTCAAGTGGGTCGGTCTCCAGCACCGGATGAATGCCTATCCGCGCGATCTCTCGGGCGGCGAACAGCAGCGAATTGCGATTGCGCGCGCCCTCGTCAGCGACCCCGTACTGCTGCTCGCCGACGAGCCGACCGGCAACCTCGATCCTGATTTGTCGCTCGAAATCATGAACCTCCTGCGGGAAGTGAACGCCGGCGGGACGACCGTCGTGGTCGCCACGCACGATCGCGAGCTGATTCGCCTCGTCGGCCGGCGCACGATCACGCTCGACGCCGGACGCCTCGTGGAAGTCGCATGAGGGCGATCGACTACGCACTGCGCGAGGGGTGGCGGAACCTCCTGCGCGGAAAGGGATCGAGCGCATCAGCCGTTCTCGCTATCGCGCTGGCGATCATCGTGCTCGGGTCGCTGCTGCTGGCCACCTGGAATGTGCAGCGCCTCCTGGCGCAGTGGACTTCCGCGTCTGAATTCTCGGTGTATCTCCGGGACGAGGCGTCGTCCGAGGAGCGGGGAGCCATCGAAGCCGCCATCGATGGCAGCGGCATTGCCGACGGCCACGAGTACGTGTCGAAAGCCGATGCGCTGGTCCGTTTCCGGCGCGAGTTCGCGGAACTGGCCTCGCTGGCGTCGGGGTTCGAGGACAACCCGTTCCCCGCCTCGGTTGAAGTGCGCCTCCGGCCGGAGGCCGAGCGCGACGGGCGTGCGCAAGAGCTGGTGCGGAAGGTCGCGATGCTGCCCGGTGTCGCTGACGTCCGGTACGACCGCGAATGGTTGACGCGCGTCGCGGCCGGCCTCGAGGCGGTTCGCGGAACCGGGTTCGTGTTGGGCTTGCTGATGGCGCTGGCCGCGGCGGTGACGGTCGCGAGCGTCGTAAGGCTCGGTCTACAGGCCCGTCATGACGAAATTGAAATCATGCAGCTGGTGGGTTCCCCGATCTCGTTCATTCGAGGCCCTTTCATTGCGGAAGGCGTGCTGCAGGGCGGCCTGGGAGCGCTGATCGCCCTGGGGGTTCTTGCGGCCGGCTTTGCGGTTGCGGGGGCCTGGTGGGGGGCCGAGCTTGGCACCGTGCTGGAGGGCGACTCGATTCGTTTCCTGCCGGCGCGGCTGTGCGCGGCGCTGGTTGCGGGCGGGATGGCGGTGGGGGCCGCCGGGGGCTTCGCGGCCGCCCGGCATGCGGCGTAGACGCGCATTGACAGCCGTTCGGGCGGGTCGCTAGACTGAAAGGAAATCAAATTATGCCGGCGTCACGGAACCGGATTTCTCGCTTCCTGACCGATTCGCGCCCGCAGTGCGATCCGGTGGTGCCCTCGCTATCAAACTTCTACCGTGAAGAGTTCATGAAATGCCAACGCTGCCTCGACCAGCAGCGTGAGTTCTATTCCGAACACGCGATCAGCGAAGTGGAAAAGGCGCTGACCCGCGTGATGGGCCAGCTCGATTCGCTGTGCACCCACGCTGACGCCGATAAAGTCGTCAGCCGCCTCCTCCAGCAATTCGACACGGTGACACGCCTCTCCGCCTGGTCTGACCCCCGACAGATTCACTGAAAACGCTTCCCGACCTTCGTAACGATCTGACGGCCGTCGTGCGCGCGGCGCTCGCCGCCGTCGACGCGGGCGGCCTCGTGCGCACCGCCCTCGCGACGACGCCCGACGTCATCCGCACCGTGCAATCCGCGGCGGCCATCGACGTCGTCGCCGTCGGCAAGGCCGCGCGTCCAATGGTGCTTGCCCTGCCGGTGGCGTTGCCGCGCGCCGCGTTCCGTCATGTCCACGGCATCTCGAACCAGCCGGCAGAAGGCCTTCCGTCCGGCGTGCAATGGCACGTCACGGCACATCCCGTCCCTGACAGCCGCAGCGTGGGGGCCGCCCGGGCGGCGCTGGCAGTCGCGGCCGCGGCGGAGGACCGCGACCTGCTGCTGGTGCTCATGTCTGGCGGCGCCTCCGCCATGATGGCCCTGCCCGCCGACCGCATTTCACTCGACGACAAGCGGCGGACGTCACAGCAGCTCCTCGACGCCGGCGCGGAAGTGCACGCGCTCAACGCCGTTCGCAAGCATCTCTCCGGCGTCAAAGGCGGGCAGCTCGCCGCCGCGACGCGAGGGTCCACGCTCACGCTCGCCGTGTCTGACGTTGTCGGCAACGAGCCGACGGCAATCGGCTCCGGACCAACGGTGGGGGATTCGACGACCTTTGCAGACGCTCTCGAAGTACTGGAGCGATACGGCGGACGACGCGCGTACCCGGCAGCCGTCGTCCAGAGGCTCATTGCCGGCGCGCGCGGCGCTCATCCCGAGACCCCGAAGCCGGGCGACGCCAGACTCGCGCGGTCGTTCGTCCACGTCATCGGCAGCGCGCGTACGGCAGTGGATGGCGCACGCGCCGTAGTCGAGAGTCTTGGTTACAGGGTGCACGTCGTGGATGAGCCTGTCATTGGCGCCGCGCGTGCGGCAGGGCAGACGTTGATCGAGACCGCGGCACGCCTTGCAGCGCCGGCCGCGGGCGGCACGCCATTGTGCGTCCTCGCGGCCGGTGAAACGACAGTGCGCGTCACCGGCTCCGGCCTGGGCGGACGTAACCAGGAATGCGCGCTCGGCATGGTTCGCGGTTTGAACACGTTTGGCCGACAGGCCATCGCTGCCAGCGTCGGCACGGACGGGGTCGACGGTCCGACCAACGCCGCGGGGGCTATCGCCGATACGACGACGCTGTCGCGGGCGATGACGGCGGGACTCGAGACGCCGGAACGGCACCTCGATAACAATGACAGCTACAGGTTTTTCGATCGCCTTGGCGACCTCATCCTCACCGGCCCGACCAACACCAATGTCGGCGACCTCCAGGTGATCCTCATTGGGTAGCGACGAGATCCTCCGCCTCATAAAGGACAAGGTTCATCACCCCGCCTCGGCGCGCGAGCTGGCGCAACTGCTGCGCATTCCGCGTGAAGAGCGCAACAGCTTCAAGCGGCAGCTCAGGGCGCTCGTCGCAGGCGGACAGCTGCTCCAGATTCGAGGCAATCGCTTCGGCGTTGCCGACAAGATGGACGTCGTGGTCGGCCGCCTGCAGACCAATCCGGGCGGCTTCGGCTTTGTCGTGCCCGAGCATGCGGAGCCGGGCGAGCGTAAGGACATCTTCATCGCGCCGCCCAACCTTGCGGAGGCGATGCACGGCGATCGGGTGGTGGCACGCGTCGAGCGCCAGACGGAGAAGGGGCTCGAGGGACGCATTATCCGCATTCTCCAGCGCAGCCAGGAGACTGTTGTCGGCCGCTTCGAGGTGGACGAGTCGGGTCTCGGCTACGTCGTGCCGTTCGATCGCCGCATCCTGACCGACATCCAGGTGCCCACGGGACAGTCGGCCTCGGCCGAACCTGGCGAGATGGTGCTGGTCGAGATCACGCGGTGGCCGACGGCGTCGCGCGGACCGGCCGGACGCGTGACCGAAGTGCTTGGCCGGATCGATGAGCCGGGCGTCGACACGCAGATCATCATCCGCAAGCACGGCATTCCCGACACGCATTCCGAGGAGTCGATCGAGGAAGCCAAACGCCTCGGCGGCGCGGTCAGGGAACGAGATCTCCGCGGACGGACCGACTTCCGTCCGATCACGACCGTCACAATCGACGGCGAGCATGCGCGCGACTTTGACGACGCCATCACCATCGAGCGGCTGGCGAACGGCAATTACTGGCTTGGGGTGCACATCGCGGACGTTTCTCATTACGTGACCGAGGGAAACGCGCTGGACGAGGAAGCCTACGAGCGCGGCACGTCGGTGTACTTCCCCGAACGCGCCGTGCACATGTTCCCCTCCGAGCTCGCCACCGGCTTGTGCAGCCTGAATCCGCACGTCGATCGGCTCGTGCAGTCGTGCCTGATGGAAGTGGATCGGCGCGGCAGCATCGTGCGCTACGAAATGCACGACGGCGTCATCAACAGCGACGCGCGCATGACCTACACGGCGGTGAACGCCATCCTGACGGACCGGGATCCGGCGGCGCTGGCGGAGTACGCCTCGCTCGTGCCGATGTTCGAGCTGATGCACCAGCTGTTCGAGATTCTCAACGCGCGCCGGCGCCGGCGGGGGGCCATCGACTTCGATCTTCCCGAGACCGAGGTCGTTCTGTCGGAATTCGGCGAGATCGAAGCGATCATCCCGTCGGAGCGGAATGTGGCGCACCGACTGATCGAAGAATTCATGCTGCTCGCGAACGAGACGGTGGCGTCGCATCTGGTCGCCCACGACGCGCCGGCGCTGCACCGCGTGCACGAGGCGCCCGACGTCAAGAAGGTCGAGGACTTCGAGGAGTTCATCACCACGCTTGGCTACAGCCTCGCCGCGCACGGCCACGCGGTGCGGCCGAAGCACTTTCAGAAGCTGATCGACCGGATGCGCGGCACGCCGGAAGAGCGGCCGATCGCGGCGCTGATGCTGCGCACGATGCAGAAGGCGCGCTACGACGCCGCGCCGCTGGGTCATTTCGGTCTGGCGGCGGAGCAGTATACCCATTTCACCTCGCCTATCCGCCGCTACCCGGATCTCGTGGTGCACCGGATGCTGCGCGCGTCGCGGCAGGGCGAGATCTCGGATACGCGGCGCGAGGAACTGGACGAGGATCTGCCGGAGATCGCACGCCACACCTCCGAAATGGAGCGGCGCGCGGACGAGGCCGAGCGGGAGCTGCTCCAGTGGAAGAAGGTTCGCTTCATGGCGGACAAGGTCGGCGACGAATACCACGGCTACATCACCGGCGTCGCGCCCTTCGGGTTGTTCATCGAGCTGATCGAGCACTACGTGGAGGGGCTCGTGCACATCTCGAGCATGGCAGACGACTACTACCGGTTCATCGAGCAGCAGCACACCCTCCGCGGCGAGAACACGAAGCGCGTCTACCGGCTGGGCGATAAGGTGCTCGTACAGGTCGTGCGCGTCGACATGGAGCGGCGCCAGGTCGACCTCGGGCTGGTGGAGATTCTGGAATCGGTCCGGCGCGAGACGCGGCCACGACAGCCGATCAGGAGCAAAGTGAAGCCGAAGAGGGAGCGGCGGCGGGAGCAGCGGCCGGGGCGCAAAGAACGCGAAGAACGGAAGAAGACACGCCGCGGGCGGCGCTGACCGCCTGCCCCGATCGGCGTCAAGGCACGCTACGACTTTTCAGGACCTTCTTTGGTCGCGTCCTTGAAGTTCTTGATGCCCTTGCCAATCCCGCGACCGATCTCGGGCAACCGGGTGGCCCCGAAGATCAGAATGATGATCGCGAGGATGATCAGAAGCTCCGGAATGCCAATACGGCCCATACGTCACCTAGACAGTTGAAGGTTACACCGATCGGAGGACAGTCGGGGCGAAACGGGATTGTACCATGCAGGACCGTTCGGAACGGGTTTTGAAGAACCTGAACCAGAGGACTCTTATGACCAGATTCGTTGCCCCGGCCGTGCTGGCACTTGCTGCGACTGCCGGGCTGATCGCTCAGGAACGATCGCCCGAAGACCGTACAGCCCAGGAAGGCGCGGTCGCGCAGTTTTCCTCCCAGGTCCAGCTCGTCGAGGTGTACGCGACCGTGACCGACGCCAAAGGCGAGCCGGTCACCGGCCTGAAACGCGAGGACTTCGAGATCTATGAGAACAACCAGATCCAGGACGTGTCGACCTTCGCAGCCGGCGAGTTCCCGTTGACCGTGGCGCTCGGTATCGATCGCAGCTGGAGTATGGCGGGCGACAAGCTGCGTCTCGCCAAGCAGGCGTCGCAGTCGTTCCTGCGCGCCCTCAAGCCTGACGATCGCTCGATGGTCGTCGCGATCAACAACGACGCGGAGGTGGTTGCGCCGCTCACCATGGACCGGTTCAACCAGGCACGGACCGTCGAGGCGCTCGATCCGTGGAGCACCACGGCGCTGCACGATGCGATCATTGCGACGCTCGATCGCCTCGCACCCGAGCCCGGCCGCCAAGCACTGGTGATCTTTTCAGATGGAACAGACCGTTACAGCAAAGCCAGCGCCGCCCACGTAATTGAACGCGCGCGCCGCAGCAATGCGCTCATCTACCTGATCGCCTTCGGCCGGGAGCGGTCGCCACTCCTGGCGGAGCTCGCCGTCGTCACGGGCGGTCGTTCGTTCCTCCTGCGAGATGTGCGTGATCTCGACAAGACCCTGGCCGAGGTCGCGAAGGAGCTTCGCTACCAGTACCTCCTGGGCTATACCCCGGCCGACCCGATTGACGCGGAGCATCCTGAATGGCGATCGATTCGCGTCGTGTTGAAGAAGCCTGGCGCGAAGGTGCGCGCACGCGACGGTTACATGACGAATTAACTTGATAGAGTTACGCGATGGCTCATCCGGTTGTCCTGGCGCTGTTCGGCAGTGCGGCAAGCGCCGCGGACGCGGCACGCCGTCTCCGGGCGTTGGGCGTTCCGCGTGAACGAGTGTCGATCGTCGCGCGATCCCACGACGAGGAAGGGATGGTGGCGCGCGCGGCGGGGGCGTCGCCGGGGTCGGAAATCGAAGATTCAGAGACCGCGTCGCGTCTCGGCGAGCTGGGCGCCCACGTGATTGCCGCCATCGCCCTCGTCATGCCCGGGATCGGGCCGATCGTGGCCGACGGTCCACTGGCGGCAGGGCTGGGCGAGGCGGCCGGCCACCTGGCAGGGGGCGTGGCAGGCACACTCGAAACCGCCGGATTATCGGCGGGAGCCGCCAAGGAGTGGGAAACACGCATTGCGGCGGGAGACTTTCTCGTGGGCGCGCACGTCCAACAGCCACAGGTTACCGGGGCGCGCGACGTAATGCGTCAGGCCGGCGGCCAGGAAGTGACAGTGGGGTTGTGGCCTGACTGACCCGCCTTCGTCGCCGCGCAGCGTCGGCGCGGCAGGCTGCTGAGGTATCCGTTTTGCAGTTGCGGCCGGCCGGAGGCTCAGAGAGAATGAATTCACGGCACTGCGGCGGTCCACCAGTCCTGCACGCCGCTTGAATTTACAGCCATCGTAATGGCGAAGACCGAAACGCGCACACCGCCTGAACAGCCCAGGTCCGAACACCTGACGTTGCGGCCGGATGATGGCCGCCCGGCGGAAGTGCGTTTTGACTTCGAACAGCCGCGCAGCCGCATTCGGGGCGCGCTTGGCGGCTCGCTCATCGGCCACGCGGGAATCGTCGTCGCCTGGTTCCTCTTTGTGTGGCTCGTTCCCGACCCCATCCGCGAAGCCATTCTTCCAGACTCGCTGCCGCGCGAGATCGTGTGGCTGGCCGATCCTGGTCCGGGCGGCGGCGGCGGGGGAGGAAACAATCAGCCGGAGCCGCCGAAGAAGGCAGAGCTGAAAGGCGAGGACGAGATCAGCGTCCCGGCGATCAAGCCGCCTGAACCGGAGCCGGAGCCGACGCCACCGACAGAAGTCCCGCCGCTCGATCAATTGAACATCCCGGCGGAAACGCTCGCCTCCGCGGCAGAGAACAGTCCCGGCGTCATCGAATCGAACTCCGACTCGACGTCAACCGGTGCCGGCACAGGGACCGGCGCGGGAGACGGCACCGGATCAGGTCTCGGACGAGGCAGCGGCGGCGGCACGGGCGGCGGCGTCTACCGCCCCGGCAGCGGCGTCATCAATCCCCGGATCCTGCGCGAGGTCAAACCGCAGTACACCGCCGACGCGATGCGCGCGAAAGTGCAGGGGACGGTTCTCCTCGAGTGTGTCGTGCTTGCCGACGGCACCGTCGGCCGTGTGGACGTGGTCAAGTCGCTCGACCCGACGTTCGGGCTGGATCAGGAGGCCGTCAAGGCGGCCAAGCAGTGGCGTTTCCAGCCCGGCACTCGCTTCGGCGAGCCGGTCGCCGTACTCGTCACCATCGAACTCACCTTTACGCTGCGCTAAACGCGCTACAATCCCGGCACTGAAATTTCGTCACAAAAGGAGCGTCTTATGCGCGGTTGCATGCTGTTTGTTGCCGGACTCGCGATCGGTCTGATGGTCCATACCGCTTCGGCGCAGAACATGACCCCGAATCGCGGGCTCATCGGCCTGAATCACGTCGGGGTTCAGGTGCCGAACCTCGACGAGGCACTGACGTATTACACGAAGACGCTGGGCTTCCCCGAGGCGTTTCGCAGCCTCGACGAGAAGGGACAGCCGAGGCTGGTGTACGTGCATATCTCCCGCAACACCTTCATCGAGCTGCAGCCTGGTAAGCCAGGCGCCCCGGCGACGATCAATCACCTCGGCATCCAGGTCGAGAAGATGCAGCCGGTCATCGACATGTTCAAGAAGCGGGGCGTGAATATCCAGGACAGCCGCGTCAGCCCGACCAAGGCGGTGCTTTCCAACATCACGAACCCCGACATGCTCCGCATCGAGCTGGCGGAGCTGGTGCCCGAGTCGCAGCACTACCAGGCGATTCAGAAGTGGAACTGACGTCACGCGCGATCGGCAGGTGAAGACACCGGAAAGGAGGCGGGCTACACCCGCCTCTTTTTCTTTCCGCGGGCCTCGTTTTCGGCGACACGGGCCTTGACGATTTTCCGCACGAGCGACACCGGAAGTCCTTTCTTCGGCTCGAACCGGATCGTGCCCTTGGCCGTCTCGTAGCGTGCGAGTTCCTCCGCAAATGGTTTGACCGAACCGCAGGGAAACAGCGAGCAGTGATTGGTGAAGCCGGCGTACGCCACCAGCAGCCGGCCACTCGAGCGGAACGCCGGCATGCGGTAGCTGATGCATTCTTCCGCGTCCGGCGCGGCGGCCTTGATCGTCCTGCGCAGCTTCTGCAGCGCGGCGCGCTTGTCGGGGCTCAGCGTTGCCAGGTAGGCATCGATGTCGGAGGGTGCCTTCTTCGTCCACATGGCGAAATTCTAGTACAAAAAAAAGGCGGGTCCGTGAGGACCCGCCTCGCGGAAACCTGAAGGTTTCCGGCTACCGGTAGCCGGAGGCCTGTAGGCCTCCGGGTTTAGTACATCCCGCCCATGCCGCCGCCATGCGGCATGGCCGGCGCTTCCTTCTTCTCCTCGGGAATCTCGGAGACCAGCGCCTCGGTGGTGAGCAGCAGCGACGCGATCGACGAGGCGTTCTGCAGCGCGTTGCGGACGACCTTCGCCGGGTCGATGACCCCCGCCTTCACCAGGTCCTCATAGGTGTCGGTCGCAGCGTTGAAGCCCTCGTCCTGCTTCATCTCGCGCACTTTCGACACGACGATCGACCCTTCCTGCCCCGCGTTCATCGCGATCCAGCGCATCGGCTCTTCGATCGCCCGCTTGATGATCTGCATCCCGACGAGCTGATCGCCCTCGAGCTTCAGCTTCTCGAGCCCCTTGGCGCCGCGCAGCAGCGCCACGCCGCCGCCGGGCACGATGCCCTCCTCGACGGCCGCCTTGGTTGCATGCATCGCGTCCTCGACCCGCGCCTTCTTCTCCTTCATCTCGGTTTCGGTGGCCGCACCGACCTTGATGACAGCGACGCCGCCGACCAGCTTGGCGAGCCGCTCCTGCAGCTTTTCACGGTCGTAGTCCGAAGTCGTGTCCTCGACCTGCGTGCGGATCTGCTTGACCCGGCCCTCGATGGCCGAGGTGGTGCCGCCGCCTTCCACGATCGTCGTGTTGTCCTTGTCGATCGTGACCTTCTTCGCCTTGCCGAGATCCTCGAGCTTGATGTTCTCGAGCTTGATGCCGAGGTCCTCGGTGATCGCCCGCCCGCCCGTCAGGATCGCGATGTCCTCGAGCATCGCCTTGCGGCGATCGCCGAAGCCGGGCGCCTTGACGGCCGCCGCCTGCAGCGTGCCGCGCAGCTTGTTGACGACGAGCGTCGCCAGCGCCTCACCCTCGACGTCCTCCGCGACGATCAGCAGCGGACGGCCCAGGCGCGCCACCTGCTCGAGCACCGGCAGGAGGTCCTTCATCGAGCTGATCTTCTTCTCATGGATCAGGATCACCGGATTCTCGAGCACCACTTCCATGCGCTCGGCGTCGGTCACGAAATACGGCGAGAGATATCCGCGGTCGAACTGCATGCCTTCGACGACGTCGAGCGACGTCTCCAGGGTCTTGGCCTCTTCAACCGTGATGACGCCGTCCTTGCCGACCTTCTCCATCGCGTCGGCGATGATCTTGCCGATGGTCGAATCGCTGTTCGCGGAGATCGTGCCGACCTGGGCGACCATGTTGCCCGAGACCGGGCGTGCCATCTTCTTGATCTCCTCGACGATCGCCTCGACCGCCTTCTCGATCCCGCGCTTCAGTTCCATCGGGTTGGCACCGGCGACGACGTTCTTTGCGCCTTCGCGGTAGATCGCCTGCGCCAGCACCGTTGCCGTCGTCGTGCCGTCACCGGCGGTGTCCGAGGTCTTGCTCGCGACCTCGCGCACCATCTGCGCGCCCATGTTCTCGAGCGGGTCCTTGAGGTCGATCTCCTTGGCCACCGTCACGCCGTCCTTGGTGATGGTGGGGGAGCCGAACTTCTTGTCGAGGACGACGTTGCGGCCCTTCGGGCCGAGAGTGACCTTCACCGCGTTCGCCAGCTGGTTGACGCCGCGGAGGATCGCCTGGCGCGATTCTTCGCCGTATGTAATCTGTTTTGCCATGGTCTACTTTCCCTTCCCGTCGAGAACGGCAAGAACCTCGTCCTCGCGCATGATGAGGTACTCCTCGCCGTCGATCTTGATTTCCTGTCCCGAGTACTTCCCGAACAGGATCGTGTCGCCGTCCTTGACGTCGAGCGGCTGGCGCTTGCCGTCGTCCTTCACCTTGCCGGCGCCGGTGGCGTAAACCTTCCCCTGTTGCGGCTTCTCCTTGGCCGTGTCCGGGATGATGATCCCGCCGATTTTCTGTTCGCCTTCCTCGAGGCGCTGAACGATGATGCGGTCGTGTAGCGGTCTGACTTTCATGTGCGTTCGGCTCCAGACTGAGTCTGAGGATTGAAAAACTCTTGATATCCCCCGAAATCAAGGGGACTGCGCCCGGGAGCTTGGCACTCCCCACAGGCAACTGCTAATTGTAGCGGCGGCAAAAAACGAGGTCAAGATCTACGCCGGCCGGCGCAGGCGGTACTCAGAAATCTTGCGGCTCAGCGTGTTGCGGTGCATGCCGAGCATTGTCGCGGCCTTGCAGAGGTTGCCGTCGGACTTCTCGAGCACGTGCGCAATGAATTTCTTCTCGAATTCCTTCTGGGCGTCCTCGTAGCGGACGCCTTTCGTGATCATGTCGACGACCAGGCGTTCGAGCGCTTCTCGCAGCATCAGTTGAGTTCCCTGCCCGACAGGCGCCGGAAGGCTTCGATGTATTTCTCGCGGGTCTTGGCCACGACCTCATCTGGCAGTGAGGGAACGGGCGGCTGCTTGTTCCACTTGATCTGCTCCAGGTAGTCGCGTACGAACTGCTTGTCGAAGCTCGGCTGCGCGCGGCCCGGCTCGTACTGGTCTTTCGGCCAGTAGCGAGACGAGTCAGGCGTCATGACTTCATCGATCAGAAGCACCTCGCCGTCGGACATGAGGCCGAACTCGAACTTGGTATCAGCCAGCAGGATGCCGCAGAGCTCCGCGTGCGCGGCGCCGGCCGAGTACAGCGCCATCGTCAGCGACTTGAGTCGTTCGAGAAGCGCGGCGCCGATGATGCCGGCCGCGTCGGCTTCGCTGATATTGATGTCGTGTCCGCTGGTGGCCTTCGTCGCCGGCGTGAAGATCGGCTGCGGCAGTCTGTCGGACTCGCGAAGGCCGGCGGGCAGCTTGACGCCGCATACCGCGCCGGTGGCGAGGTAGTCCTTCCAGCCGGACCCCGAAAGATAGCCGCGGGCGACGCATTCGATCGGTATGGGGTTCGTTCTGCGCACGAGCATCGATCGACCCGCGAGGATGTCGGCGTGGCGGCGCAGGTCCGCGGGAAAGCGCGCGACGTCGGTGGCGATCACATGGTTGGCGACAATCGCGCGCGTGTACTCGAACCAGAACGCCGAGAGCTGCGTCAGGACCTTCCCTTTGTCGGGAATGCCGGAGCCGAGCACGTAGTCGAATGCGGAAATGCGATCGGTTGCCACCATGAGCAACGCGTCGCCGGCATCGTAGATGTCCCTGACCTTGCCCTGGCGATGCGGAGCAAGCCCGTTCAGTCGCGTTTCGATAAGGGGAGCTGCCAGTGGCACTGGAGAAGCGGGCATCTTACAGGCACGATTCGACGCCCGCAACCGTACGCAACAGTTCCGGTCATCGTCGGAGAGGGGCCTGATATATTGTGTTACCCGGGTGCGACTCCGTACGATCGTCGTCTCAGTTCTGGCGATTGCCCTCTTCGCATGGTTCCTGCGCCACGCGAATCTCGCCGACGTGTGGGTGCAGGTGCGGCGGGCGCGCGGCGAGCTGCTGATTGCCGGGTTTTGCGCGGTGATTCTCACTTACATCATTCGCGCGTATCGCTGGCAGTTCCTGCTGCACCCGATTGGGCCGACGCGATTCCGGACCGCGCTCCGTACGACGGTGATCGGGTTCGCCGCACTTGGAGTGCTGCCGGCGCGCGCCGGCGATGTGCTCCGGCCGTATCTCCTTGCGCGCCAGGAAGGGCTGAGCACGTCCGCGACGCTTGCGACGATCGTCATGGAGCGCGTGCTCGATCTGATCGCCGTGCTGACGCTGCTGGTGTTCTACGTGTGGGGCGTTTCGGATCCGTCGAGCCTGCCGCCCGCATTTCGCCGTCCAATCGAGGTGTCGTCGGCGCTGGCGGGCGCGGGGGCGGTCGTCCTCATGGCGTTGATGTGGGTGCTGGCGACGCACCCTGAACGGATCGGCCGCCTGGTCTTCAGCGCAGCGCGGATCCTGCCGCATCGCGTCGCGGACCGGCTGGCGGCACTGGCCCAGACCTTCAGCAGCGGGTTTGCCGTCGCCCGCGAGCCCCGCGCCCTCGCGCTCGCGCTGTTCTGGTCGTTTCCACTGTGGCTGGCGATCGCCGCCGAAGCGTGGCTCGTCACGATCGCGTTCAACATCGTCATGCCCTTTACCGGCACGTTTCTGCTGCAGGCGCTGCTCGTGATCGGCGTCGCGGTGCCGACGCCCGGCGCCGTCGGCAGCTATCACGAGGCCTACCGCATTGGCGTGACGACGTTCTTCGGCGCGCCGGATGACGCGGCCGTCGCGGCGGCGATCGTGACGCATGCCATTTCGTACGTTCCGGTGGTGCTGACGGGCGTCGTCTTCATGGCGCAGGACGGGCTGACGCTGGGGCGCCTCAATCAGCTGGCACAACCATGAAGTGCCCGTTCTGCGGTCATCTTGGCGACAAGGTCGTCGACTCGCGCGAGAGCAAGGAAGGCGAGGTCATCCGCCGCCGGCGCGAATGTCTCGACTGCGGCCGCCGCTTTACCAGCTACGAGCGGATCGACGAGATCCCGTATATGGTGATCAAGAAGGACGGCACGCGCGAGCGGTTCGAGCGGCAGAAGCTCATCGCCGGCCTGCTGAAGGCGTGCGAGAAGCGGCCCGTCAGCGTGGCGGCGGTGGAAGCGGTGGCCGACCGCGTCGAGGCGACCGTGCAGGAGCGCCCTGAGAAGGAAATGAGCACCGAGGAGGTCGGCGCGCTCGTGATGGAAGAGCTCAAGCGCCTCGACAAGGTTGCCTACGTGCGCTTCGCGTCGGTCTACCGCCACTTCCGCGACATCGGCGAGTTCATGACCGAATTGAAGGATTTGCTCAACGCAAAGGATTGACGCCGAAACCTGAAGGTTTCCGGCTACCAGCGCTGGTAGCCGGAGGCCTTCAGGCCTCCGGATACGATGGCCCTGTCTGTTCGTGACGTTCCGTCGCGGCCGAAGCCGGTGGCGCCGCCACCGCGGAGAAGCTCCGCGCCGAAACGGCGGCCTTTTCGCGACAACACCAAACTGCTGCTCGCGGGTATCGCCGTGCTGGTCGCCGCGCTGGCGAGCCTGCTGGCGCTCGCCAGCCGTTCGGCCGAGTTCGCGCCCGACTTTCTGACCGAAGTCGTCCTCTACGCTCTCTCCGCCACCAACCTCACGATTCTCGTCGCGCTCGTCTTTGTCCTCGCGCGCAACATCGTCAAGCTGCTGGTCGAGAAGCGCAACGCGCTGCCGTTTGCGCACTTCCGAGCCAAGCTGGTGGCGCTGATGCTCGGGATGACGCTCATCCCCGCCGTGCTCGTCCTGATCGCCGGCAGCGGCGTCATCCGCAACAGCATCGACCGCTGGTTCAACGCTCCGATGGACGACGTGTTGTCGTCCGCGAATGCGATCGCGGGCGACTATTACCAGGAGCGGCAGCGCCTGGTTGCCGCCCAGGCCGAGCGGCTGGCACGCGCACTCGGCGGCATCGACCTTTCCTCGTCGCCAGCCGAGGCTGTCCGTGAGATCGTCGAGCCCGACGTCCTGCAGGAACGCGTCAGCCTCGTCGAGGTATTTCGCATCGAGGCGACGGGCGCCGCCGAGCGGCCGATCCTCATTCCGGTCGTCGACGTCGGTGCCAGCGCACTGCCGCGCACCTCCGGGCAGGCGGCCCCCGAGAGCCTGGTGGCGCGCGTCGCCGCCGGGCAGGCGTCGGCGCCGGTGGTCGAGCCGCTGCCCGATGGCGGCGACGTGATTCGCAGCGCGGTGGCTGTGCGGTCGTCGCCCGAGGGCCGGCCGCAGGGCGTCGTCGTCGCCAGCGACTACGTCGCCACGCAGTTCGCGGCGCGGTCGCGCCGGATGACGCAGGCGTACGAAGACTACCAGCAGCTCCGCGTACTGAGGCAGCCACTGGCCGGCGTGTATCTGTCGTTCTTCCTGATGCTGACGCTGATGATTCTGGTCGGCGCCACCTGGATGGGACTGTATCTGACGAAACGAATCATCCGGCCGGTGCAGATGCTGGCGACTGCGGCCAATGAAATTGGCGCCGGTCATCTGGATCATCGCGTCGAGCCGGAAACGGGGGACGAATTCGGTTCGCTGATCGAAGCCTTCAACCGCATGGCGTCCGATCTTTCGGCCAGCCGGCGGCGCCTCGAGCGCTCGGCGATCGAGCTGGAGCACAAGCATCACGACGTCGAGGGACGGCGGCAGTACGTCGAGACCATCCTGGAGCGGATTGCGACCGGCGTGATTTCGGTCGACACGTCGGGGCGCATTCGTACGGTCAATCCCGCGGCCGCGCGGCTGTTGGGACTCGAGACGCGCGTGTCGGGACTTCCCGCGGCATCGGTGTTCGGCTCGCCCGACTTCAAGCCGCTCGCCATGGTGATCGACGAAGGCGCGCGGATACGCGACGACGCCCCGCCGCGAGAGGTATTGATCGTCCGCAACGGCCGCGAGCTGCACCTGACCGTGATGACGACCCCGCTGCGCCGCGAGGACGGCGTCTCGGATGGCATTGTCCTGGTGCTGGAAGACGACACGCCGCGCGTGCGCGCGCAGAAGGCAGCGGCCTGGCAGGACGTGGCGCGGAGGCTCGCGCACGAGATCAAGAACCCGCTCACGCCGATTCAGCTGTCGGCCGAGCGCCTCCGCAAGCACTTCGGTTCCGCGCCGCCGCAGACGCGTGAGCTGGTGGAAGAGTGCACCACCACGATCGTCGGCGAAGTCGAGTCGCTCAAAGGCCTGGTCAACGAGTTCAAGGATTTCGCCCGCATGCCGGCGCCGCGGGTGGAGCTGACGGATCTCCACGCGCTGCTGACTGATGTGCTCAACATCTATCGCGGCACCACCGGCGACGTGGAGCTGCGCGCCCGCTTCGCCCCCGCGCTGCCTTCTGTGTTCGTCGACCCGGCGAAGATCCACCAGGTGATTCGCAACCTCGTCAACAACTCGCTGGAGGCGATGGGCGGTCGCGGGCACATCGACATCGAGACCGAGCACCTGGCATCGGAGAACCGGGTGCGCATTGTCGTCGCTGACACCGGTCCCGGTATTCCCACTGCCGATCGCGACAAGTTGTTTCTCGCACATTACTCCACCAAGCAGCGGGGGAGCGGCGTCGGCCTCGCGATCGTCCGCCGCATCGTCGACGAGCACGGCGGCCGGATCGAAGTGACCGATAACGCGCCGCACGGTACCCGCTTCGCGATTGAACTCCCATGCTGAATCCACGAATTGACGGATTTACGAATTGACGAATTGATTGGAACATTGAGTCAATGGAAATTCGTCAATCCGTCCATTCGTCAATCCGTCTATGCCATCGATCCTGATCGTTGACGACGAGCCGGGCGTCCGCAGCGCGCTCGGCGGCGTGCTGCGCGACGAGGGCTATGACGTCGACGCCGTCGATAGCGGCGAGGCGTGCCTCGAGCGCCTCGGGCGGCAGACCTACGACGTCGTCGTCCTCGACATCTGGCTGCCCGGCATGGACGGACTGGCGACGCTCGCCCGGATGCGCGAGCGTCAGATCGACGTGCAGGTGGTGATCATCTCAGGGCACGGCAACATCGAATCAGCGGTGCGCGCGATCAAGATGGGCGCCTTCGACTTCGTCGAGAAGCCGCTCTCGCTCGAAAAAACGGTGCTGGTCGTTCGCAATGCGCTGCGCCAGCGCAGCCTCGAGGTCGAGAACCGCGCTCTGCGCGCCAAGGTCGACGCGCAGCACACCATGGTGGGCGAGAGCTACGCGATGGTGAAGCTGCGGGAGCAGGTGGCGATGGCCGCGCCCACCAACGGGCGTGTGCTGATCTTCGGGGAGAACGGCACCGGCAAGGAGCTGGTCGCCCGGAATATCCACCAGCTCAGCCGCCGGCGCGCCGGCCCGTTCGTCGAGGTCAACTGCGCGGCAATCCCCGAAGATCTGATCGAAAGCGAGCTTTTCGGCCACGTGCGAGGCGCGTTTACGGGCGCCGTCGCCGATCGGCGCGGAAAGTTCGAAGCCGCGCACGGCGGCACGATCTTCCTCGACGAAATCGCCGACATGAGCCTGAAGACGCAGGCCAAGGTGCTGCGGGTGCTGCAGGAGCAGATCATGGAGCCCGTGGGCGGGTCGACGCGGATCAAGGTGGATGCGCGCGTCCTTGCCGCCACCAACAAGGACCTGACCGCAGAGATCCGCGCCAGCCGGTTCCGGGAGGATCTGTACTTCCGTCTCAACGTCGTACCGATTTTCGTGCCGTCGCTGCGCGATCGGCAGGAAGACATTCCGCTGCTGGCCGAGCACTTCATGGCGATGCTGGCGAGAGAGTACGGCCGGCGGCCGAAGACGTTCGAAGCTGATGCGCTGATCGCCCTCCGGCAGTGTTCATGGCCCGGGAACGTCCGCGAGCTTCGCAACGTCATCGAACGTCTGATGATCATGGTCCCCGGCGATCGCGTGTCGTCGCGCGACCTGTCGTTCCTCGAGCACGGTCTCGCGCCGGCGGCGGAGGCGGAGACGCCGGTGAGCGCCAAGGCGTCGGTCGAGGCGCCGCTGCACGAGGCGCGCGACCGCTTCGAGCGGGACTATATCGTTCGCGCGCTGGCCGCCCAGCAGGGCAACATCTCGCGGACGGCGGAGATGCTCGGCATCGAGCGCAGCAACCTCTACCGCAAAATGCGCGGCTTCGGGATCGCCCCGTCCCGCCGAGGAGAAGACGAGGAGATCGCGTGAACCACCCATTTGAGGATCGACGATCGATGATTTGTTCATCGATATGGCCATCGAAGATTTGATCATCGCGTCATCATGTGTTCATCGCCTCATTGAATCGGCGCATTCCTGAGTCGTGCAATGACCCGATTCGTTGACTCGATGACCCAATGATGGTCCGATGACGCGATGATGCAATGACCACATCGATACTCAAATCATCGATCATCGATTGACAAATTGATGATCGACCACGTTCGTGACATACCAACCCCAGCCCTAGTCCTCGACGTCGCCGCGCTCGACCGGAACATTCGCCGGATGGCGGACTTCTTCGCGCAGGGGGCGTGTCGGCTGCGGCCGCACTTCAAGGCGCACAAGACGCCAGAGATCGCCCGCCGCCAGCTCGCCGGCGGCTCGTGTGTCGGCCTGACGTGCGCCACGGTGTCTGAGGCCGAAGCGGCTGCGGAATTCTGCAGCGATCTGCTGATTGCCAACGAGCCGATCGGCCCCGGGAAGTGCGAACGGATCGCCGCGCTGGCGCGCCGTGTACGGATGATCGTCGCGGTCGATTCCACGGCAGGCCTCGGGGCGATATCCGCGGCGGCTCGCCACGCTGGCGTCGCCGTTGGCGTGCTGATCGATCTGAACGTGGGGCAGACGCGGTGCGGCGTGCTTCCGGGCGCCGCTGCCGTGGCTCTGGCGAAGGAGGCCGCGTCGACGCCTGGCGTCAGGCTTCGAGGCGTGATGGGCTACGAAGGCCATGTCGTCAGCCTGCCTGATCGTGTCGAGCGCGAGGCGCGCACCAGAGAAGCGATGGCCGGGCTGGTCGAGACGGCCGCACTGGTTCGCGCGGCCGGGCTGCGCTGCGACATCCTCTCCGCCGGGGGCACCGGCACCTACGACATCAGCGGGCGCATCGCGGGTATCACCGAGATCCAGGCCGGGTCGTACGTGTTGATGGACACCGACTACGGCCGGCTCGACGTGCCCTTCGAGCAGGCGTTCTGGGCGCTCGGCACGATCATCAGCCGTCCCGACCCCGGCCGCTGCGTTGCCGATTGCGGACACAAGTCGATGACAAAGGATCACGGGCTGCCGACGGTCCGGGGCATTGAGGGGGCGTCGGTTGTCTCGCTCAACGACGAGCACGCGACGATCACCATCCCGTCCGACTCGACGGTCGCGATTGGCGATCGGGTATTCCTTCGCCCCTCACACACGGATCCGACGATCAACCTGCACGACGTGTTCTATGCGCTGGAAGGCGAGAAGGTCGTCGGCGTGTGGCCAATCGCCGCTCGTGGCTATCCCGAGCATCGCCGCAACGAAATGCAACCACGACGACACGACGGCCACGACCAAGAGAACTAGTCGTGATCGTCGTACCCGTCATGGTTTAGAAGAATATCCAGCACAGCAGCGCGCCGATGACCGACATCGACAACCCCCACGCCAGTAGCCGGTTGTAGGTCGGACGCACTTCCGCGGGATCGACGACCGCAGCCAGGCACAACGCCCCGGTCGTCGAGAGCGGCGACATGTCGACGAGATGTGCGCCGACGTTCATCGAGGTGGCGATCGCAATCGGGTCTCCGCCGCCGAGCCGCATGACGAGACCCGGAATTGTGGGGAGGAACGCGGGCAGCACCACGCCCGATGTGCTGCTGTATACCGAGATTACGGCGGTGACGAACGCAACGGCGCCGGTTACCGTTCCCGGCGTCGCGATGCGCGCCAGGAGCGCCGTGAACAGGTCGAGGCCGCCGGTTTTTTCGAGCAGCGCAATCAGAATGGTCATTCCGCTGACCATGACGATCGTGGTCCACGGCATCCGGCGGATGGCCTGTTCGTGGTCGGCCACGCGCACGACCGCCAGGACGACCGCGCCGGCAAATGCCGCCATGCCGATGTTCGCGGCGAAAAAGACGACGGCAATCATGACGCAGAGAATGACGCCGAGCGTCACCCAGTGGCGCGCGTCGATCGGCGCGGTGGAATCGGTGACGCCGTCTGCCGAGCCCGCATATTCGGAACCAAACAGCTTCAGGCCGCCCAGCATCGCGTAGCCGCCAAACGCGAGCGCCGCGTGAGCGGCGGCATTCGACCAGTAAGTGCGCCACTCATATCCGCCGAGTGCGATCCGGTCCATCAAGCCGTTGACGATGATGCCCGTGGGCGCGAAGGGAGAGAGCGCGCCCGCCTGCGCACCCATTCCCACCATCAGCGCCATCAGGAAGGCTGGGATCCGCGCGCGGTTCGCCACCGCCATCGCCATCGGCGCGAGCATCGCGGCGGTCGAGACATTGCCGGGTCCGAGCGATGCAATGCCCAGCCCGAGGAGGAAGAACGAGATCGGGATGAGGCCGGTGTTGCCGCGGCACAGCCGGACCGATCGGTGCGCGATCTGGTCCAGCGTGCCATTCAACTGGGCCTGAGTGAAGAGCAGCGTGACGCCGGCAAGCGTCAGGAATAACTGGATCGGAAACCCGGCGACGACGTCGTCGACCCGCATCCCGCCCAGATACACGCCGACAATCCAGGCAAACGCCACCGCCAGCACGCCCGGGTTGAGCCGGGTGAAGCAGCTGACGATGATCGCGACGAACAGGGCGCCAAGCGAGAGCCACGCGAGAGACATGGGCTCGCATGGTACAAGTGAGAAGTACGAAGTGAGAAGTGGAAAGTAAGTCTTGAAGTTTGAAAGTTTAAAGTGTTCGGGCGGTGTCCTCCGGCTTCCGCCGTGCGATGAAGTAGTACACAAGGTTCCCGAGCCCGATGAAGCCGACGATAGCGGCGGTCAGCGCGACGAGGCCGACAAATTCGCGGTCGTCCATGAAGTTTTGGAGGACGGCGGTGCCGACTGCCAGGCCGATGCCGAGGCACAACAGGATGGTGCCGCGGCGCAGGCTGTCTTCCGGCCGAATGGGCTTCTTTCCCTCCAGCAGCAATGGAGGCGGCGTTAATCCCTTTTCAATCATCAGCTGCCGCTCCCGGTACTGGAGCTGCCGTTTCTGATGATTCCAGTAGACCGACCAGAACGCGAGGCCAATACCCAGGACGATCGCCACGATGGGAACCATCACCCCAAATAGCCCGGTCAGGCTTTCGATTGCTTCGCTATCCATTCCTGTCCCTTCCTGTGTTTGGAATGAGACGTTGGCGACGGCGGAAGGTTTCACTACCGGTGGTGAAACCCTTTGCGCTCAATCCCGTCTCATCCAAGAATGGGCCGCCAGGGTGGACCATGACGAGCGGGGTCTGGTGCGGCGGTGCCTGGACGGAAACCAGGACGCCTGCGCCAGCCTCGTCCAGGAATACGCACAGATGGTGGGCACGGTGATCTGGAGGGCGACAGGCGACCACGCGTCGGTGGAAGACCTGGCGCAGGAGACGTTTCTCAGAGTGTTTCGCGGCTTGCGATACTTCGATGCCCGCGCGAAGCTGTCGACCTGGATCTACACGATCGCGCATCGCGTGGCCATCGACCATCTGCGGCAGGTCCGCCTGAAGGCGGACACTACGTACGTCGATCCCAGTTCTGACGTTGTGTCCGGCTTTAGCCGGACCGCGGTTGCGGCGGACAGCAATCCCGAAACGGCAGCGGCACGTGGGGAGCTCGACAGGATCGTTCGTGCCCAACTCGAGACGCTGCCGGAGAAGTACCGACTGCCGCTCACCTATGCCACGCTCGAGGAGCTTGATTACCAGACGATCGGCGCGATGCTGAAGGTCAAGCCGGGAACGGTGAAGACGCTCGTGTTTCGAGCCCGCCAGTTGCTGCGGGAGCGCGTTGAGTTGGCGCTTGGGCAACGAAGCGAAGGCACTCATGCGACCTGAGAACCTGAGCGACGAGCGTCTCGATCAGGTGCTGCGGCGACAGCCACGATGGGAACCGCCGCGGCATTTTGCCCAGGCGGTGATCGCGCGGATGCCGGTCGCGATTCCCGCCCCGCCACCGCGGCGCAGCCTGGCTGTCGTCTTTCGGGCCGCCGCGATAGGCGCGCTTGGCACGTCGCTGACATATGCGGCCGGCATGCTGGTCGTGTCGGCGACGGCCGCGCTGATCCCTGGCGCAATGACCGCGGCTGCGGCCTACGAGATGTTTCTCGATGTCGCCACCGCCCTGCTCATCGAACACGCCACCTTGATCGGGTGGATCAGCGCCGCCGTGATGCTGTCGGTTGCTGCGTCGGTTACCGGCGCGCGGGAATGGATTTAGGGTCGACGAGCGATTGGAGCAGCACCGCGGGGTGAATGGCCTCGACGCCCGTGAAGTCGCGGATCTGGTGGCGGCACGACGTGCCCGCCGCGGCGACGACAGCGCCGGGCTGCCGGCCCCGGACCGCAGGAAACAGCCGACGTTCGCCGATGGCACGCGACACCTCGAAATGATCGCGCGAATATCCCCACGAGCCTGCCATCCCGCAACAGCCGGAGTCGAGATCGACGACAGACGCACCGGGGATCATCGACAGCAGCGATTTCGCGGCCGGTACCAGCCCCATCGATTTCTGGTGGCAGTGGCCGTGCAGCAGCACCGACGCAGGGCCCGATGACAGCGTCAGCCGCGGCATGAGGGTCCGCGCGAATTCCTCGAAGAGCACCGCCGCCCCGGCGACCGTCTCAGCCCGTCGCCGCGTCTCGCCTCGGACGAGCGCCGGCGCGTCTTCGCGCACGGCCGAGAGGCAGCTGGGCTCGCAAAAGACAATCGCGCGCCCGGCCTCGGCATACGGATAGAGCGCGGCGGTGTTGCGCGCCGCGAGGCGCGCGGCCTCGCCAAGCAATCCCTTCGAGATCTGCGGCCGGCCGCAACAGTAGTGGCGCGCCAGCCCGGCCCGGACACCGGCAGCCCCGATCACGTCAAGCGCGGCGAGCCCAATCTCCGGCTCGTAAAAATTCGTGAACGTGTCGTTGAAGATCACGGCCTCGCACGTCTGATCGGCTCGCGGGGCGAGGTGAGCGAGCGTTCGCCGTTGAAACGCGGGCAGGGTGCGGCGCTGATCGATGCCGAGCAGGCGCTCGTTCAGGCGTCGGATCGGCGTCGTGCCGGCGAGCCAGTTCGCCACGGGCGCGAAACGGCTGCCAATCGCCGCGACGCGGCGTACATGGCCGAGCATCCGCGCATCGAGCGACGTGCCGTGGCGCCGCCAGTAGTCGGCCAGGAACTCGCTCTTGAACCGGGCAACGTCGACCCCTACCGGGCATTCCGCCTTGCACGCGCGGCACTCGAGGCACAGATCGAGCGTCTCGTAGACACCCTGGTCGCCCAGGCCGGCCTCGCCAATCCGGCCGGCCATAGCGAGGCGCAGAACGTTGGCCCGTCCCCGGGTCGAGTGTTTCTCTTCGAGGGTTGCCATATACGAGGGGCACATCGTGCCGGCGAGCTTCTTCCGGCACGCGCCCAGCCCGCTGCACATGTCAACGGCACCCGCCATGCCGCCGTACTCGGAGTAATCGAAATACGTGGACGGATTGGGTGTGACATACCCGGCGCCATAGCGCAGGTTGGTGGTGAGCGGCGGCGCGTCGACGATCTTGCCGGGGTTGAAAATACCGTGAGGATCGAAGGTCTTCTTGATCGCGCAGAACGCGTCGTAGATCGACGGCCCGTACATCTTTCGCATGAACGGGCTCCGCACCAGGCCGTCGCCATGCTCGCCCGAAAGCGCGCCGCCGAACTCGAGCACGAGATCGGAAACGTCGTTGGCGATCGCCTCGAACATGCGGACGCCGGCGTCGGTTTTCATGTTGACCACGGGGCGCACGTGCAGGCAGCCGACCGATGCATGGGCGTACACGCCGGCCGTCGTGCCGTTGCGCTGCACGATCTCCTGGAAGCGCTCGATGTAGTCGCGCAGCTTTTCGGGTGCGACGGCGGTGTCTTCGACGAATGACAGCGATTTGGCTTCGGATTTCATCGCCATGGACAGGCCGAGCGCGGCCTCGCGAAGACTCCACACCTGCCCCTGCGCCACCGGGTCGAGCACCCGGTGGTAGCGGTAGCCCAGCCCGTGCAGGCGCAGGTCGCGCTCGACCGCATCCATGCGCGGCGGCAGATCCTCGTCGCGGTCGCCATAGAACTCGACGCACAACAGCGAGCCCGGATCGCCCTCGATGAAGCTGCGGCGCATCGTCTCGAGCACTGGGCTCTGCCGGGTGTGATCGAGGATGAACTTGTCCATCACTTCGATCGCCGACGGGCGATGCCGGAGGATGACGGGCGTCGCGGCCAGAGACTCGAGCAGATGGTTGAACTGGATGGCGAGGACCGCTTTGGCATTCGGCAGCGGCACCAGGTTTACTCTTGCGTTCAGAACGACCCCGAGCGTCCCCTCGGATCCGACCATCAGCTTGGCGAGATTGAACGGCCGTTCCGGGCGGATGAACTCGTCCAGGTTGTAGCCGCCGACCCGCCGGACGACTTTCGGAAAGCGGCGCTCGATCTCCGAGGCACGGTCGGCGACGATGCCGCGCACCGCCCGGTAGCACTGCGCGGCCAGGCTCGACCCCGCGCTCGCCGCTTCAACCCCGGCCGCGTCCAGCGGCCCGAACGTCACCACCGAGCCGTCCGAGAGCACGACCTCCTGCTCGAGGACGTGGTCAATCGTCTTGCCGTACAGGACCGAGCGCGCGCCGCACGAGTTGTTGGCCATCATGCCGCCAATCGTGGCGCGGCTCGCCGTCGAGATATCGGGCGCGAAACGGACGTTATGCGGCCGCAGCGCCGCGTTGAGCTCATCGAGCACCACGCCCGGTTCCACACGCGCCCAGCGCTCCGCCGCATTTACTTCGAGGACGCGGTTCAGATATTTCGACGTGTCGGCGACAAGTCCCGCGCCGATGGCCTGTCCGGCCTGCGACGTCCCACCCCCGCGCATCGTCAGGGGACATCGATGTTTGGCGCAGATACGGACGACGCGGATGAGATCTTCGCGCGACCGCGGCAGCACGACGCCGATCGGTTCAATCTGGTAGACGCTCGCGTCGGTGGAATAGAGCGCGCGTGAAACCTTGTCGAACCGGACTTCGCCTTCGAGCTGCTGCTCGAGCTCGTGACGAAGCGACGTCATAGCCGCGAGAGGCCCTGGGCGAGACGGTCGAGGCCGTCTGCGAGGGTGTCGCCGCCGCTGGCGAAGGAAACGCGCAGCGTGCCCTCACCGCCCGGTCCGTAAGCGGATCCGTGCAGGACCGCCACGTGATGCTCGTACAGCAGCTGCCGCCGGACGTCATCGGACGGCATGCCGGTCGCCCGCACGTCGACCATCGCGAAGAAGCCGCCTTCCGGGGCGAGGACGCGCGCGTGAGCAAGACCGCTCAACGTCTTCACCACCTGCGACCGTCGTCTGGCGTACTCCTGCCGCATCTCGTTGACGCAGTCCTGGGAATCGCTGAGCGCCAGTGCGGCGGCGTCCTGGACGAACGTCGCCGGCCCCCGGCTCGACTGCTGCAGCACGAGCAGCATCGCCGAAATAAGCGGCGCGGGTCCGGCACAGTAGCCGACCCGCCACCCGGTCATCGCATAGGTTTTGGACAGGCTGTTGATCAGAATCGTCCGTGACGCCATATCCGGCGACAGCGACGCCGGCGACACGTGACGATGGTCGTCGTAGACGATGGCCTCGTAGATTTCGTCGCTGAGCAGCAGCAGGTTGTGCCGAATGACGAAGTCCGCGATGTCCCACAGCTCGGTGTCGCGGAACACGGTGCCGACCGGATTCCACGGCGTGTTGAGCACCAGGGCGCGCGAGGTCGGCGTCACGGCGGCCTCGAGCGCGTCGCGGGTGAGGACGAACCGGTCGTGCATGACAGTCGCGCGAACCGGCTGGATGACCCCGCCGGCAAGGCGAATGGGCGACTGGTACGCGTCGTAGACGGGATCCGGGAGGAGCACCCCGTCGCCATCGGCAATCGCGGCCATCAGTGCCGTCTGGATCCCCAGCGTCGCGCCCGTCGTCACGAGAATGTCGGTCGCCGGGTCGTAGTTCAACCCGTTTTGGGTGGCCAGCTTCAGCGCCACTGCGTCGCGCAGCCCTTTTTCGCCCCGCTGGTCTGGATATGTCGTCCGACCCGCTTCAAGCGCCGAGGTGCACGCATCGACGATGTGCTGCGGCGTGCGGAAGTCGGGCTCGCCCCGCATCAGCGAAATGACCGGCGTGCCTTTCGCCCAGAGCTGGCGCACTTCCGCCAGGGTGGTGTTGATCGCGGTCGGCTTCAGAAGAGCCGAGCGGGGGTTGCGCGTCACGAGAGTCATCTTCGAGGACGCATAGTAGCGTGTGTCGAGCGGCGTATGCGATCTCTTGCTGCCGGCCCCAGACGATGCTACCGTCGTCGCTCGGCATCGCGCTGGCAGTTCCTCACCGGAGGAGCCGGATCATGCCGCCATCGCCACTGGCGCGTCGAGTGGAGATTCTCGAAGAAAAAGTGGAATCGCTGGAAAAACTGCCCACCCGGATGGAGGCCCTGGAATTGCAAATTCTGCAATTCCGCGAAGAGGTCCGCGCTGAATTTTCTGCCACCCGGGAGGGTCTCCGGGCCGAGATCCGGGCAGGCGATGAAGAGACACGCCGGCAGATGGCGGAGCTCGAGACAAGGCTCCGTGTGCTCATCGCGGAAGGGGACGAGGAGACGCGCCGCTACATGCGCGTGCTGCACGAGGAGGTCATCGGCCGCATCGCCACGATCGGTGAAGGCGGCCGCTCACGTTCGTCGTAGTTTGTCCTCGAGTATCTGACCCCGGTCGAAGGAGTTGAGCTGTAGATAGTGCTCGGCGGCGCTCACAAGCGCTGCCGCCGGTACAAGCCCGACGATCTCGCTTTCAAGCACGGCGACACCGTGTCGATCGGCCTCGCGCTTGACGGCGTCGAACACCACGAACATCGGCGTCTCCAGGTAATTCGTCAGGTTCATCGACACCTGCACGATGCCGCGGTCTTCGAGCGCGACGCCCATCGCCTTGACATGGGGCAGGCCTCCGCTGCTGAAGCGGACGGTGGCCGCAATCTTCTTGGCCACATCGAGCCGGTCCGTGGCGAGATTGATGTTGTAGGCAATGAGCGGCATGCGCGCGCCGATCACCGTCGCGCCGGCGCTCGGGTGCGGGGCCGGCGGACCGTAATCGGGTGCCCACTCGGGCTGTGCCATCTTGGCCGCGAGCCCCTCGAACTGGCCGCGTCGAATGTCCGCCAGGTTCTTCCGCCCGGGGTTCGTCGCGGCCTCCTCGTACAAGTACACGGGCACCTGGAAGCGCCTCGCGACTTCCGCCCCGGTCTCGTTCGCCAGCTGCACACACTGGTTCATCGTCGCGCCTTCAATCGGGATGAACGGCACGACATCGACGGCGCCTAATCGCGGATGCTCGCCAGCGTGCGAACGGAGATCGATCGCATCGACGGCGATCTCGAAAAGCGCCAGGACGGCAGCCTTGAGCGCTGCCGGTTCGCCGGCCATCGTCAGGACTGATCGGTTGTGCGCGGTGTCCGACGAACGATCGAGCAGCCGCGCGCCCGGGACGCGCTGAACTGCCTCGACGAGACGATCGATGACCTCGGTTCGCCGCCCCTCGCTCAGGTTGGGCACACACTCGATCACCATGCCGGTGCTTGTACCACGACCTGACGCCTGAGGCCTTCGACTGGTCCCTTCCCCCCATCGACTCGCCACCTTCCCCCTGCCCCCTTCCCCCTGTAATTCATTGACCACAGACGAGTTTTCTCCGATAATCACCTCGACCTTTTCTCATCCCGGATGTCTGATTCGCTGTCGACCAACCCGGTCCGAGGCGCGGACGCGCCTGACGACGCCGACCGTGAGGCGCGAATCGAACAGCTCCTGCTCCTCGGGCTCGATCACTATTTCGCCGGACATTACGAACACGCGATCAGCGTCTGGACGCGGGTGGTGTTTCTCGAACGCCATCACGATCGTGCCCGTGCGTACATCGAGCGGGCGCGCAGTGCGCTGGCCGAGCGCCATCGCGAGACCGAGGAGCTGCTCCATACCGGCGTGTCGGCCTACAACGCCGGTGAGGTCGAGAAGGCACGCGAGCTGCTGACCCGGGCCGGGGACCAGGGCAGTGACACCGCGCACATTTTTCTCGATCGTCTGAACCGCGTAGGCGCCACGCCGGCGGCTGCGGACCTGCGCATCGATCCGCTGCCCGCGCGGCCGACAGCTTCGCGCGCCCCCGTGACGATGCCGCCACCGAGGACCGGTTGGACGGCGGCCGCCCTGTTTGCCGTCGTCGTGGCGGTGGCCATGCTGGTGGGCGGCCTCCCGATCGGATCGTGGTTGTCGGAGCTCGAGGTAACTGCGCCAGCGCCGGCGGCGCAGGCGGCGTCTGACGAGCCATTGCCGGTCGTACGGGCGTCGGAAACGGCGGTGGCGCGCGCGCAAGACCTGTACGCCGGCGGCCATCTGCGCGATGCTCTCCGCGTTCTTGATCGCGTCGATACGGCCGACCCGTTGCGC
>Ga0075428_100000577_pt1 | contig 37464 bp, 35 predicted proteins | sample RhiMetdeltSRZDD2_FD_75291 | JGI IMG/M metagenome (GOLD analysis project Ga0075428, IMG submission 75291) | Populus rhizosphere microbial communities from Tennessee, USA - Rhizosphere MetaG P. deltoides SRZDD2 | ecosystem: Host-associated > Plants > Roots > Rhizosphere > Soil | place: USA... | reverse complement strand
CTTTCGCCGAGTTGACCAGGCCGCAACTGTTCCTTTTGGTGCTGGCCCCGCTTGCCCTCGGGCGCTACGGTCTGCGAATACGCAGGAAGGCACGCGAGATTCGGGAGGCACGAGATGACGGTAAGCCCGGACTGGACCCCGCCCCCGCCCCCGCCGCCGGACCCGGGGGGTAGCGGAAGGCGCCCGATCCGACCCGGCCGGGTCTGGACCGGCATCGGCATAGCCCTCGGCGGCCATCTGCTCACGATCCTCATCGGATGGCTCGTGGCGATCCTCATCTCGGGCGAGCAGGTGCTCAACTTCCTGTTGGTGGCTACGGCCGGGCAGATCCTGCTGGCGATCGCCGCCCTCGTGGTCGGGATCATTCTGACCGTCAAAGGACAGGATGGCGGCATCGGCGTCGGCCTCCTCATCGGCTGGGCGGTCGGTCTGATCATCAGCCCGGTCATCGGGTTCGGCGTGTGCGTGTCGTTGAGCAACAGCGGCAGCGGCGGGTTGTTCGGATGACCGCGGGCAATTCCCGACGCGAGGGGGGAATGGCGTGAGCACGGGTGTCGGCATCGGCATGGGCCTGCGGGGCGACCGGATTCACCGCTATGTCAACGCTTTCTGCCCGCACTGCCACTCGCCCGAGGTACCGCTGGCGCAGGTGCGGCGGTTGTCGGGGTGGCTGGCCGAGCGCGACGGCCGGATCTGGCTCGAACGCGGTTGCCCCGATCACGGGATGGTCCGCACCCTCTACGACGAGGACCCGGAGATCCTTCGTTATCTGGAACAGTGGACGGCGCCGACCAAGACGCACGTGCCGGACGTGCGGGGCAACTTCGACCCGGTGCCTTCGGCGTACTTAAAAGGGTTGCCGGAGATGCAGACCCAGCACACCTGCATCCTGCTCGCCGACCTCACCGACCACTGCAACCTGCGCTGCCCCACGTGCTTCGCCGACTCCTCGCCCTCGATCAGCGGGGTGGTGCCGCTCGACGATTTACTGTCCAGTGTGGACACCCGGCTGTCGCGGGAGAACGGGCGCATCGATGTGCTGATGCTCTCGGGCGGGGAGCCGACGCTTTATCCGCGGCTGAAGGAGTTGCTGGCCGCGCTGGCGCAGCGACCGGTCACCCGGATCCTGATCAATACCAACGGGATTCGCCTCGCGCGCGACGACGAACTGCTCGACATGATCGATCCGGGGCGGGTGGAGATCTACCTGCAGTACGACGGGCCGTCGGCCGCCACCAGCCGGCACCATCGCGGCGCGGACCTGAGCCGGCTCAAGGAGCAGGCGATCGACCGGCTGTCGGAGCGCGGCATCTTCACCACGCTGACGATGACGGCGGCGCTCGGGGTCAACGACGGCGAGATCGGCGCGGTGATCAAGCGAGCCTTGGACACCCCTTATGTGGGTGGGGTCAGCATCCAGCCCCAGTTCGGGTCGGGCCGATCGGGGCCGATCGATGGACTGGATCGGTTGACGCACACCGGGGTCCTGGCCCGCCTCGGGCCGCAGACCGGTGGGACGGTGACCTGGCGGGACCTGACCGCGCTTCCCTGTTCCCATCCGCATTGCTGCTCCGTCGGGTACCAGATAAAAGATGACAGCAATCAATGGCGCTCCCTGACCGCGCTCATCGGGCACGACAAACTGCTTGAGTTCCTTGAGCTTTCGCCCGATCTGGTGGCCAACCGCATCGCCGACGTGGAGATTCCGGCGGCGTGGCGGGCGGCGGTCAAGGAGTCGTTGCTGGGCTTGCTCTCCGAGCAGTCGTCGCTGACCCACCCGAGCGTGGGCCGGCTGTGGCGCGACATCTGCGAGAACTGCGACCTGGGTGTGTCGACGCTGGTGCAACTGGTGCTGCCGGGCGGGCAGCGCAAGCTGCGCAAGCTGCTCGGCGAGCGGGTCAAGCGGATCACCGTCAAGCCGTTCATGGACATCTCGACGATGATCGAGGAGCGGCTGGCGCAGTGCTGCGTGCATGTGGCGACGCGCTCGTCGGATGGGGCAGATCAATGCGCGCCGTTCTGCGCGGTGCAGGCGTGGCCGGCGCTGTCGAATCAAAGGTTGTCGCGTGCAGCCGCAACCCTATGACCCGCTTCGGCTCTGCATCTTCGCCACCATCGCGTTGCTCGGGTGGGTGCTGGGACCCGTTGCCGTGCTTGCCTTCGCGGGCGTGGGCTTCGCCGGTTACCTGAGCGCGCGCCGCGCAGGGCTCACCAGATCGAGGTGCTTCCTGCGCGACACGCGTCTCGTGCTGGCCTACCTCGCGGTGCTGGCGCTGGCCGGTGCCGGCGGCATTGTCTGGTGGCTGGTCAGGCTGTAGCTGAGGGCGTCGACCAGCGCGTGCCAGCTGGCCTCGACGACGTTCTCGTGCACCCCGACGGTTGTCCAATCACGACCTTGCTCGTCGACCGTCTCCACGAGCACGCGGGTGATGGCGTCGGTGCCGTGCGATCCGGCGAGGATGCGCACCTTGTAGTCGGCGAGTTGCAGGGTCTTCAAGACCGGGAAGTGGCGGGTGAGCGCCTGGCGCAGGGCCTGGTCGAGGGCGTTGACCGGGCCGTTGCCCTCGGCCGTCGCGATCACGCGCTCCCCGCGCACGCGCAGCTTGACCGTGGCCTCGCTGACCACGCTCCCGTCCTCGCGGTGTTCGACGATCACGCGGTACGACTCGAGGGTGAACGGAGCGGTCGGCTCCCCCATCGCCTCGCGCACGAGCAGCTCGAAGGAGGCGTCGGCGGCCTCGAACGACCACCCCTCCGCCTCGAGCCGCTTCACCCGATCGACCACTTTGGATACCGTCTCCGGGTGACCGGCCAGGTCCAGACCCAGTTCTCGGCTCTTGAGCTCGATGCTGGCCCGGCCGGCCATCTCGGTGACAAGGATCGTCATGCCGTTGCCGACCAGGGCGGGCTCTATGTGGTTATAGAGGGCCGGGTCGACTTTGATCGCGCTCGCGTGCAGCCCGGCCTTGTGGGCGAAGGCGGCCGACCCGACGTAGGCCTGGTGGGTGTCGGGTGCGATGTTCGCGATCTCGGCGATGGCGTGCGAAACATGTGCCATCTGTTCCAGGCAGCCATCCGGTAGGACGGTCATGCCGAGCTTGAGTTGGAGGTTGGCCACGAGCGCGAAGATGTCGGCGTTGCCCGGGCGCTCGCCGTAGCCGTTGGCGGTGCCCTGCACATGGCGCACGCCCGCCTCGACCGCGGCGATGGTGTTGGCCACGGCGCAGGCGGTGTCGTTCTGGGCGTGCATGCCCAGCCGGGCCGGGTCGATATCGAGTTCCTTGATCGCCTTGGTGACCATCGAAGGCAGCATGCCGCCGTTGGTGTCGCAGAGCACGACCCGCTCGGCGCCGGCGTCGAGGGCCGTCCGGACGACGCTGCGGGCATAGTCGGGGTCGAAGCGGAAGCCGTCGAAGAAGTGCTCGCAGTCGACGAAGACCCGTCTTCCGTGCTTCAGGAAGTGGGCCACGCTGTCGCGGACCATCGCCAGGTTCTCCTCGCCCGTGGTGCGCAGTGCCCGCTTCACGTGACGGATGTCCGACTTGGCGACCAGGCAGACCACGGGCGTCTCCGCGTCGAGCAAGCCCTGGATCTGGGGGTCCTCCTCGGCGCTGACGCCGGCCTTGCGGGTGGAGCCGAAGGCGACCAGAAGAGCATTCTTGAGGTCGAGCTCGGTGCGCGCCCTTCGGAAGAACTCGGTGTCTTTCGGGACAGCACCCGGCCAACCCCCCTCGATGAACCCCACCCCGAACTGGTCGAGCAGCCTGGCCACGGCCAGCTTGTCGGCGACCGAGTAGGTCAGCCCCTCGCGCTGCGCCCCATCGCGAAGCGTGGTATCGAAGATCTGCATGTTGTTCCACCACCTTTTGTGTGGGCTGGACAAACAAGAAGACCTCCCGCGGTCGCGGGAGGTCTGCGCGTCGGCGGGGAGGAAGCCGGCGCGCTAGGTGCCAATAATCAGCACAAAGCTCGTCACGATCGGTAGCCTCGCACCCTGTGCCGGGATCTGGAAGCAAGCTCCCATTTTTTGGGATGCCGCGGTGTGCCAAGCTTCACGGTGCACCGGCGTAGGCGCGGCGGTGCCGTAAGCATGTGTCAAACGAACCTCAGTTGACCATGTCCAGGCCATCCAGCATCCAGAGATTGTGCCCAAGATGTTCAGTTGGGCTCTACCGCTGGATTGTAAGGTCATGACGTGGCGATCATCTCTGGCGACCGGTGGGTCAAGCTCCGGACAGTCTTCAACATGCGCGATCTGGGCGGCCTGCCCACCGCCGACGGCCGCCGGGTGCGGCCCGGCCGGCTGTTCCGCGCGGACAACTTGGGGCGGCTGGAGGCCGCCGACAAGGAGACCTTCATGGCGCTCGGGATCCGCACCGTGATCGACCTGCGGCGGCTCAGCGAGGTGGAGACGATGGGCAAGGTGCCCGAGTGGACCGGGGTGACCTGGCTGCACCACCATCTCGACCACGAGCTTTGGGATCACCGCACTTACAGCGACGCCATCGGGGTGACCCGGTGGCTGGCCGACCGCTACGCCGATCTGCTGACCAGCGGGGCCGCCGACATCGCCCGGGTGGTCATGCTTCTGTCCGAAGTGGACAGCGGGCCGACGGTGGTGCACTGCGTCGCGGGCAAGGACCGCACCGGCCTGGTCGCCGCCCTGACCCTCTCCCTGCTGGGCGTCCCCGACGACCACATCGCCGAGGACTACGCCATGACCGAGCTGAGCGAGGAGGCCTACATGGACTGGTTGCGCCGCACCAATCCGACGGCGGCCGCCAAGACTCCGCCGCCGTTCTATGTGCAGACCCCGGCGGAGACGATGCGCCTCACCCTGGCCGAGCTGCGCGAGCGGCACGGCTCGGTCTTCCAGTACCTTGCGCGCCATGGGGTTTCGCGCGTTCACGTGGAGCGGATGCGGGCCGCGCTGGTGGAGTCGTTTGCCTAGCGGTCCTGGGCTCGCCAAAGATCGTGGTGGCGCTTCAGGATTGGGGCGCATCGATCACGCCGGGACCCGGGCTCAGCGCGAGTGATGTTTCGGGGTCATAGAAGCGCAAGGACTGTGGGTCGGTGCGCAGCCAGATGGTGTCGCCGGGGCGGGTTTCGAAGGTGGGCGGGGCCTGGACTTTGAGCTCGTGTCCACCGAAGGCCACGGTCAGCAGGACGGAGGCTCCGGTCGGTTCCACCACCTCGACCGTGGCCGGATGGAAGCCGTCCGCTTGGGTCGCGGAGACCGCCAGCTTCTCGGCCCGGACGCCCACGGTAACCTGCTGCCCGGCCAGGGTTGCCAGGGAGGGCGGGGCTTCGAGCGTGAGATTGCCCACCGACAGGGTGGGGCCGTCGGTGACGGAGGCGGGGAAGAAGTTCATCGGCGGGGCGCCGAGGAAGCCGCCCACGAAACGATCCGACGGCCGGTCGTAAACCTCAAGCGGCGCCCCGATCTGGGCGATGCGCCCGTCGCGCATCACGGCGACCTTGTCCCCCAACGACATCGCCTCAGCCTGGTCGTGCGTGACATACAACGTTGTGGTACCGATTTTTTGCACGATCCGTTTCAGCTCGGCGCGGAACTGCAGACGCAGCAGGGCGTCCAGATTGGACAGCGGCTCGTCCATCAGGAGCACGCCCGCGTCGACGACGATGGCGCGGGCCACCGCGACCCGTTGGCGCTGGCCGCCGGAGAGTTGGGACGGGTAGCGGTCGAGATAGCCGGACAGGTCCAGGAGGTTGGCCGCGTCGGCGACGCGGCGGGCGATCTCGTCGCGCGGTACGCCGCGCATCGCCAGCCCGAAGCCGATATTCTGCCGCACCCTCATGTGCGGGAAGATGGCGTACGACTGGAAGACCATGGAGACCCGGCGATCCCGCGCCGAAACGCCGGTCACGTCGCGGTCTCCGATGTGGACAGTCCCGGCGTCGGGCCGCTCCAGCCCGGCCACCATGCGCAGCAGCGTGGTCTTGCCGCAACCGCTGGGGCCGACCAGCACCACGAACTCCCCCTCGGCCACCTCGAGCGACACGTCGTCGGTGGCGCGGCGGTCGCCGCCCGGGTAGGTCTTCACCAGGTTGCGCAACACAATGCGACTCATCTGAGCGTCGTCCCCCACATGTTCAGCAGGTACTTGCGCATGATCGCGATGAAAACCAGCGCCGGCACGACCAGGGCGAACCCACCGGCGAAGCGGTAGGCCAGCGGCGAGAACGACAGGGTGGCGAGCACCTGGGCGGGCAGGGTGCGCTGGTTCAGGGTGAGGATCGAGGCGCCGAGCACCTCGTTCCATGACATGACGAAGGTGAACACGGCCGCCGCCGCGATGCCCGGAAGCGCTTGTGGCATCACGACTCTCACGAACGCCGTCAGCGGGGATGCCCCGAAGATCTGCGCCGCCTCCTCCTGCTCGGGCGAGACGGCGACGAAGACCGCCGAGGTGATGAGCACCGTCGTCGGCAGGGCGAGCGCGGTGTGCAGCAACGTCACCGCATAGGTGGTGTCGTAGAGCCCGGACGCCAGGAAGATCCGGGCCAGCGGCACCGACAGGACGACGATCGGCAGGGCGCGGGTCAGCAACAGAAACAGTTGGTACGGCTGCTTTCCGCGGAACGCGTAGCGCGCCAGCGCATACCCGGCGGGCACGCCGATCAGCAGGGCGAGTATCACCGTGCTCAGGCCGACCATGACGGAGTTGATGGCGGCGGGCACGACGCCGGTGGAGCCGAGGAAGCCCTGAATCGTCTCGGTCGAGAAGTCGGTGGGCAGCAAGGGAAGCGGGAACCGGTTGAGCGACTCGCGGCTGGAGAACGCGGCCAGGGCGATCAGGTAGAGGGGCACCGCCATGAAGAGCGTGATGGCGATGCAGCCTGCCTGCAGCGCAAGCCTTTTCATCGGTGGGCCTCACGCATCAGCCGCAGGTAGCCGAAGGCCGCCAGCAACGACACGGCAAGGATCACGAGCGCGATCGCCGAGGCCACGTTCGGATTTTGCAGGAAGCCGTACCACTGGTACGTCTCCCCGACCAGCAGCGGCAGGTTGCGACCGGTCAGCGCTTGCGCCACCGCGAACGTCTCCAGCGCCAGGATGGTCCGCAGGATCAGCGCCACCTGAAGGCTGGGCCGCAGCTGGGGCAGGATCACGTGGCGCAGCCGTTTGACGTAGCCGGCCCCGAACACCTCGGCGGCTTCGTCGTAATCCTTTGGTACCCCTTGCAATCCGGCCACGATGATGACGAAGACGAGGGAGGTGGCCCGCCACAGCTCCGCGACGATCACGGCCAGGAACATAGTGGTGGGGTGCTCGTGCGACAGGTATGCGTAGTCGGTATGAAAAATCGAGTTGAGATAGCCGCGGTCGGTGAAGACGGCCAGCCACACCAGACCGGCCGCCAGATCGCTGATGGCCAGCGGCACCACCCAGACGTAAAAGTAGAAGCCGGCGAATTTCGGCCGCTCCCGCAGGAGCAGGGCCATGGTCAGCGCCAGGGCGAACTGCACCGGGATCAGCACCACGATGAGCAGCGCGGTGTTGCGCGCCGCCGGCCAGAAGTAGGGGTCGTCGATCATGCGCTCGAGGTGGGCGGTGGTCGGCCCGCCGGGCCCGGTGAACGCCTGTCCAATCGCGACGATCAGCGGCCACGCGAACAGCGCGGTCATGAAAACCAGGGACGGCGCGATCAGGAGGATCGGCCGGCGGGCCGGGCTCATTTCTACATGGCCTTGCAGGGGGATCCGGCCGGATCCGGCTTCCAGCAGGCGACCTTGAGCTGGTCGAGGATGGCGTTGAGCTTGCCCGCCTGGTCGTCGAGCACCGCTTGCACCGGCTTGCCGTCGAGGCAGATCTCCTTGAAGCAGTTCTTGAAGATCTGCGCCACCTCGCCGTCCTTGGCGCCCAGGCCTACCGGCGGCAGCGAGACGATGGCGCTGGAGGCGCTTTGCTGCGCCTTGACCCCGGCCGCCTCGAGCGAGATCGGCTTGGGCAGGTCGCCGGGCAGCTCGGCCTTGGCGACCGGGAAGAAAGCGTTGGCGCGTAACACTTCCACTTGGATACTGGGCGTGGTGAGGGCCTTGATGACCTCCTTGGCCTTGTCGGCCTGGGGCGCGCCCTTGGGGATGGCCAGGGCGGCGATGACAATCATGTAACCCAGACCCTTGGGGCCCTTGGGCGCCGGGACCATCAGCCAGTCATCGGGCTTGGACTTGGGCGCGTTGACCAGGCGCGCGACGTGATCGAACCCGATCATCACCTCGCCGCGCTCCAGCGGCTCCTGCATGAAATCGTAGTTGGTGGATGCGGGGGCGGTCTGCGCCCACAGCTCCTTCATGTACTGCCAGGCCGTGGCGGCCTCCGGGCTGCGGAAGGTGGTGATCTGCCCGCCGGTGAAGCTGGGCAGCAGGAACCCTTGGAAGAACCGGTGATTGAGCCCTTTGGGCCCGCCGGGGAAGCCGAAGATGGGCTTGCCGCCGTTGCCCTGCCGCCCCGCCGTGACCCAGGCCAGAAGCTGGTCGTAGGTAAGGTTTTGCGGATCGGCGCCGGAAGGCAGCCATTGAAGCGCCGCCTTGTTGACGGCGAGCAGGTAGGTGGCTTGCATCCACGGGACGTACTTGAGGCTGCCGCCGCCGAGCTTGCCGAGCTCGATCAGATCGGCCGGGAACTGCCGGTCGGACAGTTGCTTTGCCAGGTCGTCGAGGTCCATGAGCCGGTCCTTTTGCGGCGCAAGGTCTCCGTGCAGGCCGCCGAGCAGGCTGACCTTCGTCTGGCCGGCGTCGACCTGCGACTGGACCGTGGTGGCGAAGACGGACGCATCGATGGGATTGAACCCCACCTTCGTCTTCACATGATCGGCCAGGATCTTCTCGAAGCGCTGCCGCTCCTCGACCGGCAGGAACTGGGTGGACAGGAAGTCGACGGAGCCTTCACCGCCGCTGCCCGAGGTGGAGACGCCGCCGCAGGCCGCGAGCAACGGGGTGCTCGCCACGGCCGCCAGAAGGGTACGGCGATTAACACGCTGTGTCATGTTCCTCCCTACTCCGGGTTTATGTCCAAAAGGGAAGTACTTCAGCCTACTGTGCCGGTGTGTATCATGGGGGCATGATCCTGGGTGTGCGGCGAGCTAGCCGCGCCGAGCCGGTCGACGAGGGCCTCGCCCTCGCCTGATCCTCGGTGCCGGCTTGGCGTGACCTGCCCCACCCTTTTTCTCCTCGCGCTCCGCAGACGCTTCGCGGCGAGGGACCTGTATTACCGGTTCTGCCAGCGCATCAAACTTCCTGACTGTTTCGCGAGGTTTATCATGCGCTCAGACCAGATCCGATCCAGGTTCTTCGACTTCTTCCACGGGCTCGGCCACCTTTTGCGGGAGCCCGGCCCGGTCGTTTCCGACGACGACACCGTGCTCTTCACCGGCGCGGGCATGTTCCAGTTCAAGCCCTACTTCCTGGGCGAGGAGCATCCCCCGCATCCCCGGCTGATGTCGGGGCAGCCCTGTGTACGCACCGTCGACATCGACAACATCGGGTACACCAGCCGGCACAGCACCTCGTTCGAGATGCTGGGCAGCTTCTCCTTCGGCGACTATTTCAAGCTCGAGGCGATGCGGTGGGCGCTGGACCTGCTCGTCGACGGCTACGGCCTGGAGCGGGAACGCTTATGGGTCACCATTTTGCACGACGACGAGGAGACGTTCGGGCTCTGGCGCCGCCTCGGTCTGCCCGAGGAGCGTATCCAAAGGCTTGGGCTGAAAGACAATTTCTGGTCCATGGGGGTACCGGGACCAAGCGGCCCGAATTCGGAGATCTTCTACGATCGGGGCTCCCGCTTCGGATCCGAGGGTGGGCCGGCTTTAAACTCGGAGCGCTACCTTGAGATCTGGAACCTCGTCTTCATGCACCTGTTGCGGGGCAACAGCGACGAGGAGATCCTCGGCGAGCTGCCGAACAAGAACGTGGACACCGGCTTGGGGCTCGATCGGCTGGCGATGGTCCTGCAAAATGTCGACCACATCCAGCAAATCGACCTCCACCGGCCGCTGACGGAGTCCTTGCTCGGCCTCACCGGCCACGACAAGCCCACGCTGTCGCACCGCATCCTCAGCGACCACCTGCGGACCTCGCTGCTGCTCATCTCACACGGGATCGGGCCGGGCAACGACGGGCGGCGTTATGTCCTGCGCCGCCTGCTGCGCCGCTCGATCCGGCACCTGCGCCTGCTCGGCCTGGACGAGCCGGCGCTGGGCGAGCTGACCGGCAGTGAGATCGTGACGCGCGAGGAGGTCGGGTTTGGCCGGACCCTTCGAGTCGGCACGCGCCTGCTCGAGAAGTCCCTCGAGACCGTCCACAATGGACGGCTGCCGGGATCGGTGGCGTTCCAGCTGCACGACCGGCACGGCTTCCCGATCGAGCTGACGTCGGAGATTTCACGCGAGTCGGGTGTCGAGGTGGAAATCGAGGAGTTCCGGAGGCTGATGGACGAGCACCGCCGGATCAGCGCCCGCTGACCCCGGGAAGCCATGATCGTTTGAGGCGGCATCTTCAGGGATAATGCTGCCTCAAACGCCGTGGAGCCAGCACTTTCTCGGAAAATGCTGGCTCAAACGATCAGTCGCTGGCGCTCGATGTGGCGTCTGAGTCGCGCCTGCAGGTCGGGCAGCTCGTCACCGGCGCCGGCCAGGGCGCGCCGGGCGCGGACGATCGAGCAGGCGGCCTGCGCTCGCGCGAAGAGTTTCAGGTGGGTGGTGTCCAGCGGGCGGATCTGACGGTAGCCCGACAGGAACTCGGCCAGCAGGTTAGGGCGGTTGGCTATGTCGCGCACGGCGATCGCGACGTCGGCGGCGAACCACGATACCGTCGCCTCGTCGAAGTCGTAGGCGACGGGGATGCCGCCGGACCACGCGAGGTTGTCGAGCTCGAAGTCGCCATGGACGAGGCCGACATCGTCGGGCGGCACCTCGGCCAGTTGAGCCAGCAAGAGCGCCGCCGACGTACGATCGTCCAAATCGGACAGTTCGGCGAAGAGCCCACCCCGCGGCTCCGTCCCAAGAGTAGTGGCGTGTAGGCGGGCGAGCGCCGTCCCCCAGGCCTGAGCCTGTTGCCCGGTAAGGTCTTCGACGCCGATCGGCTCACCGGGCGCGGCGGTGAGGAGCATGGCGTGCATGGTGCCCAACGATGTCTGCACCGTCTCGGTCTGACGACCGTACGCTGACGGCACCGGGGCCACGACCCCGAGGCCGCGCCCGGACAGCTCGGCCATGAGCGCGGCGATCGCCGCGAAGGATTCCGCCGCGCGGACCTCGTCCGGTACGAACCTAAGGTATCCGGCCGGCGGGACCAGGAAGACGTGGCAGGCGCTCGACCGCCACCACCGCGCCGAGCCGGGCGGCAGATCCCAGGAGCGCGCCACTATGTCGGCGACCGGGCTGCGTCGATCGTCGTCGATCGTCTTGTCCAGTAAGCTGATCAGGCGGACGGGCATCATCGTCAGGCAGCCTAGCGCGGTCCCGCTAGCGCAAGGTGGGCAACAACTCCCGCTCGGCGAAGTCGAGGAACTCAGCCTGGGTGCCCCCACCGATCTGCACCAGGGCGACATGCGTGAAGCCCGCGTCGAGGAAGCGGGTGACGGCATCGACGTGCTTCTTGGCGTCCGGGCCGCAGGAGATGGCATGGCTCACTTGGTCTTCGGTGACGAACCGGGACGCGGCGGCGAAGGCGCGCGGGTCGGGCAGCTCGGCCATGACCGGCCAGCCCAGGCCGAACCAGCGGAACTGCTCGTGGGCGACGCGCCGGCACTCCATCTCATCCGAGCCGTAGCAGACGGCGACCTGGCCAATCTTGGGTTTGCCCATCCCGCCGTCGGACTCGAAGGCGTTCACCAGTTCCACCCTGGGCTCCGTCGCGATCATCACGTCGGCGTAGAGACCTGCCAGCTCGCACGAGTCGGGCCCGGAGACCGCCACCCCGATGGGAACGCCGTCCTCCGGGCGATCCCAGAGGACCGCATCCGGTACCTGGAAAAAATCCCCCGCATAGTGAAGCCTGTCCCCGCTCAGCAGCGATCGGATGATCTCGAGAGCCTCGGCGAACATCTCGTGCCGCTCGTTGACGTGTGGCCAGCCCCCCACCACGTGTTCGTTGAGGTTCTCGCCGGATCCGAGCCCAAGGGTGAAGCGCCCGTTGGAAAGCACGCCCAGGGTCGCGGCCTTCTGGGCGACGACCGCGGGATGGTAGCGCCGGGTCGGGCAGGTGACGAAGGACATGAGCCCCATGCGCTCGGTGGCGTAGGCGGCCGCACCGAGCACGGCCCACGCGTAGGGAGAGTGGCCCTGCTCCCGCAGCCAGGGAGAGTAATGATCGGAGCAGACCGCGAAATCGAACCCGGCGCGCTCGGCCCGGACCGCGTCGTCCACGAGCTGCCGAGGCGGGCACTGCTCCGCCATCAGCGTGTAGCCGATCTGTGCCATGCAATGACCTTTAGCCCCAAGGATGATCAACTAACCTATCCATCAGGACAAAGTTTGCACCGTGAGTGGCATTCACGCTACGGGCGGCGTGTGCCGTCCGGCTGATCTGCGAATCAGAATCGCACCGCTTAACCTTTGCGCATGAACCCAGATGTGGAGACGTTTCTCTCCTCGCGCGAACCAGCGATCGCCGAATTGACACGACACTTGTCGGAGGTGATTCTCGCCCTTTTGCCGGAGGCGACAATCACCATGGACGATGAAAACCTTGGATTCGGCCGTGGTACCGGGTACAAAGGCCTGATTTTCACCGTCGCCCCGCACACAACTCACGTCACGCTCGGCGTGGCGGGCGGCGCGAGCCTGCCCGACCCTGACGGTCTGCTCGAGGGCAGCGGCAAGGTCCACCGGCATGTCAAGCTGCGCGGCTTGGCCGACGTCGACCGCCCCGAGCTGCGGGCGCTGATGGAGTCGGCGATCGCGGCGAAATCCTGACACCGGCCAAGCAACCTCCGGGCGGCCCACGGCGTATATGGCATGACTCGACCGGAGAGGAAGCCCATGCCCCAGCAGTCTTGGGAAACCGCGTTCGCCGACTACTTCGCGGCGCGCTCGGTTTCGTTGCGCCGCTTGGCATTCGCCCTCTGCGGCGACTGGCACCTCGCGGATGACCTGGTGCAGCACACGTTTCTTCAGCTGTACCGGCACTGGCGCCGGCTCGAGGGCGAGACCCTCGACGCCTACGCGCGGCGCACCCTGGTCAACGCTTTCCTCTCCCACCGGCGCCGTTACCGGCGGGAGCAGGTGGTCGCCGAGCCGCCCTCCGGGGTGGCCCCGGGCCCAGCGGACGCCGGTAGTGCGGATCTCGCCGAGGCGCTGGCCGCCCTGCCGCCCAGGCAGCGGGCGCTGGTGGTGCTGCGCCACCTCGAGGACATGTCCGTCGCCGACGCCGCCGAGTTGCTCGGCATCGCCGAGGGCACAGTGAAAAGTCAGACCGCGCGGGCGCTTGAGAAGCTGCGCGCGGCGCTGGCGCCGTTCGCCCGTGGGAGGCAATAGCCATGGAAGACCTTGAGATGACGCAGGCGCTGCGGCGCTATGTCGAGGCGGGTGAGCCGCCGTTCTCCTTGACCGCCAGCGCATTGATCTCGCAGGCGCGGCGGCGGCACCGCTGGCGCGTGGGCCTGGGCATCGGCGGGGGCGGCGCCGCGACCACGCTGACCATCCTGTCGGCGATGGCGCTGGTGCCGGCGGGCGGCAGCCCGACCCTGGGCCCGCAGGGCTGCGATGTCCAGCTGCCCCTGGGCATCTGGTCGACCCCGACGGTCCCGCCCGACTTTCCCTCGAAGCCAACGGATTTCCCCGGCCCGGCACCCTCCGGCCACCCCACGCCCACAAGGGATTCCGCGTCGGGGATGACGCCCTTGCCAGGCGGCGCGGGAGCGCTCCCAACGCCCCCACCGTGGATGGAACCCGGCGTCGATAAGGTTGCCCGCGCCGTCGATACTTCGCGCCTCGACCAGATGTCGTGCTTCCTCAAGCGCCGCTTGCTCCAGCTGCGGCCGCACGCGAGTTTCGCCCCGCACATAGGCGCGCCGATGGAGGTGAAGTGGTCCACCGGGACCGCGGCGGACAACACGCGGGTATCCGTCTACGAGGCGAGCGCCTATGTCATCGACGGCCCGCTGCTGTGCCTGATCCAGGTCGTGGTGTTCCCGGGCGACCCAGGGCTCAGCTCCGGGATCGGCCACTCCGAGCACCAGGCGGTCGCCACGTACAAGACCGCGTCGAGCACCATCGTCGTCTCCGTCGAGGGCGGAGTGATCACGGACGCGGACGCAATGGCGATCGCGAAGGCGCCCGAGCTGGACGTGTTCCGCTGAGAAATAAATGACCGGCGGAGGTAGCCATCCGCCGGTCCTTCAGCACAAGCGATCCGTCGACCGGCAAGCGAGCGGCCGATGGCGTCCGGCACTTTCTCCCTCGCCCGTGGTGCGATCAACTTTTGCGCTGGGAACAAAGGTCTTGTCGTCCCAAGAGGTTAGGGTCCCGAACGTCTGCGCCGCAATCGAATTTTGGCCTATCGTCGGTCCATGGATGAGGCGGGAAAGGTTTTCCGGCGCGGGAATTTCTCCGGCGGCGTCATCTCCATCGCGATGGGTGTGCTGCTGCTGGCGTGGCCGGACAAGACACTTCTCGTGGTGGCCGCGCTGATCGGTCTTTTGCTTGTGCTACTTGGGGTTGTCCGGTTCGTCGAGGCGGTCTCGGCCCGGTCGCTGCCCGGCTCGGTGCGGGTGCCGCGCGGTCTGGTCGGGCTGGTGCTGATGATCCTGGGCACAGCCGTGCTACGGCACCCGGCCGGCTCGCTCGCGGTGCTGACCATGCTGCTCGGCATCGCCTGGATGATCGGCGGCCTGGCGCAGATCGCGTTCGCGTTCACCGGCGGCGGGCGGGGCGGCAGCCGGACCGCCACTCTGTGTCCCGCCCCCCTGCCCTTCGGGCCCGCCCCCCTTCTGCTCGGCGTGCTGGATGTGATCGCCGGCCTGGTGCTTTTCCTGTGGCCGCAGACATCTCTGACCGTGGTGGTCTGGGTGGTGGGCATCTGGCTGATCGTGATCGGCGTCATCCAGCTGGTGCTTGGATTGATGACGCCACGCCCGAAGCTTGGTTGAGCGCCCGATCGAGCTCGATCGCGGCGCTGATCAGCGACAGGTGGCTGAACGCCTGCGGGAAGTTGCCGATCTGCTCGCCGGTCAGGGCTATTTCTTCCGAGTACAGGCCGAGCGGGCTGGCGTAGGTCAGCATCTTCTCGAACGTCAGCCGGGCCTCGTTGAGCCTTCCCGACTCGGCCAACGCGATGACGTACCAGAAACTGCAGATCGTAAAGGTACCCTCGGAACCGCGCAGCCCGTCCGGTGAGGCGCTTGGGTTGTAGCGGTAGACCAGGCTGTCCGAGACCAGCTCGTCGTCCATGGCCTGTAGCGTCGAGTGCCAGAGCGGGTCGGTCGGCGCGATGAACCCCACCCGGGGCATGTAAAGCAGTGACGCGTCAAGCACATCGGTCTTGTAGTGCTGGACGAAGGCGCCGCGCCGGCGGTGGAAGCCGCGATCCATGATCTGCTGGTATATGGCGTCGCGCTGCAGCCTCCAGCCCTCGAGGTCGGCGGGCAGGCCGCGCTGGTTGGCCAGCCGGATCGCCCGATCGAACGCGACCCAGCACATGAGCCGGCCGTAGGTGAAATCCTGCCGGCCGCCACGCGTCTCCCAGATGCCCTCGTCCGGCTGATCCCAGTTGTCGCACAACCAGTCCAGCAGCTTGGAGGCGCCCGTCCAGCCCTGGTGGGCCAAGCGCAGGCCTTGCTGGTCGGCCAGGTAGATCGCGTCCATCGCCTCGCCGAAGATGTCCAGCTGGAGCTGGTCGGCGGCGCCGTTGCCGACGCGCACCGGGCGCGAGCCCCGGTAACCCTCGAAGTGGTCGAGGATCTCCTCATCGAGATCTGGCGATCCGTCGATGCGGTACATGATCTGGACGCGCCGCTTCAGATCGGCGGACTCGTTAATCCGATCCCGCAGCCAGAAAAGGAACCGCGCGGCCTCGTCGGTGTACCCCAATCCCATCAACGCGTGCACCGAGAACGAGGCGTCGCGGATCCAGGTGAAGCGGTAGTCCCAGTTGCGTTCCCCGCCAACCTGCTCGGGCAGGCCCGTGGTGGGCGCGGCCACCAGCGCGCCGGTCGGCGCATAGGTCATGAGTTTGAGGGTCATCGCCGAGCGCTCCACCATCTCGCGCCAGCGGCCCTTGTACCGGCAGCGGCCGATCCACTGGCGCCAGAAGTCACGTGTGTGCTCGAAGATCTCCTGTGCCCGGTTGGGTTCGACGACCCGGGGTGGGCCGGATGCCTGCGTCTCCAGGATCACTCCGGCGCGCTGGCCCTCGGACAGCTCCAGCACCGCCTCGACGCCGCCGCCGGACTGGTGCAGCGTCTGGATCAGCGGCCCGCCCTCCCTCGCCGCGTGCAGCGTCAGGGACTGCTTGGCACTGCGGAGCACCACGCCGTCCGACTGGATGTCGACCTCATGCGTGGCCCGGCCGTAGTCGAACGCGGGCCGGCACTCCATCCGGAAACGCATCGTGCCCCGTACCGCCCGGCCGATGCGCACGATCCGGTGCCGATCCGTTGGCTCATCCCCGGCGATCGGCATGAAGTCGACAACCTCCCCCACGCCGGTCTCGCTGAGAAAGCGTGTGATGACGATGGCCGCGCCCGGCAGGTAAAGCTGTTTGCTGACGTACTTGACGCCGTCGGGCGCGATGGTGAAGTGGCCGCCGCGCTCGCGGTCGAGCAGGGCGCCGAAGATGCTCGGCGAGTCGAACCGGGGCGCGCAGAACCAGTTGATCGCACCGCCGCGCGTGACCAACGCGGCGGTCTGGAGGTCGCCGATCAGTCCGTGATCCTCGATCGCAGGAAAGTCATCCATGCCTCGATGATCGGACGGGTGGGTCCGGTCGACTTCACCCGCGACGGGTGAACGGGGCACCGATTCCCTTGGCGGACAATGAGACGGTGACGTCCGGGCGGCACCTTCTGGCGCGAGTCCCCTCGGCTACGGTGCCCGCGGGCATCTACGGCACCATCATCTGCGCCTCGATTCTCGGCGCCGCAAGCCCCGACACCCCGGCCCTGAGAGTGGCCGTCTCCGTTCTGGTGACACTGTTGGTGTACTGGCTCGCCGAGCGCTACGCCGAGGTGCTGGGGCTGGCGTCCTCGCCCGACCACGCCGGGCCGTTCGAACAGCGGACCCACCGCGTCACAGCCGCGCATCTGCGCCACGTCATGGGGTCGGGGTGGGCGATGATCCAGGCGTCGGTCACTCCCGTGATCGTGATGCTGGTCGGCCGGCTGCTCGGCGGCGACAGCGAGATGGCGGTGAACATCGCGCTCTGGTACACCGTGGCCCTGCTGGCCATGCTGGGCTGGCTCGCCGCCACCCGGGCCGGCCTGGCCGGCTGGCCCCGGGCGCTCGCGGCCGGGTTCGCCACCCTCCTCGGCCTGGTCGTGGTGGTTCTCAAAGCCTCGCTGCACTAGCCCGCCGGGTCAGCGCAACAGACCGAGGGCGCGGGCGCGGTCGACGGCTTCGCGGCGCGAGCCGACGCCAAGCTTGTGATAGAGACTGCGGACATGAGCCTTGACGGTGTTGGACGATACCGAGAGTTCGCGCGCGATATCATTGCGCCGCAACAGCGTTGGCAGGTAGCGAAGCACGTCCGCCTCCCGCTCGGTGATCGGTTCGACCAGCCGGTGCCGGTTGTCCGGCTCCTCCCGGGAGACGTCGAGCCAAGCCCGCCCGGCCAACAGGTCCCGGTTGGCCTCCAGCAGGGCGCGCAGTGGTGGGCCCGCGTCGAGCAGCGGCTGCGCCAAGCCGGAGGCGTCGGCGGCGACCACCGCCTCGGCGAGCGCGATCCGCGCGGTGCCATCGCGGCCAAGCTGCTCGGCGGCGACCGCGCCGACCACCCAGGCCTCCACCTCGGGCCAGGGCGCGAGCCCCTGCCTGCGTACGGCGTCGATCAGGCTGGCGGCGCGGGCCGATGCGGAGCCAGCCAGGTAGGCGCGGGCGGCGAGGATCTGCGCGTGCTGGTAAAGCGGCGAGTCGCGCTCGGCCAGCACGCCGTTCAAAGCGGTGAGGGCATTGACGGGGCGCCCCTCCTCGAGGTGCAGCGCGGCGCGCGTGGTGGCCAGCCAGTCGTCGAGCAGCGCGGTGGTCCGGCCACCGCTCACCCACTCCTCCGCGCCGGCCAGCTCCGCCCGGGCCAAGGGCGCATTCCGTTGGGACATAAGGATTCTGGCCCGCAGCGAACTCACCATGAGTTTGCCGCTGGAGGTGGCCGGGTTGTCCGGGAGGTGATTCAGTGCCCCCTCGTAGTCCCCGCGCAGCCAGTGGACGAGGCCGAGCGCCACCCGCCCCGGCAGGGTATCGAGCGATAGCGCGGCGGCGGCGCTGATGTCGCCCCGGATCGCTTGCAGCAGTGCGAGTTTTCCTTGGGCCTCGGCGGCGACGATTTCCAGCTCTGAGCCGGCGACGCGGCTCAGGATGGTCTGCGCCTCGTCGATCCGGCCCGCCCAGAGCCGCACAGTGCCCAGTGCCGCGAGCGCGATGGTGGTCAGGCTGACCGCTGTCGGGACCAGGCAACCCTCCGGGCCCTTCAACCGAGCGATCAGGTCGCGGGCACCGCTCTCGACGGCCCGGAAGTCCTCGCGTCGCTGGGCCACCATCAGCGCCACCAGATCGAGCACCGCTCGCAACGGCATTGCCCGCTCCTCCGGCAGGTCGGCCAGGTGCCGCCGGGCCAACCCGCAATACGCTTCGGCTGGATCGAGGTCGGTGCGATCCACGGCCAGCAGGGCGATCCCCGCCGCGATCTCGGGATGGTGGACCGCCTCGGCGGCGGGTAGCGTCGCCAACACCTCGCGCAGCTCAAAAGCGTTGGCGCCGAACAGGATCGGTGTGGCGTAGCGGATGGCGATCTCGGCGGCCAGCGACCAGTCCTCGGCCAGGCCGGCGTGGCGGGCGGCGGCGAGCGGCTGCCCGTGGTCGGCGAACCACTGGGCGGCCCACAGGTGGCGCTTGGCCAGCTCCTCGCCCATCACGATCCGGGCCTCACGTTGTACAAAGGAAAATAGAGGCTGCCGGATCCGCAGCTTGCCCGTACCGGAGTCCACCCGGCACGCCAGACCTTCCGCGCGAAGGCGCTCCAGCACCGAACCGGCGTCGTGGCGCTCGGTCAGCGAGGCCGCCAGCTCCGGGGTCAGCGAAGCCACAACGCTTGTCTGCAGCAAGAAGTCGCGGTCCTGCTCGGCCAGCGGCAGGAAGATCTCGGAGCGCACATAGGCGTCAAGCGAGTCGTTGCCCGCGAGGCGGATCACGGCGGCGAGCCCGTCTGTGCGGGCCACCAACTCCGCGTCGGCCTCTTCGACGGTGAAGGCCAGGTCGTCGGCGCCGATCTCGGTCACCTCACCGGCCAGGCGCAGCCGACCCACCTGGAGCGGCAGCGGCCGTCTCGAGGCGAGCACGAGGCGCAGATCCGGCAACCCCGGGCGCAGCAGCGCGGCGATCATCTCCCGGGCGGGTGGTTCCGTGAGGCTCTCCGCGTTGTCGAAGATGAGCACGACCGGTCTCTCGAGCCGGCTCAACCATCCGGTGAGAGCGGCGATGAGGGACGGCCCCGGCCTGATGGGTGTATCAAGCAGGAATCGCGGGGCCCCGGCCACGCGGGCCAGCGCGGCGATCAGGTAGGCCCGGAGCGCGGCGGGGTCGTTGTCGAACTCGTCAAGGGTCAGCCAGGCGGTGGGTTCTTGTCGAGAAGCCCAGGCGGCGAGCAGAGAGGTCTTACCGGATCCGGCCGGGCCGGTCAGCAGCGTGAGCTTGCGGGTGACGGCCTCGTCGAGCGCGGTCTCCAGGCGCGGCCGGGCCACATATCCCTCAGGCACGCCCGGCACCGACGACTTCGCGGCGACCAGTGGTGGCTTCACGGCATCTCCCCCCGGCTGTGCGAGCAATGTTCGCAATCGCAGCTTAAGCCAGATTTGCGTCTATGGCGGTAGTTCACCCGTTCTGGGCGATGGCCGGGCGAGTGCGATAGGGCCTTATAGAGGAAACACGAGGCGAAAGTGAGGCGCTAAATGTCGACATTGCTGGCGATCGGGTACCCGGACGAGACCACCGCCACCGAAGCCGAGCAAGAGGTACAGCGGCTGGCCAAGGATCTGATCATCGAACCGGACGCGGTCGCGGTGATAGTCCGCGACCGGGAGGGCAAGCTCAAAGTCAGCACCAACCACCACTCGGTGGGCGGCGGCGCGATGTGGGGGATGTTCTGGGGTGGGCTGTTCGGTCTGCTGTTCTTCATCCCGTTCTTCGGCATGGCGGTCGGCGCCGGCCTCGGCGCGCTGATGGGCAAGGTGGAGAAGACCGGTATGAACAAGGAGTTCCAGAACCAGGTCCGCGACATGCTCCAGCCCGGAACGTCCGCCCTGTTCATGGTCGTGGAAAAGGCGACGCCGGACAAGGCGGTCGACGCTCTGCGCCCGTTCGGCGGCACGGTCCTGAAGTCCTCGCTGTCCAAGGACGCCGAGCGCGAGCTGCAAAAGGCCCTGCACGGCGAGCCGGTCGCCGTCTGACCTTCGCCTGACCTTCAAGGGTCAGGAGATAGGGATCGGCATCTACTGCCCGGACAAGCTGCAGAAATTCACGGAGTTCGTCAACGACCTCGAACTCCAGAACACCACGGGGGACTAAGAATGGACAAGGACATCGAGACCATGGGCCCGATCGACTACCTGATCGTCGAGTTCCCGGGCAACCGGATGACCGGCGAGGGCGTACCGATCCTGCTCGATCTGGTCGACCGCGGCATCATCCGCATCCTCGATTTCGCCTTCATCCGCAAGAACATCGACGAATCGGTCCAGGCCATCAAGATCGAGGACCTGGACGCCGAGGGCGCCGAGCACTTCGCCGTCTTCGCGGGCGCCTCGTCGGGCCTGCTCGACCGGGAGGACTTCCAGGAGGCGGCAACCGCTCTGGAGCCGGGCAACTCGGCCGGGGTGCTCATCTACGAAAACACTTGGGCCGCACCGTTCGCGGTCGCGCTGCGTCGTGGCGGCGCCCAGGTCGTGGCCAGCGGCCGGATCCCGGTCCAGGCCCTGCTCGCCGCGGCCGAAGCCTGATTTTTCCTAAGGAGCCATCATGGGACTGATTCGAGGAGTAGCACGCACGGCGGTCGTCGCGGGCACGGCGACGGCGGTCTCCAACCGCGTGTCGCGCCGCCAGGCGGGGCGCTGGGCGCAGCCGGAACAGGAACAGCAAGCGCCGTCTCCGCAAGCCGACCCCACGCCGGGGAAGATCGATCAGCTTAAGTCCCTGGCCGATCTGAAGGCCCAGGGCATCCTGACCGAGGAGGAGTTCCAGGCGCAGAAGAAAGCCATCCTCAACGGATGATGGCAGGATAGGCGGGTGCGGATACTGATCATTGGTGGGACGAGGTTCGTCGGCCGGCACATCGCGGACGCCGCGCTGGCCGCCGGGCACGATGTGGCGCTGCTTCACCGAGGCGTGAGCGGGGCGGACCTGTTCCCCACGGCCACACACCTGATCGCCGACCGCAACCGCGACCTCGACGTGCTGACCGGGACGGAATGGGACGCGACCATCGACGTGAGCGCATACCTGCCCGGTCAGGTCGACGCGTTGGCGCAGGCGCTGTCGCTCGGCGCCGGGCACTACCTCTACATCTCGAGCACCGGCGTCTACCTGCCACCCGAGCGGCCGGGCTATGACGAGAGCGCGCCCGTGCGCGAGCTGCCGCCCGGGCCGCTGCCCGACACCGTGACCGACGACAACTACGGCGCTTTGAAGGTGGCGTGCGAACGGACGGCGATCGACCACTTTGGACTGTCCACATTGGTGCTCCGGCCGACGTATGTGATCGGTTCGTGGGATCGCAGCGGGCGGTTGACCTATTGGGTGCAACGCATGATGCGCGGTGGGGAAGTGCTTTCTCCTGGGTACCCCGACCGCGCCATCCAGGTCATCGACGCCCGTGACCACGCCGCCTTCGCCCTGCACGGCGTCGACAGCGGCCTGTCCGGCGTGTTCCACACCGCCGGCCCCTACATGCCTTTCGGCGAACTGCTGGAGCGGATCGCCGCCGAGGTCGCCCCGCCCGGGACCAAGCTCACCTGGGTCGGCCCCGAGTTCCTGCTCGAGGCGGGCGAGACCGGCGAGTCGATCCCGCTGTGGTATGCCGGGGACGACGATGACGCGGCCATCAACACGGCCGACTCGGCCGCGGCCCTGCGGGCCGGCATGACCCTGCGGCCGCTGGCCGAATCGATCCGCGACGTCGCCAAGGAGCCGCCGGTGACCAAGGATTTCCTTACCCCTGAACGGGAATCGGAACTGCTCGCCCTCTGGCGTTGATCCACTCGCGGGCGAGCATGCTGCACACCACCAGATCCCGCCGTTCGTGGGGGAAGGCCGCGTGCTCCCGCAACATGCTGCGGTCATGATCGTTTGATCCGGTATTTTCTGGGAAACTGCTGCCTCCCAACGATTTGAGGCCTCATTTTCGGGGAAAATGCTAGATCGAAGACGCGGTTGCGCCAGGCAGGGTCAGACGGCGATGTCGCGGTGGACGAAGCGCCAGGTGCCAAGGGCGACAAGGATTGCGCTCACGCCGGCCAGCAGCCCGACCCCGGCCCAGTCAAGGCCGTTGCTGAGCGGATCGCCGCCGAGGTACCAGTAGAACGGCGACAGCTTCTGGGTCCACTTGAGACCCTCGATCTGGGGCAGGAACGAGTTGGCCAGATAGCCCAGGACCGCGACGGCCGCGCCGACGGCCAGGGCCGCCGCCTTGCGCCCGGTCCACGCGCCCACGGCATAGGCCAGCGCCCCGAACAGCACCCCGAACAGGGCGAGCTGGAAGGCGGTCGCCGCGATGTTACCCGCCGCCACTTCCGGGTACTGCGCCGGGCCGCGCAGCCCGGTGATGGTGAGCCCGACGATCGCGGCCAGCACCACCACCGCCGCGACGATGGCACCAAAGCGTTGCAGCGCAAGGGAAATCCGGCTGACCGGCTGCGCCGCGATCAGGTCGAGGGTGCCCGCCTCCTCGTCGCCGGCGACCGCCTTCATCCCCGCCGAGATGGCCATGACGGCGAGCAGGATCGGTACCAGCAGGCCGAACACGGTGGAGCCCAGGTAGGTCTCGGGGCGGCTGAGGTCCTCCATGTGCAGGGCCTCCTTGAGCGCCTGCGGGTAGGCCTTGATCGCCTCTTCCATCTGGGGATTCTTGCCGATCGTCGGCCAGAAGTTGGCGTACATCGCCGCGACGGCGGCCAGCGCGATGGCCCAGCCGATCCAGCCGCGCCTGTTGTCCCGCAAGGACTTCCTTAGGATGCGCATCATCGCACCTCGTAATACGTGAAGAAGAGCTCCTCGAGCTCGGGCTCCTGGCTGATCAGATCCACGACGTGGTGGCGGGCGAGCGCCTTGATCAGGGCGTCGGGCTCTCCGGCGAGCTTGCACCTGAGCACCGGCCCCTCGACCGTGAGGTCCGAAACACCTTGCAGTGACGCGAACTCCGCACTGTCCACATCGGAGTCGAACCGCACCTCGATCTCCCGTAAAGCGCGCTGCCGCAGGTCCTCGACCCGCTCGACGGCGACGAGCGTGCCCTCGCGGATGATGCCCACCCGGTCGCACGCCTGCTGCACCTCGCCCATCACGTGGGAGGACATGAAGACGGTCTGGCCGTTGGCGGCGGCCCCGCGGGCCAGCTCCACGAACTGCTGCTGCAGGAACGGGTCGAGGCCGCTGGTCGGCTCGTCGAGCACGAGCAGCTTGGGTTGATGCATGAAGGCCTGCACGACACCCACCTTTTGCCGGTTTCCCTTGGAGAGACTGCCGATTCTTCTGGTCAGGTCGAGGTCGAGGCGCTGTGCCAACGATTTGATGGCCTCTACGCGTACCCCCGAATGTAATGAAGCCAAATAGGAAAGCAACTCCATCCCGGTCTGCCGCCCGCCCACCACGAAATCACCGGCCAGATAGCCGATGTCACGCCGCAGGCCCGGATTGGCCACCGGATCCTGGCCGAGCACGCGCACCGTGCCCGAGCTGGGCCGGATGAGATCCAGCAGGATCCGGATGGTGGTGCTCTTGCCCGCGCCGTTGGGGCCGAGGAATCCGAAGACCTCGCCCCGCTCGACGCTCAGATCGAGACCTTTGAGCGCCACGGTGCCACCGCGCCCGTAGCGTTTCACCAGCTGCTCGGTCTGGATGGCCACTGAGCCAGCCACTGTGTCAGCCACCATCAATCCTCTCGTAGATACTGGTCTTTGAACTCTTCCATCAGTTCCGGGATGCGCACGGAGACAAACGCATAGAAGTCGCGCGTGACCCGCAGCCGCCGCGCCCGATCGGACTCCGGATCCCCAAGCACCGCAAGGCCTTTGTCCATCACGTCGCGCAGCATGCCGAAGCGCGTGGCCGGATCGGTCGCCCGGACCAGGGCGTCGGCCTCCATCTCGTAGGCGTGGCCACGAACGCCACCGCCGGGCATCGGCACCCGCCGCACCAGCCCGGAGCGCTCGAGCATGCGCATGCCCGTGCTGACCGAGCCTTTGGACAGGCCGAGCGCCTCCGACAGCTGGGCGCTGGTCTGGCTCGGCGGGTCGCAGATCAGCAGCCAGCCGAGCAGCCGGCCGAACGCGGGCGGCATGCCCATCTGACCCAGAACCACGCCCACCTCTTCGGCGAACTTTCGCTCATTCACCAACTTCTCCAAAGTTCAGAAGTTTCTGAACGATAACGACGATAGCACGCCCACTACTATTCGTCGGGTGACTGAGGTAGTGGAAGAGCGGCTCCGCCAAGCCCTGGGCATCTGGCGCGCCCACGACCTGCCCGGAGACCCGCAGGCACCGGTCAAGCCCGATTCCGCGCTGACCGGCGCGCGGGCGCTGGAGCTCTTCGACGCCCAACTCACCAGCCGCCACCTCGACCTCGCGGCGCGGCGGCTGCGCAAGAACGAGGCCGGGTATTACACGATCGGGTCAGCCGGGCACGAGGGAAACGCGGCGGTGGCGGCCGCGCTGCGCCCGACCGATCCGGCGTTGCTGCACTACCGGTCCGGCGCGTTCTACTGCGCGCGGGCGGGGCAGCTGGCAGAGTCCAAAGTGGACCCGATCCGGGACGTGCTTCGCGGCGTGGTGGCGGCGGTCACCGACCCCATCTCCCGTGGGCGGCATAAGGTTTTCGGCCACCCCGACCTGCACATCATCCCGACGACGTCGACGATCGCCTCGCACCTGCCACGGGCCGTGGGCCTCGCCTTTTCTTTGGAGAGAGCCCGCCATAACCGCACCACGCAGGTGCTGCGCGTCGAGTGGCCGCGCGATGCCATCGCGGTGTGCTCCTTCGGCGACGCCTCGGTCAACCACGCCAGCGCCACCGCCGCGTTCAACACGGTGGGCTGGGCCGACTTCACCGGCCTGCGGCTGCCGCTACTCTTCGTCTGCGAGGACAACGGGCTGGGCATCAGCGTTCGCAGCCCGGCGGGCTGGGTCGGGACTGCGTTGCGGGCGCGGCCGGGACTGCGGTACTACTACGCCGACGGGTGCGACCTGACCTCGGTCTACGACGTCGCGCGGTCGGCCGTGGCCTGGGTCCGCCGGCACCGGCGGCCCGCGGTGCTGCACATGAGAACCGTTCGCCTGATGGGTCACGCGGGCGCGGACGCCGAGATGGCCTACCGCGCGGCGGAAGAGGTCGAGCATGATCTGGCATTAGACCCTTTACTTGGTACCGCGAAATTGCTCGTCAACGCCGGACTGGCGACCCCGATGGAGCTGCTGTCGCGGCACGACGAAATCGGATGGCGGGTGACGCAGGCCGCCGAGCAGGTGCGCCACGAGCCGAAACTGTCGTCGGCGGCCGAGGTCATCGCTCCGCTGGCCCCCCGCCGCCCCGTCCGGGTGGTCAGCACCATCACCAACGCCGGCGACGCCGCAGCCGGAGCCCTTGCGGCCCAACGGGATCGGCTGCACGGCGGCAAGCTGCCGGAGAAGGCGGGCCCGCTGACGCTGGCCCAGACCATCAACGCCGCGTTGAGTGACGTGCTGTTGACCCACCCGCAGAGTCTGATCTTCGGCGAGGATGTCGCCCGAAAGGGTGGCGTTTACGGCGTGACCAAAGGTCTGCGTGATCGCTTCGGGCCGGCGCGCGTCTTCGACACCCTGCTGGACGAGACGTCGATCCTGGGGTTGGGGCTCGGCGCCGGCCTCGGTGGCATGCTGCCCATCCCGGAGATCCAGTACCTGGCGTATCTGCACAATGCCGAGGACCAGTTGCGCGGCGAGGCGTCCTCGCTGCGGTTCTTCTCGGCCGGGGCGTATAAGAATCCGATGGTCGTCAGGATCGCCGGGCTGGCGTACCAGCAGGGATTCGGTGGTCACTTCCACAACGACCACTCGGTCGCCGTGCTGCGCGACATCCCGGGCCTGGTGCTCGCGGTGCCGGCCCGAGCCGACGACGCGGCGGCGATGCTGCGCACCTGCGTCGCGGCGGCCGAAGTGGACGGAACGGTAAGCGTTTTCCTTGAGCCCATTGCGCTTTACCACACTCGCGACCTCTACTCTCCCGGTGATGGGGCGTGGCTTTCGCGGTACACCGCCCCGCAGGGATGGGGCGAAACCCATGTGCCGGTGGGGCGGGCGCGGGTGTACCCCTTCCTCAGCGGCGAGGAGCTGACCATCGTGACCTTCGGCAACGGGTTGCGGATGTCGCTGCGCGTCGCGGCCAGGCTCGCCGAGGAGGGGCACGGCACCCGCGTCGTCGACCTGAGATGGCTTGCGCCGCTTCCAGTGGCGGACCTGGTGCGCGAGGCGTCGGCCACCGGCCGCGTGCTCGTCGTCGACGAGACCCGGCGCACGGGCGGGGTCGCCGAGGGAGTCGTCGCGGCACTGGTCGACGCCGGATACGTGGGGTCGGTGCGCCGGGTCGCCGCCGTGGACACGTTTCTGCCGCTCGGACCGGCGACATCGCACGTGCTCGTGAGCGAACAGGACATCGAACGCTCGGCCCGGGCGTTGCTGACGGCCTAAGGTCTCCTTCGGGCTGCCCGGGGAAGACAGTTTGGGCTGCGCTTGGAGCCACGGTCTTCCGCGAAATACAGTTTTCTTTGACCCACTCGGTGCGCCACTTGCGTTACGCGCTAGAACTGTGTGGACTAACGCACAATCGATGGTGACACCTATGGACTGAGGAGGCACGGAACAGTGAACGCGACCGCTGGTCAGGCTGGCGAGGGTAGGAGCCTGGCGGACCGGTTCGGGATACAGCCGGACATGGTGATCATGGAGATCGGCTACGACGACGACGTCGACGAGGATCTCCGTGACGCCCTGGTCGAGGCAAGCGGGTCAGATCTGGTCGACGAGGATACCGACGAAGTCGTGGACGCTGTGATCATCTGGTACCGGGAAGACGACGGCGACCTGGTCGACCTGCTGGTCGACGCCACCCCTCCCCTGGCCGACAACGGCGTGGTGTGGTTGCTGACCCCCAAGGCGGGACGCCCGGGCCACGTGGAGCCCAGCGACATCGCCGAGTCCGCTCCCACCGCGGGGCTCGCGCACACTACGACCATCAACGCGGGCAAGGACTGGAGCGCCGCCCGCCTCGTCGCACCCAAGGGGGCACGCAGCAAGCGATGATCGAGGAAGGTTCGCCCGCGCCCGACTTCACGCTGCGCGACCAGAACAACCAGGAGGTGCGGCTCTCCTCCTTCCGGGGCAGCCGCAACGTCCTGCTGGTCTTCTACCCGTTCGCGTTCACCGGCACCTGCCAGGGCGAACTGCAGGCGATCCGCGACAATCCCTACGACTCCGGGATGGTGCAGGTACTGACCGTCAGCGTCGACACGGTCTTCTCGCACAAAATCTGGGCGGAGCGGGAAGGCTTCGACTTCCCGCTGCTCGCCGACTTCTGGCCGCACGGCGAGGTGGCGCAGGCCTACGGGGTGTTCAACTTTGAACGCGGCTGCGCCAACCGCGGCACCTTCATCATCGACCGGACCGGCATGATCCGTTTCGCCGAGATGCGAGTCACCGGAGCCCGGGATCAGGGCACGTGGCGGAAGGTGCTGACGGCCATCGGTTAGGATGTTCTTTCGTGTACTGGCACTCGCACTGGCACGGGCGCGTAGCTCAGCGGAAGAGCATTCGCCTTACAAGCGAAGGGTCACAGGTTCGAACCCTGTCGCGCCCACTCAAGATAATCCGCCGCGGATAGCGGCTTGCCAGGCTTGGACTCGTTCGCGTAGCGCGGGGATCTTGCCTGCCTCGATGCCGTACTCAACGAACTCGTCGTCGTCCAATCGATCAATCCTCGCCACCATCGTGGTGAACAGCTCACGACCGAAGCCGGCGTCGGCCTGGTGTGCAAGATCACAAAGCGGTCAAGTACAACGGTCCCGCCCGTCGGACCATGGAGGTCATCAAGGGAATCCGCGAGCGCATAGGGGCGTTGGTCGGCGTAGCGCGCCCCCGGCGGAGGCCAGCAGCTTGCCGTCTCATCACCTACACCTCCCTGGACGTCGGCAACCGTAACTCGTCGTCAAGTATGTCATCCGTGGATTACGGAGGCGGCACAGAGCATTCGCCTTACAAGCGAAGGTCACAGGTTCGAACCTGTCGCGCCCACCGGGACCTCTATCGCCCCGCTCGTGGGCGGAGAGCACCAAGTCCCGCGAGCGCCGATCCAGCGTCGGCCAATCCAACCTATGTTCGCGAATGCGATTGTGTTAGTGTTCTAAGACACTAGCACAGTGAGACGCGGAGGGGTCGCATGAGCGGGGTATCGGCATGATCTGGCTTACCTGGCGCCAACACCGCGGGCAGTTCCTGCTCGTCTTCGCCATCCTGGCGGTGGTCACCGCGGTCATGGTCCCCATCGGGCTGCGGCTGCGTCGCGCGTTCGCGGAGTCCGGCCTGGCCGACTGCACGGCCGCTCTGTCACCGTCGGTCTTGAACGGCTCCGGCCCAGCCGATCCCGCCGCCATCGAGTGCGCCCGGCTGGCCGAAGAATTCAATTTCCTATATGGAATGCAAGGCGTTATCGGGCTTGTCCTGCCGGTGCTGGTGCCGCTGGCGTTCGGGGTCGTGATCGGCACCCAGCTGGTGGGCGACGACGCCGACCACGGGACCCACCGACTGGTGTGGACCCAAGGCGTGACCCGAAACCGTTGGCTGGCAACCAAATTCGGGCTCGTCGCCGCCGTCGCCGCCGTCTTCGCGGCGGCCGTCAGCGCGCTCGAGCACTGGTACAGCATGCCGATTGTCCGCAGCGGCGCGGGCAGGATCCTATTGACCGACGTCCTGGGCGCGACACCCGTGGCGTATGCGCTTTTCGCGGTGGCGCTCGGCTTGTTCACCGGCGCGATGTGGCGCAAGGTGCCGCCGGCCGTCGCCGCCACACTCTTCGGTTTCATGGTGGTGCGGCTGGCGGTGAGGTCGGCCCGGCCCCACTTCATCGCGCCGCTTGAGCGCAGGCTGAAGGTCTTTTGGGACCCGGCGGAGATCGAGTTCGGAAGCCCCTACTGGCTGAGGCTCAACGGCGACTGGGACCTCGGCCAGGGCATGTACGACGAGGCGGGCCGGTTGGTCAACGACACCGGAATGCGGACGTGCCCCTCGCCGCTGCCCGCGGACACGACCTTCGTCGAACAAGGCTGTGACGGCAATCCCGCATTCCCTAAGGTCGATTACAACATCATGCTCTACCACCCCGACAGTCGCTTTTGGACATTCCAGCTGATCGAGATAGCCATCTTCCTAGGCCTCACCGTGCTGCTCGCCATCCTCACCGTCCGCCGGGTCAGCCGCCTGACGTGACGGGGTACGCCTCGGTTGAGGAAACGCAGCATGCCCTGGTGCGCCATCTGCACGGCGCCGCGGTGGGCGGCTCGACCGAACCGCATCAATGATATATCCAACGTGGTCGATGAGCTGTTCTCCACCAGGCACGCGGTCCCGCGCATCCAGGGTCGTTCGGCGCCGGAGATGCCTTCGTCCACCGGTGCGGCTGGAGATCGAGCGCGCGGCTTGAAACCCGGGTGCTCCAAAACCGTGAAAGTCGCAGTAACCTACCGGCGTGCCCCCGCTCAAAGATCTCCTCGAAATCATGTTCATGGGCCCCGGACTGGTGTGCATCGTGGTGGTGCTCGTCGGTGGCGGCTTCAGCCTGGCCAAGCGGGTGCGAGCGCACCAGGCGGAGGTGATGGCGCGGCTGACCAACGAGGCGACGAAGCTGTTCGCCGAGGGCAAGCTCCCCGACGCCAGGGCCAAGGCGCAGGAGGCGGTGGAGCTGGGCCAGGCGAGGACGCCGCGGAACACGGCCCGGGCGCACTTCTGCCTGGGGCGGGTGCTATTCCGCCTCGGGGAACTTCAGGAGGCCCAGACCCATCTGGCCAAGGCGCTGGAGCTCGACTCCGACCCGCACCGCAAGGCGCTCGCGGCGGCCAACCTGTCCATGGTGCTGACCCGGCTCGGCCGGGCCGAGGAGGCGGTTGACCACGCATCCGAGGCGGTCCGGGTACACGATGAAGAAATCAGAGAGTATCCGGAAAGGATCATGCGGGCCGGGACCGGCTGGGCGAATGTGGCGTTGTCCCTGGCGCTCTCCGCCGCGGGCAAGGACGGCGTGCCCGCCGCGAACAAAGCGCTGACCATCTTCGATGACCTCGAGGTGGCCGACGGCCTGGCCGACGCGCACCTGGCCAAAGCCCATGCGCTGCAAGGCAAGGACATCAAGGCGGCGTTCGCCGAGGCGAGCGAGGCGCACAGCCGCTTCAGCCGGCTGCACGCCGCCATCCCCGGCCTGTACGCCGAACGCTTCGCCGAGAGCCAGAAACTTCTCGATACCCTCGGCGACGAGGAGTGGTAGCGGCCTAGCCTGAGGTCATGGCGCTGCATACCGGCAAGAGTGCGGGCGGCCGCACCGGCGGGCACAGCAACCCGCTATTGACGCTGGCGAATCCCGCGTTCGGCCGGGATGTCGGGCTGCCGGTCACCGCGCTGGGCGAGCAGCCGGTCCCGCCGGACGTCGCCTACCGGCTGGTGCACGACGAGCTGATGCTGGACGGCAACGCCCGGCTGAACCTGGCCACCTTCGTCACCACGTGGATGGAGCCGCAGGCCACGATGCTGATGGCCGAGTGCGCCGCCAAGAACATGGTTGACAAGGATGAGTACCCGCAGACGGCCGCACTGGAGCAGCGTTGCGTGAGCATCCTGGCCGACCTGTGGCACGCGCCCGACCCGGCCAACGCGATCGGCTGTTCCACCACGGGTTCGAGCGAGGCCTGCATGCTGGCCGGGATGGCGCTCAAGCGCCGCAAGGCGGTGAGCCGGCCAAACCTGGTGATGGGCATCAACGTCCAGGTGTGCTGGGAGAAGTTCTGCAACTACTGGGAGGTCGAGCCGCGCCTGGTGCCGATGGCGGGCGACCGGTTCCACCTCAACGCCGCGGCGGCGATCGCGCGCTGCGACGAGAACACCATCGGCGTGGTCGGGATCCTCGGCTCCACCTTCGACGGCAGCTACGAGCCGATCGCCGAGATCTGCGCCGGGCTCGACGAGCTGCAGCGCGCCAAGGGCTGGGACATCCCGGTGCACGTGGACGGCGCCTCGGGAGCGATGATCGCGCCTTTCCTCGACCCGAAGCTGGCCTGGGACTTCCGGTTGTGGCGGGTCGCCTCGATCAACACGTCCGGGCACAAATATGGGTTGGTCTATCCGGGCGTGGGGTGGGTGGTGTGGCGGGACCGGGCGCTGCTGCCCGAGGAACTCATCTTCAAGGTGAACTATCTGGGCGGTGACATGCCCACGTTCGCGCTCAACTTCTCGCGACCCGGCGCCGAGGTGGTCGCGCAGTACTACAACTTCTTCCGGTTGGGGCGGGAGGGGTACCGCTTGGTACAGCAGGCTTCCCGCGACATCGCCACCTATCTATCGGCCCGGATCGCCGAGACGGGTACGTTCCGGCTGCTCAGCCTGGGCGACGAGCTGCCGGTCTTCGCCTTCACCACGGCCGACGACGTGACGCGGTTCAACGTCTTCGACGTTTCGCGGCGGCTGCGCGAGCGCGGTTGGCTGGTGCCCGCCTACACCTTCCCGGCCAACCGCACCGACCTTGCCGTGCTGCGGATCGTGGTGCGTGGCGGCTTCACCCATGACCTCGCCGACCTGCTGCTCGACGATCTTGACAGGATCCTGCCGGAACTGGAGCGGCAGACCGGCCCGGTACAGCGGGCGGACTCGGCCGCCTCCTTCCACCACTAAACTGGTGCGATGTTCCAGATGGTCGACGCGAATCCGGTACCCATCGACTGGGAGGCGGTCGAGGCCTGGCTCGGCCTGCGGTTGCCCGGCGACTACAAGGAATTCGCCACGCGACATGGCCCGCTGGACATCGGTGAGTACGTGTGGATGCACGTGCCGTGTGTCCAAGAAGGACACTTCGAGTACTCCTCGTGGCTCAGGACAACGCATCGCCTCACGCGCATCGTCTCCCGCGACGCGCCGCCGCACGAGCCTCCGCCCTTCCATCCCATGCCCGGTGGCCTTCTCGCCTGGGGCACCACCCGCGCTACCTCCGAGCTTTTCTGGGACACGTCGGCCTCCGGCGATCCGGATGAGTGGCCGGTGGTGGTCTTCGACCGCGACGCCGTCTATCAACGGGTAAAACCTTTCCGGAATTTTGGCATTTCTTTCCTTGGTACCCTGACAGCGCTCCTGGGCACGGGGCTGGACCTGCCCAGCGGCAAGCGCCTCGGCCCCCTGCCGCCGACCGCCCGGCGCACCGCCTTCCTGTCCGGCGCGATGCCATGGACGCCTCCCGTGGTGGTGCCCCATCCGGTCCCCGAGCCGGTCCGCCGCCACGCCCTGACCCACGGCTCAGGCCTGGAAACCCTTGCGCTGCTTGCTCCCCCACCCGAACGGCCCTATCTGGGCGAGGGCACCTGGCCGCGGCTCTTCGACGAGCTGGGCACCACGCTGCCCGCGGACTACATGTCCTTCATGGAGGCTTACGGCGTCGGGCTGTGGTCGGACTGGCTGGGCCTGTACACCCCGTTGCGCTTCGAGAAGAACGGCCTCGTCTTCAATGCCAAACAGATGCTCGACGGCTACCGCGAACTGCGCGCCCAGTTCCCCGAGTACTTCCCACTGGCCGTCTGGCCCGAGCCCGGCGGCTTCCTGCCCTTCGCCAGCTCCGTTGACGGTGATGACCTCGGCTGGCTGACCGTCGGCCAGCCCGATGACTGGCCGCTCGCCGTCCACCCGCGCCACGCCGACCAGGGCCCGCCGCTGCCGGGCGGCCTGCTGGAGACCATGCTCGACTGGCTGCGCGGCCGGCCCGTCCCCAACTTCCCCAAGCTGGACCCGCTCGACGACCCGCTGGAGTTCATCTCTTTCAAGCCCCGGGACAACGAGTCCAATCTCTAGTCGCGCCAGCCGGCCAGGTCCACACCCTTGGCCGACTCCACCCGGAACCCGAGATGGAAGGTGGCCCGGGCGAAGGGCTCCAGCTCGGCCTTCCACGTGATGATCCCGAGATCGTCGCGTTCGGACGGATCCGGCTTGACCAGCGTCTCGCGCACGGTGATCTGCGCGTCGCGGGAGACAGGCAACTGATCCAGCACGGTCACTTTGATGGACCGCGGGCTGTGGTTGGCCACCGTGATCTCGTACTCGGCGTCGACCCGGCGGGCCGAACCCAATGCCGCCTTGGTCGCGCCCCGCTTCACCAGTTCACGCTCGACCCGTACCCGATCATCCACACCCAGAGCCAGCTCGCGCTCCTCCTGCGGAGCCCAGGCCTCGATCCGCGCCGAGCCCACGAAGTCTCCCTCGTGGAAGAGGGAGGCGGTCGCCTCCGGCAGCGTGTGGCTGGAGCTGTTGCGGATCGTGGCGCGCAGGGTGGCCTCGGCCGACCGCACCGGGGCGGCGACGTGGTCGAGCTTGGCCTCCAGCTCGAAGGTGGCGAGCGTGGCGCGGTGGGCGGTGCCGTCGGCGGGCACCGCGACCGGGCGCGTCGGCGTGTAGGTGGCGGCGGTCGGGCCCTGGTCGACGGCGGCGACCCGGTCCTGGACGGCCTCCCGCTTCCCGGCCGCGGCCTTGAAGGCCATCGTCTCCGCGACCTGCATCGGCGCCGGGGCCGCGGGCATGGGGGCGGCGTCCATCATGTAGCCGATCGGGCGCGGCGGCGGCACCGGCCGCATCCGGTCCAGGTACCACGGGTCGAGTTCGGGCACCTCGAGCGCGGCGCCGGGCCGGGCCGTGGACAGCTTGAGCTCGCACTCCGGCCAGTCCTCGCCGGTGTGCTGGGTGACCAGGCCGAACCAGCTCAGCGTCAGCTGCTCGCCGGTCAGCCGCAGGTCGTAGGTGCTGTACCAGGCCGCGCCGACAGTCACGTAGGACAGCTCCAGCCGGATGTCGGCCTCCTCCGCCACCTCCAGATTCACCTCGGCGACCAGCTCGTCGGGCATGCTGCGCCCGCGCAGGTCGCCCAGCCGGCGCTGGGCCGCCTCGCGCTCCTTGACCAGCAGCTCCCGCTCGCGCACCCGCTGCCGCGCACCCTGTTTCACGTCGCTGAGCTGCGCGTCGATGTCATCGGCGAAGCGCGCCGCGGCCGCGACGTCACCGGCGGCATAGGTGGAGGCGGAGCGCATCGCGATGCGGCCGAGGAACCGCTCGCGGGACGTGGCGACCGCGTCGGCGTCGGCGAGGGAGGCGATGCTGGCGTCGATCGCCCGGATCCGCTCCTCGATCTCGGCGACCTCGGGGTCGAGGGAGACCGGGCTGCGGCGGGTCACCACGTCGACGCCCAGCACGGTCGCCGGGCCGTCGCCGGCCACCCGCACCGAGTCGTGCAGCAGCCCGTGCGGCAGCGGCCCGAACGCGACTTTCTGCTGGCCGGCGGGCAGGCGTGCGGCCCCACGGCGGGTGATCCTGGCCCGGTCGGGAAAGACCGTGACCGCCACGATGGGCGCCTCCAGAAGCGTCATGCCCCGAGGCTAGCGGTGCCGGTCACGAGATGCGACGCGACGCATCGCCGGCCTCCGCGTCCTCCTCCGCTTCCATGCGGGCGGTGCGGCCCCGGCGTCGCTGGTGGCCTTCGGTGACCGAGATGAGCACCCCGAGCATGACGATCAGGATGGCGATGAAACCGGCCACCTTGTCGGTGTTGTTGGGCGCCAGGTTCGCCAGGTCGGAGAAGAGCGGGTACCGGTACGCCTCCAGCGGCAGTCCCGCCTTGAACTCCTTGGCCACGTCCTTGCCGAAGAGCTTGCCCTCCTCCTGCCCGGACCACTCGGCCGGGCATGAGCCGTAAACGCCGCCGAAGGGCGGGTTTCCCATCATTCGTGAGCACTCGGACAGGTCGCCGCGCAGGGTGATGGAGACTTTCTGGCCGGCGAGTTCGGCCACGACGGGCGCGGTTGTATTCAGGGAAAGCACCAGTCCGTAAAGCAGGATCGCCACACCGATTCCGAGCCGCATGTACGACTAGGATAGTGTCGATTGTCGATTAATGCATCCGGTGAGTTGGGGTAGTTACTGCCCGGTAGTGGTGTCGCGCATCGCATCAAGTGGCGGTCCGCGTGACGAACCACCCGTGGGGAGGGCAGGATGAACGTTAGTGCTACTCCACCACCACTGGAACAACACTGCGTAGAACACCAGACACCTACTAAGACAAAGGGAAAGCCTGTGGCCACCGAACGCAAGCGCCCGGTGATCAGCGACGGCCTGCCGAGCCAGCTTCCGGACATCGATCCCCAGGAGACCGCGGAGTGGATCGAGTCGCTCGACGGGGTGATCGACGAGCGGGGCGCCAAACGCGCGCGCTACATCATGCTGCGCCTGCTTGAGCGCGCCCGCGAGCACCAGGTCGGCGTGCCGCCGCTGACCACCACCGACTACATCAACACCATCCCCAGCGAGTCCGAGCCGTGGTTCCCGGGCGACGAGCACGTCGAGCGGCGGCTGCGCGCCTACATCAGGTGGAACGCGGCGATGATGGTTCACCGCGGCAACCGCCCCGGCATCGGCGTCGGCGGGCACATCTCCACCTATGCCAGCTCGGCCAGCCTCTACGAGGTGGGGTTCAACCACTTCTTCCGGGGCAAGGACCATCCGGGCGGCGGGGACCATGTCTACTTCCAGGGGCACGCGTCCCCGGGTATGTATGCCCGCGCCTTCCTCGAGGGGCGCCTCACCGAGGCGCAGCTGGACGGCTTCCGGCAGGAGCTCTCCCACGCCGGCGGTGGTCTGCCCTCATACCCGCACCCGAGGTTGATGCCGGACTTCTGGGAGTTCCCGACGGTGTCGATGGGCATCGGCGGGCTGAACTCGATCTATCAGGCGCGGTTCAACCGGTACCTGCAGCATCGGGGGATCAAGGACACCTCGCAGCAGCACGTCTGGGCGTTCCTGGGCGACGGCGAGATGGACGAGGCGGAGACTCTGGGCGCCATCGGCCTGGCCGCGCGTGAGGAGCTGGACAACCTCACCTTCGTCATCAACTGCAACCTGCAGCGGCTCGACGGCCCGGTGCGCGGCAACGGCAAGATCATCCAGGAGCTGGAGTCATTCTTCCGCGGCGCCGGGTGGAACGTCATCAAGGTGGTGTGGGGGCGCGAGTGGGACCCGCTGCTGGCGGCGGACGCCGACGGCGCGCTGGTCAACCTGATGAACGTGACCCCCGATGGTGACTACCAGACCTACAAGGCCGAGTCCGGCGCTTATGTGCGCGAGCACTTCTTCGGGCGCGACCCGCGCACCCGCAAGATGGTCGAGCACATGAGCGACGACGAGATCTGGGGGCTCAAGCGCGGCGGCCACGACTACCGCAAGATCTATGCGGCGTACAAGGCGGCGATGGAGACCACTGGCCAGCCGACGGTGATCCTGGCCAAAACCATCAAGGGCTGGACCCTCGGCTCGCACTTCGAGGGCCGCAACGCCACGCACCAGATGAAGAAGCTGACCCTCGACGACCTCAAGACCTTCCGCGACCGGCTGTTCCTGGAGATCCCGGACTCGGCCCTGGAGAAGGACCCGTACCAGCCGCCGTATTACCACCCGGGCTTCAACAGCGACGAGTATGGCTACCTGATGGAGCGGCGGGCGGGGCTGGGCGGCCCGGTGCCGACCAGGCGGGTCTCCGGCACCAAGCTGGTCCTGCCCGAGGACAAGCTGTACGCGGACATCAAGAAGGGCTCGGGCAAGCAGAAGGTCGCCACCACGATGGCCTTCGTCCGGCTCTTCAAGGACCTGATGAAGGACAAGAACATCGGGCCGCGCTGGGTGCCGATCATCCCGGACGAGGCGCGCACCTTCGGCATGGACTCGCTGTTCCCCACGGCCAAGATCTACTCGCCGCACGGCCAGCAGTACAC